>Ga0137372_10003129_pt1 | contig 16095 bp, 15 predicted proteins | sample SagtaG_6_FD_104911 | JGI IMG/M metagenome (GOLD analysis project Ga0137372, IMG submission 104911) | Vadose zone soil microbial communities from Sagehorn Ranch, Mendocino, California, USA - Sage1_R_60_16 metaG | ecosystem: Environmental > Terrestrial > Soil > Vadose zone | place: USA...
GACTTCGTCAATCAGGCGCTTGGCTTCGCCGATGCTTAACTCCAGCGGGTTGCGGCTGGGCTGGGCGCAGGCGCGGCAATGGACGCAGGCCAGGCCGCAAGCCTGGGTTGTCTCCCAGATGACTAGAAACGGACGCTCATCGAAATCGATGGTAGGCGGCACGGCCATTCTCCCGCCCTTGATGTTTTCAGGGGCGGAGGCTCCGTGGCGATGACAGAAGTCACGGTCATGAACATCGCAATGTGAGATTTGTCACAATTGCCCGTGTTTGTGATCACAGAAAGAAGGTTGCGGGCATACCAGAATGGCAGCACGGACTTGAACGGGGCGTCCACGAGGTGGGTGTGTCGAAATCCAGGCTTAAGATTTTGACTTTGCTGAAGCTCGAACTGGCTTTCCTGGAACGGGGCGGATATGGCGGAGCCCTGCCCTGGAAACCGGTTTCGATCTTCCAGGATTCGCCCTCCTGCCCGAACCGGCTGGATGCCGAGCAATCGACGCCGTGCGCGGAGTGCTGGATGTTCGAGTTTGTCCCCGAGCCGTTCCATCAGGCGACGCAGGCCTGCCAGTTCATCCCGTTGAACGCCGCTGGCGAGACGGTTCACAGCATGAGCCGGCAGTACACGCAGGTGGAAGTGGAAGAGGCGGTGCGGGCCTGGCTGAAGGCAGAGATCCGGCGCATTGAGGAGCTGGAGGACCGGCCCGAAAGAGTTGCGTCCGGCGCCAATTGATCGCGAAACCTCAACCCTGTCCAGGACCGTTAAGAAAACACCAGTACGAATTCAGCCTTGGAGGCCGTCATGCTTTCCAGATGTTTGAACCCCGGATGCAAGGCGTTGTTTCGCTACCTGTACGACGGGCGTATCTTCACGGTCGAGCGCTTTGTTACGAGCCCGGACGGGCTGAACACCGAGCGAATTATCGCGCACTACTGGCTGTGCGGGCCGTGCAGCATGTCGATGAAAGCGGTCGTGGAAAATGGCGTCGTCACCGCCATTCCAATCAACTCCGAGTTCATGGAAGGAAGCACTGCCAAGGCTGGCCGGCATGTCCCGGTAGGCTGAGGGCAGTCTACTTTGTTTCTGCGGGCGCGGGGTTCACCTCCTGGGGAAAGCCTTTCAGCGCAACTTCGCGGGAGTGGGATGAAGTCTTCTTCGCTCCATCGGTGGAATTTTCGGTCAGAGTTCCTTTGAGCACGTAATAGGCTTCGTCGCCACTTTTCTTACCTTCGCCGCGCTCCACCGAGCCGCGGAACTCAAACCAGACGCCGTGTACGGTTTCGGTGGTAAAGCTCAGTTTGTTGCCCTCCAGCTTTCCCTGTTTGAAGAAGTGGTCGAGGAACGCGCCCCGATCGCTTTCGAGGTCGCCGTAGCGCGAGACGAACCCGGTCACACGGCCTTGGTCTTCCACGGTGACCTGAACGAACTCGCCGTCGCGCAGAAAACTATACATGCCGGAGTATTCCGAGCCGGGCCGCGGTGCCGGCGCTTGGTTCTGCTGCGCCACCATCGCTGAGAACGTGAGCAAAATGAAACCGGCGAGAGGCACAGCATGAGCTCTGAATGATGGCGACATAGTTACCTCTGACTCCACAGTATTGTAGATGCGCTGCAATGGCGTGGGCGGATTTTTGGGGGCGTGAGTCGGATATAATCGAACGACAGAATAGTAGTCGGAGCGAGAAATCATATCGCTTCCGATCCCGCCTTCCCGGGGGCGCCACCGAAGGAGTTGGCTGGAACGTATGTTGGAGCCATGCATGGAAACCCCCAGGGGAGATTCCCCAAACTTTCTGATTGAGCTGGAGCCGCGGGGACGGGCCTTTTGGAGCAGTGTGGGCGCGGTTCTGCGGCCTGTGCGGCACTCTCGGGAAACCGAGATGGGGATGTGGCGGGATGTGTTTGTACGGCAGCGCATGCCTTGGGGACGATTCTTCCAGTCGGCGGTACTGCACGTGGCAGCGGTTGCCCTGATTTGGGCGCTTTCGCTGGCTTGGCTCCGGCAACAGAATATCCTGGCGAGCGCGCCATTTGACCGGTCTCAGCTGATCACATATTCGCCGGATGAGTATCTGCCCCCGCTGGATACGGGCGCCGCATCGGATGTGCCGCAGGAGCAGGCGGGAGATCCGGCGTACGCGAAGCAGCCGATTCTCTCGGTGCCTCCGGAGGCAGATAACCGGACGCAGACCATCGTCGCGCCACCGGATCTCAAACTCTCTCACGATGTGCCGTTGCCGAACATAGTGGCAACCGGCGCGGTCGCTCCGATGGTTCCGCTGGATGCGACTCGCGCCCCGATGACTCGGATGATCGCGCCGGAAACGGCAGTCATCGCGCCAACCCCGGAAGTGGACTCGATCCGCGACCATGTGGTGCGCAGTTCGCTCACGTCGGAGATCGTTGCGCCGCCCCCAGAAGTGTCCCACAATCGCACCCGCGCTTTCGCCGGGCCGGATACGGCGGTGATCGCGCCGCCTCCAGAGTTGACTCGAACGGCCAGTGGATATGTAGGGCAGATCAATATAGGCCCGAGCTCAGTGGTGAGGCCGGCTCCACAACTGGCGGTTGCTCCGCAGCATTCCTTGGCTGCACGTGGCATGGGCGGTTTGCCGAGCAGCGGAGAGCCGGTGGCGCCTCCGCCGAGTGTGGGCGCTGCGGGAGGGGCAAACGCGGTCGGACGGTTGATCGCGCTGGGGATTCATCCGGTGACGCCGAGCGGGCCGGTCGCGGTTCCGGGAGGGAATCGGCGAGGGACGTTTGCCGCCGGGCCTGATGGAAAGCCCGGGGCGTCGGGAACTCCGCGCTTGACGGGATCGGATGCGAGGTCGAGAGGATCGGGCAGTAAGGGAAATGGCGGAGGAGACGGCGTCGGCGGGAAAAACAACAGCTCTCTGCCAGGCGGACTGCATGTGGGTGCGGCGAATTCCAATGCGGTTGGTCCGGTCCAGAAAGATGGAGCGGGCTCCGCGGGCGGCGATGGCGGTGAGGACTCGCGGCTGATGGCGAGCGCAACCCCGCCGCGGGTGGGCGCGAATGCGCGGCCGGCAACTCCGGTGGCGGACGAGAAGTTGACCGAAACCGACCGGCAGGTGTTTGGCACGAAGCGCGTCTATTCGAGGACGCTGAATATGCCGAACCTGAATTCGGTTACGGGGAGCTGGGTGATCCGGTTCGCGGAACTCAAAGCCGGCCAGCCCGAGGGTGAACTGCTCGCTCCGGTACCGACGCAGAAATCGGACCCGGGGTATCCGCTGGAGTTGATTCGCGAAAATGTGCATGGCACGGTCACGCTCTATGCTGTCATTCATTCGGATGGGCGGGTGGGGGACATTCGAGTGCTGAACAGTCCCGACGAACGGCTGGATCCGTTCGCAGCGAGCGCTCTGGCACGGTGGAAATTCCTGCCCGCCCTGCGAGCCGGAAAGCCAGTAGCGATCGAGGCGGTAGTGGTCATTCCATTCCGAACGCGGCGGGAGTTTTAGAAGCCTAGTTAACTCGGCGGCTAAAACCGTCAATGAGTGAAATCGCGATTTATCGTCAACTTACAGTCTCGCCCTGCGCTGTGGCTCTTTGGCGATCACCGCACATCAAGATGTGACCCGTGTCACTGACAGGACGCGCTCATTCGTGTCTCAATATGTCTGGCCTCGCAGAAGAGCGTTTTCCCCTGTTTGACACGCACACCCCCCTGAGGCGAATGGGCCCCGAGTAAGAATAGGAAACCCACCGAGAAGAGGAGAAATTCCTATGAAACGCCTCATTATCGTATTAGTTGTAGTCCTCCTTCCTGCGACCCTCAACGCTTCAAATATTCCACTCCCAGGCTACGAGAATCAAACCGTGATAGGGGTACCCTGCGGCGGCGATCTTCCCACAGACCTGTGCACATCAGTCGGTGATGCAATTGCCCGAACTAAAGCGGTGTTGAGGCGTTACAGCGAACAGGGGTGGCAACTAGTCTCTACGACTCCAATGCGTTATGGACCTGGCAACGAAGGTGTCGTATTCCTGCTTGGACGCAACCCGGCCATTAAGACACCTGTGAAGCCCCCACAGCGGTTCAAAATTGTCTTGGGAATGAGCTGTGGTCAGGATCTTCATGGTCTCCCTTATCACTTATGCACAGGGAACGGGGCGTCCCTCGAAGAGATTCTGAATGGCTACAGTGGCCGGGGCTGGCAAGTGGTGAACACCACTTCGTGTACTTATCGCTATGATCAAGGCGACGTAGGCATGGTTGTCTACCTGCTTTCAAAGTAATGGACAACAGCCACGGAGTACCGGATGTGGTCCAAATCCGGTACTCATTACTAAAGAACTAAACAAAGCTGCGACATTTGTCCCCCGTCGAGCACGCGGGAAGCTCGTGGGACAATGGCGGGGATTCTCAATTGACGATAGCAGGCGATTACACTCAGAACGCCGAAACGACGCTATCTGGGGAAGCCGGCGGCGGCGGATTTTTCTCCCGGCAGGGCGGCGTCGACCGCCGGGTTGGCACACACTTCGTAATAGTAGCGGTCGGTCCAGCGCAGGATGGAGAGATCGCGGACGTCGACCTGGGCGATGCGGCTCTTGCGGATCACCATCCGGCGAAACGCGCCGTTGGCGAGCGGGACCGTGCCCGTAAAAAACTCGCGTTGGTGGTCCATCCACGGGCCGGCGAAATCGGCGTGCCAGGGAACGAGCGCGATTTCCTGTTGCATCTTGCGGAAGGCGGGTTCGCTCAGACAGATTCCGCCCACGTTGTAGTTGAGCCGCAGTTCTTCCGTGCCTGAGCCGGCGTTCTCGTTGTTTCCGATTTGCACCGAGTAAACCTGAAAAATGCCCGCGTCGGGCGCGAGTTTCTTGCGCACGCGTTTGTTGCAGGACGAGAGGCGGTCGCTGTCGTTGATGGCGTCCGAGATCATGATGCGGCGCTCGCCATCCATGAGGTAGAGCGGGGCGGAATCCTGATAGGCGATGCCCAGGCCGACTTCCATCTCCGGCAGCCCTGCACGCTCGAGCAGTTCGTTGTAGCCGCGCAGCAGGCTCAAAATCTCAGCCGCCAGCACGCACGCGCGGCTGACGCTGAGCATGGCTTCGCCTTCCCGTTCGAGCAGGGCCAGGATGATGGCGTCGCCTTCCAGAAATACTTTGGTGGCGCCGTATTTCGCGAGCAGTTTGTTCACCGGCTCATAGAAATTGAGGCTGAAATAGGAGGCGGCGTTCATGCCCTTTTCCATCAGCGAGCGGGTCAGGCGGGACGAGTCGCGCACGTCGGCTTTCATGATCACGTGATGGAGAACGCGGTCCTCGGCCGGACGCTGGTCCTCGGGCGGCAGAAACTCGTAGAGCATGCCGTTCAGGCTGGAGAGTTCGCGGACTTTGTCGTCGCTGACCAGGTTGACGCTGTCGAAGCCGGCGCTGACCGCTTCCAGGGCGCGCAGATCGCGGTGATAGCACAGCAGATCGCGCAGAAAGCGCGCTGCAAACCGGCTGCGCTCGGCGCCGCGGCAGGAAGCCACGCGGCCCGCCGCGGCGAAAAGCCGGTCGGGAAACAGGCGGTGTTCGGCAATGATTTTTTCGACGCGCTCAGACTCCTCGCGCGCGAGCAAGGCGTTCTTGACCTGCTGCGGGTTGACGCGCGGCGAATATTCGGCCAGCAACGGGACGGCTTCGTAAGACGCCATGATCGAGGGTAGAACGCCTTCCTGCTGGAGCATACGCGTCCACAGGTCGAGACGGTCCTTCCGGTCACGATCTTCCGGAGTCGCGTCTTCGCCGGCGCCGGCGCCGGTGCCGACCAGAACGGCTGCGTTCTCAGGAACGTTGAGAGCGCGTTCGAAGCGGTCCTCGGGCGTGTTTTCTCCATAGCCAAGCCGTTTCAGAAAGTCAAGCGCGAACTGGCGGAGGCTGGGAAAACGGTCGCGATCTCGATCGAAGTTGCCGAACATGTAGTAGTGCTCGGCGCACAGGTAATCGTCGCGGCCGTCCTCGGTGAAGATCAGCGGGTTCAGGAAAAGGCGATAGGTGTCGGACGGCAATTCGCCGAGCAGCGAGCGGCGCGTGCGCACCAGCGTTTCTTTCTCGATTTCGCGGAGAAGCCGAAACAGTTCCTGCCCGGTTTTGCGGAGGATGATCTTCTTGCGAACCTGGAAAGAGGACACCAGTTCCTGCGTCTCCATCATCTTCACCTGCCGCACACCTTCTAACGACTTGGTCTTCATGCGGCATTGTTCCAGGATCCTTGCGAACTGAATCTGCAATTCGGTGCGGATAAACTTGAGGACAGCCAGACGCCCAAGCACATCGACCGATGGATTGTCCTCGGCCTTGGCGCGATTCAAGATCGCAAGGTGCAGCGAGACCAGCAGGGCCTTCAGATCGGCGGGGCCGGTCTTGCGAAGTCTGGCAGCGCCTTCCCCGCCTGGACGCAGAAACGGGCTTCTCGTGGCCGTCGGGACGTCCATGTCGAGAAGCGGGTCCACGTCGCCAAAGCGGCGGATGTAGCGCGCGAGATGCCAGCGGAGGTCTTCGGTAACGCGCGGACTCAGAAATACATCGTAGCGGAGGTTGTCGACGCCCAGTTGCAGGCCGCTGAAGGAAAGCACGAATTCGTAGAAGTGGAGTTCGGGCCGGCTCGGAGGCTCGGAACTGCGCAAGCGAAAGATCGGGAGCTTGGGCATCGGCACTGCTTCCAGACGGAGCTTCGTGGGCGAGCAGGGAAGCGGGAGACGAGGTTCCCGCGAGCCGTGATCGCCCCTCGCAACTCATTGAAACTGCAATACTAAGCAGCAGACTAGCACGGCTCGTGGACAGACCAAAGTTACCCTAGTTTGCGCGCGAGGGCGAGCCTTAGGGGTGCGTAGCGGATTTCGCCGTCGAAGCCTTGCCGCCTCTGTGCCCCCTGTGCCCTCTATGGTTAAGAATTACGTTTTAGTGAAATTCGTCGGCTCCCATCCAGTGGGAAACGCCGTCTTCAATCCAGCGCATCCGAAGCCGGGGCAGATACACCGCCAACTTCCCCGTCAGCAACCCACCCCGGAGGGGACGAGCCGCGACTTGCGCAAGCTCCGCCGTCGAAACTCCCAATAGATTCGCCGGATCCAGGCCCATGACCACCGCCGCCCGCCGGGCAAACTCCAGACGCGACACTACGTCCGGCCCGGCAACGTGGAAAACGCCCTGCGCGCCACTCTCGGCCAGCGCAACCACGGCAGCCGCCAGATCGAGGTTATATGTGGGAGTGGAAATCTGGTCGGCCGGCACCCGAAACGGCTTCGTGCCTGCGAGTCCTTTGCGCAGACTGTACAGAAAATTCCGCCCGTTCGGATCGGGGCCGTAAACCGTGGTCGTACGGATTACCAGCGCCGCCGGATGCGCATCCCGAACTGCCAGTTCACCCTGCCATTTGCTGCTGCCGTAAGCGCAAATCGGATCTCCGGGCGCGTCCTCTGTATAGGGCCCATTCTGCCCGTTAAACACGTAGTCGGTGGAGAAATACACGAATCGGGCCCCGCGTTTCGCGGCCGACGCTGCCAGGATGACCGGCCCCTCGCAATTGATACGGCGAGCCAACTCAGGCGTCGACTCGCACCCATCCACGTGGGTCATTGCGCCGATGCAGTAGATTGTCTCGATCTCGAGACGGCGAACCAGTTCATCCGCTTCGGCCTCGGACACGGTCGCCAGATCGAGCGCTGACGAGCCCGGCGTTTCGGCGCGCCGAGAGGTTGGAATCGCGGACCCGGGCGGCAGAAGGCGGGCCACCTGGGTCCCAACTTGGCCCGATGCTCCCACTACCAGGATGCGCCGCCCAGCTTGGTTGCCGCTCATGGCGAATGCTCGCCGGCCCGGTCAGCCCGGCCAGAAAAACGAAATGGACTGTCGAATTCCTTGAACAGTGTCAGATCCTCGGCTCGCGGAGAAAGCACCGGCGAGCCCGCAGGCCACGCCGCGCCAATACACCATATTCTCCCATTCGAGATGTGGTCCACCCTGCCACCCATTACCGAGCGGTTGCTTTGCTCTGCATTTCACGAATGTAGCCGGCAATCTCTCCGACCTGATCGGCGGTCAGACGCTTCTTCAAGAGCGTGTGCGCGGAGTCTTTTTCCATCTCCCCGTTCGTGCGCTGGGAAATCACCGCCCTCAAATCGTCGTCCGACATCTTCCGGACCTTGGCCGATACCAAGCTCGGGGCCTTCTTTCCCGTCCGCCCCGCACCGTTCTTCCCGTGACATTGGGCGCACCTTTCCCGGTACAAAGCGCCACCAGCGTCAGCGGCAAAAGACTTATAGGCAGACAACGAAAGCATCGCCAGCAACAAGCCGCAAGGCACGGCTACAGTACGAAGAAGCTTCATGGTCGAGCACCTCCTCGGCAACCAACGTTCTGGTGTCGGGCCTCCAGATTACCGTAGACTCCTCCGGCCTCGCTAGGAGTCATGCTACGAAGATCGTCGCGCGCTGACCGTGTCGCTTACAAACGCCGAGTAACCTTGGTGCGCTCAAAAGGACGACGCTGAGGTACGCGGTGTCGCGGCCCGTGCAGAAGTACCTCGGAGGCTAAAGCCAGCCAGGCCTTTGCCTTCTTCTGCAGACCTGAAGGTCTGCTCCACCCGATCGTGAACAGTGCAGACGAAGGCTCGGAGTAAGGAGCCGAGTAAATTAAAGATCGTACCGGTGTGGTCGGGTCGGCCTCCGTGCGAGGAACACGGAGTCCGATCACGCCCGAGCCAGCCAGCCTACTGCCGATGATTCTCGGGCGCGTGTTCTTGGGCTTCCTGCGCTCTGGATCGATGACTGATGTCTGCCACCGCCTGCAAGAACGGCGCTGCTGAAGCGGGCGCCGCCACCTCGCCCAACAGGATTTTCTTGAAGGGTACGTCGCTGCCATAGATGGCCGCGGTGGAGTCGGCATCTTGCTGCATCACCGCTCCTTCCAGGGTTAGCCCGGCAAAGACGCCTCGGGAGCGGGAATAAGTCAGCAATTCTGTACTAAGCTTCCAATCGGTTCCTGCGGAAGCGTGCCGTCCCACCGGGCCTGCTGCAGCCGACCCTTCCCCTGTGATCTCAAACTTGCTCGAAAGCAAATGTCGCAAGCCCTTGTCATTCATCACCAGCATGACCAGATCGACACCTTCGGCGCCAATCTGCAGACCCCAGCTGCCACCTCCCACGCTAATGAATGCCGGCGCGCTCCATCCCTGGCTGGTCCGGCATACCGCGACTCCGCGCCCGTGCTTGGCGCCGAAGATGAAACCGCCTTTGACCAGGTGCGGAACTACCACCATGCACTTGGCGTCTTCCAATACCTCCTCTGGGATGCCCTTATCGGGAGCGGTGGCCATTCCCCTGAGAACTTCGGCTGAGTTCCGCAACCGGTCGGTTGAGTCCTCGCGAGCCGAGCCCGCCCAGGTAAGATTCCCCAGCAGCGCTGTCAAACTGACTGCCACCAGCACCAAATGTCTTTTCATGCTGTCTCCTTTGCGCCGGAGGAATTTCGATTCCTGCCGGATAGCGAAGTGGCGTCAGTGAAGCCGTTCATCATCTAAAATATGCTCCTCCAAGTGCAGTCTGCGTCCCGTGATCAGATCGATGAACAAAACTACGCGTTCGACAACTAACATGGGGTAAACGAACCCGCCCAATCTGTACGCGCTGACCGCGGCGACCAGCCACAGGATCATGAGGATTACAACAATCGTCCAAAGCACTCACACCTCGCTCTCTGCAACCGCTCATACCTCACTCACTGCAACCGGAGCACGTCGCATGCCAGGGTGGTGAAAACCTTTTATTCCTGGCACTTACCTTGCGTAGGAACCTGACGCGTCGATCCCGCATCGCACGGTGGAATGTATATTCTGGAATGTAAATTCTCTGTACAGGAAATTGCGGAGTGGTCAGGCCAACCCGCGCGTATCAACGCCATTCTAGAGACGGGGGCGGCTGGCGATTCAGTCAACCTTCAAGAAATTGGCGATCACTTTCTCGTGCCACTTCCACGGTAGGATGCGCTTCAGGGCGAGTTGGATCTTGGCGTCGCGACCGACCACGTAGCGCAGCCTAGGGCTCGGGTCTTGCGCGATGGCGGCAATCAGGCGAGCCACTGCGATGGGGTCGGCCTTCGGAATCTTCTGCACGCGGTCGCGCATGCGCAGGCTGCGCTGAAAGTTGGGCGAGCTCTCTTGTTTCGATCGTTCACCCATGACCGCGCCGCGCGTCCAGATGTCGGTCTGAAACGATCCCGGCTCGACCAGCACGACCTTGATCCCCAGCGCATTGACCTCCAGCCGAAGCGACTCGCTCCAGCCTTCGAGCGCGTGCTTGGCGGCGGAATAGCTGCTGATGGTAAACGAGCCGTGCAGCCCGGCGATCGACGAGACCATGATGATGTGCCCGGAGAGCTGGCGCCGCATGGCGGGCAGCGCGGCCTGCGTCATGGCCACCGCCCCGAAAAAGTTGGTCTCGAACTGCCGGCGGATCTCGTCGAGCTTGAGGTCTTCGGCAAATCCGGCGACCGCAAAGCCGGCGTTGTTGATGAGGACGTCAAGGCGTCCGTAGTGGCGGACGACAGCATCGACAAAGCCGGGGATGGCGTCGAAGTGGGTGACATCGAGTTGACGAATGTCGATGCGGTCGCTGACGCGGGCCGTGGCCGCGGCGCTGTCGAGAAATTGCCGGCGGCCAGGATCGCGCATGGAGGCGACGACACGGAATCCGCCCTTGGCGAGTTCAATGGAGGTCAGCAGGCCGAAGCCGCTGGAGGAGCCGGTAATGAGGGCAATCTTGTCGGACATGGAGTTCGTTCGCAGTTGCAACACAGCGCGAGGGTGCACGGCGCATCTTCATCCCGAGCATCTGCCGCTCGTTTGGTGTTGACGCTCGTTTACGAAGGGATCGGTCTCTTATGCCTGTATTGCGTTTTGAAGTATCAGAACAGGGGATTTGGAGATATCAGTTTCTCTGAGCGCCTTTCTCTGGCTGAGACCGGGCATACTTTTGCCTTGTTTTTCGGTGCGCTAATTCTCGGCACCGTCAGTTTCAATGTATTGTACTTCGTGCATTCCATGACTCTGGGGCACGGTTCCCCAAGCAAGTTCAATCCCGCTGCAGTATTTGGTAGCGGCCTAAGTGTGTTCACGATACTGTACGTGTTACTCAGCCCCTTCTACGAAGAACTTCTGGTGCGGGCGTTTCTGATTACGGAGATGACCCACCTTTATCAGAAAGCGAACTTGGCTGTGTTCGTGAGTGTGGCACTGCAAACGTCGTATCACCTATAACCAGGGAATTCCAGGAGCCTTATCCCACATCCCAGCGTTCTGGCTGTTCTCGGCATACTATGTGCGAACCCGCCGTATTGTCCCTGTAATCCTCGCTCACCTGCTCCTCGACGTGCAGGCGTTGTCGTTGTACACCAGCCACCTTCACTGAATCACCCGACAGTCGTCGCGATCGCCCCAAGCTGCCGAGCTCCGCTCGGCTTGGACGGGCGAAGGCGCCCGTCCCCACACTTCCCCGTCCCACACTTTCCCGTCCCCACACGACCTTACAGCACCCGCTCGTGGCTGTAGCCTGCTGCTCCTAGCGCCGAGATGATTTCCGCGATGTGGTCGGGGCCGCGGGTTTCCATGGTGATCTCAATCGCGGTCTCGCCCAGGTTTACGCCGTGGTAGGCGCGGTCGTAGTCGGTCTCGACGATATTGGCGCGGTGCTGCGCCAGGATCGAGGTGAGCCGGTGGAGCGCGCCGGGAAAATCTCCCAGATGGACGCGCAGGCGGACGAGGCGTCCATCTTTGACCAGGCCGCGCTCGATGATGCGCGAGAGCAGTGTGACGTCGATATTGCCGCCGCACACCAGCGCGGCAACTTTGTTCTCGATAAACGGCAGCTTGCGGTTGACCAGCGCGGCGATGGCTGCCGCCCCGGCGCCTTCGGCCAGCGTTTTCTCGCACTCCAAGAGCAGAAGGATGGCGTTGGCGATTTCCTCTTCTTCTACGGTGACGATGTCGTCCACATATTTCTGCACGAGCGGGAGCGTGCGGTCGCCGGCGCGGCGGACGGCGATGCCGTCGGCGATGGTGGTCGCGGCATTCAACGTGACGGGCTTGCCTTCGGCAACCGCGACTTTCATGGAGGGCAGGCGCGAGGGCTGGACTCCGAATACTTGAATCTTCGGATTCGATTCTTTGACGGCGCAAGCGATGCCGCCGATCAAGCCTCCGCCCCCGATCGGTGCGACGACGACCTCGAGGTCGGGATGCTGCTCGAGAAGTTCGAGGCCTATGGTGCCCTGGCCGGCGATGACAGCGTCGTCATCGAACGGGTGAATGAACGTTAGACTTCTTTCGCGGCTGAGCCGGATGGCCTCTTCGCAGGCTTCGTCATAGTTCGCGCCCTGGAGAACGACTTCGGCGCCGTAGCCGCGCGTGGCGGAGGCTTTGATTAACGGAGTGGTGAGCGGCATGACGATCAGGGCGCGGACTCCTAGTTTGCCGGCGTGGTAGGCGACTCCCTGCGCGTGGTTTCCCGCCGAGGCGGCAATCACTCCACGGGAGCGTTCTTCGGGGGTCAGCAGGAGCAGTTTGTTGAGCGCGCCCCGTTCCTTGAAGGCGCCCGTGCGCTGCAGGTTGTCGAGCTTGAGATACACATGGTTGGCGGTTGACTGCGAGAAGGTTTCCGAGCGCGCGCAGGGCGAGAGATAGATGGAGCTGCGAATGCGGCTAAGGGCCGCCTGGATGTCATTGAGGGTAATCATTTCCAAACCAGGGTGACTGGCATGAACGATGGCAACATCTTACCTGATGTGTGGCGCGGACACTCTTGTCCGCGTGTCGGTAGCCTGGCGGAACACGCACGCGGACAAGAGTGTCCGCGCCACACTCTACTGCGTAACCAAGGGACAAGGCGGGAACCGGCGCAAGTCCACCTTCCGTAATGGCACCTTGGTACAGGGGCTAAGCCCTTCGAAACCTGTGCAACCGGCAGAAAGCCCGCCAGAATGGACATTCAAAGGAGTTCACACCCTGGGACTCATGCCTACTGCTGCCTCTACTGCTTTCGCTCCTCTGCCCGCTCACCGGAAATCCGCGGCGCGCGTCGCCTTGTTTGATCTGCCCGAGCCCTCTTCCACGCTGATCTCCGACTGTTTCCGGCAATTCGGGATCGAAACTGTGCCGGTTTCTCCCGAGGATGCGGAGCGCCTGCGGCGCGAGAAATTTGAGGCGTGCGTGCTACCCTTGGGACCTTCCGCAGGCAACGTGATCGCATTGGCTCGCTCATCGGCTTCCAACAGCCGCATCGTGATCTATGGCCTGGGTGGGAGCGCGCAGGACTCGCTGCAGTATTCCAAGCTCTGCATCAATGCGGTCTTTCAGGAACCACTGGACCGGTCGGCGGCGTTGAAGCTGGTGCGCGCGACCCGGATGCTGGTGCAGCACGAATTCCGCCGCTACGTAAGGGTCCCGGTCATGACGGAGGTTTCGATCGTCGTCACCGACGGCATGCGTCTGACCGCCACCACTTTGGAAATCAGCTCGGGAGGAATGTCGCTCAAGGCAAACTACGCACCCGAGCCCGGCACCCTGGTCGAACTATCGTTTGCATTGCTGACCCTGCCCCGCGTTTGGGTGCGGGGATACGTCACCTGGAAGAAGGCTAATAAGAGCTTCGGCATCCGCTTCGACGCCAGTGACGAGCGGAGGCACCGGTTGAAGGAATGGATTGTGACGTATCTGGAGACGTAGGAACAGTTGCCAGCTCACAGTTGCCAGTTGCCCGTCTCCGGGTTCCGAAGTCTTCTCGCTACAATAGCGGAGTGAATTCTTCCCCTGCCGTGACCGCTCCTGCGCAAGACGCTTCTGAGCGGCGTGAATTCACACTTGGCCAGCGGGTATTGCTTTGGCTGATCGGTTGGGCCGGCTACCTTGCGATTCGCTTGATCTGCCCGACGCTGCGCTACTCGCTTTCCTGGGAAGAGCCGCCCTCCCCGCAGGGTGCGGTCTTTGAAAAGCGCGTGATCTATTCTTTCTGGCACCGCTCGGTATTCCCGTCGGCATGGATGTGGAGGAAGCTTGGGATCGCGGTGATGGTAAGCCGCAGTTTCGACGGGGAATACATCGCGCGGATCATCGGAAAATTCGGCTTCGTGGCGGTCCGCGGTTCCAGCAGCCGCGGCGGCTCCGAGGCCCTGCGCGGAATGAAGAGGGAGCTGGAAAAGGGCTCGGCAGTGGCGTTTACGATTGACGGCCCGCGTGGGCCGAGGTACGTGGCGAAGCCGGGACCGGTGCTGCTCGCACGCGCCAGCAGCATGCCGATGGCAGCGTTCTATGTGGCGTTGAGCGATGCCTGGGTGCTTAAGACGTGGGATGAATTCATGATCCCGAAACCGTTTTCGAAGGCGCTGGTGCGGGTCAGTTCGAAGGTGCATGTGCCCGCGCAGGCCGACGACATGCAAATCAGGGACTTCCACGGTTTACTGCAACAAGCTCTGGAGCGCGTAACCAGGTTTGCGGAAGAAAACGTGGCGCGGGTGGGAACGGAGGATTTCCGAATCCGAAAGGCGTAGGAACTCCGCAGCAAAATTGAGCGTCGCGCGATTATCGGAGGCAGCGAGCCGGAGCGGGCGGAAGTTCCACTTTTCTCCTTCGACAGAAGCAGACGCTTCGCCCGCTCAAGACGGCATCGCCGTAGAAATGTCTCCACTCGCTACTGCTTTGGTTTCTCCTCTATTTTCGTCGTCGTGCTGGCAGGCACCACCGGTGCTTTCCCGGTGTGAGCCTTGGCGTTGATCGCCTCTGCAGCCTTTGGCCGCCAGTAATCCGGGGCAACGGCAACTATTTGTTCCGGTGCATTGCTGATCTCCGGCAAAAAGCGGTTGATCACCGTCTCTGTGCCCGAAATCGCCTCAGCATTCGTTTTCAGGAACTTCTGGTAACCCTCGTCGCCTAAGATCTGCTGCATCGATGGGAGGCCGTCAAACCCGGCCAGCGAATTCTGCAGCGTGGTGACGTAGAAGACGGTGCCCTCCTGACCCGCAACCGCTTGGGAGACAAACACGGTCTGCGGTGGGGAGGATTTATCGCGCGCCGCCTTTACGTCCTTCGCCAACCCCTCGAAGCTGTCGATCTGACCTGGTTTCAGATGCACCACCGTAGTACGGAGCCAGCGAGTCTCTCCCAGCAGCTTCGCATAGGCTGCGGGGTCGGACGGCGCATTGCTGCTCAGGTCCCAGCGCCGGCGCCGGATTTCCGACCGCGAACTCACGATGTATTGGCTGAACTCCTGATCCATCTTGTCAGCGGCCGCTTTGCCGTATGTCTTCTCCATGGCCCCGTTGAAGATCGCCGTGGCTTTTTCTATCTCCGCGTAGCTGGGGCGCGTGCTGATGAAGGTGACCCGATTGCCGGGGCCGTAGGCGGTCTCCATGCTCAACCAGGTGTCACCCTGGTTTTTCCGATTCGCCGCAACCATTTGTTTTATGAGGGCATCGAACTCCGCCCGTTTCTCTGGTTTCACCTGGACCGTAAGGACGTCAAGGTAGTCTTCTTTGATCTGTTGTGCTTGGCTGGCGGCGATCGCCAACACCACCACACCCACGGCAGAGGCCCATAGAGCTTTCCGCTGCATAACCGCCTCCTTGAGTTGTTTGGGGATTCCTGTTCAGGGGGCGAACGTACACCCGGCGGAAGCCGCCGTCAAGTGGAACAGTGGGGTTGTGGGAAAGCCCGGACGTCATCATGGCCAAAGTTGACGGATGTTTGACTTTGGTCCCGGCCTCCCGGTAGATTTGCGAGGTCGCTGTTTTCGCTCTTTCCAAAATTGGGTTCGCGCATGATCGTAGCCCGGCTCATCGCCGGCGCTATGGGAAGCGGGTGCAAATCCCGCGCTGCCGCGCAACTGTAAGCGAGGACACGGCGGACGTCCACTGGGAACAAGTTTCTTTCTGGGAAGGACGCCGCCAGCAAGCGGGCTCCTAAAAGAGCCCTTGCTCGCAAGCCAGGAGACCGGCGCGAACCATCACCAACAACCCTTTCGCGTGCAAAGGAGGACGGTTTGCGACACTCAAATTTTCTGCTGCTGCTTTTCTTTTCCGCTTCTGCCGC
>Ga0137372_10003130_pt1 | contig 16094 bp, 16 predicted proteins | sample SagtaG_6_FD_104911 | JGI IMG/M metagenome (GOLD analysis project Ga0137372, IMG submission 104911) | Vadose zone soil microbial communities from Sagehorn Ranch, Mendocino, California, USA - Sage1_R_60_16 metaG | ecosystem: Environmental > Terrestrial > Soil > Vadose zone | place: USA...
GGGCGCGGCGTTCGAACGCGACCCCGGCAGTGAGCGCACCCAGCGCCCCCGCGATGCAGATGACCAGGAACGCGGCATGGAATCCGGTAAGGCCGGCTTGCGAGACCAGCACGGTCGACACCGCCGCTACCCCGGCGGCGCCGCCGATCTCCCGCATGGTCTCGACCAGGCCCGCTGCCAACCCGGTGGCCGAGTCGGTGACGCCGGACAGCGCCCCGATCTGCACGGAGGGCGCGCACAGCCCGATCGCCACCCCGGCAAGCAGGAGTGCCGGGAGCAGATCCGTGAAGTAGTTGGCGTCGGCCGGCACCCGCGTCAGCCAGAGCACGCCGATCGCGAGCAGCGAGAGCCCCGTGACGAGGAGACGGCGCACGCCGAAGCGGGCAACGAGCTGCGCTCCGGTGAAGGCGGACGCAAGGAAGGCGGTGACCGACGTCGCGAGCCACGCCACGCCCGTTTTCGTCGCCGAGTATCCGAGGACCTGCTGCATCAACAGCGAGCCGAGGAAGATGAACGAGAAGAAGGCGCTGAAGGTGAAGAAGGCCGAGAGGTTGGCCGCGACGAGCGTGCGGTTCCTCAGCGCAGTGGCAGGGACGAGTGGATGGCTGGAACGCGCCTCGATCCGCACGAAGGCCGCGAGCATCAGCGCCGCCGTCCCGAACAGCAGCAGTGTCGAGCCAGAGGTCCAGCCGTAGTCGGCGCCCCGGTTCAGGGCGTACACGAGGAGCAGTAGCCCGCCGGTGACCGTGCTCGCGCCGGCGACGTCGAACCGTCCCGTGCCCCGCTCCGCCCGGTCGACCACCAGGAACACCGTGGCAAGGGAGATGAGCACCACGCCCACCGGAACGTTGATGAAGAACACCCACCGCCAACCCGGCCCGTCGGTCAGGAGTCCGCTGGCGATCACGCCGACCGACGCCGACGTCCCGCCCACGGCGCCGAAGATCCCGAGGGCCCGGTTCCGCGCCTGCCCCTCGGAGAAGGTGACGGCGAGAATGGAGAGCGCGGCCGGCGCGACCAGGGCGGCGCCGAAGCCCTGGAGGCCGCGGGTTGCGATCAGGAGCCCGGCTGACTGGGAGATGCCGGCAAGGAACGACGCGCCGGTGAAGATGGTCAGCCCGGTGAGGAGGATCCGTCGCCTCCCCAACAGGTCGGCCAGCCGCCCGCCGAACAGGAGGAACCCGCCGAGCATGAGGCCGTACGCGATGACGACCCATTGCAGGGTGCTCTGGCTCACTCCGAGGTCGCGCTGGATCGACGGCAAGGCCACGTTCACGATGGCGACGTCGAGGACGACCATGAACTGCGCGGCGCAGGTCAGCGCCAGGATCAGGTTCTTGGCGCCCGTACGGGTGGTGGTGGCCATCTCCGCTCCTCACACTCCGGGGTTTTCTGTACGACGAACGGGATGCCGCCGAATCGACACCCTGATTGCTTCAATAGAGCAGCCTTGTTTTTAGCAAGTAGTCTTGTGAAAGTCAAGGGGACGCGGCATACTTGAGATGTGACACGTGACTACGGACAGTTCTGCGGTGTGGCCCGGGCGCTGGACCTGGTGGGCGGACGATGGGCTCTGCTCGTCGTCCGTGATCTCCTCGCCGGTCCGAAGCGCTTCGGGGAGCTGCAGGAGGGGCTGCCCGGCATTCCGACGAACGTGTTGACGTCCCGGCTCCGCGAGCTCGAGGAGGCCGGGGTCGTCCAGCGGCAGGTGCAAGCTCGGCCGGCTGGTGGCGTCGTCTATGCGCTCACCGACTACGGCCGCGAGCTGGAAGAGCCGGTACTGCAACTCGGGTTCTGGGGCGCCAAGACACTGGGCCCGCCGGAGAAGGGCGACTTCATCAGCATGGACTCGCTGGCGCTCGCCCTGCGCGGCTCCTTCCATCCCGAGAAGGCGCGTGGGCCGCAGCGCGTGTACGAATTGAGGATCGACGGCAAGTCGCTGCGCGTCGCAGTGAAGGGCGGCAAGGCGTCGATCCCGGCGTCATCGCCGAAGGAGCCGGACGTCGTGATCGAGACCGCACCCGGCATCATGAGCCAGCTGCTCACCGGGTCGACAGACGTCGCCGCTGCGCTCAGCTCGGGTCGTATCCGTCTGGACGGCGATCGCGCGGATGCGGAGCGGCTGTTCGAGATGTTCCGCTTCCCGTCCCGCGAGGACGCGAACGCCTAGGTACGCCTCAGCCCGGTGGCGCGAAGAACTCGAGCGCGATGCCGTCGGGATCCCGGAAACTCACGCCCGATCCGTAGGTGGCGTCCTTGATCCCGCCGTGTTCGACGCCGAGCTCGTCGAGGCGGCGCGCCCACTGCTCGAGCTCGCCTCGGTTGGCGCAGCCGAAGCCGACATGGTCGAGACCGACCCTGTGCTCGCTGAACTGTTCGGTGGGCGCGGGCGTCCCGTGCTGGTGCAACCCGAACAGCGTGCCGTTCCCGAGCATGTAGACGGTGTGGTGAAAGTCGGGATCGGTGTCCTCGTCCAGCACCGGCTTGGCATCGAAGATCGCTTCGTACCAGGGCACACTGACGGACAAGTCGCGAACGGTGATCGCCACGTGGGCGAGGGGTGGGAACTCTGCCATGCCCTCTCCTTGAGGAATGCTCAGACGTTGTCGCCGCGGAAGATGTCGCTGACCGACGTGTCCTCGAAGACGGCGTCGAGGGCGTGGGCGACGATGGGCGCGATCGAGAGCACTGTGAGGTTCTCGAACTGCTTCTCGCCCGGGATCGGCAGCGTGTTCGTGAGCACGACCTCGCGGATCGGCGCGTCACGGAGGCGCTCCACCGCCGGGCCCGATAGCACGCCGTGGCTGGAGGCGACATAGACGTCGGTCGCGCCGCGCGCAGTGAGCAGCTCGGCGGCGCTGGTGATCGTGCCGGCGGTGTCGATCATGTCGTCGACGAGCACACAGGTGCGGCCGTCGACGAGACCGACGACCTCCTGGGCCCGGGCAACGTTGTGAGTGCCCTTGGGGCGGCGCTTGTCGATGTAGGCCATCTCGGGGTCGATGTCGTGGTCGCGGAGATAGCTGGCGAAACGGGCCATCAGCTTGCCGCCGCCGGCGTCGGGCGTGACGACCGTGACGTCACCGCTGAGGCGCGTCGCAAGGTGCTCGGCGAGCAACGGCACCGCGGTGAGGTGGTCGACGGGGAAATCGAAGAACCCCTGGGCCTGGCCGGTGTGCAGGTCGACGGTCACGACCCGGTCGGCGCCCGCGACGGTGATGCAGTCGGCGAGGAGGCGGGCCGTGATGGGTTCGCGGCCTTCGGCCTTCCGGTCCTGGCGGGCGTAGCCGTAGAAGGAGCAGACCGCGGTGATGCGCTTGGCCGACGCGCGCTTGGCGGCGTCGATCATGATCAGCTGCTCCATGATCCGCTCGTTGATCGGCTCGCAGTGGCTCTGGAGGATGAAGACGTCGGCGCCGCGGATGCTCTCGCCGTACCGGCAGTAGAGCTCGCCGTTGGCGAACGTCGACAGCACGATCTCGCCCAGCGGGATCTTGAGGCACTCGGCGATCTCCTTGCTGAGCTGCTCGTTACCCCGCCCGGCGAAGAGCATGAGCTTCTTCTTCGTGACCAGCTCCATCGCCCCTGCTCCCCCTTGACCCTGTGGGTCCCTACTCGCTCTCAGCTTCGCGCTTGTCGAGCCAATCTTCTTCGATTTCCGCCGGCACGCCCTTCGCCATCGCCCGCGGCGGCACGTTGTGGGTCACGACCGCGCCCGCACCCGTGTAGGCCTCGTCACCCACTTCGACCGGCGCCACCAGAACGGTGTTGGACGAGATGCGGGCATCCTTGCCGACCTTGGTGCGGTGCTTGTCGCGCCCGTCGTAGTTGGCGGTGATCGTGCCGGCGCCGATGTTGGCGCCGTCGCCGATCTCGGCGTCGCCGATATACGCCAGGTGCGGCACCTTGGCGCCCTCGCCGATGTCGGAGTTCTTCACCTCGACGAACGTCCCGACGTGGGCGTGCGCCGCGAGGCGCGTTCCCGGCCGCAGGTAGGCGAACGGCCCCACGGTCGCCTCGTCGCCGATCTCGACCTCGTGCGCCACCGTCTGGCGGACGACCGCCTTCTCGCCGACGATCGTGTCGGTGAGGTGCGCGTCGGGACCGATCATGGACCCTGACCCGACAACGGTGCGCCCGGCGAGGATCGTCCCGGGGAGGAGGTGGACGTCGGGCTCGAGCTCGACCGTGGCGTCGACGTAGGTGCGCTCGGGATCGGTCATCGAGACCCCGTCGCGCATCCAGCGCTGGTTGATGCGCCGGCGAAGCGCAGCCTCCACGTCGGCGAGCTGCTCGCGATCGTTGACGCCGACCGTCTCGTACGAGTCGTCGGCGACGACGCCGATAACGGTGTGCCCGGTCTCGCGGAGCACACTGACGGCGTCGGTCAAGTAGTACTCGCCCTGCGCGTTCTCGGGGCTGAGGCGGCGCAGCGCCGGCGCGAGCAGCCCCCGCCGGAAGCAGTAGATCGATGTGTTGATCTCGTGGATGTCGAACTCGTCCGGGGTGGCGTCGGATTGCTCGACGATGCGGTCGACGCCGTCCTTCTCGTCGCGCACGACCCGCCCGTAGCCCGTCGGCGGATCGAGGATGGCGGTGAGGACGGTCGCGGCGGCGTCGGCTTCGCGGTGGGAACGGGCGAGCGCCGCGAGCGTCTCGGCCCGCAGCAGCGGCGCGTCGCCCGGCACGACGAGCAAGTCGTCCTCGGCGTCGAGATCGAAGACACCCGCCGTGAGCGCGACGCTCGCCGCGTCGCCCGTGCCGCGCTGCACGCGTTGCTCGACGAACTCGACGGGGAGCTCGGTCGCCACCTGCTCTTGCAGCGTCTTCGTGACCCGCTCGGCGCCGTGACCGACGACGACGACGATGCGCTCCAGCGGGAGCGCGACGAGCGCGTCGATCACGTGCAGCAGCATGGGCCGCCCGCACAGCGGGTGGAGCACCTTCGGCGTCTCGGAGCGCATGCGCGTGCCCTCGCCCGCGGCCAGGACGACGGCCGACAGCGGTCGGTACTGGCTCATGCGCTCACCTCCTTACCGGTGCGCCAGCGCGGGGCCTCGGGGCTCGGGGGCGAGGTCTCGAACCTCGACCTGGGACTCCAAAGGACCCCGTGCTGCCGTTACACCACCCCCGATCGAACCCTCCTGACGATACCGCCGGGGGTGATCGATCGCGGGTCAACAATGTGACAAGGGTTCGTCGACACCGGTAGCGTCACACGACTCATGGGTTCGCTGATCAAGAAGCGCCGCAAGCGCATGCGCAAGAAGAAGCACAAGAAGCTTCTGAAGAAGACCCGCTGGCAGCGTCGTCAGCAGGGTCGCTGACGCCCGCGGACCTGCACGTACTCCTTTCGGCCGCTCATCTCGGGCGGCCGAAGCGCGTGCGTCTACGCCTCGATGCGCACGCCCTTCGAGACGCTGGCGGCGGCGACGACCGGGACGCCGATCGCGGCCGACAGCTCCTGCGCCCGGTCGGGCAGCCCGTGTGGTCCGTCGGCGAGCACGACGTAGGTGGGTCCGCTGCCGGCCATGATGGTGTCGCGGCCGAGGTTGTCCTCGATCTGCTCGCGCAGGGGGCGGAGGCGCGGCTCCACGATCTCGGCGGCGGGCTCGAGGTCGTTCGTCAGCGTGGGCGTGAGCGCGTCGATGGGTGGCGGCGCCGGCACCGTCCGCGACGAGCGGGGGCCGCCCAACTTGTCCCAGGCCCGGTACACGTCGACGGTCGCCACCGGGAACGGAGGCATGATCACGAGCATCGGGATCCCGACCCGCAGGGACACGGGCTCGATCTCCTCGCCCCGGCCGCGCATCCACGCCGCGCCCCCGGCGAGGAAGAACGGGACGTCGGAGCCCAGCTGGGCGGCCAGCAGGAAGAGGTCGGGTTCGGAGACATCCACCTCGAGGAGCCGGTGCACGGCGAGCATCGCGGCGGCGGCGTCCGACGATCCGCCGCCGAGGCCTCGCGCGGTCGGGATGCGCTTGCGCAGCGAGAGCTGAACTCCGTGACCGGCGCGCCCGGCGCGGATCAGGAGCCCCTCGGCCGCGCGCATGGCGAGGTTCTGATGGCCGGCCGGCACGCTGCGGTCGCCGCCGACGACCTCGAACGTGACGCCGGGCGGGTAGGGCACCGCCACCGCTTCGATCGTGTCGCGGGGCTGGCCGATCGGCACGGTGAGCGCCTCGAGCTCGTGGAAGCCGTCGTCGCGTCGCGGGCCGAGCACGTTGAGCGAGAGCGTGAGCTTCGCGAATGCGGTCGCGCGCACTCGCGCGAGGTGCGCGGTGCTCACGTCACGGCCTCTGCGCGCGCGAGCGCGGCCCATTGCCCGAGCCCGAGGGACTCGGCGCGCGCCCGCGGCTCGATCGCTGCTTCGGTGAGCACGGCCTCGGTACGCTCGCCGAGCTCTGCACGCAACGAGCGGCGCAGCATCTTGCGCCGATGACCGAAACCGGCGCGCACGAGCTCGAACAGACGCTCGCGCGACGGCACGTCGACCGGCGGTGTCTCGCGCCGGACGAGCTCGACGAGCGCGGAGTCGACTTTGGGTGTGGGAACGAACACGGCTCGCGGGACACTACCGACGATCTTCGCATGCGCGAAATACGCAACCCGAACCGATGGTGCCCCGTAGGCGGACGACCCCGGCGGCGCCACCAGCCGCTCGGCCACCTCGCGCTGCACCATCACGAGCGCCGAGCCAACGGACGGCGCCTCCTCGAGCAGCCGGATCACCACGGGCGTCGCCACGTTGTAGGGAAGGTTCGAGACGCAGTGCCACGGACCCTCGCCGAGGAGCGCACCGAGGCCGATCCTGAGCGCGTCGCCGGTGACGATGCGCACGCCTTGCTCGCCCGCGACGACCTTCTCGAGCACGGAGGCGAGCTTGCGATCGAGCTCGAGCGCCAGTACCGAGCATCCGCGCTCGAGCAATGCAAGCGTGAGTGAACCGAGGCCGGGCCCGATCTCGAGAACGTGGTCACCGGCATCGACTCCGGCGAGGCGCACGATGCGCCGAGCCGTGTTGGGATCAGCGACGAAGTGCTGGCCGAGTCGCCGCGACGGCCGAAGCCCGTGCTCGCGGAGCAACGCGTGCACGTCGCTCGGTGTCAGCTGGCGCATTCACTCATTCTGCCGCCGTCGCAAGCTCCGGCTTTGCGGCGACGGTCGGCGAAGCAGCCGTCCGCCGCGAGCGACGCTACAACCGAGCGCCGGCAAGCTCTACGCGATCACCAGTCGATGCGGGCCGGGAAGGTGCCCTGGCTCCTCGGCGCGAGGGTCGCGAACACGTCGTCGTCCATGTCGACGACGCGGTTGGCCTCGACGCGGTCAGCCACGCGGCACGTGGTCGACTGGCCGGTGCTGAGGTTCGTGACGCGCAGCATCGTGCCCTTGGGGACGTACTCCTTGGTGGCACATGAGTCGGGACCGAACGGGCTCGCGTACCAGGACGCGGACCCGGTCCGCGAGTTCGGCAACGCGGTGCCCACCGCGATGATCTTCGGTGTCGGCGGCTGGATCGGAACACGCGACATCGCGTTCCGCGCCATCTCCTGGCCGTCTTTCTTCGTGATCTGGTACGCCACGCGCTGCGTTCCGTTGACGCCCTCCTGGGCGACACGCGTCTGACCCTTGGGCAGGCCCGGGTCGTCCTGCATGATGGTCGGGAACGCGAGCGGCTCGTCCCTCATCTCCGTGTCGTTGCTGATCCGGGCCACCGCCACCGTCATGCCGTCGGTGAGCCGGGTGTCGGCCGGCGGAGTGATCTGATCCTCGGGACCGACGACGACGCCGTTCTGTTGAAGGAACTCGCCCACGTTCAGCGCAGCCGTGGTCTCGCTCTGCTGGGTGCCGTCGACCGAGATCGTCACCTCGTGCAGCGTCCGCAAGACGACCGACGCGCCTTGGGTGAGACGCGTAGGAGCGGTCACGATCGACACCTTCTTGGCGTCGAGCTGCAGCTGACGGACAAGCTGCGACGGTTTGGACCACGTCGTATTGACCGGGCTGACCTGCCCGTCGAAGTCGACCACGACCGGGAAGGCGCGGATCAGGTTGACGGTGAGACCGTCGCTGATCTTGGTGGATGGTGCGGGTGTCACGCGGTCCTCGGCGCCCATCTTGATGTGGTTCTCGCGCAGCGCGCCGGCGACGCGCTTGGCGTCGGTCTGCGCACTGACGCGCTCCTTGCCGTCGACGCGGATCGTCACCTCCGGCGAGTGCGAGAAGAATTGCGGAAGCGCGAACGCGAGCGCGGCGGCGGTGAGCACCGCGAGCGCGACGAGGATGAGCGTGCGCCGCGGCGACAGGCGCAGCTTGCTCGCCCACCGCTTGGGCTGCCGGCGGGTGCGCCGCGTGCTCGGGCGCGGCTCGAGATGGCGCCTGGGGGCGCGAGGCTCCGTCGGCGCGCGGTGCTGCTTCGGCCGACGGCGCGCCTTCGGTGTCCGCTCGGGCGCCTTCCGGGCGCGGTCGCGGCTCGGCATCCAGCGCTGCTTCGGCGGCGTGACGACCGGCACCGGCTCGGTGTCGGTGACCGCCTGCGTCTGCCCGGATGTGACGAGCCGCTCGTCATCGAGCAGCTCCTCGAGCCCCGGCAGCAAGTCGACGTTCGGGACGGGGAGCCACGCCCGCCGGTCGGCGGGCACGGCCCGGGCCGGCGACGCATACACCGTCGATCGCGGGCGCACCGGCGTGGGCCGGACATTGCCCTCGGGCCAGAGCGAACGCGGGGCCACCAGCCGGTACGGCTCGAGCAGGTCTTCGAGCGCGGGAAGTGCGTCGACGTCAGGGACGGGGAGCCACGCCTGCTCGTCGGCGGGCGCTGCTCGGGCTGGCGACGGCCGCACCGCCCGCGCCGCGCCATTCCCGCCACGCCGGGCTCGCTGCCCTGGTCGATGCGGCAAAGGCCGCTTCGCGCCAGTCAGATGCTCGGTAATCGGGTCCGCCCTCCCGGTGGTCCGAGCTTGCACGAGGCCCCTCGTCCGCATCGCGGTCGGGGGGCCGGGAAGTCCGGCGCAACCTAGCGAAGGCCCTCGGGGACGGTCAACTAGGAGGCAAATCCTCCCATTTGGGCGCATCAGAGAAGACGGCAGCGGCGTTGGCCGCGGTGCGCGTCGCGATCTCGTCGTCGGGTTGTCCCCTCGCCGCGGCGACGGCCGACCCCACCAGCGGGACGAACCCGGGCTCGTTCGGCCGGCCCCGGTACGGCACCGGCGCCAGGTACGGAGCGTCGGTCTCGACCAGAAGGCGGTCGAGCGGGGCGATCACGGCGGCGGCGCGGACATCGTCGGCGTTGGGGAACGTCACGATGCCGCTGAAGGAGAGGAACGCGCCGAGATCGAGGGCGCGGCGGGCCTCGTCGGGGCCGCCGGTGAAGCAGTGGAGGACGGTCCGCGCCGGCACGCCCTCGTCCGCCAGGACGCGGAACGTGGCGTCCCATGCGTCGCGCGAGTGGACGACGAGCGCGCGGTCGAGACGCGTGGCGAGGCGGATCTGGGCGCGGAACGCCGCCTCCTGGTCGTGGGCGGGGCTGTGCAGATAGTGGAAGTCGAAGCCGGTCTCGCCGACACCGACCACTCGTTCGGCTTGCACGAGCTGCTCCAGCTGGTCCCACTCGGCGCCGAGCCGCGACGCGTCGTGCGGGTGCAGGCCCACGGTCGCGCACACCGCGGGGTGTTGGGCGGCGAGGTCGACAGCCTCGCGGGAGGTCTCGAGGTCGGTGCCCACGCACACCATCCCGACGACGTCGGCGGCACGCGCCCGCTCGATCACGGCGTCGGGATCATCCACCGACTGCAGATGGCAATGCGAGTCGACCCAGGTCACGCGGAGCGCGCTTCGGCGGGGCCGCCGAACCGCGCCATCCAGGCCACGATGTCGTCGTCTGTCAGCTTGCGGAACAGAACCTCGGGCACCGTGAACTGCGATCCGGGCTCGAGCGCGCGCAGCTCGGCGTCGGCGTTGTCGGGCCAACGGGTCGGGACGACGGGCGCGACCGCTGCCAGCACGGTGTTCGACGTGGCGGGGATGATCGGCGCGGCAAGCAACGCGAACAGGCGCACGAGGTTGACGCCCGTCCGCTGGATGACGGCCGCCCGGTCGATGTCGCTCTTGACCGCCTTCCACGGTTCGGCGCGCTCCCAGTACGCGTTGCCCGTGGCCCAGATGGCCCGCAACTCGGCGGTGGCCTTCCGGAACTGCTTGCCTTCGAGCAACGCGGTGTACTCGTCGAGCCGTGCTTGCACATCGGCGATCAGCGTGCGCTCTGCGTCACCGGGACCACCGCCGGCAGGCACCGCGTCGCCGACGTTGCGACTCGTGAATGTCAGACAGCGGTTGACGAAGTTGCCGAACGTGTCGGCGAGATCCTTGTTGACCGCGCCCGCGAAGCCCTCCCACGTGAAGCTGCTGTCGTCCGACTCGGGCGCGTTCGCCATGAGGAAGTAGCGCCAGTAGTCGGCTGGGAGCAGCTCCACGGCGTCGTCCATGAAGACGCCGACGCCCTGGCTGGTCGAGAACTTGCCGCCGTAGTAGTTGAGCCAGTTGAAGCTCTTGATGTAGTCCACGAGCTTCCACGGCTCGCGCGACCCGATGATCGTGACGGGGAACCCGACGGTGTGGAACGGGACGTTGTCCTTGCCCATGAACTGCGTGTAGGTGACGTCGTCGGCCTCGTACCACCACGACTTCCAGTCTCGGGAGTCCGGGTCGAGGTCGGCCCACTCCTTCGTCGCGCCGAGATACTCGATGGGGGCGTCGAACCAGACGTACCAGACCTTGCCCTCGTAGCCGGGCCGATCGACGGGCACACCCCAGTCGAGGTCGCGGGTGATGTTCCGGTCCCGCAGCCCTTCGTCGAGCCACTTGTACGCGATCGAAGTCGTGAGGACGGGCCAGTTCTTTTTCGTGTCGAGCCAGGCCCGCACCTCGCCCGCGAGGAGCGACTGCCGGAGGAAAAGGTGCGTCGTCGGTCGCACCTCGAGGTTCGTGCTGCCGCTGATCGCCGACCGGGGCTCGATGAGATCGGTCGGATCCAGGAGCCTGGTGCAGTTCTCGCACTGGTCGCCCCGCGCCGCCGGGTAGCCGCAGTGCGGGCACGTCCCGATGATGTAGCGGTCGGGAAGGAACCGCCCGTCGTCGATCGAGTAGACCTGCTCGGTCGTCCGCTCCTCGATGAAGCCCTGCTCGTCGAGCCGGCGAGCGAAGTGCTGGGTGAGGTCGCTGTTCTGGGGCGAGGAGCTGCGCCCGAAGACGTCCCAGGACAGGTCGAACGCCTCGCCGAGCGCGGCTTGGATCGCGTGCTGCTGGCGGCAGTACTCCGCCACGTCCAGTCCCTCTTCGAGGGCGGCGAGCTCGGCCGGCGTGCCATGCTCGTCGGTGGCGCAGACGAAGAGAACGTCGTCGCCGCGGAGCCGGCGGAACCTGGCGTACACGTCGGCGGGCAGCATCGAGCCGACGAGGTTGCCCAGGTGCTTCACGCCATTGATGTACGGCAGAGCACTTGTGATGAGCTGGCGCGACATCGGGCCTACGATACCGACGGTTTCGTTGCCCCTCGCCGGAATAGGGATCATGGGTAAACGCACTGGCGTCGCGCGGAAGGTCGATCAACTCGGGCGGGTCGTGCTCCCAGCGGAGGTTCGCCGCCACTTCGGCATCCGCCCCGGTGACCTCATCGAGATCGGGGTCGACTCCGACGTCATCCTGCTCACGAAGGTCGAGGATCGCTGTGTCTTCTGCGAGAGCACGGCCGACTTGAGCCGCTTCTCGGGCCGGCTCGTGTGCCGCGAGTGCGTCAGTCGACTCGCGGCCGAGAAGCCTTCAGGCGAGTAGCCGCCGCGTAGGCGCGCCGGCGCTCGACACCCAGCGCGGCCGCGACGTCCGCGGCTGCGTCGCGCGTCGACCGACCGTCGGCGAGCGCCGCCCGCACCGCTGCTTCGACCTCGGCGTCGCCGGCGGGTCCGCGCTCGGGTGCGGGCCCGATGACGATGACGTACTCGCCGCGAGGTTCGGCGCTTTCCGCGTGCGCCGACGCGCCGGCGAGCGTCCCTCGCCAGACCTCCTCGAACTTCTTCGTGAGCTCCCGCGCCATCGCGACCGGACGCTCCGCACCGCACACCCGCGCGAGATCGCCGAGCGTGGCGCGCACCCGGGTCGGCGCCTCGAACAGCACCGTCGTGCGCGGCTCGTCGGCTATCACCGCGAGCCGTTCGGTACGGGCGCGACCCTTGCGGGGAAGGAACCCCTCGAACACGAAACGCTCGGTGGGCAGGCCCGAGACGACGAGCGCGGTGAGCGCGGCGCTCGGCCCCGGGACGACCTCGACGGGCAGTCCGGCATCGAGGCAGGCGCGCACGAGCACGGCGCCGGGATCGGAGATACCGGGCATCCCCGCGTCCGTGACCACGGCGACGCGATCGCCATCGCGAATCTCGCCGACGATGCGCTCCGCAGCGGCGGCTTCGCTGTGCGCGTGCACCGCTCGCAGCCGGCGCCCGGCCGGGATCCCCGCGTGGCTCAGCAGCGCCCGCGTGCGGCGGGTGTCCTCGGCGGCAATGACATCCGCCGCTCGCAAGAGCTCGACGGCGCGCGGCGTGAGGTCGTCGAGATTGCCGATGGGTGTGCCGACGAGCACGAGCGCGCCCGTCGGTTGCTCGCTCACTCCTTCACTTCCACCTGATCGCCGGCGTGCAGACGCCAGCGCTCGAACGCGCCCGCCTGGGCTTCGATCACGAACGCCGCGTTGCGGACGAGCGGCGACACGCGCCACGGACGCAGGCAGCACGTGCGGAGGACGACGCCGTCGTGGTCGCAGAACGCGACGTCGATCGGGAAGCGCATGAACATGGTGTGGACGTGGCGGCACGGCCGCAGCACGAGCGCGCCCTCGAACTCGGCCCGGCCGAGCAGGCCGCGACGCCGTGCCCGTCCCGTGTCCGCGACCTCGGATGCCGCCAGCACGTCGCCCTCACGCACCAGCCATGCCATCGGGCTCTCCCGTCAGACGTTGAAGCGGATCTCGAGCACGTCGCCGTCGCGCACTTCGTACTCCTTGCCCTCGACCCGGATCTTGCCGAGCTCCTTCGCCTTGTCCCAAGAGCCGATCTCGAGGACCTCGCGCCAGTCGATCACCTCGGCGCGGATGAAGCCGCGCTGGAGGTCGGAGTGGATGACACCGGCGCACTCGGGGGCCTTGGCACCGGCGCGGAACGACCAGGCGCGCGATTCGTCTTCTCCGGTCGTCAGGAACGTGCGCCGGCCCAGCAGGTGGTAAGCGCTGCGGGCGAGCCGGGGCAGCACGCTCTCGGTCACGCCGAGGTCGGCGAGCAACGCCGCCCGCTCGTCGGGTGGCGCCTGCGCCACATCCGGGTCGCCCTCGATCTCGAGGCACACCGACAGCGCGTCGGGACCGAACGGCTTCGCCAGCTCGTCGGCGCGGTCGATCCGGTCGACGGCGACGTTCACGACCTCGAGCATCGGCTTGTTCGTGAGGAGGAAGACGGGGCCGAGCAAGGCCCGCTCCTCGTCCGTCAGGTCGGATCGGTAGATGGGCGTGCCGTCACCGAGGGCCGCTTCCGCACGCTCGAGCGCGGCGACCTCGCCTGCCAACGTCGTGTCGCCCTTCAGCGCTCGCCGCTGCTTGTCGAGACGCTGCTCGACGGACGCGAGGTCGGCGAGCACGAGGTCGAGCTCGAGCGCTTCGAGCGCTTCCGCAGGGTCGCCGTCGTCACCGGACCGCAGGACGGCGAGGATGGCGTCATTGTCACGGAGCGACCCGAGCAGCCGGCTCCCGAGACCCTCGCCGGCCTTTCCCCCGGGCGCGAGGCCGGGGATGAAGTCGACCTCGAAGGTGGCGTGGACACGCTTCTTCGACTTCGACATCTCCGCGAGGCGGTCGACGCGGTCGTCGGGGAGCGGCGCGACCCCCTTGGTCGTCTCGAAGCCGGTGGGCGTGTCGAGGCCCGTGAGCGCGCTGAACAGCTGCGCATGCCCCGAGTCGGGAAGCCCGACGAGTCCCAAGTGCTCCACTTCGCGTCAGGGTACCGGCGCCTCCTCGACTAGCGTCTGCACCGGCATGTCGAAGAAGACGAAGAAGCGCCGCATCCGAGCCCGCCGCAACAAGGCGAACCACGGCAAGCGCCCGAACGCCGGGCGGCGCTAGGTCTCGGCCGGTTTCCGGAGCGTCAGCACCAGCACCGCCACCGCGAGGACCGGCAGCGCCGACAGCAGGACCACGTTCAGCACCTTGTCGTCGGCGGTGGCAAACACGTCAAGATGGCGCATGTGGTACACGAGGTGCGGCACCCCCCACGCCAACCACGCCACGGCGACCGCGATCACCATGGGGCGGCTCATCGTGACGAGAGCGGCGATCGTCAGCACGGCCAGGGCGAGGTTCAGCGCGCCGAAGTCCCGCACGAAGTGCTCGTTGTACGGACCGTTGACGCGAACCCACTCACGGCCGAAGCCCGGGTAGTCGTCATAGAACGATCGGGGCGCGAACGTCGCCCAGACACCGAGCTGGATGCTCGCGACGACCCACACCGCGAGCACCACGCGCACGATCCACTCACGCATTGCCAGCCTCCCTTGCCCGGGCGACCGCCAGCCATCCTTCGCCGACGCTCGGGTAGCGAGGCAACCAGCCCGTCGCGTCGCGGAGCTTCTTGTTGCTGACCCGTTGTGAGCGGATGACGGCCTCCGCGCCCGACCCGGCGGCCAGCTTCACCAGCCAGGTCGGCATCGGTCGCAGCTTCCGAAGCCCGAAGGCTGACGAGAAGGCGTCGAGGTATTCGCGCCGGGTGGCCGGCTCGTTCTCGACGACGTTGTAGAGGCCGGCGGGCGCGTCGAGCGCGGCTACCGCGGCACCCGCGACGTCGTCGGTGTGTATCGACGACACGTAACCGTCCGGTTTCCCCGCAAGTATCGACAGGCGCCAGCGGGCGAGGCGGAGCGCCTCGTCCACCATGCGCGCGGTCGGCCCGTAGAACGAGCCGAACCGCAAGACGACGCCGCGGCCTCCACCGGCGGTGAACCGGTCGACCATGCGCTCCCCTTCGAGCGTCGGCTGCAGCATCACGATCGACTCGTCGGGCGGCGTGGTCTCGTCGATCCACTCGTCGCCTCGGTCGGGGTAGCTGAACGTCACCGACTCCTTCACGAACGCGTGCGCGCCGGTGGTGAGCGCGGCGTCGATGAGCAGGTCGTTGGCCGTCGTCCGGAGCCGGTTGTGCGCCGCCCAGCCGTCCCTGCTCGACATCTTGCGCAGCGGCGGCACGTTCGTGGCGAGGTGCAGCACGGCTTCGCACCCGTCGACGGCCGCCTTGATCGCGTCGCCGTCGAACAGGTCGACGGCTACCGGGTCGGCCCCGAGCTCGCGCAACTGCGCCGCCTTGTCGTCGGTACGCGCCACTGCACGCACCTCGTGGCCCTTCTCGAGCAGGCCGCGCACGGTCGCGGGGCCGATCGCACCCGTCCCGCCGGTTAGGAACACCCTCATGACGTCACCTCCTGGAACCACGTCCCGAACTTCTCCATCGCCTTCGGGCTCGCGTCACGCGCGACGCCGGCCGCGAGATCGGCGACCGACGTGCGGGCGAGCTCTGCCCGCCACGCGGTGTCCGCCTCCACCATCACCCGGTGGATTCCGCACATCGTCCGGTACTCGCTCGCCGGCATCGCGGCCGGCCCGCGCCGGCGGATCTCCATGCAGTGGAACGCGGGATCGTCGCCGTCGACGGCCTCGACCACGTCGAGGACCGAGATGTCGGCGGGCGCCTGTGCCAGCCGGTAGCCGCCACGCGGCCCCGTCCCGGCCTCGAGGATCCCGGCGCGCGACATCGCCTGGAGATGCTTGGCGAGGTAGGCCACCGGGACGCCGTGGGCCTCGGCCAGACGGGCGGTCGACAACGGCGTGGCGGGAGGAAGCAGCGCCAGGAGCACGGCGCAGTGGAGCCCCCACTCGACCCCCTCCGAGAGCCGCACATTCCGGATGCTAGATATCCGGAATATCCGTGCGCAAGCTCACCGCCGGTCAAGCAGCAGAGCCTCCACGCCTCCGCTGATCCGGCCGTGCCCTTCGTACAGCCCGGTGTCGA
>Ga0137372_10003133_pt1 | contig 16083 bp, 12 predicted proteins | sample SagtaG_6_FD_104911 | JGI IMG/M metagenome (GOLD analysis project Ga0137372, IMG submission 104911) | Vadose zone soil microbial communities from Sagehorn Ranch, Mendocino, California, USA - Sage1_R_60_16 metaG | ecosystem: Environmental > Terrestrial > Soil > Vadose zone | place: USA...
AGTAATTTTGGATGACCCAAAAGCTAGGTATCCTATGTTTTACGTTAAATTACATTTCTCCCTATGCCAGCGGACTTCAGAGTACACCCTTCATTTGTTCACATTGTTTTCACATACGCTTTCTAACTATTTTGAGGTTTCTATCTGTTCTAATTCCAGTGGGATGAGCTCCTTATCCGTTTCGGGGCTCAGAGTGGCTACCCAGGTTTTACCCTTTCTTTCCCAGTTTAGTTCCTACCTATATTGGAAAGCTCCCCAATTTCGACTCACTTTTCAGGTAGCTCAATTTGTGTTAAACAAAACTCATCTTACCAAGGAAGGATTACTTCAAGTTGTTCACCTCCTTTATAATTCTCCAGTTAATCTCCGTAAGGAGCCTATTGAATATTGGCTGGACCTGATCGAGAAGGCATTTCCTGATGGCTCAAAACCACGGCGTGGTACTAAGAAATAAACCATCTCACCTTTACTCTCCCCTTTTGTCCTATCGTCTGGTTGTTCCTCTTCATTTTTGTGTACGTTTGGGGCTCAGGTGAACCCCCTCTTATGTAAGTTTTCTCAAAATTCCCCCCCTTTGTTTCCTACTCTTATCTTAGAAGTAACAAAATAGCAATATCTCTTATGAGCAATCTACTAAATTTACACTTAGTAAACCTCTGTTTAGGTGTGCAAATTCGGCATTACTCAAGCGGAGCCTCCTTCTTACCCTTACTGACTAAAGAGGTAATTATTGGGCTCATTTTAGGTGATGCTTCTTCTTGTACGAAAACATTCTAATGGCAATAGCCCACCTAAATATGCAAGAAAGGGAAGGTTACCCTCATTCCGTTAACGGTCTTGTGTAACAAGAATTTCTATCCATTTTCTAATTATCCAATTTAAGGATTACCCCCTCCCATAGGCTCTTGAAGCAAACTTCATCTTAGCGAGCATAGGTTAGTGGTAAACCGTATCCCTTCCAAGGATGATTCGCGTGTTCGAGTCACGCTGCTCGCACTGTCTTATCCTGTTTATCTTATTAGCATTGCTACTGTTAGGCAATCCAGCCACCATCTTTAATTCAGCTAATCAACAGAAATATCAGGTCTTTGAAGACCGAGTAGTTCCAATGAAAAGAGTGATTCAAGCCTCGAAGACATGGGCTTGCCAAGACTCACTCAAGCTACGCCAATTAAGTTGTTAATTATTAGGTAAAGCTCTTGATTTCTTCCTTACCCTTCTTTTTAGAATAATGGAGAGGGGGTAGGTTATTTTGAGTTCTTTTCTTACAACTTAATACCTTCAAACCCCCCAGTTTTTAATAGCGCATCCCTCAGACACTAGCGGACTATGCCTACGCTTTGCAGGCCCCCTACCCAGTCAGAGCTATTCCGGGTGTCATCTTGTTTCTTCTTTAGCTTCATCCTACTCCTTGTTTACCATCTACGGTGGCCTCTTCCTCTTCCGCCCTCTTTATTCTTCTTCCTTAATTAGTATCTTAAACCTTGGCCTTTTGTTTGTCTTTATGGTCGCCTGGGCAATTTCTAATCTTTATTTCAGGATTCCCCAAGAACCTCAGAAGTAATTGGAGTTAACACAATACCAAAAACATGCTTACTGTATTGCTACTTACTCCCCTTATCGGAGTTTTAGGTATCATCCTAGGATGCTCTAATGAAAGACAGAGTAGACAAGTAGCTCTACTAGCTTCATTAGCTAACTTTTCATTATCCCTTGTGCTCTGGGGTGAATATGACGGCAATTGCGGCCACTTCCAGTTTGTCCAGGATTGGAGTAGTGTTACATTCTGTCACTTTATCATAGGGCTTGATGGTATCTCTCTGTTCTTCGTGCTTCTGACTACCTTCATAATACCTACTTGCATCCTTGGTAGCCCCGCCCTAACCAGTATCCCATCCAGTACAGCCAATATTCCCTTGTTCAAATATTTCCTGATAGCGCTACTAGTAATAGAGACGCTCCTGATCGCTCTGTTCGTGGTTCTTGACCTGCTGCTATTTTACATATGCTTCGAGAGCGTGCTTATCCCTTTATTCTTAATGATAGGTATATGGTCTCATAGCCAGCACAAAGTGAGGGCTAGCTTCATGCTGTTCTTATACACTCTGTTTGGCTCCCTATTCATGCTATTATCCTTTATTGCCATATATATGTCCATAGGCTCAACTGATTACCAACTAATAGCTACAAGCTGTATTAAACCGGAAGTTCAAAATATTCTGTGGTTAGGAATCTTCCTAGCTTTAGCTATCAAAACACCTCTCGTCCCTTTTCACATTTGGCTTCCCTTGGCACACACGGAGGCTCCTTTAGCAGGCTCCATGCTATTAGCCGGTGTAATTTTAAAGATGGCCACTTACGGTTATTTACGAATCCTGCTTCCTCTTTTCCCTGAGGCCTCTTCCTATTTTACCCCTCTGGTGTACACCTTGTGTACGATTAGCATCATTTATACCTCTCTAAGTACCCTGCGGCAAGTTAATCTTAAGAGTATAATTGCTTACGCTTCCATATCCCATATGGCTATTGCCACTATGGGCGTATTCTCCAATACTGTACAAGGCATAGAAGGGTCTATCTTACTATCAGTAGCCCATGGCTTAGCTTCACCAGCCTTATTCATTTGTGTCGGTGTGCTCTATGATCGCTGGCACACACTTATTCTGCCTTATTATCGAGGACTAACCTCGACCATGCCTTTGTTCTCTCTTCTGTTTTTCGTTTTCTGCCTAGCTAATATGGCAGTACCACTAACGGCTAACTTCTTAGGGGAGTTCCTTTCCTTTGCAGGTGCCTATCAACGGAACCCTTTTATCACCATTTTGGCCTCTTCCTCAGTAGTCTTAACCGCGGCGTATACTATTTGGACTTACAACCGTGTTTGCTTGGGCAGTCCTAGCCGTTACCTCAATCCTTGCCTAGATATCACTCGTAGGGAGTACTACCTCCTACTTCCTTTCCTTCTGTTAATTTTCGTACTAGGTATTTTACCTCTCGTCGTCCTAGATTCTCTGCATTTTTCTGTATCATCCCTTATTTACTCCAAAATCTCCCCTCCCTTTTCTTTTGAGAAACTCTCCTTTTGGTTTTTCCATTGGAATTAGTCCACGGGCAGTTTTGTCATTAGACGTACGTTCATTTAGTAATACCTTCCTTTTTTGATGTACAATGTGAATTTGCTACGTCTGAACCATCGATTTTGACAAAGTTGAAGAGTGTGGAGCTCCAAAAACCAATACCTGCTAAGCAACGAAAGGATACGCCAATAAGGAGAGTAGTTTAATGGTAAAATGGTAAGCTCCAAACTTCTTGTTGGGGGTTCGATTCCTCCCTCTCCTGATAGCATCTATTACACTTGATACTATTTGATTCCTTCATGTCTTAAAACACCCCTTCCTATTTTCCTCCATCTACCCTACTTCTTAATTACCCTATAATCCAACAGTCCCTAGGTCCCAGTGGCCATCCGTATACGGGACCGGGCCTCCCTTCTTTTTAAAGACTCTTTAGTTTTCCCTTTTATAAGAAGAATGTTAATTATGTAATCCCAAATGTTAAATGGTTCATGGTCCCTATTTTTCAAATAGCCTAACCCCTCCCCATTTTGCTTTGATTTCTAGGGGGGGTTTAACCCCGTATTTTGTTTTGTTGCCCGGTTACCTAGCTTGCACTTGTAACCTAGGGAACTTTCATTTGATTTCCGATTTCCCCTGCTTTGGAAACTGGACTAAACGGGACCAAACCGCTTGTAAGTTTACATTACAGCCTATTCTATTTACTTGAAATAGACAATCTCTATTGCTATGGAAGAAGAGTATTAGAATTTAGCAAATTAGCAAATGGATTTAATCAGACCTTCCCTAGGCAGGCACACTATACCATGTTTACCGGACTCTTTTGTAGTATGTCCCATAGGGTGTATATTTACCTGGGACAGGGAGCAAGATCCGTTTCTTTGAAGTCAAGTAACTAACAAGGGTATGTATAGAAGTTAAACATTTCGAATTGACACTTTATTCAAACACGTGGTGGCCGGCGAGGCCTTTGGCAGACCGGGTTCAGGCTCTGGAAAAGTACAGTCAACCTAAGATACTATTTACCAGCCCTATACTCCTGCCAGACTTGTAAAGTAGGCCTCCGTAGATGATTAGTTTAAGGGGCCCTCCAACCAGAGAGGATCTCCCCGACATTGGACCTAAGGAGTTTTGTCCCTAAGGTAGGCCGCTTAGCTTAAATGGAAGAGCATAATACTTCTAATATTATTTATTCAGGTTCGACCCCTGAAGTGGTCATCGTAATTCTTGTTTGAACTTCTCTTTTGGCGAGGGGGGGGGGAGGTAAGTTTGGTTTAACTTTAAGAGGAAAATAGTTTGATTTTGTTAATTTGGCTTTTTTCATAGGAATTACATCTACTGACAAAAGGCAAGCTCAAAAAGTAATGGAGTTTTAGTAGTTAAGGTAATTCCTAATGTAATCTAATAGTTATAGGTTAGGGAGGTAGATTAGATGGGTTGTATTTGCTTTTGTAATTATGGTGGGTTTTGCTTTATGGGGGGTGGTTCTAAAGCTAATTAAATAAGTATAACAGTAAGTATTAAGTGGGGGCGTATATGTTTACATAAGTCTATTAGGTGAGGGGTTCTATTGCTATAAATAAGTTAATAGATCAGTAAGTTTTTATTAAAGTAAGTAAATATATCTAAAGGTTTATCAGTTGGGAGGAAAGGTCTATCTGTCTATCTAACTAACTGTTTATAACTAGTCTATATGGTGGGTGCCTAGGGGGGCGTCTCTGTCTATTAATAGATTGATCTATATATCTTTAGCTATCTATCACTTGAGTCATGGTCTACAAATGGTCCTACTCCAATGTAAACTCTATCCTTAGTTAACCTTATCCTTAATCTTCCTGTGATTGTTTAGTTTTCTTGTGTAGGTAAGCAATAACTAGACCTGCCCCCGGCAGTAATAATACTACATATACTAGTTACTATAATTGTCCTTATTTGATCCATTATCTGGAACCTCCTTTTGTTAAACTAACTTTTCAATTATTGAGTGATTTTTTCAACTCCTCTATTGCCTTATTAAGGATGCCCCTCTTAGCTTACATCAGCCTTTTAAACAAACTAACTAACCTTTAGAAGTAAGACCAAAAAAGTAACTCAAATGTTCTTTTCTTTAATATTGTACCTGATAGGATTGATGGGTTTCATAGTAAACCGTAAAAATCTAGTTCTCATGTTACTCTGTCTAGAGCTTATGCTCCTTGCAGTCGCTCTCTTGCTCTTATTAAGCTCCTTTACCTATTCGGATATCTTGGCACAGGGTTTCGGAATCTACGTAATCGCGGTTGCGGCAGCTGAAAGTGCTATAGGCTTAGCTATCATAGTCGCCTTCTACAGACTCAGGGGTTCTATAGCAATTAGCAACCCCAAAAGGTAGTCAAGTATGCTACTAATAAAAAACACCCCACCTATAAATCCCTTACCCTAAATTTGGAATAACCCATTTTTAATTGAAGCATTACGTCCCTAGGTCCCAATGGCCATCGGTCTCAGGGACCTCATTTTTCGGTAGATGTAATTCCTATCCGAAAAACTCATTCAAATTTCTCTTTCTTCCTTTTTTCAGTAGATATAATTCCTATGGAAAAACTCATTGAATCCAAATTTTCCCGAGTAGAAGTAAGACTCGTAGTGTGGGGAATGTAGGTATAGAAGTTCTACTTGTGGGATTGAAATTGAATCAGTAAAACCAATCAGAGGTAATCGCCATCTGTACTGCGTGGCTTCGATTGGAGCTAGCTGGAACACCCCTAGCTAATAAACGTACGTTACCCTCTTTGTTAGCAACACCTCTAATTCTATTCCCCGATTCCCCTATATTTTTATTATTTAGTCTCTCCTTTATTTCTTTTCACCATTGGAATTCAAAATAAATCCGCACCTCGAAGACTGGCAGAGGTGCAGGCTACCGGCCTACCCTGCTGTTTGTTTCTGCAAGTTGGTGTAAGGGTCGCATGTTAGACTCATGTTCTGAAGGAGGCCGTTCGACTCGGCCACTTGCACAAAACTGTTATCTGGTACAGGACTACTTTCTTGTCAGAAATTCGGATTCCCTGGTCTTTACCACAATAGTAGATAGAGTCTCATGGTAGTTTTGTCATTAGACGTACGTTCCTTTGACAAGTAAAGTTTCCGACTCCTTTACCGGGTCTTCCTGACAAAAAGAAAAGAACAATGACCTTTCAGGAAAAGTGGCCGAATGGGTTAAGGCAATAACCTGCTAAGTTATGGGACTAAATGGTCCTTGAGGGTTCAACTCCCTCCTTTTCCGCTACAAGAATCTATGTTAGTTTTTTACTGACAAAACCAAAACGACCCCCACTCAATCAATAAAACTATTGGTTGTCGGGTTAGCTTAATGGTAAAGCTTTCGTCTTGTAAACGAGGTATGGTGGTTCGAGCCCACTACCCGGCTCATTATGTAACCGAGCAATACTTGCCGCATTAAAGCACAAGGGTCATAGTTTCTGGCTTGTACTAGGGAGCTTACTTGGAGTATAGTTACCACTTGATATAGATCAGCAGCTCTTGTTCCAGTTGGAGTCGTCCTATTTTGCCCGGTCCCGTATACCGATGGCCATTGGTCCCAGGGACGTGAGCTGGAATTCTTTTTTCCCCCTTACCGCTAGGTGTCCTTATAGGGATGAGGAGTATGTAGCTCAAAGGTAGAGCAGCCGCCTTTTAAGCGGTTTTGTTGGGGTTCGAACCCCCACATACTCAGTTTAATGGTATTCTATGGGATTAGGCTATCTTACTGATTTCATGGGGTTTCTATAGCTTCTATTCTTTATAGACTAATTGTTTTCTAACGCTGGTTTTCGTTTTAAGTTAAAGGTCCCTAGGTCCCAATGGCCATCGGTCTACGGGACCTCCTTTTTCGGTAGATGTAATTCCTATCCGAAAAAGTAAGGCTAAAATTGCGCCCATAATCCGAGTGTAAGCAAAGAGAAGAAAGATGAAGGAATTCCTACTCTATAGGCCATCATAGAAGTATCTGGGCTTAAACTAATCCTTGTAATTTCTAATACCTAAACGAGAAGTTCCTAAAATTGAAGCTCTAATTAAAGATCATATGCCCCTGAGGATGCTTTTTAGCATTGGCTTATAAACTATATTATATACGTTGACTTCCCCCACTATATGTTAAATAAAGGCTGCCAACCAGCGTAAGTTGCTTTCTATATGATGAGTAGAAGTAACCCCTTATTAGTTCATATTAATTCCATGGGCTTGTGGTCTAACTGGAAAAACAATTAACTTGTCACGTTGAAAGATGTCGGTTCGAGTCCGTCCAAGCCCGTGTCAAGCCTCTAACTTTTGGTTTTGACAAAGCAATTACACCGTAGGCCCTAGTGGACCATGGGCCTTAGGTCCTAGGCCACGGGTCTATTGACAAAACTTGGGAAAACTTCTAAAGGAAGATTCAACCGTACGTCCCTAGGTCCCAATGGCCATCGGTCTACGGGACCGGGCAAAACGTAACAGCTTGAAAGAAAAAGACAGCCTAGACCAATAAGTTATGATTCTGAATACCTGTGAAATCCTAGAGTGGCTACTCCCTTTAGGTGGGCGTATATTGCTATAATTATAGTAAATGGGTAAACTAAGTATAAATCAAACTCGGATATATTACCTATTAAACGACTAGACCTAAACTGGGCTGAGAAGATTTGAACTTCTTTTTTCCGAATCAAACTCGGAGGTCTTACCTTTTAGACGACAACCCATATCTCGAAGAAGGAGACAGCTTATACTCTGACGCTTTCTAAGACAAGGGGGGGGGAGTTTTTCCTAATAAGAATAGATAAAAACATTAGAATTTCTTCAAAACCCCGCCCTAGGCACCCATGGCCCTACGGTCTAGGGGCCGGGCTGGAAAGGAAATCTAGAAGAGTGTCTAGCTCAGACCGAGAACATGCCCTGAGAGGGAGCATAGCTGTAGTACAGTAACACTGTAAATTTAGGGGTAAGCTGAGGTGGTAAGAGACATAGCTTGGATGGCCTCCCAGCATTGAAACAGCTGATCATCATAATCATAAGAACACTCCACAAAATCGATAAATAACCATCTAAGAATTAATTCATTGTGAAATTTGTGGGAGTAGGTATACCTAACGGGCATGGGTCTACTCATTGCTGTGGGGTATAAACTATTTACGTCAACAATCCCTATCTCTTTGCTTTTATTTTTAGGGTTCCCCTAAATTGTGAAGATTTGGACTTTTAAAAGAAGGAACCCCGGCTAGCCTTTGCTTAAACTTGTTTGATTGCTTTTTTTATCTCCATCCATTGGTTAATCTTTACCTTAGGTTGGGAATCCTATTCTTAATCTACCCCCTTTGTTATCCTTTAAGTTCTTTATTAATCTATATCATCTAAGGGAAGGGTTTCCCCTTCTTCTAACCCTAGTTAATCCTTGGGTTTTGATTAGTTTACTTATCTTCTAATTCTAGGTATCCAGGGGGTACTTAATTGCTTCCGATTAAAAAGTGACCAAAATCAGTTAGACCGCTCGTTAAATAATCAAATTCAAGAGTGGAAAAAGAAATATTCGGCCAAAATTAAACAATTGGATGAAGAACAATTGGAAAGTAAATGATTTTCTGAAGAAATTGCCCAATGACAAGTCAAAGTGGAAGAATTAGAGCAAGAAAGAAAGAATCGATTAGCCGAATTAAGTAAAAACGATGATTTGGATGAGTTCCAAACTTGATTAAACGAAAAGGAAGAACGCAAGAAGAATTTACCTGATTGAGACAAGGTAATTAATGAAGTTAAGCAAAAAGTCCGGGATTATCATTTAGTTCAGAAGTGTTGAAGTAGTGGTTGATTAAAAGGCAATAAGGAATATTGACAAGTCTTTCAGAGTAGGTTAGAAGAAGATTAAAAGTAATCAGCCATCATGACCAAAACCCAATTACAACAAGAGTTAAATAAAGAAACAAGGAAGGGAACCAATAACCACCACCATCTATGGCACCAATAGAGAAGAATTTCCTCTCCTTCCAATATACTTCTTACTTACTACTAATAAGACAAGCCACAATGTCCTACACACAATCTCCTGTAACCTTACAAGATGTCTTAAACAATAAAACAATAACAACATCAGGATAAGCAGTTTACCAATACTTCATGAATAAAGATAAGAGAATATCCTCTTGTTCAGACACATACCTACACAACATCCTATTTATAGTATCTAAAAACCAAGGTTTTCTTCTCCTTCAAATACTTCATTTATTCATCCTTTATAAACGCTCTTTAGTAATATCATTCTTTAATCCTTATTTAACCTATAACTTATTATATAGATAGTATATTATATAACTAAGAAAGTAGGGGGCTAGCAGTATATAGACAACCAATCCTATTCATCTTTTCTAATCTTATCATATAACTGAAAAGATCCTTTCATTAATAGATGTTAAATATAGATGAACCCCCTAGGTACTTAAACCTAATGGTGAATATCTATAGATCTAAACAGAATTAACAATAGACATAAACGCCCCCTCCTATGATCCTCTACTGCAACTTATCGGATCATCCAATATCGATTGATCAATATCATTAAACCTTTAATACTTATAAAGATAAATAGTAAAGTCTACTTGGGTGAGCCAAAGATATATGGTTTAAAACCGTACTACCTATAATAACATAAATATGGAACAGGCTAACTATTCTTTCTCTCTTTCTTGGATAGATCTGCAAGGATACAAAAAGGAGCAATTGTTGCAAGGTTTTAGTCATTAGACTTAAGGATTTATTTAAGAGTTATTTTCATTCTATTAGTTAAAGTAAAGTTATAGAGAAGGTTTAAAGACTAGCTTAGGAAAGAGCAAGTCGTAAGACTGGATTAAAGGTTCAAGGCTTTAGGAGTTATTAGTTTCTATTAATTAAAAGGTAAAGACAAAGAAGTGCAAAGGTTAGAAGGTTTGATTTGGTAAGGTTTAATTGATTAAAATAAAGAGAGGGAAAGAGTAAGAGAGAAAGGTAGGAAGGGGTGGAGCAGTGTAACCTCTTGCTCTTAATTCCTTATAAAACCTCGGCGATTTCGCCTTAGTCAACTTCGGTAATCTTGTCACAGAGGTTATTATATTCAAATCCTTCTTCGTCATATGTACTTCCAGTTCTCAGAACTTTCGGTAAGTCTTGTAGATCTAAATCTAATACATTGTTTAATCTAATCCTCATTTTATTCACTCTATACTCTTGCTCGTTAAGCACTTCCATAAGTCTCTTCCGAACTATTCCTGCGTCAGTCCATTCTCTTATCGTATCCCAATGTTCTCTCTTACAATTTAACGCTTTAAGGTAGCCTGGGACTCTTTCTAAGAGTCTATACACTCCAGACTTTACCTTACTTGCATTTGTTCTATCCCGGAACTCTCTAGTATATTTTGTCTTATGAGTCCAAGCAACACGATTTAAGATGTCCTGATGTAAACTATGTACTGAAAGATTCCTTAGCCATTTCATTGCCGTAGGCTACGTATTCTAATCCACCAAATGGACGTTTGATAGTTGCTAGTTTACCCGGCTTTGAATTTGGTTTGTCGTATCCTTCACAACAGGCAAGAGTTATTTCTCCATTTGTTGCTCGAGTTAGCATATCCCGGTAAGGTGAATAGAGTTCCTTTACCTTCCAAGTATTGGGTTTTCCCTTCATGGAGCTTTATCCCTTCCGGTAATCCAGCTTTTAATACTTCCAGTATTGCTATTTTACTCATCTTGTTAAGATAAGCTATCAATAAATTATCAGCATATCTGACATGCACTAAATTCTGTCCTTTAAGAGATTGTTCCATTACCGTTCCATATAAGTTACTTAAGAGAGGTGAGATTAGAGATCCTTGAGGTGAACCTTATTTTGGCTTAAACAATGGCACATAGTCCATCCCTGGAGCTTCCAGGTCCTTATCTCTGCTTCCAAAATCTATTATCGGAGCTTTGATACTACTCAAGATAAACTTTCCCTCTTTACCTTTGGTGGATAAACCTAGGTTTCTCATTATTGTCTTTAAACCATTATGAGGTATGCTATCAAAGTATTTTGAAAGTCCCATCTATTATATTGAAGCCCGAGTTTTGTCATAGGAATTACATCTACTGACAAAAGGGAAGAGAGGAAAGGAAAGCAATAAATCAATGAAAAGAAAGAAGATAATCACACTAATTTAAGTGTTTTACTCTCAGCTGGAGTATTTATTAACAAACCTATATTCTTACCATTAACAACTTGACAACAATCAAAACCACTAAAGATAATAAAAGACAAACAACCAAAGATAATACCAGCTGTCTCTCTAAGACAAGTAGCGATCGTTAGCTCCTTTTGTCCATTCTTTCAGTGTAGGTATCTTACTATTTGAATAACCTCCTACTCTTATGTTCGGATCATCCAACTCTGTATTGGCTAAAGAATTCTTAATACGTTCCTCAACACTCAAGCCTGACGAATTACTATATCTTAAAGGTAAAGATGTTCCGTCTTCTAAATAGGTTCTACCAAGCAAAGACACTTTCCATACGTTAATGAATGTAAAGAAACGGGCAGAATTAATGATGGTTTGAATTGTCTTATCTTCAAAGATCAAAAGGAATATGAAGAGGGTAATAGGAATGTAGGAGAGATGATGGATTGCTTCAAAACATATTTGAAATCTTCCTTTTCTCTCTATCTCTACTTATCTCAAAACCCACCACCCCAACCCATATACTATTACTACAAGACTTGACAACTAACCCTAGACTATGGGAGGTACTCTAGCTTTCCTAGCGTATGCAATAGCCTAACCATCAGGGAATAAACTATAGGATTATGGACTACATACCTGTCTATGCCAAATCACTTAATTATAGGGTACTATCGAAATATCCTCAATTAATGCAGAAATAACCTTCTATTACCTCCACCTTTACTAGCCAAGCTTAGTATGGATCAAGCTACTCTACCTTTACTGTATCAAGGATTCTAATCCATATATGGCAAGGTATTTCTATCATATCATAGGCCCACCAGTCCTTACTACAATCCAGGAGTATTCAGCCACCCAGCCCTCCTAACACTTTAGGTATCCTTCCAATAGTCTATACTCCACCCACAGATATGTGGACTCCTGCACTATCTGAAGAACCTCTACTATAGAGATTATAGTCTGCTCTGTCACCCTCCAGATAGACCTAGACAGAGACTAATAGATAGATATAGAATAAGATAGACCCTCTAACTAGGCAACCTATAGGTATTAACTATGGCAGGTTAGCTAGGCTCAGAATACGGCTAGAGGGATTTGAACCCTCACGGTATTACCCACGTGATCCTAAGTCACACTTGTCTGCCAATTCCAACATAGCCGTGTTTTCAGTGTGGAGTGGCCACTAAGTCTTTTGGACCTAGGGAAGTTAGAATGAGGGAACAACAAGAACTAAGAACCAATAGAAAAGTAGCCTTACAATCCTACCCCAGTAGGACATTGAACTAGGAATGTGGTCTCGAACTAGGATCTTAATCTTGAAAACCTACCGATGGTATGCTAATTTGGAACTTCCCGGGCCGATTGAGATAAGGAGTAGATAGAATTCCTATTATGCCAAAAGCACTTAACTAATAAGCAGCATAAAACGTAAGAATACCCTGGCACGACATTCTGATGAACCAGGTGATGGCCTAACACTACCAATGGTTCTTCTACTGGTCGTTTTCGTTTTGTCAAAGACATTACACCGTAAGTCCTACGCCACGGGTCGATTTACAAACTTCCCAAAGGAACCTTCGGCCTCAGTGAAACCTGTTATAAACCAAGGATACCACAGAGTTATATTTAGTAGGCAGCTTATAGAGCATAGAGGAATGGATATGAGGGCGGACCAGCTCTATGAAAGTAGGGATAGAAGCACGACGAACATAAAGAGCATTTGGGTTACCAGTAGCCATTTTTTGTTGTGTTCAATTAAGACCCAATTTAGTAGACAGGGTTTGAATGAGAAGTTGTATTTCAGCCTCGCTGAAGCATAGAGTAGCAAAGATTATCCCATTATCTGTCGTTTTTGATCCATCCTGCATATACCAATGAGCTAAACCCAGAGGAGTAAGATGATCCGCTATGTCAGTTGGAACGATTTTAATCCCTTGCCTTTTGTCAGTAGATGTAATTCCTATGACAAAAGTGAGGATAGAACCACTCCCGATAAAGGATTAGACAGGGAAGAGACATAGTACAGAGCTTGTAACCATAATACTGGATTCCTGTGGTTCGGTCCAATTTATTGTCAGGGGTTAGGCTTTGTTGACGAATGAGACTGGCGAGCAAGGTTGACAATGAAAGGAGGTAATTTAGGTTCGATTTGGATTGACCTATGGTGAGCCTAGTGTTATCTTTAGGCCTGGCTCTGATTGCGCTCATGTCAGCTAGTAAGCTGCCTACTATTACCTCATGCTGCTCTGCTGTTACAACTATAGCTTTACGATCGGCGTGGCTTAAGCGAGGGCCTGAGTTAGAGTTACCAGTTGAAGAAGAGTAAGTTCTTACTTGAACATAGGGATAGGGAGGAAAGGGAAAGTCCCTAGCTCCCAATGGCCATCGGTCTACGAGACCCGGGCCCGGTTACCGTAGGTTGCACTTGTAACCTAGGGAACTTGAGCTAAGTTATATTCTAAAGGAGAAGAGTTAAAGGTGGTTAGAAGGGGGGGGAATTTTGAGAAGAAAGCCATAACAAGTAAGATTCAAGAGAGACAGATTCGATTACGATTGGCATCCCATAGTGGAGTATGCCGCAAAGCTCGCTACACATTCCATAATAGACACCTTCACGGTTTATGATAACTGAGGTTTGATTTAATCTTCCGGGCAGGGCATCAAGTTTAAGACCAAGGGAAGGAACAGCAAAAGAGTGAATAACGTCACGGGCAGTTATGATAAAGCGTATGTGGGTATCTACAGGAAGGATCACCCTATTGTCAACTTCCAGTAAACGTAATTGCCCTGGCTCGAGTTCTGTATCAGGAATCATATAAGAGTCAAACTCTATAGTTTCACCTGTGTCATTGACATAATCACTATACTCATAGGACCAGAACCATTGGTTTCCTATAGCCTTAACAGTGATGACTGGGTCTATCACCTCGTCTAAAAGATACAGAAGCTTGAAACTAGGGAAAGCAATAGCAATCAGTACGAGTGCTGGCGTTATAGTCCAAATAAGCTCAATAAGCGTCAACCTCTCTTCCTAAGAGTGCAATAGGATTGAGAGGTCGGACTATCTCTTCATGCCTTGCTAATTAGCATGTTCCACATATAGTCTCTGAGGATCCCTCAGCTAAAGGTTTCCTGCTGATAATCACTATAACATTTGCCTATGTTACTCCCTGGTTAACAGGTAAGTTGACTTATGTAGTGATGTTCCAGCATACAGTGGAATGCATAGGGCAGCAGATTCTTTCATTGTCTGTTAGGTTTCTGCCAAGAATTACTGGTTATAGTGTGATCGGCCAATCAGTTTGAAGTATGCTGTAGTGTCAATAACATTGACACCATTTGGCACAGCATTACTGTAGTGGAAGCTTAGTTCAGCTTTGTACAGTAACTTAGGATCAGCTAAGTACCAATCAAACGCTTGAGATCAGTTAGCTACTCGCCATATGAATCGTGATGTATCAGCTTTGGACTTGAATGTCACCCAAACATCGTGTTTGATATCATGCATTACCAATGCCACTTTAGCACCTTTGGGGTTGTTAGATCTCCATTGGATGTTAGTAGCCACAACGTAGTTAGGATTCTTGACAAAGAAGAATTTACCTTGTGTAGTAGCCACTTCTATATTAACGTTCAATGTACTTCAACTCTACTTTGTTATCCAGGGCCTTAGCTGCCTGAGCAGGACTAGGGTAGGTATGCATGAACCGTTTCCTTATCCTGTGTAATGCATGAATCCCATCTGGAAGACTCTCAATGTCCACGTCCTGAATAGCATTGATGCTTAAGTGTTGGGCCTAATGGTCGTGCTGCCACTGTAGCTCCTTCTTCCCGTATTGAAACGACAAAACCGAATGTAAGGCTCAAAACTGTAGTATCATTATTCAGATGTGCTATCAATGTGTTGTAGCCTATTCCTAGCTGGTTTGCTAATCTTCCTTTGAAGAGCGAGTTGGCTACTTGTCTAGTTACATTTGTGGTTGCATCAGTAGTGGTTACTACGATGTTAGCTTCAGATGGTTTGGCCACATTCTTAGGAGTCCATTGAGTTAGGAACTTCACGTTATCCCTGTTAACAGTAGGCTTTAGTACAGTGATTATAGCCTGCTCCTGAACACAAATTATCCATCTAGTACAGTTGATGAGAATGTCTATCTCATTGACGCTAAGCACGTAGTCCTGGTGTTTGATAGCAAACTCATGTAACAGGTTCACTTCCGTAACTACTACACCAAACGTAATATTTGCCCACCCTCCTGCTCGTTTGACAAAGCCATTCATTGAGCCATGAGCCCTTTCGTATGAGCTTAGAGCTACTCCGATCTGTCTTTCTTTATTCGATTAGAGAAAGCTACAGTGGATTCCAACGTGAAATGTATTCAAGTGATTACACATTAGAAGGAACACACCTGCGTAAGGTATTAGGTCAGGATTGTTAAACAAGGATGCCATACTTTGACTGTGATGGGCTACAGTTTTTGGGTCACTTTGAGTGGTGTCATTATACACAGCAAGTGATGGTTTAGGGTCTTTCGTAATCAGATGTTGAAGTCGCTCATTACTCTGTAGATAGTCTAGTAAAGGGCTATTCGTACCCTTAAGGTACTCAAACATAGCTAACACTACGTTACGACCAATTGTCATTGCTTTACTCTCATGCCATGGGATTGGCTGCACAGAGGAATCGGATGGCACCTTATCCGTAATGCTCTTCACGGGTATAGAAGACTGAGTAGCACTATGAGGACTAGAAGTCAAGTAGTGACGACCCTGAGTCCAATGAGGAGAACAGACAGGTTTCTGCTGCCCTG
>Ga0137372_10003139_pt1 | contig 16068 bp, 15 predicted proteins | sample SagtaG_6_FD_104911 | JGI IMG/M metagenome (GOLD analysis project Ga0137372, IMG submission 104911) | Vadose zone soil microbial communities from Sagehorn Ranch, Mendocino, California, USA - Sage1_R_60_16 metaG | ecosystem: Environmental > Terrestrial > Soil > Vadose zone | place: USA...
CCTGCCCGATTCGATCACTTTGGAACGCTGGGACGCGCTCGCCCGGGAGTACGTCGCCAAGAGTCGACTCTACATTCTGGCCGACATCGGTCAGGGAAAGCGGCTGTCGTTTGTAGTCGCGCAGGCGCTGATTCGTGTGGCGACCCGCGCGCCCGACGATGCGCCGCAAGGACCGCCCCGCGCCGGCGCGCTGCAATTGCGTGGGGTCGAGGGCGTGGCGATCCAGTACGGCAAGTGCTGCCGGCCGATACCAGGCGATGCAATCGTCGGCCAATTCCGCCGCGGCCAGGGGCTGCTCGTTCATACCCGCGATTGCCAGACGCTGCGGAAGGGCCGCGTCGAAAGCGATCAAATCGTCGATGTCGAGTGGGCGCCGAAGGTGGAGGGCGTGTTCGAGGCCGGCATCCGTATTATGGTCGACGATCAGCGCGGGCTTCTGGCCAGGCTCGCGACGGCGATCGCCGATGCCGGCGCGAACATCGAATACGTCTCGATGGAGCGCCCCGACACCGACCGCGTCGTCAATATGTTTTTTAGCGTCCAGGTACAGGACCGCAAACACCTGGCCCACGTGATGCGCGCGCTGCGCCGGATTTCCGAAGTTAAACGCGTGCACCGGGCGCGTACCTGACGGGCCAATGCGACGCTGCTGCAACGCCCTGCGTTACCCGTCGGCGCGTAGGTTCCGCCGCAAAGAAAAACGGCGGGGGATTCCCGCCGTCGTTTATAGTGCAGGTTCGTACCGCTTTAGGCGGCTTGCCTGGCGAGCAACTGCCGCAGTTCACCCGACTCGTACATCTCGCGCATGATGTCGCAGCCGCCGACGAATTCGCCGTTCACGTAGAGCTGAGGGATCGTCGGCCAGTTCGCGTAATCCTTGATGCCCTGCCGGATCGCCTCATCCGCCAGCACATTGACCGAGAAGAACCGGTCGACGCCGCAGGCCTGCAGCATCTGCACCGCGGCACTCGAAAAGCCGCACTGCGGAAATTGCGGCGTGCCTTTCATGTACAGCACGACGGGGTGTTGGGTCACTTGATCGCGAATGGTGTCTTGTGTGCTCATCGAGTTACTCCAGCTTGCCTGATACTCATATTGTACTGTAACCGCGAGGCACGCGCAGCACGCACGCGGATTCCGCGGCGTCAGCTCGTCGGGTGACGCGTAGGCTATCGAGTTTTCCACGCTCCGGTTCCCGGGCGTAGGGCTTGCAGAGCGGGATGGTAGCGTCCACCGCCGAGGCAGACTCTTCGCAGTGCGCGGTAAGGTGTCGCCAGCGTGGCGAGTGACGCGAGTGACGACGACCTATCAACGGCAACAGGTCTGTCGTGAATTTATTCCCGACCCGCTCGCCGAATCGGGCCACTCTTGAACTGAAGCTCGCATGAGCATCGATTGCGTAAAGGTCCGGGTGCGCGATCCGAGAGTGTAAATATTGCCAGCGTCATCAAGAACGCCATTCGCCCGGAATACTTTATCTGGCGAACCAGTTTACGGAATGGACAACGCGCTGTGGTGCGCTCGTTCCCGCGGCGCATTGAGCGAAACGGCTTGCTCGCAAATTCCGGGCGTCTCGCGGAAGCTAGGATTTCGTTCGCGGGGAGAGAGAAGGATTTTTGTGACGTTCTGACGATATGAACACGCGCGCACCCTTTGTCTGATCGGCGCGCACCGCGCCAGCGGATACCAACGCCTGTGCCAAAAACGAGGTTATAAGCCTATGAAGCTCGTTTATTGGACCACAATGGTCGCGGCGCTGCTTCTGGCCCCTGCCCTTGTGCACGCAGTGCCGAGCTTCGCCCGTCAGACTGGCCTTGAATGCGTCAGCTGCCATCTCAGTTGGCTCGAACTCAGCTCGGTCGGGAGGGAATTCAAGCTGGGTGGCTATACGCTCATGAAAGACACCAAAGAGGAGCGCCCATGGCTCCCCATGCAAAGCGACGGGCCGCCTCCGAGGTTGCCGCTGGCCGCGATGCTGCAACTCTCGGCGACCAATACCAACAGCACCGCTGGCGCCGATCCGAGCAATTTCCCGAGGAACAATAGTGCAGTGCTCCAGCAGTTCAGCCTGTTCTACGCCGGCCGCATCGCCGAGCACGTCGGCGCGTTCGCCCAATGGACCTACGATGGCGTGGACCATCATAGCTCGATCGATAACGTCGATCTTCGCTACGCCAATCACTTCAAGCGCGAGGGCACGGATCTCACCTACGGACTGACGCTCAACAACAACCCGACCGTCTCGGACATCTACAACACGACGCCCGCGTGGGGTTTCCCCTTCGCTTCCTCAAGCGTGGCGGTGGCTCCCAACGCGGCGGTGTTGCTCGATGGCGGTCTCGGTCAGCAGGTCGTGGGATTGGGCGCCTACACGCTCTGGAATAAAACCCTTTACGCGGAGATCGCCGCCTACCGCACCGCGGACCGCGCTTTCTCAGTGTTCCGCGCGGGCACCGATAAAGCGATGGACGCCGTCCTCGCCGGCTACGCACCGTACTGGCGCTTGGCGCTGCAACATGGATGGGGTGACGGCACGCACTCCGCGATGATCGGCACCTATGGGATCAACGTGCGGAAGTTCCCTGACAGTCTCGATCCAACCGGACCCACCGACCGCTTCCGCGACGTAGGGATCGACGCCCAGTATCAATACATCACCGACCGTCATCGCTTCTCCACGCAACTCAACTGGATCAACGAAAGGCAGGACCTGGACGCGACCTTTGGCGCGGGCGCCGCGAGCAACCCATCCAATCGGCTGCGGACATTCAAGGGCAAAGCCACCTACTATTACGACCAGAAGTACGGCGCAACTCTGGCGTACTTCCGCACCAGCGGGGACGTTGACGCCAGTCTCTTCAACACCGGAGAGGCTGTCACCGGCAGTGCCACCGGCAGCCCTAAGACGAGCGGCTACGTCATCGAGCTGAACTGGTTGCCGCGACGCGATGTGCGGTTCCTACTGCAATACACGGCGTATAGGGACTTCAACGGCAGCAGAACGAACTACGACGGATTCGGACGTAATGCAAACGACAACAACACGCTTTATGTATTGGGGTGGTTCATGTTCTGAGACTCGCGCATGGAGTGGCAATCGGCTGATCCGACCGGACCGCGGCTCGCGATTGTCACCGAACGGATCACACACCCGCGAGATCAAATGAAAGGACAGCGCAATGCAGGCACCCGCGAACCGCATCTCTCGTCGCGCCACGCTGAAGCGAGGCGCAGGCGCTCTCGCCGGTCTGGTGCTAACCGTGACCCTGGTGGCAAACAAACCGGCACTGGCCAAGGCGGCGAAAAGTGATTTGCTCTATCAGGACCGCCCTCACGGCGGCCAATCCTGTGGCGAATGTAAATTCTTTTCCGCAGATAGCAAGAGCGCCAGCACTGGAACATGCGGTCTTGTCGAGGGGGTCATCAATCGAAACGGTTGGTGTACCGCCTACTCGCCCAAGGCCTAGAGTCCAGGTTGCTGAGAAGGGTCAAACGCACGCACCGACGCCGCGCCATTTGCTCGTGGGATGACTCGCGGGCGACCGAGTCGCCCACTCTACTCCTTCACCGCGCCGGTGAGGCCGGAGACGTAGTACTCGACGAAGAACGAGTACAGCGCGGCAACCGGCAGCGATCCGAACAGCGCGCCCGCCATCAGCGAGCCCCAGTGATATACGTCACCCTCGACGAGCTCGGTTACCACGCCCACGGGAACGGTCTTCACTTCCGACGATGAGACGAAGGTCAGTGCATAGATGAACTCGTTCCACGACAATGTGAACGCGAATATTCCGGCCGAGATGAGTCCCGGGACAGCCAGCGGCAGGACGATCTTGACCAGGATCTGGAACCGGTTCGCTCCGTCGATGAGCGCGCACTCCTCGAGCTCGAAGGGAATGGTCTTGAAATAGCCCATCAGGAGCCAGGTGGAGAATGGAATCAGGAACGTCGGGTAGGTCAGGATGAGCGCAAGCCTCGTGTCGAAGAGATTCAGCTGGTAGACCATGGTCGCCAGAGGGATGAACAGGATCGATGGCGGCACCAGGTAGGCGAGAAAGATGCTCGCACCGACGTAGCGCGAACCGCGATAGCGCAGCCGCTCGATGGCATAGGCGGCAAGAACGCTGCAGAACAACGAAAGCGCCGTAGCTACCACCGAGATGAGGACGGTATTCCACAGCCACTCCGGATACGCCGTATCGAAAAGTAGCTTCTTGATGTGCGCGAGCGTCGGGTTGTTGACCCAGAACGGATTGCCCACGTGCGATAGCAGCTCCTCATCCGGCTTGAACGTCGTGATGGCCATCCAGTAGAACGGGAACAGCAGCACGAAAAGGAACGCACCCAGCGGAAGATAAACGGTGAAGAAGCGGCGCTGCGCGGACACGAGGTAGCTCATGCCCTGCGAATCGACCGGCCGGTCCGCGGCCGTATTTGCCGTGCTCATTTGTCTCCGCTCCCCTGCTGCCACGCGCGCCGTTGCAGCCCGTAGTAGCTGAGCAGGATCGCCGCCAGCAGGAACGGCACCATCGCGGTTGCGATCGCGGCGCCCTCGCCCAAATTGCCGCCGGGGATCGCGCGCTGGAACGAAAGCGTCGCCATTAGGTGCGTCGCGTTGAGCGGCCCGCCGCGCGTGAGCACGTAGATGAGCTGAAAATCGGTAAACGTGAACAGCACCGAGAACGTCATAACGACGGCGATGATCGGCGTCAGGAGCGGTAGCGTGACGTGACGGAACTGCTGCCAGGGCGACGCGCCATCGAGGCTCGCCGCCTCGTAGTACGACGGCGATATCGTCTGCAGCCCGGCGAGCAGCGTGATCGCAACGAACGGCACGCCGCGCCAGATGTTGGCGGCGATGGTCGAGAATCGCGCGTTCCACGGGTCGCCGAGGAAGTCGATGTAGTGATCGATGAGCCCCATCTTCAGGAGGACCCAGCTGATGATCGAGAACTGCGAGTCGTAAATCCACCAGAACGCGAGTGCGGAAAGTGCCGTCGGCACGATGAACGGCAGCAGCACGACCGCTCGGAAGAATGCCTTGAACGGCAGGTGCTTGTTGAGGATCAGCGCCAGCCAGAGCCCGAGCGCGAACTTGATGACGCTGGCGATGAACGTGTAGAAGAGCGTGTTGAACAGCGCCAGGCGCGTGACTGCGTCGCCCCACAGAAACTCGTAGTTCTCCAGGCCGATCCATACGCCGCTGCGCCCGATCTTGGTGTCGGTGAAGCCGAGATAAGTGCCCAGCCCCAGCGGATACGTCAGGAAAAGCAGCAGCAGCGCCGCTGCGGGCAGCATGAACAGCAGCCCGAGGACGTTGCGGTTGTCGAGGGCGCGCGACAGCGCGCTAGGGGGTGACGGCATGCGGCCTCAAACGGGGCGCGCGATTAGTTTTGCGTAGCGGGTTTTGCGCGGATTAAGGGGCGCCGAATTGAACAATGAGGCGCCCGCTTCAATCCGCGCAGATATTGCGTCACGCCGGCGGGCGCGGCACAGCCATGGCACGCCAGGATTCCCGCCGGCGCGACGCAATATCAAACTTTGTAGTAGCGCTCGGCGCGCTTCTGCGCCCGCTCCGCCGCCTCTTTCGGCGTCTTCGATCCCGAAGCGGCTTCTGCCACCATGTTGACGATGATGAAGTCGGCCATTGCCGCCGCAGACGCGTAGCCCATCTCGCCGGCGTAACCGTTGGGAAGCATGTTCTTCATCAGATCACGATACGCCGTGTGCTTCGGATCGGACGTCCAGATCGGATTGGATTCGTACGCTGCCAGAGGCTGCGTGACATATCCGATCGAAGCCTGCTGCCATGGCACGTACTGCTCCTTCTCCATCATGAAGCGCAGGTACTCCTTCGCCGCGTTGGGATACTTCGTGTACTTGAAGATCATCATCGGGAACACGAGGTGCAGTTCGGTCGGCCGGCCGATCGGCCCGATGGGGAAGTTCGCGTGCCCGATGTCCTTTGCCATCTCCTGCAGCTTCGGATCCTGCGAGGTCTTGGCGGCGTAGTAGATCGAGATGCCGTTGTTGGTGACGCCGATCTGGCCGTCGAGAAAAGCCTTGTTGTTGTTCGGATCGAGCCAGGAAAGCGTGCCGGGAACGAAAGTCTCATAGAGCTGTTTGCTGTATTCGAGCGCGGCGATGGTTTCCGGGCTGTTAAGGACGACGTTGTTCTTCTCGTCGACCATCTTGCCGCCGTGCGCCCACACCACCCAATGCGTCCAGGTGTTGCCGTCGCCGGTAGCGTTACCCAGCGCGAAGCCAGGTGGCAGACCCTTCGCCTTGAGCCCCTGGCAGAGCTTGAGGAACCCGGCCGTGTCCTTCGGAAACGTGTCGAAGCCCGCCGCCTTCATGCCGCTCTCACGATAGACGAAGCAGGCCCCGGCGGCGCCCATCGGAATCGCGATCCAGCGGTTCTTGTTCGTGCAGTACGCCCTGCCGACGGGATACCAGCCGCCGTACTTGCCGCCGAGATAGTTGGCGAGATCAGTGACGTCGACCAGTTTCTCCGGATATTGGTGTGCGTCCTCGAAGGTGCCGATAATGATGTCGGGCCCGCTGCCGACGTTCGCCGCCACCGCAGCCTTCGGCCGCACATCCTCCCACCCCTCGGCGTCGATGCGCACCTCGATGCCCGTCTGCTGTGTGAACGTCTTGGTGTTCTCCGCCCACTTGTCCTCATCGCCCTGGACGAAGCGCTTCCAGCGCAGCACGCGCAGCTTCGCGCCTTTCTCGGGCGTGACCTTGTACTGCTGCGCCTGCGCGTCGGCGGCAAACAGCGCTGATCCGGCACCGAGCGCCCCGCCGGCAGCGACACCGGCTGTGGCTTTGAGAAAATCGCGACGCTTGAATCTGCTCATAGTCTCCTCCTCAAGGGATGTTGCGCATCGAGTCGTTGCGAGTCGCGCAGGCTCGAATCAATGAAATCTATCGGGTCAGCCGCTCGCCGCTGGCGGCGTCGAACAGATGCGCGCGCTCGAGATCCGGCTTCAGGCTGATCCGGTCGCCGGCGCGACAGCTCGTCCGGTCGCGAATCAGCGAAGTGAGCTCCTGGCCGTTGAAGCGGCAATAGAGTTGCGTGTCGGCGCCGGTGGGTTCGACGACAACGACCTCCGCAGGCAGGCCCGCACCTTCGGTCACCAGAAAGTGCTCGGGCCGGGCACCATAGAGGACGCCCTGGCCGTCGGCCGCATGCGTTCCCAGCGGCAGCGGCAGCGTCGCGCCATCGCCGAAATCGACGCAAGCGCCATCGCCGTTCACGCACGCGGTCCCGGGAATCATGTTCATCGCCGGTGAGCCGATGAATCCCGCGACGAAGATGTTATTCGGATTGTCGTACAGCGACAGCGGATCGCCGATCTGCTCGACCACGCCGTCGCGCATGACCACGATCTTGTCGGCCATGGTCATCGCTTCGATCTGGTCGTGCGTGACGTAGATCGAAGTCGTCTTCAACCGCTGGTGCAGCTCCTTGATCTCGGTTCGCATCTGCACGCGAAGCTTGGCATCGAGGTTCGAAAGCGGCTCGTCGAAGAGAAACACCTGCGGGTCGCGCACGATTGCGCGGCCCATCGCGACACGCTGACGCTGGCCGCCGGAAAGCTGGCGCGGGTAGCGGTCGAGCAGACTGGAAAGACCGAGGATGTCGGCGGCTTTTTTCACGCGCGTCTCGATTTCGACCTTGGACTGCTTGGCCAGCATGAGCGCGAACGACATGTTGTCGCGCACCGTCATATGCGGGTAGAGCGCGTAATTCTGGAACACCATCGCGATGTCGCGCTGCTTGGGCGGAACACGGTTCACCACCCTGCCGCCGATTGCGACCTCGCCTTCGCTGATCTCCTCGAGCCCTGCGATCATGCGCAGCAGCGTGGACTTGCCGCAGCCCGACGGTCCGACCAGCACGCAGAATTCACCGTCGGCAATGTCGACGTCGACGCCGCGAATGACATGCGTCGAGCCGAAGTGCTTGTGGACCGCCCGGATTCCTACGGCTGCCAATCTTCCTCCTTCGTATGCTGCGCGGCCCGTCTGCTCACGACGCTCACGAGTCCCGATGCCCCGACGCTAAACGGGGCGTCTGCTGCCAGCGACCACTACGTAATCCGGCCGGCCGGCCTTGAGCCAGGTGACGATGTTCTGCGCCGCTTTCCGCCGCAGCTCGATCTCGGCCTGCACGCTGAAGAACGCGGCATGCGGCGTCAGGATCACCTTCGGGTGGCCGAGCAGCGGACTTTCGGCGGGAATCGGCTCGACCGGCAATACGTCCAGTCCGACGCCGGCAAGTATTCCACTATCGAGTGCCGCAAGCAAATCGTCAATATCGACGATGGCGCCGCGCGCCGTGTTCACGATGTACGACCCGTGGCGCATCCGGCCGAGAACATCCGCGTCAATCATGCCACGCGTCTCGTCGCTGAGTGGCGCGTGGACGCTGACGACGTCGCTCGCTGCGAAGAGCCCGGCGAGATCGTCCGCCCGCTCGACATAGGCGGGAAAGTCGCCATCGATAAGATACGGATCGCAGGCGAGCACGCGCCTGACGACATTGCGCGAAACGTGCGCCATCCGCTTGCCGATGCGACCGAGGCCGACGATGCCCAGCGTCATCTCGCCGGCGCGCTTGAGCTTCCCCGAAGACAGGTAATGCCACTGGCCTGCCCGGATATCGCGGTTGTAGGCGACGACGTTCCGGATCAGCGCGAGTACCAGCGCCAAGGCGTGCGTCGCCACTTCGCCGACGCCGTAGTCCGGCGAGTTGGCCACCCATACGCCATGCCGCGCACAAGCTGCGGTATCGACGGTATCGACGCCAACGCCGATGCGGCTGACGATGCCTAGCTGCGGCAGCGCCGCCAGAACCCTCTCGGTGATCGGCGCGTATTGCACCAGGATGCCAGCGCAACCCGCGGCCGCCTCAATCACGTCGGATTCCGTCCGGCATTGCGCGGCGACGAGCTCGGTGCCTGCGCCCTCGAAGAGCTTCCGCTCGAGATCGAGATCCGGATATTCGTAATCGGAGAACAGGACCCTGGGCATCGCAGGCGACGATTAGCGCAGCGCGGGTGAATCGCGCCCAGGCCACGGTACGTTGCCCTCGCGCGCCGGTCAAGCCGAGCGGGGTGCGGACAGCGGGCGGCTATAATCGCTGCGGCAGTTTTCGCCCGCCCGAGGAACGCCGATGCCAAGCCTGCTCCAGACGACGATCGCCGGCAGCCTACCCAAGCCGGCGTGGCTTGCGTCTCCCGGCCAGCTTTGGGCGCCGTGGCTGCTCGAGGGGGAGCGCCTCGCCGAGGGCAAGCGCGACGCGGTGCGCCTGGCGCTATACGATCAAGAGCGCGCCGGCATCGACATCGTCACCGATGGCGAGCAAACGCGCCGCCATTTCGTGACGACGCTGATCGAAAGCCTCGACGGCGTCGATTTCCAGCACAAGAAAACCGTGCGCATCCGCAGCCGCTACGACGCTGATGTGCCAGTCGTCGTCGGCCCGGTCGTGCGACGGCACCCGGTGTTCGCCGAGGACGCCCGGTTCCTGCGCGGCGCAACCCAGCGCAATATAAAGTACACACTGCCCGGGCCGATGACCATGGTCGACACGCTCTACGACGCCTACTACGGTAGCCGTGAGAAGCTGGCTTGGGCATTCGCCGGCATCCTGAACGACGAGGCGCGTGCAATCGAGGCGGCAGGTGTCGACGTCATCCAGTTCGATGAGCCGGCTTTCAACGTCTATTTCGACGAAGTTCGCGACTGGGGTATCGCCGCGCTCGAACGCGCGGCACACGGCCTCACGTGTGCGACCGCAGTTCACATCTGCTACGGCTACGGGATCAAGGCCAACATCGAGTGGAAAAAGACGCTAGGCGCCGAGTGGCGACAGTACGAGAACACCTTCCCTTTGCTCGCGCGTTCGAAAATCGCCCAGGTTTCCCTCGAATGCTCGAACTCGCACGTACCGCTCGAGTTGATCGCCCTGTTGCAGGGCAAGGACGTACTCGTCGGTGCCATCGACGTCGCAACCGACCGTGTGGAGAGCGCCGAGGACGTCGCAGCGACGATCCGCGGCGCTCTCAAGTACGTTCCTGCCGAGAGAATCTACCCCTGCACCAACTGCGGGATGGTTCCGCTCTCACGGGAGGTCGCGCGGGCAAAACTCGAGGCCCTCGGCGCCGGCGCCGCGCTGGTCCGCCACGAGCTGGGCAGCTGATTCCAGCACCGCTTTCGTGACACCAAGGCTCTCCGGCGATGGGTTTGACCGATCGCCCGGCGCCGGGTATAGTGCCCTTTGTGTTTTATTTCAAGTACTAAAGCACGACCTGTCCGGCTCGTTGGCCGTTGCCGAAGCGCCGTACTTTCCTGTCCTTGAGATCGAAACATCGGCCGGGTGCGACCCGATTTTTTTCTTGATTAATAGGATTGGAAAACATGCCAACTGGAACGGTTAAGTGGTTCAACGATGCGAAGGGCTTCGGCTTTATTACGCCCGATGGGGGCGGCGAAGATCTGTTCGCCCACTTCTCGGCGATCAACATGCCCGGGTTCAAATCGTTGAAGGAAGGACAAAAGGTAAGCTTCGAGGTCACCCAAGGCCCGAAAGGAAAGCAGGCGTCGAACATTCAGACGGTCTGAAGTCCCTTACTGCATCACAACCAAGCCGGGCGCCTGCCCGGCTTTTTATCGCCGGTTTGAAAGTCGCTTCCAGGCACGCCGAGGCGGCCGGAAAGAAGGCGAACGGATAAAATTGATCGCTGCGGAAACTCGGGAACGATGCATCGAGCAACGCCGACCATGAGAGATCTGCCAGGCGTGCTTCTGACCGCAACGGTCTGGGCCTATTGGCTCGGCGTAGGCATGATGATCGTCGGCGCGCACCGCAAGACGCACCGCCTTGCGGGACTCGTTCCGGAACAGCGGTTGGAACGGTTCATGTGGATCGTCTGGGTTCCGTTAGTCGCCGCGTGGGTCTCATTGCCCTTTCTCGCGCTCGTGCGCACCCACGCGCTCCTGGCCATGCCGGTGTTCGTGCATCAGAGCGCCGCCTACGCTTGGCTGCGGTGGATCGCCGCGGTCTGCGCCGTGATCTGTCTGCTCCTGACCAGCGTCTGCTGGTCCCGCATGGGCACACACTGGCGCATGGACATCAGCCTCAAGGGCGAGGAGGAGCTCATCACCGACGGTCCGTTCAGGCACGTCCGGCACCCGATCTACGCGCTGTCGATGCTGCTGATGATCTGTTCAGCGGTCGTCGTGCCGACCCTGCCTATGCTTGTGGTCGCCATCGCGCATCTCGTGTTGAACTATCTCAAGGCGCGCAACGAAGAGAATCATCTTCTCACCGTGCACGGAGATCTGTATCGGCGCTATCTCGCCCGAACCGGCCGGTTTTTCCCCAAGAGGGTCTGAAACGATGCCGTTGCCGCGGCTAAGCCCCTCGCGCGAGCTCCGGCGCACCACGGCCGTCGTGCTGGCCGTGGCCGCATTCGGCGCAATCGCGGACGGCGCGGTCCTCGAACAGGCGCCGATCGACGCGGCGGCCGACGAGCGCCTCCTTGCGCTCGTCCCCGAACGCATCTCGGAACGCGACGTGCGGGAGGTGCTCGCGCGCGCGCCGGCGCCACGGATCATCAACCTGGAGGGCAGCGTGCCCGTCGTCACCATGGCCCCGTTCGCCGAATTCCTAGTTGCAATGGGCTATCCCGAGGAGCGCATCCGGGACCCGAACGGCGGGGCGCTGTCGTACAGCAGCTCCATCGACGCGCGGCGGCTCGCCGGCGCGATGGCTTGGTACTACGAGCGCGAGGGCATGATGCCGATGCTGATCGGCCATAGCCAGGGCGGGATGATCGCGATCCGCGTTCTGTACGAGCTCGCTGGCGAATTCGGCGATTCGATTCCGGTCTGGAACCCGCTCTCCGGCGCCGCCGAAGCGCGGACCACCATTGTCGATCCGCGGACCGGCGCAACCCGCCCGGTCGTCGGGCTCGAAGTCCCCTACGTTGCCGCGCTCGCCACCGGCAAGCTGCCGCGAATTTTGCTGGGGCAGTGGACGATGCTCCCGCGGTTGCGCAATATTCCCGATACGGCTGAGGAGTTCACCGGCTTCTCCTTCGAGTGGGATCCGATCGCGGGCAACTTCGGTTCCGCGGAGCCGTATCGGGCAACGGGCTCCGCGCGGGTTCGGAATGTCATCCTGCCGCCTAAAGCGAGCCATCTCACGCTCCCTCTCGTCAAGGAACTAGCGCTCGATCCGGCTGCGCGCGACTGGATCGATCGCTATGCGCCCGGCCCCGAAACACCCCCCCCTCCGTCCGGAGCGCAGGTCGATCTGCCGAATCTGCTGCATGCGGCAGACATCTGGTTCAGCGTCAAGAAGCACTGGTGCCTCGAGGCGCAGCGCCTGGTTCGCGCGGCGCGGAAGAGCGCTGCGCCGCTACAATAGATGGCACGGTTATCGCTTTCCGGAAGCAGTGACATGCAGAAGATTCATCGGGCTATGGCTACTCCTGGCGTTACCGTACAGCGCACTCCCCGCGGCACGAATACTTTGCAAGATCTGCAATCCGGCCGGCAGGACAAGCTGCGCGGCAAGCTCAATCTGTTCCAGGCCATGATGTTGCGCTGGCGCGAGCTCCACCCCTACATTGCCGTGCACATCGTGCGCTTGAATCAGCCGCTCGAGCCCACGCAGCTCAAGCGGCGCATCGAAGGCCGCCTTGAAACTGCGGGTCTGACCGGCCTCGTTCTCGATCGCAGGCACGGACGTTTCGAGTTTCGCGGCGGGGCTGCGGCAATCGAGCCGACCATCCTGGCCGTCGGCAGCGAGGCGAATCGCGTCACCGAACGCGAGATCGAGCGCCAGCTCAACCTGCCGTTTCCTCCGGATGGTGCGTTCGTCCCGTTCCGTTTCTTCGCCGTCGACGCCGGCGCCTCGTTCTATCTCGGTCTCGCCTATGATCATTTCATCGCCGGCGGCGATTCGATCGCGGTCCTGCTCGAGAAGCTTTGCGATGACTATGCGACCGATGGAACGCAGGCCGCTGCACCGTGGGCTCCGCAGCGCTACCCGCGCACGTTCAGTCGGCTGTTCCTGCGGCATCTACGCCGAACCGTTGCAGGCTTCGCGCGCCTGCCGTCGCTGGCGCTAAATTGCCGGCGTGCGTTCCGGGCTCCGTGCCGCGCCGGGCAGGATCCCGCGAACGGCTTTCTTTCGGCCCGTATCGGGCCCCCCGCATTTGCCGCGGTCGTGCGGACGGGCAAGGCTTGGGGCGTGACGGTGAACGATTTGTTTCTGGCGGCATTGCTGCTCGCACTGGCGCCGGTCGCCGCGAAGCGCGCCACGTCTCATCATCGCAAGGAGCTCGCCGTAGCGTCGATCGTCAACCTCCGCGGGGAATTCGAGGCGAGCGCCGCTGAAACGTTCGGCCAGTTCCTGACTTCGCTTCGCGTTTCACACCTTGTTCCACCCGGCATCGGGTTGCCTCAACTCACGCGAGAAATCCACATGCAAACCGCGCGCATCAAGGAACACAAGCTCTACCTGCAGACATTGCTGGCGCTGGGTTGGGTGGCATTCGCGTGGCGCTTCCTCGGGCCGGATCGGCGACAATGCTTTCTCGCTAAGCACTATCCGATCTGGGCCGGGATCACCAGTCTGAACATAGATTCGCTATGGGTCGATCCGCGCGCCGGCGCGCCGGCGGAATACCTGCGGGCCGTCCCCACGGGACCGCTCGCACCCCTGGTCGTGGCCGCGACCACGCTGGGCGGAGTCTTGCAGCTCGGATTTTCGTTCCGCGCCGCAGACATCAGCCGCGATACCGTGCAGCGCGTGGCCGACGAATTCATCCGCCACATCGAGACCCTCGGATGAACCGCCGGCACGTCGCATCGCGTTTCGTACTTGCCGCCGCGTTCGGCTTTTTTCTCGCGGCGTACGCGTCCGGGCAGGACCGCGCTCCTGCCGGGGCCACGACTGAACGTCCCGTTCCGGGCAGCGTCGTCAAATCAATCGCCCTCGACGCCTCGGTCGAAGAACGAATCCTTGCGCTCGATCCGGAGCACATCAGCGACTGGGACGTCCGCTCGACGCTCGCTGCGGGGCCAGCGCCGAGAATCATGCTGTTCCACGGCGGCGTGTACCCCGTGCATCTGCTGATGGAGTCGTTCTCGCGCTTCCTCACCGGCATGGGGTACCCGGAAGAGCGAATTCGCGATGCCGGCGATGGCAGCCTGTCGCGCAGCCCTTACGAGCCGAGCGACCGGCAAGCCGGCCTGATCGCCTGGTATTACGAGCGCGAAGGCGTGCGCCCCATTCTGGTCGGTCATAGTCAGGGCGGTATCCAGGTGGTAAAGATCCTGCACGAGCTTGCCGGCTCGTTCGGCGACAAGCTGCGCATTTTCAATCCGCTTACCGGAGAGTTCGAAGAGCGCACGACGATCGTCGATCCGCTGACCGGGCGCGAGCGGCCCATCGTAGGCGTTTCCGTCGCGGCCGCAGCAGCGGTTGGCACCGGAGGCTGGGCGCTGGCACTGCCGATCCACTGGATGGTGTTGAGCCGCGTGCGCTCGATCCCGGATACCGTCGACGAGTTCACGGGCTACCGCATCGGAATCGATTTCTTCGCGTGGGACGGACCGGGGCTCGAGGGCGTGAAAACCTTTCACGCGGCCGGCAAGGCGAACGTCCGCAACGTCACGTTGCCGGCCGAGTACTCGCACGTGTTCGTGCCCGCTACCGCACAACTCGCCGAAGATCCGGCGCTGCGCGACTGGATCAATGCCTTCGATCCGGAGAATCCGGCCCCAAGCTCGCCGCCGCCGGGGCTCGGCGCTTCCAACATCATGTGGGCAGCCGATGTCTGGCACAGCATCAAGCGGCACTGGACCCTGGAGGCGCAACGCTTCGTCCGCGCCAGGCGCGCGGCGGCGAACTGATGCGTCGCTGATGGCGGGCGACGTTGCTCTGGACGGCGAAGCAGGCGATAATTAACGTTTGCCCGGAAGGCAGCGCCTTGATCGCACTGCTGCCGCCTGCCCGGCGCCGCGTCCGGACGTTCGGGCCTCAAGAAGCCACGGATCGATGTCAGCTCCCTTAGCCGGCAAGGTTGCGCTCGTCACGGGCGCCTCGCGCGGCATCGGGCGTGCCATCGCGAGAAAGCTCGCCTCCGCCGGCTGCGATGTCGCGATCAACTATTACAATAGCGCCGAAGAGGCCGAGACGCTCTGCGTCGAGATCCGCGGCATGAGCCGGCGCGCATGTGCTCTGCAGGCGAGTGTGGGCATCCCCGACAGCGTCGACGACATGTTTGCCGAGCTCGGCAAGCACTTCGACCGTCTGGACATCCTGGTCAGCAACGCGGCCAGTGGCGTGCTCAAGCCCGCGCTGGAAATGACGCTCAAACACTGGCGCTGGTGCCTGGAGACTAATGCGCTGGCGCTGAACTTGCTGGCACAGCGCGCCGTGCCGTTGATGGGCGCCGGCGCCAGCATAATCGCCATGTCGAGCCTGGGCGCATCGCGAGCGATGCCCGACTACGGCTTCATAGGCGCGTCGAAGGCCGCGCTCGAGTCGCTGGTGCGCACGCTCGCGCAGGAGTTGGGCCCGCGGCGGATCCGCGTCAACGCGGTCAGCGCCGGCGTTGTCGATACCGATGCCTTGCGCTATTTTCCTAATCGGGAGGAGCTGCTGGCGAATTTCGCCCGCCGCACGCCCGCCGGCCCAGTGCTCACGCCGCAGGACGTCGCCGGCGCGGTTTACCTGCTTTGCCTTCCGGAAGCGGCGATGATCACCGGGCATACACTGGTGGTGGATGGCGGGTTCTGCATTTCCGGCTAGGCGCTGAAACAGGCATGGACGCGCGACTCACGGACAAAGTGGCGATCGTCACCGGCGGCAGCCGAGGCATCGGTCGCGCGATCGTCGAGCTCCTCGCGGCCGAAGGCGCGGACGTGACCTTCTTCTATCGTGACAACGCGCCCGCCGCCGAAGAGGTCGTTAGCGCGGGCAAGGCAGCGGGGCGGCGCATTGCGGCGGAGAAGGTGGATATCCGCGATTCCGCGGCA
>Ga0137372_10003145_pt1 | contig 16057 bp, 17 predicted proteins | sample SagtaG_6_FD_104911 | JGI IMG/M metagenome (GOLD analysis project Ga0137372, IMG submission 104911) | Vadose zone soil microbial communities from Sagehorn Ranch, Mendocino, California, USA - Sage1_R_60_16 metaG | ecosystem: Environmental > Terrestrial > Soil > Vadose zone | place: USA...
CACCGCGCGACGAGAAGATGCGTTCATGCGGTCGGATGGTCTGAGTCGCGCGCTGGTGCGGCTTGCGCGGCGCGTCGGGACGACTCGGCTCGGAGTGCTGGCAATCGGCCGGATCGTCTCTCCACTGCAGCGTCAGCTGTACATCCGCAGTGGCAGCCGGATCTCCCTGACCGGCCGCGCACCGGTTCTCCTCCTGACGACGACCGGGCGCCGTACTGGATTGGAGCGAACGATCCCGCTGTTCTACATGGAGGACGCCGGCCGGTTCGTCGTCTGCAACGTTGACCCCGGCTTCGAACGACCCAACCCCTGGGTCCTCAACCTGCGCGCCGATCCGCACGCCCGCGTCCAGCTCCGCCGCGACGTCTTCGACGTGACTGCCCGGGAGGCGTCGGCGGAGGAGGTGGACCGCTACTGGCCGCGCTTGATTCAGATCTGGCCGGCGTACCAGGCGTTCCAGCGCCAGGGCGGCAAGCGGTCCATCTTCGTGCTGGACCCGTGCTGAGGGGCGACTCTGCTCGACGGACGCATGCAACGTTGTTGTTACCTCTGCGCTCCTAGCGTCGAAGTGTGGACACCGATCCGCACCCGGCGGACCGGCTCTGAGGTAACAGGAGGCGCGGATCATGAGGTACGTCAAGCCGGGTCAGTCCGGCAGCGTGGTGCACGTCGCACCACGGTACGAGAACTTCATCGGCGGCAAGTGGCTCGCTCCGGCGAACGGCAAGTACACGACCAACCTGAGCCCCGCGAACGGGCAGGCCATCTGCGAGATCCCGCGGTCCAGTGCCGAGGACATCGAGCTCGCGCTCGACGCCGCGCACGCCGCCAAGGATGCGTGGGCGGCGAAGTCGACGACCGAACGGGCCGCAGTGCTGAACGCGATCGCCGACGCCATCGACGCCAACCGCGAGATGCTCGCGGTCACGGAGAGCTGGGAGAACGGCAAGCCGGTCCGGGAGACGCTCGCGGCCGACATCCCACTGGCGGCGGACCACTTCCGCTACTTCGCGGCGGCGGTCCGGGCGGACGAGGGCACGTCGACCGAGATCGACAAGGACACGGTCGCCTACCACTTCCGCGAGCCCCTCGGGGTGGTCGGTCAGATCATCCCGTTCAACTTCCCGCTGTTGATGGCGGCCTGGAAGCTGGCTCCGGCCATCGGCGCGGGCAACTGCGCGGTGATCAAGCCGGCCTCGCCGACGCCGTGGTCGATCCTGAAGCTGGCGGAGATCATCGAGGACATCGTCCCGCCGGGCGTGATCAACATCGTCAACGGTCCCGGCGCGGAGATCGGCAAGGCACTGGCCACCAGCCCGCGGATCGCCAAGATCGGCTTCACCGGTGAGACCGTGACCGGCCGGTTGATCATGCAGTACGCCGCGCAGAACATCATCCCGGTCACCCTGGAGCTCGGTGGGAAGTCGCCGAACATCTTCTTCTCGGACGTGATGGCGGCCGACGACTCCTACCTGGACAAGGCCGTCGAGGGCCTGGTGCTGTACGCGTTCAACAAGGGCGAGGTCTGCACCGCTCCGTCGCGGGCGCTCATCCAGGAGGACATCTTCGACGAGTTCATGGATCGCTGCCTCAAGCGGATCGCGCAGATCAAGCAGGGCAACCCGCTCGACACCGAGACCATGATCGGCCCGCAGGTCTCCAAGCAGCAGCTCGAGAAGATCGCCTCGTACGTCGACATCGGCCGGGCCGAAGGCGCCGAGGTGCTGATCGGCGGCAAGCCGGCCACCGTGGACGACGAATTCGCCGGCGGCTACTACTACGAGCCGACGGTGCTGAAGGGGCACAACAAGATGCGCGTCTTCCAGGAGGAGATCTTCGGCCCGGTGCTGGCCGTGACCACCTTCAAGGACGAGGCGGAAGCCCTCGAGATCGCCAACGACACGCTCTACGGACTCGGTGCCGGCGTCTGGACCCGTGACAGCGCCCGCGCCTACCGGATGGGCCGCGCGATCAAGGCCGGCCGGGTCTGGACCAACTGCTACCACCTGTACCCGGCGGGCGCCGCGTTCGGCGGCTACAAGGTGTCCGGCATCGGTCGCGAGACCCACAAGCTCGCGCTCGAGCACTACAGCCAGACCAAGAACCTGCTCGTCAGCTACAGCCAGCAGCCGCTCGGCTTCTTCTGAGGATGCAGATCCCATGTCCGGGCTTACAGCCACCCCAGCGGCGCGAGAGGCCATCGCGGCCCTCCGCGCCGCCCACGGGCCACTGATGTTCGTGCAGTCCGCCGGCTGCTGCGACGGCAGTTCGCCGATGTGCTTCGCGGCGGGCGAGTTCCTCGTCGGCGACGGCGACGTACTGCTCGGCGAGGTCGACAGCTGCCCGTTCTACATGGACTCGAAAACGTACGACGCACTCAACCGCCCGAGCCTCGTCCTCGACGTCGAGCCCGGGGCCGCCGGCGGCTTCTCCCTCGATGCGGGGGACGGACTCCATTTCGTTGCTCACGACAACCTCTGAGGAGAGACACCATGAAGGCCGCAGTAGTCAACTCGTTCAAGGAGCCACTGGAGATCAAGGACCTCCCGATACCGCAGCCCGGGCCGGGTCAGGTGCTGGTGCGGATCGAGGCTTCCGGCGTCTGCCACACCGACATCCACGCCGCTCACGGCGACTGGCCGGTCAAACCCGGACTCCCCTTCACCCCCGGCCACGAAGGCATCGGCCCGGTCGAGGCCGTCGGAGACGGCGTACCGACCGACCTGATCGGCAAACGCGTCGCCATCCCATGGCTGGCCACCTCCTGCGGCAACTGCCGGTACTGCGTCTCCGGCCGCGAGGCGTTGTGCGAGAGCCAGCTGAACAGCGGTTACTCGGTCGACGGCGCGTACGCCGAGTACGCGGTCGCCTTCGCCCACGGGGTCGTCGAGGTGCCGGACGGGGTCTCGTCCTTCGATGCCGCACCACTGACGTGCGCAGGCGTCACGACGTACAAGGCGATCAAGGTCGCGAACGTCACGCCGTCCGAGCGCGTCGCCGTGTTCGGCATCGGCGGACTCGGCCACCTCGCGGTGCAGTACGCGCGGCTCGTCGGTGGTCTCGTCACCGCCATCGACATCGAGAAGACCAAGCTCGAGCTGGCTGCCGAGCTCGGCGCCGACCAGCTCGTCAACGCGGCCGAGACGGACCCGGTCGAGGAGATCAAGAAGGTCGGCGGCGCGGACGTCGCCGTCGTGCTGGCCGCCTCGCCGAAGGTCTTCGAGCAGGCTTACCGGTCGTTGCGCCGGGGTGGCCGGCTGGTGATGGTCGCGCTGCCCGCGGACAACGCGAGCATCGACGTGCCGATCTTCGAAACGGTGATCGGCGGTATCTCGGTGATCGGCTCGATCGTCGGCACCCGCCAGGATCTGGCCGAGGTCTTCGCCCTGCACGCGGCCGGCCGGACGAAGGTCGTCGCCGAGGTCAGGAAGCTGACCGACGTCAACGCCTGCTTCGCCGACGTACTGGCCGGCCAGGTGCCGGGCCGCCTGGTGTTCGAGTTCTGAGTTGCTTCTCCACCGAGGAAAGGAGGCGAACCCCGATGACGGGAACGACCATCGGTGTTCTCCGGGAGCGCACGCCCGGAGAACACCGGGTCGCGCTGGTTCCGGAGACCGTCCAGCGGCTGCGCGCGGCCGGCCTGGAAGTACTCGTCGAAACCGCAGCAGGCGCTGGCGCCTGGTACGCCGACGAGGACTACCTGGCGGCTGGTGCCGCGATCGTCGCTGTCACAGAACTCTACGATCGAGCGGACATCGTGCTGTGCGTCCAGCCACCGCCAGGCGACACCAGCCTGCGTGACGGTCAGACGCTGGTCGGGATGCTGGCGCCGCTCCAGCATCCCGACCGCGTCCGCCAGTGGGCAGCTCGCGGCGTGACCGCGATCAGCCTCGACCTGATTCCCCGGACGCTGAGCCGCGCGCAGCCCATGGACGCGCTCACCTCACAGGCGAACGTGGCCGGCTACCGATCCGTGCTGCTCGCGGCCGTCGCCTACGGCGGCTACTTCCCGCTGCTGATGACCGCGGCCGGCACCGCCAAGCCGGCCGAGGTCCTCGTCCTCGGTACCGGCGTCGCCGGCCTGCAGGCGATCGGCACCGCGCGCAGACTCGGTGCGGTTGTCAGCGCGTACGACGTACGACCGGAGACCAAGGCTGAGGTCGAGTCGCTCGGCGCACGCTTCCTCGACCTGTCCGCCGTCGGGTCCGGATCGGGCTCGGGCGGGTACGCCAGGGAGCTGACCAGCGCGGAGCGGGACGCACAGCAGCAACAGCTCTCGACCCGGCTGGCCCGCTTCGATGTGGTCATCACCACGGCGCGGGTGCCCGGCCGGCGTCCCCCGGTGCTGGTGACCGCCGACGCCCTCGACGGCCTGCGGGCCGGATCCGTGGTGGTGGACCTGGCGGCCAGTGAGCTCGGCGGCAACGTGGCCGGATCGGTGCCGGACCAGACCGTTGTCCTCGGCAACGGTGTGACCGTGATCGGCGCCGGGAACCTGCCCTCGAACATGGCCACCGCGGCCTCGAACGCCTACTCCCGCAACGTCACGGCCATGGTGACCGCCATGCTCCGCGACGGATCGCTCGTCGTCGACCCGGCCGACGAGATCCAGGCGGCGGTGCTGGTCACGCACGCCGGGTCGATCGTCAATCCCACCGTCGCCGCGACGACCGGCGACACAACCGTTGCCGGAGGTGTCGGATGAGCACGGATCTGCTCGCCGCGATCACTGTCTTCGTCCTCAGCGTGCTGGTCGGGGTCGAGGTCATCAGCAAGGTCCCGGCGACCTTGCACACGCCGCTGATGTCGGGCGCCAACTCCATTCACGGCATCGTGCTGATCGGCGCGATGCTGATCGCCGCCACGGCCGACGACCTGGTCAGCTACCTGCTGGCCTTCGCCGCGGTGGCTTTCGGAGCGGCGAACGTGGTCGGCGGCTACGTTGTCACCGATCGAATGCTGCACATGTTCCGGGCGCGCCCCGCTGCGACGCGTGAGCGGGGGCGATCGTCATGACTGACCTGGAAACCGTTGTCGGCTACGTCTTCCTCGCTGCGGCGGCCTGCTTCGTGCTCGGCCTGCACCTGATGAACTCCCCGGCCACCGCCCGCCGCGGAAACCTGTTGTCCGCGTCCGCGATGGCGGTCGCCGTACTGGCCACCGTCGTACTCCTCATCGATCGCGGCACGATCACGACAACCGGCTGGCTCGTGCTGTTCGCAGGTACGGCGCTCGGATCGACGGCCGGCCTGTACGCCGCCCGCACGGTGCAGATGACCGCGATGCCCCAACTAGTGAGCTTGTTCAACGCGGTCGGTGGTGGCGCCGCTGCCCTGCTCGCTGTCAGCCACCTCGTGCAGTCCGCGGGCACGACCGAGCTGGCCGCACGGGTGACCGTGCCCGGGGCTGTCGACGTGCTGATCGGCGCGGTCACCTTCACCGGCTCGCTTGTTGCCGCAGGCAAACTTCAGGGCGTGGTACCCGGCCGGCCGATCGTCTTCCAGGGCGCCCGCTCGGCGAACGTCGTACTGGCGCTGGGATTCGGAACCGGCGCGATCTGGCTGGTCGCCGATCCCGGCAGCCTGACGGCGCTGCTGTTGCTCGTCACCGCCGCGCTGGTGTTCGGTGTGACGATGGTGCTGCCGATCGGTGGCGCGGACATGCCGGTGGTCATCTCGCTGCTCAACGCCTTCACCGGAACGGCGGTGGCGATGGCCGGCTTCGTTCTCGACGAGACCGCGCTGATCATCGCCGGTGCTCTCGTCGGCGCGTCCGGTGGCATCCTCACCAAACTGATGGCCGATGCGATGAACCGCTCCATCCCCGCCATCGTCATCGGTGGCTTCGGCACCGGCGACAACGGCCCGGCGATCGCGGCCGGCCCCGGTGCGGGTGTCCGTGAGCTGTCCGCCGACGACGTCGCGATCCAGCTCGCCTATGCGCACAAGGTCATCGTGGTGCCCGGCTACGGCCTCGCCGCCGCGCAGGCCCAGCACGAGCTCGCCGCCCTGGCGCAGGTCCTGGAGGACCACGGCGTCGACGTCAGCTACGCGATCCACCCGGTCGCCGGCCGGATGCCCGGTCACATGAACGTCCTATTGGCCGAGGCGAACGTGCCGTACCCGCAACTGAAGGAGATGGACGAGATCAACCCCGAGTTCCCGCAGGCCGACGTCGCGCTCGTGATCGGCGCCAACGACGTCACCAACCCGGCCGCCCGGCGACCGGGGAACGCGATCTCGGGCATGCCCATCCTCGACGTCGACCGGGCCAAGAGCGTCATCGTGATCAAGCGTTCTCTGGGCCACGGCTACGCCGGCATCGACAACGAGCTCTACACCGACCCGAAGACAGGCATGTTCTTGTCCGACGCGAGGAAAGCGATGACGATGCTGAAGGGGGCCGTTCAGGCCCTGGTGGGCTAGGGCGTCCTCGACGGAGAGAGAGCAGGGATGACCATGGTGCCACTGACCGGGTTCGCGACCTATCCGACCCATCATTGTGTGACCGGGTCGATGAAGCACGTGTACGACTTCCACGGACATCCGGTATCGGAGGATCTGCTGCTGGGGCTCGGACGTGGGCTCGGATTCGTGTACTTCCACATCAAGGGGACCGACCCGTTCTACGGCGGCAGGGCGAATGTGGGCAGGCCGGGTGAGGAAGGGCTGGAGAAGACTGCCGGGCGGCGGACCGGTGTCGCGGTGGAGATGCACGCGACTGGCAGTGCCGGCAAAGCTCAAGCCGAGCTCCGCAAGCTTCTCAGCGCCGACGAACCGGTGCTCGTGTACGCCGACATGGGCCTCCTCCCGTACTTGAAGCTGCCGGACGGGTACCACTTCGGCGGGCATGTCGTGGTGGTGGCCGGTTACGACCCGGGCAGCGAGCAGGTGCTGATCGCCGACCGCGACCCGAAGCTGCATCCGGTCGACTGGGCCGTGCTGGAGAGCGCCCGCGGCTCGCAGTTCAAGCCTTTCCCGCCGCGCCACACCTGGTACACCTTCGACTTCGGCGCCGCTCGTCGGCCGACGCAGGACGAGGTGCGCGAAGCGATCGCTGAAGTGTGCCGCGGGATGCTCGCCCCGCCGATCGCGAACCTCGGGGTGAAAGGGATCCGCAAGGCGAGCCGCGAGACGCTGCGCTGGCGGGACGTGCTCGAGCCGGACGCGTTGCGCCGTACTTGCGTCACTGTGGCGATCTTCATCGACGCCCGCGGCGGTACCGGTGGCGGCATCTTCCGGTACATGTACGGGCGCTTCCTCGGCGAGGCCGCGTCGATCCTGGCCGAGCCCCGGCTGGCCGAGCTGGGCGCGGACCTGGCCACCATCGGCGACGAGTGGGAGAAGGTGGCCGTGGCGTTCACGCACGCGGCGCAGGCCGACGACCCGGCTGACCTGCTCGAGACCGCCACCCGGCCGATGCTCGCCATCGCCGACCGCGAACAGGACTTCTGGGAGCGCCTCGACGCCCTCATCACCGCCTGACCAGCGGCCGTACGTCGTCAGTCCACCGGCACCCGAGCTCGGGCCGCGGCTGGGTGGCGCATAGTCATCAGCGATGTGCCGATGCCGTAGGTGAGGAAGTGGTCCTCGGGGAAGATCTCCACGATGCTGCAGACAGCGAGTCGTTCGGCGGGAACCAGTGCAGCCAGCTCCGCCGACAGCGAACTGACGTCCAGCGAGCCCCGGGAATGAACGACCGCTCTGGCGTGGAAGCTGATCGTCGCCGGCGGGATCGGCCACAGGAGCGCGAGCAGACCACCGCGCCGTACCGGCACAGTCACCGCGACCTGGCCGGTCGCCGGGATCTGCAACGCCTTCCAACTGTCGGGCGCGACGGCGACGTACAGCCGGTGCCGTGCGGCCGCGTAGACGACACCACTCGACCGGGGTTCGCCGGCCGGCGTGACGTAGCTGATCACCGCGAACGACTGCTTGGCGATCTTCCGCCAGACCAGGTCGCGGGTCACCTCCGCCGGCTTCACGTGTCCCGCAGCAACTTTGTCCGTCGTCACCATCGTCCCGTCCTCCTTCTCGGCCTCTCAGATCCATCGTCGTCGCTGGGACGCGGCCGCGGCAGAGACGTCGTACTCCGGTGCACGGGACTTTCGGCCACTCCCGCCAGACGGCACGCGGGGCTGTCCAAGGTCCCGGCCGGGCAGGACCAAGCGCCCTGCCGTACGCCGTGCGGCCGCGGCATCGTAAGAGGTGGGACGACTGTGGTTCGCCTGGTCGGGATCGGCGGGAGGACGCATGAAGGAGACCGTCCGGTTCGGCCGGATCGCGGGTGTCGAGGTCGGCGCGAACTGGTCGCTGCTCGTGCTCATCGCGCTCGTCGCCGACGGGCTCGCCACGGTCGTCCTGCCCGAGCTCGCGCCAGGGCACACCTCGGCGGCCTACTGGACGGCCGGCGTGGTGTGTGCGCTCCTGATCGCCGGCTCGCTGTTGCTGCATGAACTCGCGCATTCGGTGGTCGCTCTGCGGACCGGACTGCCCGTGCAGCGGATCACGTTGTGGATGCTGGGCGGAGTGAGTCTGCTGGGCGGTGAGCCGGCCACACCCCGGACCGCGTTCTGGATCGCGGCATCAGGTCCGCTGACCAGTTTCGGGCTCGGGCTCGGATCCGGTGTCGGCGCGATTGTCCTGAGCGCTGCGGGGACCCCGCAACTGATCGTCATGTCGGCGTGGTGGCTGGGCGTGATGAACGTCTTCCTCGGTCTCTTCAACCTGCTGCCCGGCATCCCGCTGGACGGCGGACGGATCCTACGCGCAGTGCTCTGGTGGCGGACCAGGGATCCGGACCGCGCCGAGATCGCCGCAGCCAAGGCCGGCCGGGTGCTCGGCTTCCTGATCATCGGCCTCGGTTTCGCGGAATGGCTCGACGGCCGGATCACCGGACTCTGGCTGGTTCTGATCGGTTTCGTGATCGTCACGTCGGTGGCCTCGGAGTCGCAGACGGCGCGGATGCGCATGGCCCTCGGTACGACGCGGGTCGCGGCCGTGATGGCGCCACCGCGCGTCACCGGATACGCGTTGATGTCGGTCGAGCGCTTCGTGGCCGAGGTCGCGCCCCGGACCCGGCAGGTGGTCTTCCCGGTGGTGGATCTCGATGTCCACCCGACCGGCACTGTCTCACTGCACAGGCTCGTCCGGGTCCCACCCGCCCTGCGTGCATCGACACTGCTCGCCGACGTCCAGATGCCCCTGAAAGACGTTCCGGTCGCACACCCGGACGACCTGCTCGCTGACCTCGTGAGCCGGATGGGGCCAGGCAACGACGAACTGGCTCTGGTGATCGAGGCCGATCACCGGCTGGTCGGCGTCGTCAGCGGGTACGACGTGGCTCGTTCGGTCCAGCTCGCCACTTTGCGACCCGTCGGCGAGGAACCCAGCCCGATCTGACCCCTTCGGCCGTTACTTGTCGGACGACGGCGGTACGACGAGAACGGGGATGTCAGCGAACTCCAGCAGGTGCTCGACGTTCACCGACGTACCGCGGCCTGTCTGCTGCCGAGGTTCGCGGGCGACCACGATCAGGTCGGCACCGGACCGGCCGGCGATCGCGAGCACTTGCTCGGCACCTCGTCCGGACAGGATCTCCGTTTCAGTCCGGATCCCTCGCCCCGCTGCGCGGGCAGCCACCCGCGACAGCATCGCCACCGCGCCTCTGGCCCTCCGCTCGGCCGCCTCGGGGATCGCCGCGGCCCGCAGTTTGGCGTCCAGCACGTGGTCCTCGACGACCGTGACGAGCGTCAGGCTCGTGCCGAGGGCCGCGGCGAGTTCGATCGCCACCTCCGCGGCCCGCAAGGCCGACGCCGAGTCGTCCACTACGACCAGGAACTGCTTCATCATCGATCCTCCCCGTCCGGCACCATCGCGGCCGCGCTCCGGGCCGCATGGGATGCCGCCCAGCGCAGCCGTACGTTCTCCTCGCGCTCCGTCTCGTCGAGTCGCTGCACCAGCTCGGCCAGCCTGCGGTCGAGTTTGGGAATCCAGCGCAGTTCGAGTGCGCGCTGTTGCTGGCGCGTGAGGCCAAGCTCGTCGGCGACCAGCGTGACAGCCCGCTGAACCGCGGCGAGCCGGACCGCCGCGACAAGCGCCTTGCGGTAGGCGTCGATCGCGTAGTCCAGGGCCGAGCTTCCCGCCGGTTCAGGCTGAACGGCGAAGTGAACCTCGGTGCGGGTCGGATGCCGCACGCCCATCGTCACGTCGTACCCGATGGTGACCTCGGTAATTGCTGCAGGCATCGAAGCGTGCATGCCGCGTTGCCCGTCCAGTGCGGTGCTTCGCCGCAACCAGCTCGAGGCGACCTGGGCCGCCTGTTCGAATTCCTTGGCAGCCCGAGCGGCGGCCAGCTCGAGACGCTCGCATTCGATCGCGAGCGCCCGCTGTTTCCGATCCAGCAACTCGACCGCCCGATGTGCGGTGGCCAGCCGGGCAGTGAGCGCCAGCCGCGCGGCGCGTCCTGTGGTTGGACCCCCGGTCATCGCTCGCCGCCCGGGAGATACTCGGCCAGCAACGCTTGCGACAACATGGTCAGCTCACGCCGCGGCAAGACCGCCACCGCCTGCCACAGCCGGTCCAGGGTGTCGTCGAACGTTCGGGCCTCGTCCGTGCGCTGTCGCAGCAGCGAGTCCTCCAGCGCGGTTGCGTAGGCCAGGTAGCCGCGGTCGGTATCGCTGAGCGCGCCCGCGCCGATCAGGTCCGCCAGCTCGGCCGCTTGCCTCGCCCGCGCGAGTGCGGCGATTGCCTGGGCCGCGATCGCCAGATGGTCGTTCCTGGTCCGGCCCGGTCCGGCGCCGTTCCGCATCAGGCGCGACAGCGAGCCGAGAACGTCGAGCGGCGGATACAGACCGCGGGCGTTCAGATCCTCAGCCAGCACGACCTGGCCCTCTGTGATGTAGCCCGTCAAGTCCGGCACCGGATGGGTGATGTCTCCGGCCGGCATGGTGAGTACCGGCATGATCGTGACTGAGCCGGTACGCCCGCGGATCCGGCCGCAGCGCTCGTACAAGGACGCCAGATCGCTGTAGAGGTATCCCGGATAGGCGCGCCGCGCGGGGATCTCCTGGCGAGCGGCCGCCACCTCCCGGACCGCCTCGCAGTAGCTCGTCATGTCCGACATCACCACCAGCACGTGGCTGCCCTCCACGAAGGCAAGGTGTTCGGCGACCGTCAGTGCGATCCGTGGCGTCAGCAGCCGTTCGATCACCGGGTCGTCCGCGCTGTTGAGGAGCATCACCAACTCCCCCGCCGCGGCCCGCGCCTCCAGCGCCGTACGGACGAAGTCGATGTCCGCATGCGGCAACCCCATCGCCGCGAAGACCACCAGGAACGGGTCACCGGCGGCGGAGGCCTGGGCCGCGATCTGGGTCGCGAGCTGCAGGTGCGGCAGACCTGGTACGGAGAAGATCGGCAGCTTCTGCCCCCGGACCAACGTGGTCAGCGCGTCGATCCCCGACACACCGGTCAGCACCGGTTGCCGCGGTGGTTCGCGCTCGACCGGGTTGAGCGGCCAACCGTTCACGGCTGCCGAGGTCGAGCCGAGGACCGGTGGGCCGCCGTCGAGGGGCTCGCCGCGTCCGTCGCAGACCCGGCCGAGCCAGTCGCGACCAAGCGGGATCCGGAACGGGCTGCCGCTGAATCTCACCCGGACCCCATCGGGACGCATTCCGTCCGTGCCTTCCAGCACATGGAGTACGGCCAGATCGTCGGCCACCTCCAGTACGACGCCGTGACGTTCGGTGCCGTCGTCCAGCCGGACCACGGCCGACTCGTCCCAGCCGACGCCACCAACCCCGCGGACCACGATGAGTGAACCCCGCAACGATTCAACCGCGCCGTACTCGACATCAGCGCTCATAGCAGCGCCTCCAATGAGGTCAGGATCGCGGTGCGGCGGGCGGCCAGGTCCTCCTGCGTCGGAGCTTCCTCGCGTGCCCTGACCAAGGAACCGAAGTCGAACTCCTCGAGCTCCGTCGCGGGCACCCCTCGATCGACCAATGTCATACAGCGGTCCACGACATCCAGCACCAGCTGCAGCAGCTCCGCTCCGCGTTCGACGGAGCAGCTCGCGTCGACCGGGCTCAGGGCGCTCTGCGCCAGTACCGCGTCGCGGACCAGCCGGCCGCCGAGGATCGTCATCCGTTCCCGGCCCGGCAACGTCCGGGTGCCGACGATCTCGGCCAGCTCGGTCAGCCGCGCGGCTTCGGCCAGCAACGTCATCGCCCGGGCACGTCGCGAGGCCCAGCCCTGGTTCTCGTGCCGGGCGTGCCAGGCGCCCGCTGCGTCGACGTCGTGCGAGTACGACGCCCTCCAGCTGACAGCCGGGTAGTGCCGCGCGTACGCGAGGTCGCGGTCCAGGCACCAGACACCGCGGACGAAGCGCTCGGTCGCGGTAGTGACCGGCTCGGTCAGGTCACCACCGGGAGGCGACACCGCGCCCACCACCGTGACGGACGCGGTCTGCCCGCCCTTGGTGTGGACCCGGCCCGCTCGTTCGTAGAACGCGGCGAGTGCCGAGGACAGGTCGGCCGGATACCCCTCCTCGGCGGGCAGCGCGCCGGTACGGGACGCGAACTCCCGCAACGCCTCCGCCCATCTGGAGGTGGAGTCGGCCACGACGACCGCGTGGTACCCCATGTCCCGGAAGTACTCGGCCACCGTGATCCCGGTGAATACGCTGGCCTCGCGCGCCATCATCGGCATGTTCGACGTGTTGGCCAGGATCACCGTACGGTCGATCATCCGGCCGCCGGTCCGCGGATCGGAGAGTTCGGCCAGTTCACCGAGAACGTCGGCCATCTCGTTGCCCCGCTCGCCACAGCCGACGTACACGATCACGTCGGCGTCGCACCATTTGGCCAACTGCTGCAACAGCACGGTCTTGCCGGTCCCGAAACCACCCGGTACGGCGGTCGTCGAGCCGGCGCCGATCGGGAACAGCAGATCCAGCACGCGCTGGCCCGTGTGCAGCGGAACGAAGGTCTCCTCGCGGTACTCGAACGGCCGCGGCCGCCGAACCGGCCACCGCTCGAACAACCCGACCTCGACGGCGCCGATCCGCGCCACCGTCTCGGCGGCGGACACCTTGCCGGCGTCGGCGAGGAACCGCAGCTCTCCGCTCACCCCCGGTGGCACCAGCACCCGATGCTCGATCGCGCCGGCGCCCGTCACCACACCGAGTACGGCGCCCGCGCGGACCTGCTGGCCCTCCGCCGCACTGGGTACGAAGTGCCATCGGGTGAACTCGTCCGGCACCAGCGGCTGTGGAGACAGCCAGGTCGGAGCCGACGACAGCGGACGCAGCAATCCGTCGAAGACCTGCCCGAGCAGCCCTGGCCCCAGACGGGCGGACAGTGGGCGCCCAGTGGGATACACCGGGTCCCCAACCATCAGGCCACCGGTGTACTCGAAGGCCTGCAGCGTGACGGCGCCGCCGTCGATCGCGACCACCTCGGCCGGGATCCGGGGCGCGCCCAGCTCCAGCACCTCGTACATCCAGGCGTCCGGTACGTCGCTCGCTTCGACCAGTGGACCGTTGACGTGGCGGATCCGGCCCGGTGCGGTCATGGTGTCCACAGCCTGGCCACCTCCGCACCTGTTCCGTCGAGAGCGCGATCCGCCAAGGCCGGCAGGCGCAGGTCCAGCCGCCTGCTTCCCGCAGACGCCAGTACGCCGCCGTCCGGGCTGTCCGTCACGGTCGCCGCGGAGCCCAACTGGTCCCGAGCCCGCTCGACCAGTTGTCGCCGAAGCCCTTCATATTCAGGGCTTTCGGTCAGAGCCGTGGCCGCGGATCGGCACCGTCGGCGCAGCTCGTCGTACAGCTCTCGCTGTCCCGCCAGAATGGTCCGGCGGGCATCCCGCCGACTCTGCACCATCCGAGCCGCAACAGCCGCCGTGGCATCGGCCTCACCCTCCGCGCGTGCGGCGGCAACCAGTTCGTCCGCGGTACGTCGTGCATCCGCGAGCAACTCGTCCTTCTGCTGCTGCGCCTTCCGCAGTACGGCAGCGGCATCGGCACGGGCCGCGGCCAGCAAGGCCGTCCGCACCGGTTCCAGAGCGGAATCGGCAGCCGCCGACAGTGGACGGCTCATGGTGGCAGCACCACCATCAGCACGGCCGCGGACTCCAGCGACTCTGGGCCGATCGCCTCGGCGGCCGCCGAGGTGAGGAGCACGACTCCGACATCCGCGGGCAGCTCGCGCCAGGACCGCCGTGCCTCCTCGGCTGTAGTTGCCGTGAGCAACCGCACGCCGGCCAGTCCGTAGCCTGACGTGTGGACGGGATCCCCCAGTACGGCGACCTGCGTCATCGGGCCTCGCCCACCAGGATGATCGCGACGATCAGGCCGTAGATCGCGATGCCTTCGGCGAGTCCGACCACGACCATCGCCCGGCCGAACAGCTCCGGCCGCTCGCTCATCGCCGCCAGCGCGGCGGCGCCGGTGTAGGCGACCGCGATCCCGGCCCCGATCGCCGAGCCTGCGACCGCGATCGCCGCACCGAGCAGGGCGGAACCGTTGGCCGTCGCCGCGGCCGCCTGACCGGCCGCAGCCGGGTGGCCGGCCGCGAACCCCCAGTCCGCGGTCACGATCGAGATCAGCAGTGCGATGGCAACAGTCAGCACCAGGACGTTTACGACAGTCACCAGGACCGCGGCCCAGGGATGCGTGCGCAGGAAGGTTCTCACGGCGTCACCTCCAGGTCCTCCGCAGGTAACCGCCACGGACGGAACGGTCGCCCGTCCGCCTCGAAGACCCGGGAGAACAGTTCGTAGTACTCGAGACGAAGAGCCTGGATCGCTGCCACCAGCGCCTCCAGCGCGAACGCGACAGCAGTCCCGGCAACCAGCACCAGGCCTGCACCAACCCGGCTCGTCGCCGAGCCGTTGTTCCACAACGCGACTGTGCCTTGCCAGACGATCGTGCCAAGGGCTGCGTGCGTGAGGCCGAAGGCGGCGAGACGAGCGAACGAAATGACGTTGGAACCCAGCCGGACCACGACGTCGAACAGTTCCACGGCTGCCTGCAGTACGCCGGCAGCGCCACCACCGGCCGCCGCGAGCAGCCCGATGAACGTCAGCACCAGCCCGGCGACAGCGAGCAGGACAGCTCCGATCAGCAGTCCAGCACTGCCGAAGTAGATGCCTCCGACAACGCCACCCAACGCGAGGAACAGCAGGCTGCCCGCGACCCCGGTCCGCGCATACAGCGCGAATCCCCAGCCACCCTCGCGGAAGCGGTTGACGATACCGAGTGCGTACGCGCCACCCAGCAAGACCGCTCCGACTCCGAGCGCGGTCAGCAGCAAGGTGATGACATCGTCGACCGGCGACAGCCACACCACCGGGACCAACCCGGTCGGGCCGAACATCTCGCCGTACAGCAAGCCGAAGACGGCACTCATCGCACCCGCCCCGGCGAGGAACAGCCACGCCGGCCGAAGCTTCGCCAGCCGCGCGAAGCGGCCGCTGTACACGATCGCGGCGCCGAGCAGCAGGAGCAGCCCATGCCCGACGTCGCCGAACATCATTCCGAACATCGCCACATAGGCAAGGCCGGCAACCAGCGACGGATCCACATCGGCATACGGCACAGTCGTGTAGGTCTGGACGAGCAGTTCGAAGGACTGACCGCGGCCCTTCTGCCGCAGCAACGTCGGCGGCTGCACGCCCGGCGGCGAAGGGAGCGGTACGGCGGCACCACTGACAGGCGCCAGCGCCTCAGTCAGATCGGGCAATGCCGCTGCCGGTGTCCAGCCCAGCAGGGCAGTCACCGGTCCGTGGCCGACCGCCTGTGCCGTACGCCGCCTGAGTTCCAGTTCGCGAGCCGACCAGTCCGGCTGCCGGTCCGCGATGACCTCCAGTTCGATGTCGGAGCGCAACGGATCGAGTTCGACCACGCCCGCCGAGCTCAAGGTTGTCAACAGGTCGCGCGTTTGCTCAGCTGGGACGACCAGGCCGACGCGTTGCATCCGGATCGGCCGTACGGCGTCACGCCAGGACATCGAGCACCTCCCCCTGACCGCCGCCGAGAGCCGCGTCGGCGAGAGCGACCC
>Ga0137372_10003150_pt1 | contig 16037 bp, 5 predicted proteins | sample SagtaG_6_FD_104911 | JGI IMG/M metagenome (GOLD analysis project Ga0137372, IMG submission 104911) | Vadose zone soil microbial communities from Sagehorn Ranch, Mendocino, California, USA - Sage1_R_60_16 metaG | ecosystem: Environmental > Terrestrial > Soil > Vadose zone | place: USA: California...
AGATAGCTGCCGGCGGTCGAAACCGTTGCGTACTGCGAGCCGGATTTCGTGATCAGTGTGACCTCCGCGCCGATCGCGTCGCGGTTGCTCTTGTGCCCAACCAGCCTTAGCAGAAGCCAGTGATTTTGGTTCGAAGTTTCGTTATGAAGAATATGTGCTGGTCCATCGTTGGTTGTGACCACAGCGTCGAGGCGGCCGTCATTGTCCAAATCGCCCAGCGCCATCCCGCGTGCAACCCAAGGCTGATTGAAAACGGTACCCGATTGCGCAGAAACGTCTACAAACCCACGACCATTATTGTGCGCAAGCAACATGGGCTCGCGGTAGTGCAGATTGGGGTGGTTCAGTTCTATGGTGTCGAGATCGTGGCCCTGGGCGATTAACAGGTCCTTCCAACCGTCGTTATCGTAATCGAAAAACCTGATCCCCCAGCCGGAGTGAGACAGGGTTATCTGTCCAATTCCAAGTGTTTGGCTGGTGTAGGTGAACGAACCGTCGCCGTTGTTCTGGTAGAGAGCGTAGCGCTGGTTTGCCAGGTCGGTTACCACGATGTCCGGCCAGCCATCGTTATTGTAGTCGGCAAAATCGACGCCCATTCCCGCATACGTTCGGCCATCCATATCAACGGCCACTCCGGACGCCAATCCGACATCTTCGAATGTTCCATCGCCCTTGTTGTGATACAGAAACTCCGGCACGGAGTCATTCGCCACAAACAGATCGAGAAGTCCGTCGTGATCGTAATCGGCGATTGCGACGCCAAGCCCCTTGCCGGGCTTGTTGAGTCCTATTTTTTGCGAGATTTCAGTGAACGTACCATCCTTATTATTGTGGTAGACCAGCGGAGCGATGGGCTTGAAATAATCCGGATGGCAATAGGCCCGATAGCCATCTTTGTGCTCACCGCACCAAATGTCGTCGAAATCCCAATCCAGGTAACGCAGAGCTATAAGATCCAAGAAACCGTCACTGTCGAGATCCACCCAGGCCGCGCTGGTGGACCAGCCGCTTCCTGCGACTCCAGCTCTTTGGGTGATGTCGGTAAATGTGCCATTGCCGTTATTGTGGTAGAGCTTGTTCGCGCCGTAGCCAGTCACGTAAAGATCCTCGAATCCATCGTTGTCGTAGTCACCGACGGCGACACCCATCCCATAGCCTGCTCCTTGCACGCCTGCTTTATCTGTAACGTCGTCGAACGTTCCGTCGGGCTGCTGGTGGTACAAGCGATTCCAGTATCGCGAGTCGGTCTTCTCCGGAATGGCTCGTTTGCGAGTGGGATCCGCCAGCGGAGCGCCGTTTACGAGGTAAATGTCGAGTCGTCCATCATTGTCGTAGTCGAACAGAGCGACGCCGGGCCCCATGGTCTCAAGCAGATATTTCTTGGAGGTATGAGATGAGCGGTATTGAAAATTAACGCCAAGCCGTTGTGTCACGTCAACAAAAGAGCCGGTAGCAGGGGATGGTGATGCCGCAGAGGACGTTTGCTCTTGTCCCCGGGCGAACTGACCCGGCCAGGACAAGAGCAAACAGAGTATTGTGATTAGAAAAAGGTACAGAGTCCGTTTACCGCGGGAAAACTTCACGGCTTCACAATTCCTTTGCCTTCGACAATCGTGACAATCCGATCAACTTCGAGAATATTAGGCGCCTCCTTCGCGCCATCCGGCCACACGACTTCGACTTTATCTACCTTCGCAGTGGTGCCCAGCCCGAAATGCAGTCGCTGGTCCGAGCTTGAAGCATAGCTGCCGCCGCTGAAAACATCGGCGCGCTGACGAACGCCGCCGACTGTAACGAACACTTTTGCCCCGATTGCGTCACGCGGACTCCTTGCACCGCCAATCAACTTCAGCTCCAACCAATGGCTCGAAGTTTCGGCGACATTCCTCAGGAGGACAGGCGTTGAATCCATCACATTCAGGACGGCGTCAATATGGCCATCATTGAATAGATCGCCAAAAGCCGCGCCCCGTGCGGAAATTACAGTCGTGAGGCCGCTGCCTGTGGCTGGAGGTACCTCCTCGAACTTTGAACCGTTTACGTTGCGGAACAGCAATGGTCGTTGTGCCCAGGTCGTCCCCCAACCCTGCTTGTCCACTCCCGGGTAGACGTGTCCATTGGCCACGAAAAGATCAAGCCATCCGTCGTTGTCGTAGTCGAGGAACCCAATTCCCCAACCGAGAAAAGGGATGGTCGCGTTGGCGATACCAGCACTGAAGCTGATATCGGTGAAACTGGCATCGCCATCGTTGCGGTAGAGCGTGTCATAGTCGTCAGAGAAGTTGGTAATGCAGAAATCCACCTTACCATCGTGGTTGTAATCGCCTACCGCAATTCCCATGGCAGCCTGTTCGCGGCCTTCGTCGTTGAGAGCGAATCCTGAGAGATAGCTAACGTCCTCGAAAGTTCCATTGTGTTTATTGCGGTACAGATATTTTGGGACCGAATCGTTGGCGACGAGCAAATCGGGCCATCCATCGTCGTCAACATCCACGAAGACTGACGCCAAGCCGTAATAACCTCTTGGATCGGAAACGCCGGCCTTAACACTTACATCGGTAAAAGTCCCGTCGCCATTGTTATGAAATAGATGGTCGCTTTCGCCAGGTAACCCGCGCGGTCCGCACATCACGCCACTTCCGCGAAACTGACAGAACCCAGGCGGCAGGCCGCCTTTGCCGGCGATGGGTGGATTGTCAACATCGAACTTCACGTAGCCGGGAACAAACAGATCGAGCAATCCGTCGTGGTCATAATCTCCCCATGTCGCGCCGGTTGACCATTCTCCCAGTGCGACTCCAGCCTTTTCCGCAACATCAGTAAACGTCGCATCATGATTGTTGTGGTAGAGGCGGTTCTTGCCGAAATTTGAAACGTAGATGTCGGGCCAGCCATCGTTGTCGTAATCACCGACCGCAACGCCGAAGCCCCAGCGCTCGTTGGCCACTCCAGCCTTGTCAGTCACATCCGTAAAAGTTCCTTCGTGATTGTTGTGCAACAGCATCGCCCGCGGCGGGGTTTCCTTGCCCTTCAGTGCAGGGAAAGTTGAGCCGTTTATCAGATAGATGTCGAGCCACCCATCGTTGTCATAGTCGAGTAGAGCCACTCCGGAGCCGGGCGTCTCCAGAATCGTGCTCTTGTCGTGTGTGCCAGAATGATGGTGAAACTTATCAAGACCAGCGGCATGCGTGATGTCTGAGAAGATGACCGGCGCGTTGTCCACAAAACCGCCTGCTGTGATGGGGCGGGAGAGCGCGTCCTTAACTGGAGCGTGCGCAACTCCGGTACTCATGCCGTTCTGTTGGGCCCGGGTATCTACGGTCTCTGTATTTTGTGCGAGTCCGGCGCCCACAAGGAATGGCACACATATGACTGGGATGGCGACGAACCGGGCAAACAGCCGGCAATGGAAAGCAAATTCGCTGGAAACCAACGATGGCATTGGATACCGGCCGCGCAGTCTAGCATTTTCTCACAGAGCCCGTTGCGACCTCCAACTAGTTGAAACATTCCCGAGTGGAGATCTCATTCACACACCTCAGTTGTGGTGCTTCCCAGGCTCGACGAGCTTGACCTTTCGGCGGCTCTGCGTGGATACATCCTTGCTATCCTCTGGATATCGAATGATTGCCCGCAACAGAAAATCGCCAGTCGTGTGAGGAAACTTGAAATCGTTGTAAAGCGTCTCCTGACCCAGTGCTGCAATTCTGAACTTTGTCGCTTGCGCAGCCACCTGCTCGCCTTGTAGATTCGTGAGTTCCAGCGTCAGTGTGCCTTCCACCTCACGATACTCATCATTTACCAGCATGACCGGAAGCGACCGAACGCTGCCCGACTCAGTCGTAGGCTGCCAGAAATTCAGGTAAAGCCCCACCGGAGCAAACGCGTTGCTCATGTAGTCGCGAAAGTCAGAGTGGAGTTCCAGCTTTCGCACATCGCGAAAGTGATCCGATGTATAGCCTGCGGGATCACTGCTGGAGAGGTAAACAAAATGCAGTACGCCCGCATAACGCCGATAGGCACGCCAATACTCCGTAATCCCGGCGAGCAGGTACGCGTTAAGCGCCAGTCTTTGTTGCGCGGTTGCATCCTTACCCAGAAGGCCTTGGTAAAGATTCTTGGTAAGTTCAGTTGGCGTGCCGTCCCGGTTCAGCCAGAGCCAACCGTATTCATTTAGGATGAGGGCGTGCCCGCTCGCCGCACCCGGAGACATTCCGCCGGGGCTCTCCAGTGCTGCCATGCTGAAGGGCGGACCCCCGTCGGCCATCTGTTGAAACTCGTAGGGGTGGTCCTCCACCGGATCATCGGGGCCTTGCGGCCGGTTGTAGCTGTTCTCCCATGGACGGTTCGATAAGTCGAGCCCACGTACCGCCGGGATGATCTTCTCGCCAAACGCCGGGTCCCAGGTCTCGTTGTTTGCGTCCCAAATAGCAACGCTCGGATGATTCCAGTTGTCTCTCATCCATTGGTTGTATTCCTGGATCATTTGGTCGCTGTTGAAGTGGACCTGATTTTCCCTGCCATACCAAGCGTTCCCGGTCCATACGAAGTATTCGTTCTGAATCAACAGGCCAGCTTCGTCGGCGATGTCGAGCCAGCGATCGGGAACCGGACCGATGCAGAAACGGAAACTGTTCCAGTGCATTTCATGCGGGATCTCGACGAGCAGCTTCCGCACCCACGTCTCGTCCCAGGGCAAGGTGCCGGAAAAGGGGTCTTCAAAGAAGCGGTGAAGCGTAATGTTCGAGCCGCGCATGAAGTAAATCCGGCCATTGAGATAAGCTCGCTGCGTAGCAGTATCGAAACGGAATTCGCGCATGCCGAAGCGCGTTGTGGCTGTATCGCCTCCTGTGCTGGTCTCAAGCACATAGAGGTTCGGGGATTCGGGCGACCACAGTTGTGCTCCGGGTACGGCAATCGTCTGAAGCACTGCTTTCGTCTCACCTGGAGCGAGCGTTATACGCTGAGGTTCGGAACTTGCCACAATGACGACGGACTTCCACCCGTGGACCCGCTGCGTAAGGTCGAACGAAATCGGCTCCTTTTCGAAATTATGCACGGTTGTTTGTGCCTCGATGGAACTGTCTGCGATTCTTGTGGCCACGTGGATGTTTTCGCTCGCGGGATTGTCGCTCAACGTAACTGAAACGTCGTCATAAATTCCAGGAGTCCAGCGGATTTTTTCGAAGTCGGTACCCGCGGAAACCGTTGCTGGCAGCACGCCAGGATGGGCGCCGACCCGTACCATCAACTCGTTGTGACCCTGGCGGATTGCATGGCTCACGTCAAAAATGGCTGCGGTAAAACATGGCAAGTGCTCACCGATCTTTATGCCATTCAGCCAAGCCGCTGCCCCGAACTGCGCCTTCTTGATGCGAAGAATTGCTACACGTCGTACTTTGGCGACGTCGAACGTTCTGTGGTACCAAAACCAATTGCGATCCTGGTGCGAGACTCCGGCGTCAAAGACGAGGGCGCTCTTAGGTTGCTTTCCCGCACGGACACGATTCTGGATTAGCATCCTGCTATCGAACTCGTCGACGTGGGAAAAGGCCGGCTGCGCGGAGTGCGCGAGGCCTGGCACCGGCGCCTTATGTTTCCAGACGGCAGGAATCCCGTCCGGCTCTTTCGAATCTTCGATGTCCCAAGTCCCGTCCAGGGAAAACATTGTTCTCTCGGCCGCCCGGATGTTGAGGGGAGCCAATGTCGCAACAATAAGAATCAGGACGCACCTATGACCGAGGCGGGAATTCAAGTGCATCAACCGATAAGTAGTGTTTGGCAGGGCAGACACCCCTTCACGAAAAATTGCGCACTTGCGCAACGTCCTGATTGACCTATGCAAATGATCAAGCATTCATTTTAGTGTTTTTGCGTATAGACGAGCATCGTTGTTTGCTTGTATCGCGTATCCTGTCGTTCCTTCTGGTCGCAAGTAGTTCGAATACGGGAAAGCAACTCCGCTTGAACTCGCGGCTTGACACCACACTCTGAGCGATGCTACAAGCGCCAAAGCAGCCGCTATCAATCAGTGTTCCACCGAGGTACAACGGTATGGCTGGACAGGGAATGGAACGGCGGGAGATTCTCCGCTACATCGGCATTGCCGCCGTGGCTGGGACCTTCCCGGGTTTTAGTAAGTGGGTGTTTGCTTGCCCTGGGGATCATCCACAGGTAACCACCTCTCAATCGCCCTCAGGTGTATACAAGCCTCTATTTTTCTCTCCCGAACATTACCAGATGTTGGACCACATCGCCGAGATGATTATTCCGGAAGATAGCACCCCGGGAGCCAGGCAGGCAGGGGTTGCCGAGTTCATTGACTTTATGGTGGCGAATCGGGTCCCGGTAAGCACGTCCCGCGACGTTCGCTCAATGGAAGACGCGATGGAAGCAGGAAATGAGCTGCAGAACCGCTTCATTGCAGGGCTCGACTGGATCAACGCACGTTGTCACTCTGAGTTCGGGCACGCCTTTATGGAATGCACTCCGCCACAGCAGACTAGTCTGATGCAAGAACTTGCCTACAAGGCAAAATTCAAACCGACAACGGAAAGCGGGCGCGCATTTTTCCAGTTGATGCGCGACTACACCGTTGTTGGTTACTACACGACCAAGATTGGATTGGAGAGTCTCGGCTATCCAGGCCTTCGGACGGTGTGGCCGAAGATGCCTGGCTGCAGTCATCCCGACGACCCTGAACACGCCCATCTTTTGGCCCGCACAAGGACGAGTTAGAGAGGATCTGTACATGGCTCGGAAAGTGTACGACGCGATTGTGGTAGGAACGGGTGCCGGTGGCGGCACGGCCATGAAGATTCTGTGCGAGGCAGGTCTCCAGGTCTGCGCGATCAACTCGGGCCCCCGCACCAACCCAGCAACAGATTATCGCCGTCACCGGCAAGTTTACGACCTCAAATATCGTGGCTATGGCGATCCCTTGCGACTGAAAGGAAAAGCGCACCAGGAGCCCTACTCGGTCGAGGAGTCTGAATACAGCGAAGGAAGAGATTTGTTCGAGCATGACGTTGCGTATTCCAACGCGCCCGGTACTGACTGGTACTGGAAGCGGTGCAAGGCCACCGGAGGCAAGGCAAATTTCTGGGGGCGCTCCTCGGCGCGCTTCGGCGACATTGATTTCAAGGCCGCAGATCTCGACGGGCTTGGCGAAAACTGGCCGGTTGACTATGCCGAGATTGCCCCGTGGTTTTCCAAGGCCGAGAGATACATGGGTGTAGCCAGCACCATCCAGAACCGGCCCAGCAATCCAGACGGCGAGTACTTGCCGCCGATTCCCTGGCGCTGTCTTGACTACATTATCCAGAAGGGCGCAGAACAAATTGGCGTGCCGTATCTGCCTGACCGTTGCGCGCAATTGACGGTTGATCACAACAGTCACCTTGCCTGTCACTACTGCGGAAACTGCAGCCGCGGCTGCGATGTTGGGTCTTTCTTCTCGCCGACGTGGTTCACCATCCCAGAAGCCGAGGCCACAAACAACCTCGTCCTCCTCACAAATGCTCTCGTGCGACAAGTGCTGGTTGACGAAGCCGGCATGGCGAAAGGAGTTGCGTACGTTGATCGAACCACGCGGAGGGAAGTGGAAGTTTATGCCAAGGTTGTGGTGCTCGCGGCATCCTGCGTGGAGACCTCTCATATCATGCTGAATTCAAAGTCCCGGCACTGGCCTACCGGGATTGCAAACTCCAGCGGGCAGATCGGGCGCAATCTGTGCGACCACTTGTACGGCACCTCTGGTTACGGATACCTGCCGCACCTTTTGGGTCAGCCCGCCACACCCGACAACATAGCTGACTCTACGGTTGGCTGGATGCCGCGGTGGCAAAACTTGAAAAATGCTCACGAAGAAAAATTTATCCGAGGATATTCGGTCTATATTGGCGGAGGTTGCGGAGACTTTCCGTGGTATTACCGGCAGATCGAGGGTTTTGGGTCGGCTTACAAACGCGACATCAAGCGATATTATCCAACTCCGATTAGTGCTCTCATTCAAGCACCGTCTCTTCCCAGTCCTACTAACTACGTTGATATCGATTCCGAGAAGGAAGACATTTTTGGAATTCCTCAGCTGAGGTTTCATTTTCAATGGGGCCAGAATGAACTCTTGATGTGGGAACACTCTAAGCAAATGATGATTGATCTCTTCAAGGCGATGGGTGGAGAAATGTGGGGTGCCGACGATGAGCCCAACCGTCCCGGCACCAGCCTGCATGAAGTTGGGGTCTGCAGGTTCGGGAACGACCCTAAGACTTCGGTGACAAACAAGTGGGCGCAAACTCACGACGTGGCGAACCTCTACATCTGCGATGCGAGCATCTTTCCTACTTCTACGGACAAGACTACGACGATGCCCATCGTCGCCTTTGCCATGCGGACCTGTAATCACATGTTGGACAATTTCAAGAAAGGCGTTCACGAGCGAGCCTGAAGGCCGGGGACGTCTTTCTTCGCGATCGCTGACCGAGGATCTACCCCTAACCTGAGTGCATCGCAGTTGTGTGCTCGAAATTGCTTGACACCGCCGGCATTGTCAGAGAACGATTTAACGCCAACTGAGAACAGTTTCCGAGGAGCCGACGGTGCAGACATTGGCCGCCGTTGACGCAGATGCAGCTTCAAGGACAGCGTTCGCAGGAGTTGCGTTAAGCACGTCCCCCTATTGGTGTTTTGGCTGATTCGCGGGACGCCAGGATGGCAGGTCCGCTATTTTAAGCCGAACAAAAATGTGATCGTAGAGCCATCGTTCAATGCGATCGTGTAATAGTAGGTCACGTTGGCCGTCAGGCTCTTCGTGTTCATGTTAAAGATCCACTGCTGGGCGGTCGGATCCCACCGGAAATTGATATCCGGGGTGGTTGAGTCGACCGATTCATCGACTACATTCACTACCGTCCCCGCCATTGTTTGGACCAGACGGAAACTCGACACTACCCCCGGCGTTCCGATCGAGTTGCCACCGGAGTCGCACACGCGGAATTTCGCGGGGACTGTACTCTTCTGTTTGAAGACGCTGGTTCCGTCGATGTTGATCGGCTGCAGAATCTGATGACCGTAATCGCCAAGGCAGGCCGCTGTCGAATAGAGCACCTGCAATCCACCCACAGCCTTATTGAGGGTGATCGCATAGTTCGACGCCATGCCAGTAGTGAAGCTATAGCCGGAGACAGTGATGTCGTAGCTTCCCACGGCCGCAGCAGCTGGCGCGCCGGTTGAAGTATACGTGACGGTTACTCCGTCGTGGAACTTCAAACCGTTTACCGTGCCGGTGAAAGCTGTGAAAACTGCTCCTAGTGTTTTAGTCTTGCCGCCATCAGGAGTGATCGTCAGCGTCGCCGGCGTAATGCTGAGACTCGCCCCAACATAAGACAAAGTGTAGTTGGTCCCCAGGGTCAGCGTGCCCTGCTGGATTGAGTACCCGCCCACGTTTTCGCCCGATACGCGGGTAAGCGATCCGGTAAAGCTGTCCATAGCTGCCAGCGAACCGCTCGTGGTCTGATACGTCAACTGCGGATCAACGCCGCCGTACACCTTTGTTTTAGGATCTGCCGCTATTGCGATTGGACGCGGAGAGATCGTGCCGTTTACGTTCATGAACGTCACAGCGTAGTTGTTGCCGCCATTGCCATCATTCACCGATCCGGCCGCCAGTAGCGTCCTCGCTCCGGCATTCCTGCTATCGAATGTCTGCGTGAAGTTTGCCGTGTCGCCCGACGCGATTCCCGGAGCCGAAACGGTTGGCACTCCCGCCGAAGTTGTGTTTCCGTCATAAACCTTCGTGTCGGTCACCGCGGTGACCGTGATGAGACGCTGACTGATGCTGGCAGTAGTCGAGGCGGTAGAGTTGAAGCTGTAGTTGCCGGCATCGGTCCCGGAGATCGAGATGCCACTAGCGTTCACAGACTTGCCGCTACCAGCGTTCTTGTCAACAAAGCTCGCGCTGGTATAGCTATCGGTGAAAACGTCTCCCGCGACACGATCATCGGACAGTGTTACCGTCGCCATCGTGGTGCCGTCGTACTGTTTGTCCACACCATGTGCGGTGACTGTGAGCGGGCGGGGCGTGATGTTCGCAATCGTGTTTGCAATCACGTTGCCGAGCATGTAGTTGTTTGCGTCCGTGCCGGAGATCGAAATGCCACTGACGCTCACAATTTTTGCATTGCCCACGCTCTTATCCGCAAAGCTGGCGCTGGTATAGCTGTCGGCGAGGCTGTCGCCTGCGACGCGGTCGTCAGACAGCGTTACAGTTGCAGTCGCCGTGCCATCGTATAGCTTGTTTACGCCCGTCGCAGTGACGGTCAGAGTGCGCGGAGTGATGTTCGCAGATGCGTTTGCTGTCGTATTCGAAAGCGCGTAATTCCCTGAGTCCGCACCTGAAATTGATATCCCGCTGACGCTCACAGGTTTGTTATTCGCTACATTCTTGTCGGCAAAGCTCGCGCTGGCGTAATTGTCGGTGAGGCTGTCGCCTGATACGCGGTCGTCAGAAGGGATCACCGTTGCGGCTGTTGTGCCGTCATACACCTTGTTCACGCCCATTGCGCTGACTGTCAGAGGGCGCGCAGTCATGTCGGCGGTGGCCGAGGCTGTGGTGTTAAAGGAGTAGTTCCCTGCGTCTGCTCCGCTGATGGAAATCCCAGACACGTTCACGGTCTTTCCGATCCCAACGTTTTTGTCTGCGAAGCTTGCGCTGGTGTAGCTGCCGGTGAACATGTCACCCGCGATGCGATTGTCCGCCAGAGTGACCGTTGCCGCTGTGGTTCCGTCATAAATCTTATTGATGCCGGTTGCGGTAATCGTCAACGGACGTGCTGTGATATCGGCCATCGTGCTTGTGGTTGTACTCGAAACGGTATAGTTTCCTGCATCGGCGCCGCTGATGGAAATGCCGGTCACGCTTACAGCCTTACCGGTGCCGACGTTCTTGTTGTTGAACATAGCGGAGGCATAGCTATCGCTGAAAACGTCGCTGGCAACGCGATCGTCCGCCAGATCCACAGTCGCGGTTGTTGTGCCGTCGTAGATTTTATTCACTCCAGTTGCACTCACAGTCAACGGCCGTTGAGTAATATTCGCGGCTGTACTCGCCGTGATGTTCGACAACGTGTAATCACCGGCATCTGGTCCAGAAATAGAGATGCCGCTCACATTTACAGACTTGCCCATTCCGACATTCTTGTCGGTGAAGGTGGCCCCGGTGTGGCTGTCGGTAAGTGCGTCCCCAGAAACGCGATCATCGGAGAGCGTCACTGTTGCGACCGCGGTGCCATCGTACTGTTTGTCAATTCCGTGCGCGCTGACCACCAGTGGGCGCGGCGTGATCTGTCCCGGGCCGCCGGCAGTCGTGGGAAGACTGTAATTGCTTGCCAAGGTACCCGCACCTGGCGTGAAGTCGCCCGCGGATAAACTCGCGGAGACGGTCGTTGCTAATGGCACGTCCTTGCTGTTGTAGAGACCCGAAGTCTTCGTTACCGTGAATGATTCTCCGCCCACAAGGCCAGACAAAGAGAAATTCGCTGAGGTCAGGGTGGCCGCGGTGTTGCCGTCGTAGATCTTCGTCGGATCACCGATGATTGAAGCGGTTACCGCTTTGGTAGTGATCTGCCCTGGGCCGCTGGCCGTAATGGGAAGAGCGTAGTTGCTCGCTAATGTGCCCGACCCTGCCGTGAAATCTGCAGGTGCCAGGTTCGCCGTGATCGTCGTCGCGGTTGCCACATCTTTAGAGTTGTATGTGCCGGAATTCTTGGTCACCGTGAATGATTCTCCGGTCGCGAGGCTGGAGAGCGAAAAGTTGGCTGAGGTTAGAGTGGCGTTTGCGTTGCCGTCGTAAGTTTTTGTTGGATTTCCGATGATCGCCCCGATCAACGTCTTTGGCGTGATCTGCCCCGCGCCGCTGGCTGTATTCGGCAGCACATAGTTGCTCAACAGCGTCGCGCCGCCGGCAGCGAAGTTACCCGATCCCAAACTCGCCGTTACCGTGTTCGCGGAAACCACGTCCTGGCTGTTGTAGGTGCCGGAAGTTTGCATAACTGTGATTGACTCTCCGGTGACCAAACCGGACAAAGAGAAGTTCGCAGACGTCAGCGCCGCACTCGTGTTGCCATCGTAGGGCTTGGTCGGATTGCCAATAATCGCCGCTGTCAGCGTCACCGCGGTGATGTGTCCTGGACCGCTCGCCGTCGTAGGCAGCACGTAGTTCGTCAACAGCGTGGCTGTGCCTGCGGTGAAGTTTCCATTCGCCAGAGTTGCATTCACGGTCGCGGCTGTAACCACGTCCTTGCTGTTGTAGGCGCCGGCCGTTTGTGACACGGCGATCGTTTCTGTTCCCACTAGTCCAGTCAGCACGTAGTTCGCGGCAGCCAACGTAGCCGTAGTAGTGCCGTCGTATGGCTTCGTCGGATTGCCGATGATCGCTGCCGTCAGCGTCACCGCTGTGATCTGACCGGCGCCGCTCGCCGTTGTCGGCAGCCCATAGTTGCTCGCCAAAGTGCCAGAACCCGCGGTGAAATCCGCAGCTGCCAGCGTTGCTGATACCGTGTTTGCTGTGGCAACGTCCTTGCTGTTGTAAGTCCCGGACGTCTTCGTCACGGTAAAACTATCGCTGCCCAGCAGGCCAGACAATGAGAAGTTGGAAGCTCCCAGAGTCGCAGTGGCATTGCCGTCGTAGGGCTTTGTCGGGTTCCCGATGATTGACGCAGTCAGCGTCACCGCTGTGACATGACCAGGCCCATTTGCCGTTATTGGCAAGGTGTAGTTACTCGCCAGCGTGCCCGCGCCAGCGGTGAAGTCGGTAGATGAAAGGCTCGCCGTTACCGTGTTTGCCGTAGCAACGTCCTTGCTGTTGTAAGTCCCGGACGTCTTCGTCACGGTAAAACTATCGCTGCCCACCAGGCCAGACAACGAGAAGTTCGACGATGTCAGCGTGGCGGTGGCATTACCATCGTATGGCTTAGTCGGATTCCCAATAATCGAAGCAGTCAGTGTGGCCGGGTTCACCACTTCGCCACCAGCGAGGGTTCCTGAGCTGTCAGAGAAGTTACCCGTATGGGTATAGTTCGCGGTTACTGTGTGCGGGGCGCCACCATTTACCGTTAGCGTGGAGGTGCTCGTGCTGGCTGTCCCTCCTGACAGAGTGACAGCTGAACCTAGATTCGATCCGTCAACCACGAACTGTACGCTGCCAGTAGGTGTTGAACTGCCTGTGTTCGGGCTAACCGTGGCTGTAAAAGTCACCAAACTGCCGTAGGTCGAGGGATTTGCGGATGAGGTTACAGTGGTTGTTGTGGCTGTGGAGCCGCTGACCGTCTGTGTTATCGAAGGAGTCTGGCTGTTCTGCGTTCCCTGTCCGCCGGTGCCGTTATAGCAGGCGCCAAGCTTGAAAGCGCCAGCAGAAGTAAATGTGAAATTTATGCTCGCAGTACCAGACCCGTTTACAGACTGAGTAGTGCCAAGATGAATGCCGGTGCTGCCGCCGCAGTTCGGGTTTGCTATTCCTGTCTGGTCGTAAAAATCAACAGAGCCTACCGTCACTAGAGTGCCCGAACCCTGAACACTCCCGTTCCTGACTGTCGCCGTCAACGTAACGCTCTGGTTGACGTTGGACGGATTCGGGCTCGAGACCAGCGTTGCATTAGTGGCGGTCGCGTCTGTGAATGTGTTCTGCGCCTGCAATCCCGATTGGCTTCCCACGGCAGTCAGATAAAAACGAATATTGATATCGTGCACGTCCGGTGAGAACTGGTTGTTGGAGATATTGCCGTTCGCGTCCGCTACGGCAGTCATCTGCGGGTGAGTATCAATGAGAGGCGATTCGACAAGCGTCAGGGTGACGGCTTCGCCCGGCTTCCAGCCAGACCCGGTAATCGTGACAACGGTGCCCGGGGCATAGTCGGAAGCGTCGGTCTTTACAGTGGGGAATGCGTACAGTTCGGTGCTGGCCAGCGCATTGCCCGAGGCATCGCTTCCACCGGTAGCGAGCAAGAGACCATCCTGCTTGATCGTGCTACCCACGGCCGCACTGCGCGGAGTGACGTTCGCGCCAGTGGCGATGAATGCGTCCTGCCACGCCGAATAGAATTCCGAAGTTCCAACCGGCTGGGGATTCGGAGTTCCACCTGTCGCCCCGCCAACAATCAACACATTGTTGTTGTTGGGGAGCAGGAAAGCCTGATGTCCCTGGCGAGCGGTCGCCAACGCTCCACCCGCAGTGCTGAATGATCCGGCTGAGGGGTCGTAAATTTCGGCCGAAGCCAGCTCGACCGCACCGTTCTGTCCGATGGTTATGCCTCCGATAACCGCAACGCGTCCATCGAGGAGGGTGGTTGCCGAATGTCCATAGCGCGGTGTGGCCAGACTTGGACCCGCGCTGATGTTTCCCGTAGATGGATCGAAAACCTCAGAAGAAGCGAGGGCATTGGTCCCATCAGAACCGCCGACGATCAGCACGCGGCCATCTTGCAGCACGGCCATGGCGTGCTTGGTGCGCGGGGACGAAAGCGTTCCGGCGAAGTTAAAGTTGCCGTTCGATGGATCAAAGATTTCAATCGTGTTGCTGGGAGCGCCAGAGTTGTCGCCACCGGCAATCAGAACCGTGCCATCTTGTAAGAGCGCTGCAGTCGCATTGGCACGCGCCGACGTCAAAGGATGGATCTGGGTCCAGGAATCGTTTGACGGATCGTAAATTTCAGCCGAATTGGTAGTGCCGCCGCCGCTCGAATTTCCGCCGCCTACTAAAACGCGGCCATCGTTCAGCACCACGGCAAAGTGCCCGCTGCGGGCCACATTCATGGCCGCGGCTGATGACACGGAACCGTTGATATCAAACAATTCAGCTGACTGAATCGCGCCGTTGCCACCGTCGCCGCCAGCGATCAAAATGCGGCCATCGGAGAGCATGACAGCAGACGCATTCGAACGTGGTTGCGACAGGCTCGCAGCTGAAGTCCATGTGCCGATCATGGTTTGCGGCAATGTCGCCTTCAAAACACCAGCACTCAGCAGCAAAGCGGGAATAATCCAAAGAAGTCTGGGCGCGCGTTTCATTGACCCCCCGTAACACAGTCGCGATTTGTGAACCCGTCAATGAGGCGCAAGCGCAAGTGCAGAGGGAGAGGTCAAGACCCTGCTGACCAACCACGATGTAACCGGTTGGGCAAATAGAGTCTTCCGCCAATGCGGCGGTTAACCTGCATTCAAACGCATTTAATGTCTGCCCCGAAAGACGGAATACCGTTGCGTCTGCCGTCGGGGAAACGGCGGATGGAGCGCAAAGGTCACCGAGAATGTTGCAATGTTAGTTCCAGAGTTGCTGAAATTAACGGAGGGATCAGTTAGCGCAGCCAAATGCATGTGTTCCCAAGCTCTTAGCTGGTGCGGTCCCGCGCATGATTCGATGAACGAATTGGTTTCAACGCTCGCCCTTATCGGGAAGTGTGTAAACAAATGCGTCTACAGCGCCCTGAGTTGCCGTTGATGGCAAATTTTCGAAGTACGACCGATCGCTGCCGTTCAGCAGCGTGTTTGGTGGAAGGGTTAGAGGCACCGACGTCCTTGAGGGCTTTTCGTGGCACCGAGAGTGCCATCGGCGCAGGCTTGGCAGATCTAAAACGACGGTAATACGAAACTTTTCACGAGGCGTTGCCTCTAATGACTGTAAGGGCTAAACTTGTGGCCGTGAGACTTTCGGTTAAAATCGGCGTTTCGGTTCTAGCGCTGCTGCTGGCGGCTGCGCCTGTGATGGCGTGCGCCAGACCGGCCGCGACGATGACGGCAGCCGAGCGCGATTGCTGTAAGCGCATGGCGCAACAATGCGGTAAGTCTGGCATGAGCAGGCCACATGGTTGTTGCCAAACCGAGGTTTCACCCAGCGACTTCCACGCTTTGAAAGCCTCTCCTTCTCAGCTCGATAATTCTTTGCTTCAGATTCACGCGACGGTTCCTGTCGCTTTGCCGGTGATTACTGGCTCAGAGATGTTCGGCACGAATGTAGCCTCCCGCACCAATAGTCCGCCTGGACC
>Ga0137372_10003172_pt1 | contig 15990 bp, 11 predicted proteins | sample SagtaG_6_FD_104911 | JGI IMG/M metagenome (GOLD analysis project Ga0137372, IMG submission 104911) | Vadose zone soil microbial communities from Sagehorn Ranch, Mendocino, California, USA - Sage1_R_60_16 metaG | ecosystem: Environmental > Terrestrial > Soil > Vadose zone | place: USA...
GCTCGGAATACGTAGGCGAACTTACGAGCCAGACCACTTAGCCGGCTGAAGGAGTGCAAGGCCCGCCTGGAGGCGGAGGACGTGAAGGCCCGGTACGAAGCCGAACTGGCCCGCCGGGCGGCCATCGAGAAGCAGACGGGCCGCCGCCCGGTCGGCCGCCCGCCCAAACCCAAGAAGTCCACCAAGATTGCAAACAGACTGCAAACGCGCCGCTCATTACACCCCGACATGAGAAGGAGCATCACCGCCTGCCTGCGTCTCGATCGACGCTTCATCCCCCAGTTGTAGCGCATATGGTATACTGCGCTACATGAGTAGTCCACTGTCGATCCGGTTCGACCCGAGGATCCTTGACCGCCTCCGCCGGCGGGCCCGATCGATCCCGGGCGCGACGCCGTCCGGCCTGGCCCAGCGGCTTGTCGATGAGGGGCTGCGGATGGCCGAGCACCCAGGGGTGGTGTTCAAGGATGGGCCGACCGGTCGACGTGCGGCCCTGGTCCTCGGCCCCGACGTATGGGAGGCGGTGAAAGCCGTTCGAGAGATCGACGAGCGAGGGGAGGACGCGCTGGTGGCGGCGGCCGAGATCCTCAACCTGCCGGCGGATCGGCTGCGCGTGGCGTTGCGCTATTACGGCGCCTACGGGGAGGAGATCGACGCCGAGATCGGGCAGGCGGACGAGGATTCCCGAGCGGCAGAGGAAGGCTGGCGGGCCGAACAGCGGCTGCTGGCGTGAGCCTGCCGCAGCAGGCCGCCCTGCTGCTCGATGAGATGTTCTCCCCCGATATCGCCGAAGAACTCCGCCGACGTGGCCACGACGTCATCGCAGTCGCCGCCGACCTGCGGCTGCGGGCGATGACGGACTCCGAGCTTTTCGCGTTGGCGGTCGAACAGGGCCGGCGCATCGTCACAGAGAACGTGAAGGACTTCCGACCGCTCCTCGTCAACTGGAGCGAGGAAGCACGGCCTGCAGTGCTGTTCACGAGCAGCCGGACGTTCCCACGCAGCCGACGAAGCCCGGGACCTCTCATCACCGCACTCGAGCATTGGCTGACCAGACCGGACACCGCCACCCGGCCACCAGAAGACTGGCTGCAACCCACACCAACGCCACAGTAGCGAGCACCGAAGCCATCCCGAGCGGGACGTGATCGAGAAGCACGATGAGCAAGGCGATTGCCTACCGGGCCGGGTGAGCGCCCTCCGGTTGCGCTGCACCACTTGTCGCGAGCAACACACTCGGCGTCCGGATACCGGTCGCGTGACACCCTGTGGGTCCTGCCCGGCTGCTCGTCGCTTACGACCCACGCGGCGCCGGTCCTCCAGGGTTCGTCCTGCCGCATGGGTGAAGATGGGGGCATGCGCTACCCAACGGCGGTTCGGCGTCTGCGGACGATCGCCGAGGCCTGTGACCGACCCAACCGCATCTGGGACGAGCCCGTCCTGGTCGGTGCCTACGCATTCGGCGACGTGCTCGATGGTGCCGAAGACATCCCGCGCGTGCAGGTTGCCTTCGTGCTCGACCGGCCGGCTGAAGAGGTGACCTGGTGGGCCGAGCCACCCCACGGCCCCGGCATCGCGGCGCTTCTGGACATCGAGAAGGCGCCGGTGGAGTGGTTCTGGCGGCCCGCGGTGTGGCCGGTGTGGAATCACGTGATCCGAGGGCCGGTGCGCTTCTGGTCCACGGCTGGACCGGACGAAGGGGTCCTGGGTGCCCTGGAGCAGCGGCGTATCGCCGAGCTTCGCCGTCTCGTCCCGAGCATGGAGGAGGAGCTGGCCCAGCTCGAGACGGAGCTCGACGCATGCCTCACTCACCTGCGCGAGGTGGACGACCGCTACTTCGACCGGGAGTGGCGCGCCGATCACAAGGGCCTGGGCTTCCATCCTGAGAACCACCTGTGGAGGGCGGTGCACGGTTACCTCGACCTGCGAGCCGCAGTCGCCGAGCGCCGGTCCCGCCTACGAGACTGATCGACCCGTGGCCGAGGAGGTCATCTCCAGCTTCTTGGCGCGATACTCGCCCCAGGCCGCCTCGAGGGCCTCGTCCTCCCGGCCCAGCCTCCTGAGCAGGCGGGGCCTGAGCGTCGACGGCGGCCTCGATCTGCCGCAAGAGGGGATCGGCGGTCCGGCGAGCCTTCCGCTCACCGACTCCTCCGGACGGCCCTTGAGCCCGTCCTCTCTCCGCGGCTCGACTCCTCCTCGGCGCGCACCGCCCGAAAGCCCGAGTCGTCGCCGAGGTGGAACCAGATGTGTCCGCGAAGCGAGCCGTCCTCCTCCAGCGCCGCCCAGCCACGGCCGCTGACCCGATCTCCCTCGTCGTCGCCGTCCCAGGTGAACTCGACACACGGGCGGCGCCCGTCGCGCTCGCCGTGGCGACAATCCATCCATCCCTGGACGGCGATGAAACCGAACCCGCCGGTGTCGTCTTTGCCGAACTCGATGAACCCGGGACCGACGAGATCGATGGCCTCGAGGTCCCACAGGTCCATCTCCACGATCCGCCATCGGCCAATCAGGCTCAATGTTCGCCCCTCCCCGGTTCGCGGACCTCCACGCGCGGCTCGAGGTGGATCTCCTCCTCCGGCACGAAGACGACGCGCATCCCCCAGCCAGCGTACGTGGTCAGCAGGTGGCCGAACTCCTCCCAGGAGAGATCATGCTCGTCGATGTGGACAACGGGCTCACCCTCGGGCCCGCCGTCGCTGATGACGCAGCGAAGGACGTCGCCCCCGGGGGGTCCACTGGCCGCTCCAGTCCGAGCGCTCGATCTGGGGCCGGCCCGGGGGGATCTCGATGGCGACGTGCTCGTATTCCTCGCGCAGTCGTTCCGTCGTCTCGATCACCGCGTTGTGCCGCTCCAGGATCTCCGGGTCCGTCATCCGCTGGACCTCAGGTCCCAGCCTCAGATGCGTTGTCCAGAACCCCGGCTCCACGTGCGCGATGACGGCCTCGTCGCCGTGCCGGCTGATCCGGACCTCGTCGACGGAGGCCGCAACCGGCTTCTTCAGGCGTATCGGCGTGGACCCTCCTACTCCGGGAACAACATGGCCTGTGCGTTGCGCGGGACCGGGTGACCTCGCTCGTCGGCCCGAGGCCGTGAATCGGTCTCCCCCGCGGACGTGATCCTCTCGCGGGGTCGGCGAGGGGTCCAGCCGCGCACCTTCTGGTCCGGATCAGCGGCGGCCCGATGCCTGGCGGCCTCGGGATCGCGCGCCGCGAGGAGGTCGAGGGCGAGAAACCTCACCGAACCGCGAGCCCAGCCAAGCCCGAGATGGATCGCCTGCGGGGCGACGACTTCATCCAGTGCCTCGATCGCATCAAGGATCCCCGACACGATCGCGCCCCCCTCCCGTGTTCCGAGCTCGAGCGCGCGAGCCTGCATCGCGTCGAACGTGCCCGGGTCTGTTCGAAGCATTCTGGCCGCCGCCTCAGGGGCAGCGGGATGCGGCGGTCCGTCGGCACCGTGTAGGGATCCAGGTGCTCGACCGATCCTTCGACCGCTTCGCCCCCACCGTCCAGATCGATCTCCACCCATTCGGTGCCGATCCAGCTCACCGGATACTGAAAGCGGGAAGCGGTCGGACCACAGGAAGCAGCCGGCAAGCTCGCTGAGATCGTCCTCGCCGAGGATCGAGGTCTCGACGATCCCGGCGATGAGCCGCGCGGTGCAGCGGTCCCAGCGCCGATCCGTGCTCAGGAGCAGGGCGGTGGTGAGGGCGCCCGGCGTCCCGTCCTCGTGGTGGCGGCGGAACAGCTGCACGGCCTCCCAGTGATGCGTGGTGGGCCGACCGCGGTGCAGGACGAGGACCCGCCAGAGCTCCTCGGGACCGCCGGCAGTCCATAGGGCAGCCAGGTCGGTGAGGGGATTGGCGAGCTACATCGATCTGGACGGCGTGCGGACCTGGTACGACGACCACGGCGCCGGCGACCCCCTCGTCCTGCTCCACCCCGGCGGCGGCGGAGTCGACTCGAGGGCGTTCGCCCCGAACCTCGATGCGCTGGCCGCCCGGTTCCGCACGTTCACGCCGGAACGGCGGGGGCAGGGGCGCACACCGGATGTCGATGGTCCGATCACCTTCGAGGCCATGGCTCAGGACACGATCCGGTTCCTCGAGCAGGTCGTCGGCGGACCCGGCGCGGCTGGTCGGTGCAAGCGACGGCGCCGTCGTGGGGCTACTCGTGGCGCTCCGTCGACCGGAGATCGTGACCCGCTTGGTGTTCGTCGCCGGAGTTTTCCACCATGACGGCTGGCTGCCCGAGGCGATCGACGCGAGCAACGAGCCGCCCGAGTTCCTCGCCGCCAGCTACGCCGAGTTGTCACCCGACGGCCCTGAGCACTTCCCGGTCGTCGTCGACAAGCTCGCCCGCATGCACCTGATCGAGCCGACCTTGACCGCCGATGACCTCGGGAACATCTCGTGCCGGACCCTAGTGATGCTCGGCGGCGACGACGAAGTGAGGCTCGAGCACGCCATCGCCCTCTATCGAGCGCTTTCCGACGCCGAGCTCGCGATTGTCCCCGGCACGTCGCACGGTCTGCTGGTCGAGAAGCCCGAGCAGTGCAACACCATGATCGTCGACTTCCTCACCACCGATCCGGTGCCGACCTTCGCCCCCATCCGGCGAGCCTCGGCGTGAGTACCCGACTGGCCCCATCGAGCGAACGGGGTTGATCGGGTGATCATCGTCTCGGGACGGCGTGGATGATCGCGCGTCCTCGTTCGAGAGCGAGTGGCATCAAGTCATCCACGACCCTCACTTCACCCGGCGACCGGGAGAGAGGCGACTCGTAGCTGTCATGCAGGACGATGGGGAACTCGTAGGTCATCTCGTGCGAGAGGAGATCTCGCGCCACCTCCTTGGCCGCGGACAGCAAGGCGGATTCGTCAGCTCCTGGGAGACCGTCCGCGCCGAGCGCCTGGGTCCTCGACCCTACCGTCCCACGGATCTCTGGCCCGCCGGAGCCTCCACTCCGAGCCCCCTGTGAATACGCGGGAGTGGGCGTCAGACCCGCACGGCGGCAGGAACGGTGGGAAGCGCGATCGAAACCACGCCGAGTGAATCCAAGATTGCTTGTGCCTCCAGCTCCAGGCCTTCGGGGTCGCCCACTCCGGTAAGCGCCGCCACGTGGCTCTGGGCCAGGATCGTCAGGGCTGCCTCGTATCGCGCGTCCACCGAGCGGCTCCATTCGAGACTTTCGTCGAACGCGGCTCGAGCGGCAGTCGGATCGTCCGCCAGCAGGGCATATCCTCGGAGGCGGTTCAGCAGCGCCCGCAACACTTGGAGCCCACCAAGCGCCTCCACTCGCTGCAGGACCGGTGTGACCAGTTCCAGTGCATCCCGCGGGCGACCGGCCAGCAGGTGATTCTCCGCGATGCGAGCTCTTGTCTCGAGAGTCTCCCATTCGGCCTGCTTCGATCGGAATCCGGCAAGGGCCTCCTCGTACAGCCCACCCGCCTCCTCATGGCCCCCGGCCCTGGCCGCCACTCGGCCCAGGTTGCTCGTGGCGAATGCGATCCCGAGGCGGAAGCCTGCGGCTCGCCAGATCCGAAGAACGTCCCGGAACAGCGCCTCGGCCTCCTCCAGGTGGCCCTGGTCCGACAGGATCTCTGCGACGTTATGCGTCCCGTGAGCCGCGTTGACCTCGTCGCCGGTCTTGCGGCGGGCGTCCGTGCTCCTGCGATACAGATCGAGAGCCTCGTTCCACCGTCCCTCGAAGTAGGCGTCTGCCCCGAGCTCGTTCAGGACTTCGGACAGCCCGGCCAGATCCCCCAGCTCCTCGTACGCGGACATGGCGAGCGCCCGGTACCGAACGCGCTCCGGACGCCCGAGATTCGTGAAGAGCCGGTCGAGCATCCGGTAGGCGTGCGCCAGTGCTTCCAGTTCCCCAGAGGACTGAGCATCCTCGATTGCGCGCTGGCACAAGTCGATTGCCTCCATGAAGCGGCCCTGCTGGCGTCGGGATGAAGCAAGCCACGCGACGATGTGCGCCCGGATCGCCTTGGCTGCAGGGTTGTCGCGGGAACGGTCGAGCGCTCGTAATCCGCGGCGATACCAGGCGATCGCGTCCGAGTACCGGCCCGCGCGTTCGCGGATCAATCCCGCCTTCAACAGCAGCTCTGCTTCCTTCACCGGATCTTCGTCGGCGCGCTGCCTGGCATCGCGGTAGGCCGAGGCCGCCGTCTCGTACAGGCCGGCCCGCTCCGCCACATCCCCAAGCGATTCCATGACCTGACGCACATCCGTTGCCGGCAACCCTCCCAACCGCCGGGCCGCGTCGAGTGCCCGGCGATAGAAATCCGCGGCCTCGCCGTTCGCGTATTTGGCTTGAGCTCGGTCAGCCGCCAGGCATGAGTACTCCCAAGCCTCCCGGTACCTGCCGGCCTGGTAGAAGTGAAGCGACAGTACCTCGGCCTGCTCCCGAGCTCGGTCTCCTGCCCACAGCTCGATGGTCTCTCCTGCCCTCGCATGGATCTCGCGGCGCCGACGGAATGGGAGGCCTTCATAGGCAACGTCGCGGATCAGCGCGTGGCGGAACCGAAACGTTCCCGTGGAGTCCACCGACAGAAAATCGGACAGCCGGGTCCACACGCCGTCGTCGATGCCGCGTTCGAGCGCCACGACCGCGTCGAGCAGCCCCCGCTCGAAGCTCGCCCCCAGGACCGATGCGTAGCGCAGCACTGTTCGATCGGAGAGAGGGAGCCGATCGATCTGGACGGTGAGCAGAGCCTCGACCGAATCGGGGAGTGCCTCGATGTTACGCGTGGCCCCCACCGCCGAGACCAGCTCATGGAGGAAGAGCGGATTGCCCCCCGAGCGCTCCGCCAAGATCCCGACGTCACGCGGTGAGAGGGGGGTCTCCTCGCTCGCCTCAGTGGCCAACGAGGCGGCGTCCTGCTTGGAGAGCGGCGGGGGGCGCAGGGTCATGAAGCTGGCCCCCTCGCCTGCGGTGAAGCCGGTCACCTGGTCCCGGCGCGTGACGCAGATAAGCCAGGGCCGTTCCGAAGCTATTGACGCAAGGTGTCGCAGGAGGTCGACGGAGGGCACGTCCATCCAGTGGACGTCTTCCAGGATCAGGAGCGTGGGGCGCGGAAGGATCGCTGTCAGCAGGTCCCCGGTAGCCTGCTCCAGGCGCACCTTGCGGAACTCGGGCTCGAGAGCATCCGCCTCGGGCGTCGGCAGGACCTCTGCCGAGATTGCGGTGGCGAGCAGCGGCAGCCACGGGAGGAGCTGCGGAGCCGCCGCCCGGACTTCCGCCCCGAGTCTGTTGCCCGCGGGTCCTGGCTCCGTCTCGAGGGGGATACCGAGAGCCTGGCGCACCAGGCCCCGGATCGGGCGATAGGGCGTCGAGGACTCGTAAGGCTCGCAGCCGAAGGTGAGCGCCGCAAGGTCCTCGGAGCGGGCCCGGAGCTCCTGCACCAGCCGCGACTTTCCGATCCCCGGTTCCCCGACGATCTCTGCCAGGGAGCCCCTCCCTTCCCTAGCCGACCCGACGGCCCCGAGCAGGGCATCCATCTCCCGAACCCGCCCGACGAGGGGGAGCTGGAGCCATCCCGCAGGCGTCTTGACCCCGGTCACCCGACCTACCGACACCGCCCGGACCGGGCGCTTCTTTCCCTTCACCATGAACGGCTCCAGTGGCTCGAGCTCGAACACGGTTCGAGAGCGATCGATCACTGGCGCGGTCGCCAGCATCTGGCCGGGCGCCGCTTTGCCCATAACCCTCGCGGCCAGGTTCACGGCATCGCCCTTGATCGAATACGTCCTTCGGTAGGTCGGTCCGGAGATACCGGAGAACACATGGCCGGAGTTCACGCCAATACGGATGGGGAGCTTCGACTCTGACTCCGCGATGGCCCGGCAGGTCCGGAGCAACTGGTCTTCTTCGTTCCCGGAAGAGCGGGGGGCTCCTGCGACGAGCATGACCTTGCCGCCGTCCGCGCTGACGTCGGTCTCGAAGAACGTCACCTCGTGGTCCCGGGCGGCCTGCTGCACGCACTGGATCAGCTCGTCGAGTGCTTGCCACGCGGCCGCTGGCCCCTCCCGCTCGATGAGCTCGTCGGTGCCCCTGAACTCCAGGAACCCCACGGCGACGTGGCGGTGTTCGGCCTCGCCTCCGCCCTGCAGCAAATAGTCCCTGATGCCGAGCGGGATGAATTGAGCCGGATCGAACCCAGGTGGGTCCGTGTCAAGACGAGCCGGATGGGAGTGTCCCCCCCCGGGTTCCCTTCTCAGAAGGATGGCGTCTTCCTTGGCCGATCCCGCGTATCGCGGACCGACGAGATCCGCGGTCCGCGGGCTCATCGCAATCTCCCCTGCAGTCGCGATCTGCTCCATGAGAACTGTACGAGTGGCTCCCGGGCCCGTGATCACGAGTTCGCGGTGGGCGTCTCCCACCAGGAAGAGATGGAACGTCCCGCTGTGGATCCCGACCGACATCCGCAGCGACACGAATCCCGCCGAGGTGTGTAGGCGGCTCCCGATCCGCCGCAGGCGCGCCCGCATCCTATGCGCGGCCCGGCAAGCCCGGAGAGCGTGGTCAGGTCCGGTGAACAGAAGGAGCACCGCGTCGCCGCCCCACTTGAGGACACCGCCGCCGTCGTCGTACGCGATCGACAGAAGCTGTGTGAAGCAATCGTCGAGGACATCGTTGATCTCCTCGGCTCCCACCTTGCCGCGGCGTGCCAGTCGCTCGCACATCGAGGTGAAGCCCGAGATGTCGACGAAGGCGAGCGTCCCCTCGGGCTCGGCGTACGGCGTGGCGGGGCCGGCTCGCAGCCATTCGATCAGGAACGGCGGGATGTACGGCCGCAGGGCCCCGTCTGTGTCCTCGACCGATCTTGCCATGCCCCCCCTTTTCACGGCCGAGGCCACGCCACGAGATATGGCCGGCCGCACGGCGATGTCCACAGGATGGCGAATTTCCTTTCATACGTCCAGGTTCCTAGCCTCTCCTTCGGCCCGCGGAAGCCCAATAAATCGGGACGAATCGGGACATGCAATCGATCTTGGTCGCGACAGATTTGGCCGTGGGGCTTTTCCAAAGGCCCGCTGAGGTGGTTTACTCGGTCGTTGCACGGCTCGGGCTCGGCCCTGAAGCCGTACGGCTGCGCGGGGGGGTGGATAGCTTTTGTGTTCGAGCGGCCATGCAATCGGAACACCCTTCGCTGCAGCGTGCTCGCGATTCCTTTCCTCGAGGTCACCCCAGGCCCTCGGCTGCCTCCACGAGGAAAAGGTGCGGCGTCTCGTCGGCGCCGTCCGATTCGAGGAGGTAGAGAGCTATGAACCGTTCGTGGATTTCCTGGCCCCGTAGGGCCGCTGGCGCCGTTCTCGCTTTCGTAACGATCGGCGCTCTAGTCGGTGGGCTCGCTGCGCCGGTGCAAGCGGCGATCTATACCGGCGTCAACCCCCAAGAGATCGCGGCGGCGATGGACGCGACGAGTCCCAGCGCGATCACCGGCGCGAGCTTCGTGGCCAAGCCACCGAGCGGGACCCCGGATGCCGTGGCCGACACGAACCACAGTCCCCCGACGGCCCTCGCATCGTTCCCTACGGATGGAGCGAGCTACGCGATCCTCACCACGGGTGACGCGAACCTCGCCGATGATCCGAACGACAGCGGAGCGAGTGGAGCCAACGACAGCGGGCCCAACGTCCGAGGGAACACCGACTTCGATGTCTCGATCCTGAAGGTCGATCTCGGCGTTCCCTCCGGGTTCACGTGCCTGCGCATCGATTTCCGGTTTCTCTCGGAGGAATTTCCCGAGTACGTCGGCTCGCAATTCAACGACGCGTTCATCGCAGAGCTGGACAGCTCAGACTGGACCACCAACGGCTCCGCGATCGCCGCGAACCACAACTTCGCCTTCGATCCAGACGGCAACCCGATCACCATCAACAGCACTGGATACACGCACATGACCGCCGCGGAGGCGGATGGAACCACCTACGATGGGGCCACCCCCATCCTGGTCGCGCAGACCCCGATCACATCGGGCACGCACTCCATCTACTTGTCGATCTTCGACCAGGGCGACCATATCTACGATTCCTCCGTCCTCCTGGACAATCTGTCGCTCGGTACACAGTCGGGAAGCGAGTGTCAGAAGGGCGCCCAGCCGCTATCGAACCTGTCCCTGGAGGTAAACGGGAGCGGTTCGGCGACTGTCCCGGCTGGATTCAGCACGATGCCCAAGGGGACGATCAACTACGCCGCCCTCACGGTGCCCGGCACCGACAGCGCCACCGCCCTGGCCACCTCTCCCATCACCCACGGGCCCATCACCCACGGGCCCATCACCCACGGGCCCATCACCCACGGGCCCATCACCCACGGACCCATCACCCACGGGCCCATCACCCACGGGGCAATCGTGAACGCCGACCCCGTGTATCGGACGGCCTCGCTCAGCCAACTACCCCTGTACTCGGCGGTGCCCCCTGTCCTCATCGCGACGGTTCCCATCGCCGGCCCGCCACCGGCAGGGAACGGCCCCGGCCCCTGGTCGGACGCGTTGGCGCCGGATTCGACCCTCGCGTCGCTGCCCTTGCAGACCATCACGCTTCAACAGGTGGCGAACAGCAATGCGGTGGCCGGGGACATCAGCGTCGGCGACCTCGACCTCAGCTCAACGGTCCTCGCCAACCTCAGCCCGGCCGCCCTCCTGTTCAGCAACGCGACGTTCTCGGGCCTGATGCTGACGCCGCCGCCCGGCTTCACCTCGGGGGATCACCCGGCGGATGTGGAGCTGAAGGGTGGGTCCCTGGCTTCAGTGAGCTTCAACGGCATCACCCTGGCTGACAAGACCAGTGCATTGTCGAATTCCCTCATCAGCGGCACATCGCTATCCGGCATCGAGTGGCAAGACACGGTCGGTGGGTGGAACGTCCTGGTGGACCAGCTCAGTAGCAGCCAGCAGGCGGCGGTGCTCGACTGCCCCCCGGCAGCAGCATGCGGATCGGAAACGCTCGCTCAGGCCCGCGACAATGGTCACTTCAAGCCGCTGGCCAATCTCGGGACGCTGCTCCAGGCCGGTCCCGGCCCCTTCGGTGGCAAGACGTTCGGGCAGCTGCTACCAGGCCTGTTCAACGTCGGGAGCTTCCCGTTCGAGGATGCGCCGCTCTCGCAGACCCTGGACGCCGCAGCGCTCGACCCGTCGAGCTTCGTGACCTACGCGGCCGCCGCCGACGTCCCTTGTCCTGTCCCGGGCGGCACGGCGACCTTCACGGCCTCGCTTCCGGGCCACGGTTTCCGGTACGCGTCCGGCACATCGATGGTGAAGTTCGGGGCGTCTCCGCCGGTGTCCATCGAGCCCACCAGTACCTCTGGCAACGACCTCACGTGGAACTTCTCAAGCTCCCAGGCTTGCGGCGCGGTGAGCTCAGGCACGAACCACGTCGAGATCGACTACAAGGTGGAGCCTGGGCCGGAGGTCGGGACTTTCCCATCTTCACTCCGTGTGACCGCGGGGACGATACTCTCGGTCCTCGATCAAGCTCCGGTCACCACGACTCCCAACTTCGAGTCGAACGATGCGCCCGTAAATGCCAAGCAGATCGCCACCGACACCCTATATACGGACACGCTCCAGCCCGGCACGGACATCGACTACTTCAACCTCCCGGTGGATGCGTCGGATGTCGGCAGAACCATCCAGGTCTCTCTGAGCCACATCCCAGCCGGGCTGGACTACGACCTCGTGCTGTATGGGTTCGCCAGCTCGTCGACCCTGAGGGGCGCTCCGATCACTCACGGTCCGATCACCCACGGCCCGATCACCCACGGCCCGCTGGCGGATGACGCCCAGTGCGGCCCCCCCGGGACAGTGCTCGAGCCGCAGACCCTTCAGGACGTGCCGCAGGTGAACAGCGCGGACCTCGCGATCCGCAGCTACTCGACGAACCGCTCCAACGCGAACGAGTTCTCCTGCACTGTTGCCCAGCCCGGAGATGTCGGGCATGGCATCACGGTCCAGCTCAGCACGTACAACGCCGGCACCACCAACGTCCCTGTCGTCCTGAGCGCGGAGGAGAGCGACCCGACGGTACCCCTGCCGTGCGTGAGCGTGCCAGACAGTGCAGGCAACCCGGGACCTGCCCTTCCGGATCCATCGACGGTCCCCGACACCACGCAGACCTTGTTCCTGGTGAACGCGGAGGGCATCGGTCGATTCTACGGAACAACCGCCGAATCCGATGTACTCGCAGCGCTCACCGATTCGGCCTTCCTGAGCATGCCGAACGTGCAGGGGACAGTCCTCTCGGTGGATCGCGACAGCTCGACAGGCGGAGTCGCCGATGCATTGGCCGCGTGGTACGACGACTACTGCTCGCCGGATGCAGCGAACAACGTGGTCCGGGCTATCAATAAGGTGGTGGACTCCTACAGAGCCGGACTGCCGAACCTGAAGAACGTCGTCCTGGTGGGCTCTGATGCCGTCTTGCCGTTCGCTCGGATCCAGGAGCTGGTCAACCTCGGCAGCGAGTCCACCGAGGCTCCGAACGTCCAGTACAACGACAAGGACAACCCGACCTCGCGGGCGCTGTCGCTCGGCTACATGCTCTCGGACGACCCGTACTACTCGTTCCAGCCGATCCCGTGGCTGACCACGGAGCTCTACCCGCCCACCGTCGCCGGGGGGCGGTTGGTGGAGACACCGACAGACATCGTGAACGCCGTCTCCCAGTACAAGACGTTCAATGGCGTGCTCGACCCCAAGACGGAGTTCACGTCCGGGTACGATTTCTTCCTCGACAGCGCTGAGGCCAAGGACGCTATCCTGCAGGCGACGTACCCCTACCCGAAGTCGGGCACTCCACCCACCGAAAAGTCCAGCCTGCTCAGCAACTCCTGGAACAAGGACGATCTATCGGCTGGTCTCGAAGCGAAGCCGGGCATCGCCGTGATCGACGCCCACGCGGATCACTTCCGCTTGGCGCCGGCGGCGGCCTTCAACAGCGGTAGCGTCTCGCCGTCCGACCTGTACCAGACCAGCGATCTGAAGGCGTCCACCCTGGCCGACGGCACGATCGCCTTCTCGATCGGGTGCCACGCCGGCCTGTCCGTGGACGACGTCTGGGTAACTGGCCCGGACCAGACCACGCTCGATTGGGCCCAGGAGTTTGCCGACAAGAAGAGCCTGTTCGACGGCAACACGGGTTATGGCTACGGCGACAGCGACACCATCGCCTACACCGAGAAGCTCGCCGTAAACCTGACCCAGAACCTGGGCCCGGGCATGTCCGTAGGACAAGCCATCGCCCTGGCCAAGCAGCAGTACTACGCAAGCCTGGGGGCGTGGGGTGTCTTCGACGCCAAGTCCGTGGAGCAGTTCACGCCGTATGGCCTGCCGATGTACGTCATCGGCCCATCGGGGCAAGTGGCCGGACAGACCCCGCCGGGGCCGGCGGATCACCCCCTCGATGAGCCGGGACCGGATCCCGACACCGGATTGGAGACGTCGACTTTCACGCTACCGACTCTGCATTCCGCCACGGCCGTGGATGCCCCGAGTGGCGGCCAGTACTACCCGGGTCCCACGGGCCTCGTACAGGCCGAGCATTTCCGTCCCTTCGAGCCCATCACCTCGCAGCAAGACATGACGGAGCTCAACCTTAGGCTCCATGGAGCGGTGATGCTCTCGTTCAAGAAGCAGGACATCTCCGCGTTCACGCCGGCCATCTCGGTGCCCGCGATTGCGCCCCAGAACACTCAGCCCGACCCAAGGCTGAAGGACGCGACCTTCCCGAGTGGTTTCGTGAGCACGCTGTCGCAGGACACCATCTTCGGCCCTCGGGACTCGCTGGTCGTGTTCGGCGGCCAGTTCGTGTCCGATCCCTCGGGACCGCCCAACACCGGCACACAGCACCTGTTCTCTGACGCCACGATCAGGGCCTACTACTCGGCGCCGGACAACCCTTTCTCCGTGGGCATCATCTCCAGCGTCGACGCCACGGACAACGGTAACGACGCATCCTTCAAAGTGACGAGTCCCAGCTCGGGCATCGCCGCCGTCTACACAACGTTCCGCCGAGCGGGCAGTGACACGTTCAACAGTCAGAAGATGACCTTCAACTCGGGTACGGGGGCGTGGGAGCTCACGCTCGACACCAGTGGAGGCGCCGGCGGGAAGGTGGCCCAGTACTTCGTCCAGATGGTCACGACGACGGGCGACGTGAGCGTGAGCACGTTCAAGGCGCTGTTCTCCAAGCCGGTCCCACCACCGGCCGCTCCCGGCACCCCAACCGTCACGATCACCTTCGACGGGAACCCCATCCAGGCGAGCGACTTCGGTTGGTACAACAAGAGCCCTATCGTCGTGGACGTGGCCAGCGGCGACGAGACGTTCACCGCCAGCGTGGACGGTGGGTCCCCGCAGCCGGTGCCGGTCTGGGTAAGTGGCGAGGGGGACCACATCGTCACCTTCCAGGGCAACAAGGGCTCGACCGGACACGTCGACATCCCAATCGACACGGTAAAGCCCGATGTCGGCATTACGAGCCCCATGGATGGGACGACGTACAACCTGAATCAGGTCGTGGCCGCCAACTACTCGTGCACCGATGCCACCTCCGGCCTGGCGCAGCCGTGCACGGGGACGAAGGCCAGTGGCCAGAACATCGATACGGCGTCGATCGGGCGCAAGACCTTCACGGTTACCGCCCAAGACAGGGCAGACAACACTCAGAGCGTGACAGCGACGTACTACGTCGGGTACAACGTCTGCCTCTTGTACGACCCCAGCACCCCGTTCAGGCTGTCGAATTCGACCATCCCGATCAAGCTGGCGATCTGCGATCAGAACGGCGTGAACAAGTCATCCTCCAGCATCACTCTCACGGCCGTCGACCTACAGCAGTTCGTGGCGAGCCTTACTGGCTGCTCCGGGAGCTTCAGCGACGACAAGTGCTGGAAGACGATCGCACCCCCGAATCTTTCGCCGAACGCGGGCGACGGATTCGTGTTCCGCTTTGACAAGGGTGTAACCAAGGGCGGGGGATACATCTACAACTACTCCACCAAGGGACTCCAGGCGAACCGTACCTACCGACTGCGATTCACTGCGTCGGACGAAGCCACTGGGACCGCGAAGCACGCAGCACGGTTCTCGACGAAGTAGGGAGGCCGAAGACAAGGGAAAGGGCGCGAAGGGTGCCGATATTCGGATTCATCAAGCGACGGCCTCGTACTCATGGATGAGGCCGCCCAGGAGATCTGGCGCCTAAGTTCGGGAGCACGCTTCACGACCTCTTCTGCGACATCCGCCGACTCCGGGCAGTTGAGGCCGAGACCACGATGCGGCCGGCCTCGGTTGTAGTGAGCCGTGTACGCGCGAAGGGTGCGCTCGAGGTGTCGACGTCCCCGGACGAGCGTCCAGTCCCAGCACTCGGCTCTCACCTGAAGGGCACGGAAACCACCGATCCCCAGTCAAGCAGCCACTTCGTACTCACGGATCAGCCCGCCCAGCACCGCGTGCGTCCGGACGCGGACGGCGCCGGCAGGCCACCGACCCGGATCGGGGGGTCGTGGCTGCGGCGTCTTGAGCTCAAGGCCTCGATGGGGCCTGGCCCGGTTGTAGTGGGCGGCGTAGGCCCGGAGCACCCGCCCCAGGTGGCGGCGGCCGAGCACGAGCATCCAGTCCAGGCACTCCGTCCGGACCGTGCGGACCCACCGCTCGGCGTACGCATTCGCGCGGGGAGCCCTGATCGGGGTCTTCACGATGCTCACGCCTTCGGAGCGAAGGACCTCGTCGAAAGGGCCGGGGAACTTCGAGTCGTGGTCCCGGATCACGAACCGGATCCCTCGGAGCCGCTCCCCCATTGCGAGATTGCGGGCCTGCTGAGTCACCCACGCAGAGTCCGGGTTCCTGGTGACGCCGAGGACGTGCACGCGGCGAGAGCCGAGGTGGATCGCGAACAACACATACATCGTTCGAAGCGTGATCGTCTCCACGGTGAAGAAGTCCAAGGCCAGGATCCCCTGGGCCTGGGACC
>Ga0137372_10003175_pt1 | contig 15988 bp, 15 predicted proteins | sample SagtaG_6_FD_104911 | JGI IMG/M metagenome (GOLD analysis project Ga0137372, IMG submission 104911) | Vadose zone soil microbial communities from Sagehorn Ranch, Mendocino, California, USA - Sage1_R_60_16 metaG | ecosystem: Environmental > Terrestrial > Soil > Vadose zone | place: USA...
CGCGCGCTGCCGCGGCCTGCTCGAGGCGAATGCCGACCTCGCAGCCGAGCACTTCCAGGAAGCGCTTCGCCTCCATGCGGAGGGCGGCAATTCGTTCGACCGGGCGCGTACCGAGCTCCTGTACGGCGAGCTGCTCCGTCGTGAGCGGCAACGGCTCGACGCGCGCGGGCATCTGCGGTCGGCGCTCGCGACGTTCGAGCATCTGGGCGCGGTGCACTGGGCCGAGCGTGCAGCGGTTGAGCTGCGCGCGACGGGGGAGACCGCCCGCAAGCGCGACCCGAGCACCGTTGCGCAGCTCACGCCGCAGGAGCTACAGATCGCCCGCCTCGTCGGCGAGGGAAACTCGAACAAGGACGTGGCGGCCCAGCTCTTCCTCAGCCCGCGAACGGTCGAGTACCACCTGCGGAAGATCTTCGCGAAGCTCGGGATCGCATCACGTGCGGAGCTGATCCGCAGCAGCCTGGCAGACGCGGGCGACCGCGAGAACGCGCTGGCCGCCCTGTCGTAATGCGTCCTAGCTGCGACGCTGCGACCGTCGTACGATCGTTCCGATGCTGATCGGACGCACCCTCGAGACCGCGGCGATCGACCGTCTGCTCGCAGCTGCCCGCGAAGGGCTCGGCGGCGCGCTCGTCCTCCGCGGCGAAGCCGGTGCCGGCAAGTCCGCACTGCTGGAGTACGCACGGTCGCTGGCGGACGGGATGACGGTGCTCCGTGGAGTTGGGGTCGAGCTCGAGTCGGAGCTCGCCTATGCAGCGTTGCACCAGATCCTGCGACCTGCGTTCGAGCGCATCGGACAGCTTCCGGAACCGCAAGCGGCAGCGCTTCGCTCCGCGTTCGCTCTGACAGACGAGACGGTGGACGAACGCTTTCGCGTCTCGCTCGGCGCGCTCGGCCTTCTCTCTGAGGTGGCGGAAGAGCGTCCGCTGCTCTGTCTCGTCGACGATGTTCAGTGGTTCGACAAGGCGTCGGCCGACGCGATCCTGTTTGCCGCACGACGCCTCGATGCAGAGCCGGTGGCGGTGCTCTTCGCCGCGCGCCAGGACCCGGCTCATCCATTCGTCGCGGCCGACATCCCGGCGCTCTCGATACCGGCACTCGATGCAACCGATGCTCGCGCCCTCGTGACCGAGCGTCTCGGGGACAGCATCGCAGCGGAGGTGGTCGACTGGCTCGTCGAGAGCGCCAATGGGAACCCGCTGGCGCTCGTCGAGCTACCGGCGGCCCTCAGTGCCGCGCAACTCTCCGGCGACGTGTCGCTCACCGGCGCGCTTCCACCGACGACCTCGGTCGAGCAGGCGTATCTCGAACGGGTGCGCGGACTTCCCGCTTCCGTCCGGGACCTCTTGCTCGTCGCTGCCGCGGAGGAGACCGGCGAGCGGGACGCGATCATGCGCGCCTCGGTCGAGCTTGGGCTCGACGCCGCCGAGCTCACTGTTGCGGAGCAGTACGGCCTCGTCCACGTCGAGCGCGGTCGCGTGGAGTTCCGCCACCCGCTGGTCCGCTCGGCGATCTACCGTGGCGCGGGATTTGTGGACCGTGAGCGGGCACATCGCGCGCTCGCCGCCTGCACAAACGACGTGGACCGCAGAGCCTGGCACCGTGCGTCCGCCACCGTCGGCACCGACGACGAGGTCGCTGATGAGCTCGAGCGCTCTGCCGGCCGTGCAAGGCTCCGCAGCGGGCACGCGGCTGCGGCGGCTGCGCTCGAGCGCGCCGCAGAGCTCACCGTCGACACGAACAAGCGGGCGCAGCGTCTCGTACGAGCGGCTTGGGAGGCCTGGCGGGCAGGGCGCAGCGACCATGCGACCGCGCTCCTCGCGCAGGCGGGCCCCCACGTCGACGATCCCCACCTCCAGGCCGACGTCGACCATCTCCGTGGCATCGTCGAGTTGCGGCGCGGCGTGCTCATCGACGCGGCCGACATCTTCCTGGCCGGCGCCGCGGCGATCGAGTCGCTCGATCCGCGCAAGGCACTCGAGATGCTGCTGGAGGCTCGCGAGGCGGCGGGCTGGGCAGGCGACACCCCTCGGACCGTCGCGGTCAGGCTACGCGCGACCGCACTGCCGCCGAGCGACGATCCGAAGGCCCGGTTCCTCGTCGACCTGCTCGACTGTGTCGGCCGGCTCTACGAGGGAGAGACGACGACGGTTACGCCGCTCGTTCACGATGTGCTCGACCGTGCTGACGGGCTCGACGAGCCGCGATGGCTTGTCTGGTCGGCAACGCTGGCGACGGCCATCGGAGACGAGGCTCGCGAATCGTTGCTCATGCGCCGCGCCATCTCGCTCGCCCGCGCATCGGGCGCGGTCGACACGCTGACGAACGTTCTCCTCGTCTACGCGACGATGGGGTTGCTTGTCGCACTCGATGCCGAGGCCTCCGAAGGGCTTGCGCTGGCACGGGAAACGGATCAGCCGACGGCCGCGAGCACGCACCTGTCGATGCTTGCGTGGTCGGCCGCCGTCCACGGGAAAGAGGAGCGATGTCAGGCGCTCGCCGCAGAAGCCCTGGCGCTTGCGCCTCTCGGCGTTCCCGCGCGAACGATTGCGGATTGGGGTGTCGGGATCCTCGATCTGAGCCGCGGGCGATCCGATGAGGCGGCGACGCGGCTCGGTCCCGTTGTTCGCGCCGGACATCCGTACTTCGCTGTCATGGCCATCCCGGATCTCGTCGAGGCGCTCGCGAGCACCGATCGTTTGGAGCTCGCGGAGGAGACGGCCGCGGCGTTCATCGAAGGCTTCGCGCAGCCCGGTTCGCCGGGGTGGGCGCTTGCGCTCGCAGCGCTATGCCGCGCGCTGCTGTCGAGTCGGGAGGACGCCGATGCCGCGTTCGCCGACGCCGTTCGGCTACACGGTGAGAGCGAGCGCCCGTTCGATCGCGCGCGGACGGAACTGCTCTACGGAGAGTTTCTCCGGCGCGAGCGTCGCCGCACGGCAGCGCGCGAGCATCTGCGTGTCGCGCTCGATCTGTTCGAACGGCTCGGCGCGGAGATCTGGTCGGAACGCGCACGCGGCGAGCTGCGCGCGACGGGAGAGACATCGCGAAAACGCGATCCGAGCACCGTTACGCAGCTCACACCACAGGAGCTGCAGATAGCACGGCTCGTCGCAGAGGGCGTGTCGAACAAGGAGGCGGCCGCCCAGCTCTTCATCAGTCCGCGAACGGTTGAGTACCACCTGCGCAAGGTCTTCGCGAAGCTGGGGATCGCTTCTCGTGCGGAGCTGATCCGGAGCGGCGTGGGCAGCCGCGAGGAGGCGTTGGCCGCCCTGTCGTAGGGATGGACTGCCCGCGCGACGCGAACGTCGCGCGGGCAGTTCCTTCGCGCTACGCGGCTTTCGGCAGCTCGCGCGGCTCTTCGTCCTCCCGATCCTCCGGCTCCTCGGCCGGCTCGATCGTGAGGCGCGGCAGGATCCGGTCGAGCCAGCGCGGCATGTACCACGCCTTGTCCCCGAGCAGGTGCATCACTGCCGGGACGAGCGTCATGCGGACGATCAGTGCGTCGAGGAGGATGGCGACGCCGAGACCGACTCCGAACGCCTTGATCGTGCGGCTGTCGCCGAGGACGAACGCCCAGAAGACGACGCCCATGATGATCGCGGCGGCGACGATCACGCGGCCGATCGCTCCGACGCCCTCACGGACAGCGGCGCGCGCCTCCGTACCCTTCGCATACGTCTCGCGGATGCGGCTGGCGAAGAAGACCTCGTAGTCCATCGAGAGGCCGAACAGGATCGCCAGCACCATCACCGGCACGTACGACTCGATCGGACCGGTGCGGTCGAGGCCGATCAGGCCGTTCAGCCAGCCCCACTGAAAGACCGCGGTCAGCACGCCGAAGGCGGCGAACGCGGAGAGCAGCGTGGTCAATGCCGCCTTCGTTGCGATGACGATCGACCGGAAGGCCATCGTCAGGACGAGGAACGTGATGCCGATGACGTAGAGGTAGAACTTCAGCATGTTGCCGTTGATCGTCGTCGCGATGTCCTCGAACGAGGCGGTCGTGCCGCCGACGTACGCCTTCGCATGCGTGCCCTCGAGCTGAGCGGGGATCACGTCGTCGCGGAGGTGCGTGAGCAGGTCACTCGTCTCCGCCGACTGCGGCGACGTCGTCGGGAACACGATCACCTGGGCCGTGTCCCCCGACTCGTTCGTGAGCGGGGCCAGCGCCGCGGCGATGCCGTCCGTCTGCCCCAGCTTGTTCGCGAGGCGATCCGCTGTGCCGGGCTCGCCCTTCTGATCGACGGCGATCAGCAGTGGGCCGTTGAAGCCAGGCCCGAAGCCCTTGGCGGTCAGGTCGTACGCCTTCCGCGTCGTGGTGTGCGACGGGTTCGTGCCGGCGTCGGCGGAGCCGAGCCGGATGTCCGTGTACGGGAACGCGAGGGTGAGCAGCACCGCGAGCGTCGCGACCACCACGGACTTCGGGTGGCTCGTGACGAACCGCGCCCAGCGCCCGAACGTGCCGGTCTCGAGCGCCTCGGTGGAGTCCTCGTGCTTCATGAACGGCACCTTGAAGCTGTTGACCCGGTGGCCGAGCTTCGAGAGCACCGCCGGGAGCAGCGTGACGGCCGTGATCACGGCGCCGACGACGGTCATCGCCGCGCCGATGCCGAGCTTCGTGACGAACGGCAGCCCGAGCACGGCGAGACCCGAGATCGAGATCGCGACGGTCGTGCCCGCGAAGATCACTGCGCGTCCCGCCGTCTTCGTCGCGAGGGTCGCCGCGTCTGCGGGCTCCGCACCGTCTGCGAGCGCCTGCCTGAAGCGCGACACGATGAACAGTGCGTAATCGATGCCCACACCGAGGCCGATCATCACGGCGAGGATCGGCGTGATCTTGTTGAAGTTCGAGACAGCCGCTGCCAGCGTCAGCAGTGACATGCCGACGCCGACGGAGACGAGCGCGAGCGTCAGCGGGATCGCCATCGCAACCGCCGTCCCGAGTACGACGAGCAGCACGACCATCGCCGCGGCGATGCCGAGCATCTCGCTCGTATGGCTGTCGGGCTGGACGCCGTTCACGACCGGGCCACCGAACTCGACGTGGAGGGTCGAGTCGTCGCCGAGTGAAGCACGCACGTCGTCCTCGAGCTGAGTGACCTGCGCCTCGTCGACCTCGGCGGCCGGCGTGTTGAACTGCACGTCGATGTAGCCGATGCTGCCGTCCTTCGAGATCGCGCCGGCGTGCTTCGCGTAGGGATCGCCGACGTCGATCACGCCGGGAATCTCCTTCGCCGCCGCCCGCATCGCCTGGACGTCGTGGCGGTTGGATGCCGAGGTGAGCGGCTTTTCGCTCGTGAACGCGAGCTGCGCCGACTCACCTGCGCGAGCCGGGAACCGCTTCTCGAGCAGGTCGAGCGCCTGCTGCGTCTCCGATCCGGGGATCGTGACCTCGTTGACGAGCTTGCCGCCGAACATCTGGGCGGAGGCTCCGAGCGTCACGATCACCGCGACCCAGAGCCCGATCGTGCGCCACGGATGCAGCGCGCACGCCCGGGCAAGGCGGCTAAGTCCTCCGCTCTGGCGGGTCCTCTCGCCGGAACGTTTACTCATACGAAGCTCCTTTTCTCAGTCATTCGAGCCGGGTTGGCTCATTCGCGAACATGTGCAGCGGGTTACCGGTTGGCATCCGCAAGTTCCCTGGTCGATCCCCGGTGGGTCAGGCGGCGACGGCGAGCTGCCCGCCGATCCGGGCGTCGTTGGCGATGCGCGCGGCGCCGAGCAGGGCCGCGCGGTCGTTCAGCACGACGCGGACGGGGATGCCGCGCAGGAGCGGCGTGAGGCGGCCCTTGTCGACGAAGGCGCTGACGAATGCGCCTCGCTGAAGCCAGGTGAGGATTTTCGGCGCGATGCCGCCACCGAGGAACACCCCGCCCGTGGCCATGAACGAGAGCGCGACGTTTCCCGCACGGGCGCCGTAGATCGACGCGAACAGCTCGAGTGCCTGTGCGCCGATCGAGCGTTGATTGACAGCGGCCTCGGCCGAGATCAGGGCCGGATCGGGGCCCGGCTCCTCGGCCGGGATGCCGCGCAGGAAGCGGTAGATCTCGACGAGCCCGGCACCCGAGCAGACGCGTTCGTAGCTGACGTGGCCGTGCTTGGCGGCGAGATGGCGGTAGAGGTCGACCTCGAGCGGCGTGCGGGGTGCGAAATCGGCATGCCCGCCCTCGCTCGCGGCGACGCGGTGCCTGTGTCCGTCCCACCACAACGCCGCCTCGCCGAGGCCCGTACCCGCGGACACGACGGCACGAGTCCCGCGAGCGTCAGCGGCGCCCCGGTTCAGGACCGCGAAGTCGTGGGGCGCGAGCGCGGCGATTCCGCGCGCGTTCGCCTCGAGGTCGTTGACGAGCAAGATCGGGAAGGCGAACGACCCCGCGAGCTCCCGGCGCTCGATCCGCCAGGGGAGATTGACGCCTGTGACGACGTCTTCCGCCACGGTGCCGGCGACTCCGATGCACGCCGAGACGATGCGGTCGGCGGGATCGAGAAAGCGGTTGAGGATCTCGTCGAGCCCTGCGTGGTCAGCCGTGCGAAACGTCGTCGCCCGCAACGGCTGGAGGCGCGAGTCGAACACAGCGAGCCGTGCGTTCGTGCCTCCGATATCGCCTGCGAGCAGCATCAGGCGGCCTCGCTCGAATCGGCAGCGGCGAGCGGTGCGGGCCGCGAGCTGGGAACGGGTGTTGGGCGCGGCACGAGACGCGGCGCGCGCTGCGGCAGCGGCGTCACGTTCCCGATCGCAGCGAGAATGTCGACCCGCTCGAGCTCGCGGTGCTCGACGAGCCGCACACTCAGGCGGTCGAGCTGTTCCCGATGCGTCGAGAGAATCGTGAGCGCGTCGGCGTATGCGTCGGCGACCATGCGCTCGATCTCGCTGTCGACGACCGTGCGCGTGCTCTCCGCAAACGGTGTCCGGCCGGCGACGATCTGGCCGAGCCGCGGCGAGAAGCCGAGCTCTTCGACGGCGCGGCGTGCGAGCTCCGTCGCCCGCTGCAGGTCGTTCGCCGCGCCCGACGAGATGCGCTTGTAGACGATCTGCTCCGCAGCGCGGCCGCCGAGCGTCGCGACAAGCGCGTCATGCAGGTAGTCCGGATCGTGGAGCGCCCGATCGGTCTGGCCGTACACGGCGAGGCCCAGCGCTTGTCCGCGCGGCTCGACCGTCACCTGCTGCGCCTTCTCGTACCGCTCGCTGTACTCCGCGCAGAGGACGTGCCCGGCCTCGTGGGCGGCGATCACCTCGAGCTCGCCGTTGGCGATGGGCGCGCTCTTGCGCTTCGGGCCCGCCAGCACGCGGAGGTAGCCCTCGCGCAGGTGCTTGCGGCCGATCGCGAGCGCACCCGAGCGGCCGGCCATCAGCGCCGCCTCGTTCACGACTTCGGCGAGCTGTGCCCCGGAGAGGCCGCCCATCGAGTCGGCGAGCTCGCTCAGGTCGACGTCCGCGTCGACGGGCTTGCCGGCGGATTGGACTTCGAGGATTGCGGCGCGCCCTACACGCGACGGAAGCGGCACCGCGATCTGGCGGCCGAAGCGGCCGGGTCGTAGCAGCGCGGGATCGAGCACGTCGAGCCGGTTCGTCGCCGCGATGCAGATCACCCGGTCGTTCGTCGAGAAGCCGTCGAGCTCGACGAGAATCTGGTTGAGCGTCTGCTCGCGCTCGCCGTTCGCGTCGGTCGCGCTGCGCGAGCGTCCGACCGCGTCGATCTCGTCGATGAAGACGACGGCACCGCGCTCGTGACTGCGTGCCTTCGTGAACAGCTCCCGCACCCGGCTCGCGCCGACGCCGACGAACTTCTCGACGAAGTCACTGCCGCTCGTCGCGTAGAAGGGGATACCCGCCTCGCCGGCGAGGGCCTTCGCCAGCAGCGTCTTGCCCGTGCCCGGGTCGCCGTAGAGGATGATCCCCGACGGCAGGCGCGCGCCGAGCCTTGCGAACCGATGAGGATCGCGGAAGTACTCGACGACCTCTGCGAGCTCTTCGACCGCCTCGTCGCAGCCGGCGACGTCATGGAAGTCGACGGCAGGCACGGTCGAGAGCTCGGCGGACTTGCGGAGCGAGGTGTCCGGCATCCCGAAGCCGCCGCCGCCGCCGTTTCTCGCGCGGCGCCGCATGAACGCCATCCAGACTGCGACGATCCCGAACACGAACAGGATCGGGAGGAGCGAGCCCAGGAATGATCCGCCTGCTTCGCCGCCGTTCCGTTCTCCATGGATCGTGACGGCAGCGCCGGCGTTCGCGAGGTCGCGCAGCAGGGTGCCGTCGTCTTGCGGGAGGACGGCGGTCGCGCGCGTTCCGTTCCAGAAATCGATCTCGGCCTTGCCGCTCGACGCGTCCATCTCGACCGTCCGGATCCGTCCGTCGTGCATCGCGTCCACGACGTCGGAGTACGTCGCCTCGGCGACCGGCACGGTCGACGCGGCGTTCGGCAGGCGCGGGTTCATGCTCGCCGGCGCAGCGGGCGGGCTCGTGTGGACGAACGCGCCGATCACTGCCGGAACAGCGGCGACGAGCAGGAGGATGCCGATCAGCGTGATCGTCCGGTTCGGTCCACGGAAGAGGTTCATCGCGCGTCGAGCTCCTGCATGAGATGAGGCCCGACCGCGACGCCGTGCGGCCGCGACGCCGCGGTGGGCTCATCACGACCGGACGTGCCGGTCGTAGCGCGGGCGAAGGTCGGTGGATCGGTTAGCGCCTGCCCGTCTCCACCCGTTAGAGCGCTTTCAACCTTCGCCAAAGAGGATCTCCTGAGACGACGCGTCATCTCAGCCGAGCTTCCGATCGAGGTTCACGGCCGCGCTGATCAGCGCGAGGTGTGTGAACGCCTGCGGAAAGTTTCCGAGTGCTTCCCCGGTCGGCCCGATCTCCTCCGAGTACAGGCCGACATGGTTCGAGTAGGTCAGCATCTTCTCGAAGGCGAGCCGCGCTTCCTGGGTGCGCCCGGCGCGCGCGAGGGCCTCGACGTACCAGAAGCTGCAGATCGAGAAGGTTCCTTCTTCGCCGTTGAGCCCGTCGGGGGAGGCGACCGGGTCGTAGCGGTAGACGAGGCTGTCCGAAACGAGCTCCGCGCCGATCGCGTCGAGCGTCGAGAGCCACCGAGGATCGTCGGGCGCGATGAAGTGCACAAGCGGCATCAGCAGCACCGCTGCATCGAGGACGTCGGTGTCCTCGTGCTGGACGAAGGCACCCTTGCTCTCGTTCCAGCTCTTCGTCATCAGGCGATGGAAGATCTGGTCGCGCACCGCCATCCACCGGACGATGTCCGCCGGCAGTGAGCGATCGCGCGCGATGCGGACGGCGCGGTCGAGCGCGACCCACGACATGAGACGCGAGTGCGTGAAGTGCCGGCGGCCGCCCCGGGTCTCCCAGATGCCGTCGTCGGGCTGATCCCAGTTCTCGCACAGCCACTCGGTCGACTGCACGAGGACGGTCCAGGCCTCGTACGAGATGCGCTTTTTGCCGTAGCGCTCCGCGAGATAGGCCGCGTCGAGGACTTCGCCGTAGATGTCGAGCTGGAGCTGGCCCGCCGCGTCGTTGCCGATGCGCACGGGCGCCGAGCCTTCGTAGCCCTCGAGATGGTCGAGGGTCTCCTCGGGCAGGTCAGCGCGTCCGTCGATTCCGTACATGAGGCGCAGCGGTCCGGAGCCGTTGGAAGATGACGACTCCATGCACAGGCGCAGGAAGCCGCCGAATGCCTCGGCCTCGCTCGTGAAGCCGAGGCGGAGGAGGGCGTAGAGCGTGAACGCGGAGTCGCGCAGCCACGCGAAGCGGTAGTCCCAGTTGCGCTCGCCGCCGAGCTGCTCGGGAAGGCTCGTCGTCGCCGCGGCGACGATCGCGCCGGTCGGCTCGTAGGTCAGAAGCTTGAGGGCCAGCGCGGAGCGGTTGACCATCTCGCGCCAGCGGCCGGTGTAGCGGGACTGGGAGACCCAGTCGAGCCAGTGCTGCACGGTCGCGTCGAGCAGCGAATGTGCTTCGGCGTCTGCGAGCGGCCGCGGCGTCTCCGCACCGATCGGCTCGTGCAGCGAGAACGTCGCGGTCTCGCCTTGCTTCAGCTCGAACTCGCCCGTGGCCCCGCCGGCGGTTGCGCTCAGCTCGACAGGTGAGCCGAGTACGAGGGAAAGCTGTGGCGACGTGAAGCGCGCGCCGCCACGGGTGATCTCGACCTCGTGGGCGTCGCGTCCGTAGTTGAACCTCGGCTCGCAGTCGATCCGGAAGCGCATCGCGCCCCGTACGCACGTGACGCGCCGGATCAGCCGCTGCCGGCCGGCGCTGCCCTTCGTCCGGACAGGCATGAAGTCCTGCACCTCGCCGACGCCGGCCGAGGAGAGGAAGCGCGTGATCAGGACGTTCGTGTCGGGGAAGTAGAGCTGCTTCGTCGTGCAGTCCTCGACAGGCGCGATCTGGTAGCGGCCACCCTTCTGGCTGTCGAGGATCGCACCGAAGACGCTCGGCGAGTCGAAGTGCGGCGTGCAGTACCAGTCGATCGTGCCGTTCGTGCCGACGAGGGCCACCGAGTGGAGGTCGCCGATGACGCCGTGGTCGGCGATGGGCAGGTAATCGGGCATGGCACCACCCTGGGCGGACGGGCCCTGCGTCGAATCAGCGGCATCACCAGTCGGACACTGGGTGCGCCTCGGGCGGTCGCCTCGGTAAGCGTCTGACAGGTGATTCCACCGATGCGACCCGGCAGCGGCTCTCCCAGATTGACCGTGGCGGCCGATGGCCCGCTCTCAACGGCGAAGGGAGGCAACGATGGCAAGCGACTTCACCTCGATCGACTCGCTCGGCCACTTCCTCCACGCCATCGGCCGCTATCCGCACCTCAGCCCGGTGGAGGAGCGCCGTCTCGTCGAACGGACGTCACAGGGTGACGCCGGGGCGAGGCAGCAGCTCGTCGAGTGCAATCTGCGGCTCGTCGTGGCCATCGCCAAGGACCACCGGAACGACGGCCTCAGCTTTCTCGACGTGATCCAGGAGGGCGTACTCGGCCTGATCGGCGCCGTCGACACCTTCCGGCCCGATCTCGGCAACGGATTCTCGAGCTATGCGAGCTGGTGCATCAAGCGCGCAATCCGGGATGCGATCTCCGACAGCCGGCGGGTAGCCGAGCTCGTCCCCGACGAGACCGACCCCGACCCGGGCGCAACGGAAATGCTCGACGCTCTCGAAGCACTTCCCGAGCGGCCGCGGCGCATCCTCGAGCTGCGGTACGGCCTGGACGGCTCCGAAAGGCGCAGCTACACGGCGATCGGCCGCGAGCTCGGGATCTGCAAGGAGCGCGTGCGCCAGATCGAGTTGCGGGCGCTCCACGCGCTGCGGACGCGCCCGGAGCTCCTCGGCCGCGGCGACATCGTCGCCTGACCAGGAAACATCGATCTCTTCGCTGTCACGGCCGGCGAGACGCCGACTTGGAGTTCACCGTCGTAGGAATCGAGTGAGAGTGCACTCGCGCAGGCTGCTGTTGTGTGCCATGTGACTCGAACCTAGAGTGCTCCCATGAGGCTCGCACTCCGATTGACGGTTAGGGCGACCGTCGTCTTCGTTCTGTACTGGGCACTTGCTCCAGTCATCCTCTGGGGCACCGAACGTCAAACCCACTTCATCGAAAGTTGCGTCTTTGGGGCGGTCGCGGCATTCATTCCGTGGCGTCGCGCCTGGCGAACTGGCCGATCACACTTCGGATCCGTCGGGGAAACATTCCTGAACTCTCGCGCAGTCGAGCGCGAGCTAGCGGGGCACTAGCTTCCGGGCCTCGTCGAGATCGTGCTCGTCAACGAGTACCTCCGTTGGGCCTGCCATCGAGAAGCCGCCGCCGTAGGTTCCGCTGCCTGCCGCGACGTCAGTCTTACGGTAACCGCACTTGATGCCGCTGGCCCGCAGCCGACCGCAAAGCACCTCCGCGGCCATCTCATCCGGGACGATGGTCAAGCGAACCGCCGCCATGACGAGATCATGCCTCACCGGGGGACGTTCGCGAACGCTCGCGCAGCCGAGCGGCCTTACTGCCCGGTCTTCGCTCGGATGACCGCCGGCCTGTCGTCGTCGAACTAAGGTTGTGATCAATGGCTCTTCAACCCGAAGACGAGAGGCATCTCCGACGGGCAATCGAACTTGCACGTCTGGCGCGAGCGAGCGGCAACCATCCCTTCGGGTCGCTGCTCGTCGATGCTTCTGGACGGGGCGTGCTCGAAGCAAAGAACTCAGTCGTCACCGGACACGACGTCACGGGCCACGCCGAACTCAACCTGGTGCGCGCCGCGAGCGCACAGCTCGATCTCCTGACCCTTGAGCGCGCGACGCTCTACACGAGCACAGAGCCCTGCGCGATGTGCTCGGGCGCGATCTTCTGGTCGGGCATCGGGCGGGTCGTGTACGCGCTTGGGAGCGAGGAACTGATAGCGATTGTGAAGGACGCCACTGGGGGCTATACCTTGGCGCTTTCATGTCGAGAGGTGTTTGCCCGCGGCGGGCGAGAGGTCAATGTCAGCGGGCCGCACCTCGCGGACGAAGCGGGTGCGGTTCATCAGGGCTTCTGGCACTGAAGGCCCCGCTCGGGTGACATTCGCGAACGCTGGCGCATGCGAGCCACCCGTTACAGGACAGCGCCGAGTATCTTTCCGACGGCTGCGAGTGACTTCAGGTTGATGGGGTCGAGCACGAGGATCGCCTCGTCGGCGCCCGCGTCGGCGAGCTCGGCCAGGTGCTCGGGGAGGCGCTTCGCGTCGACGGCAGGAGAGGCCGGATCGCGAGGGCGCTCGCCCGCACCGCCGTCAACGGTGACAAGGACGCAAGCGCTGCGGCGGACGGGCGCGTCGATGGTTGCGCTGAGCGCGGCGAAGCCCTCGACAGTATTGCCGTACCAGTCGTACCAGGTATTCCACATCTGCACATGTGGCAGGGTTGCCGCAAGGATCCTCGGACCATGCGTGCCGACCATCAATGGGATCGGCCTCGCTGACCGCGGTAGGAGCAGCGCATCCTCCACGTGGTAGTAGCGGCCGTCGAACGTCACGCGTTCTCCGTCGACGAGACGCCGGATTACGGTGAATGCTTCTTCGAAACGTGCGACGCGGTTGTCGAACGGGATCCCGAAAGCCTCGAACTCGACGCGGTTCCAGCCTGAGCCGAGCCCGAGGACGAAGCGTCCGGCAGAGACTTCGTCGATCGCCGCCGCCATCCGAGCAATCAATCCGGGCTCATGAAACGCCGTCGATGCGACCAGCGGGCCGAGTTTGACGCGTTTCGTCGACGCCGCCAGCGCAGCAAGAATGGTCCAGCAATCCCACGGACCCCGCTCACCGGAACCGTCCCCGCGGTAGAGCATGTGGTCACCAACCCAAATCGACGCAAATCCTTGGATTTCGGCAGCGTCTGCGAGCGCACGCAGCTCGGGCCATCTCACCTCGCGCTCGACCTCGGGAAGCTGTACGCCGACCTCGAGCCGTCCGATGACCACGGCCGGAGCATACGAACAACCGCATCGACGCGTCCTCGACCGGCCTCAGGGGAACATTCCCGAACGCTCGCGCAAGCGAGTCAGTTTGTGCCGGGGCCGTTGCCAGCGGCCAAGAGGTCTGTCGTTAGCTTCTTGAGCAGAGCGCGTTCGTCGTCGTCGAGGTCCACCCCGGCATCGCAGAATCTTAGGGCGCGGACGATCGCCGCAATCTCGTCCACGTCGAGCTTGGTCGACGCCGTTCCACCAAAGTCGCCGACACGGATCACCTGGAGACGATCGAACAGTTGTTGCTGGGTCTCGTCCATGACTCCGTTCGTCTTCGCGAACCACAGCGCGTCACACGCGACCTCAATCTCATCATTGTTGACAAGCACAGGGTGGAGATTGTGTCACGGCCTCGTCCAACCCCCATCGGCGGTTCGCGCGGTCGGGGGACGTTCCGCATCACTGGCCCAGGGAGCCGTCGTCTCGCGCCGTGGGCGGTCGTCGCCGACGAGCCTTTTGAGATAGTCGCTCCCAAGGGGCAACTCGACCACGGAGGGGGAGCGAGGATGCCAACCTTGATCGGCTACCACGAGGTGAAGGACACCCAGCACTGGCTCGCTTCGCCGAAGCGCGAGGAAGTGTTCGGCCCTCTCGGCGTCACCAACATTCGGACGTTCGTCGACCAGGAGAATCCGACACGCGTGGCGGTGCTTATGGCCACGGCCGCCAAGAGCGTCTAAAGTCGCGATCACGTCTCAAAACAGCCGCCGGGCGTCGGCCGCAGGCGGCAAGACCTTCGACGTGGCGAACAAAAAGCGGCTGCTCCCACGTCGAAAGCAGGTCTCCGGTCGAACCATGCACAAAGACGATGTCTCGAGAACCCGCGCCGATGACCTGGTAGGCGATCGCAAACGTCGCCACTGCGGGCGTACCTCACGTCGGGTGGCCGCACAAGAGCCAGTCTCCTCATCGAGACCAGTGATGCCTGCCTAACCAGCGTTGCGCGAGGTTTAGCCGATGTCCACCACGCAGAAGCGGTTGCCCTCGGGATCGGCGAGGATCACGTAGTCCGCGTCCGGCGGTCGCTTGTCCCACTGGACCTCGGTCGCACCCAAGCCGAGCAAGCGCTCGACCTCGCCCGCCTGATCGTCCGTGTACAAGTCGAGGTGGATGCGCGGAGGGATTTGCAGCGTCGAGCGAACCCGGTCGAGGGAGAGGTTCGGCCCGATGCCGTCTCTCGGACGTAACAGCACGAAGTCGTCACTGTCGCCCTCCCGGCTGACGTAGTCGAGCGCCGCCTCCCAGAACTCGGTCTGGCGCTGCAGCTCGTCCACGCGCAGAACGATCGAACCGATGTGGATCATCCGGCCCACGTCATAGGACGGCTCTAACGCCGAACCGGTGATCCGAAGCGAATGAGGTTCCCGTCGGGATCTTCGTGCGAGCCCTCACGCTTGCCGTACTCGAAGTCCCGGGGCTCGACGAACTCGACACCGGCGCCTCTCCACTCCTCGGCGAGAGCGTCTGCGTCATTCACGTGCATGTAGATGGATCCGCGGCCCACCCGCTCAGGATCGACGCCGGGTCCCGCGAGATGGATCGTCAGCTCGTTGCGATGGGCGAACGCATATCCCTCGTCATGATACGAGGTACTGAAGCCCAGCTGCTCGTAATGGGCAACCGCCCGAGGTACATCCGAAACCACGAAGATCGGCTCGACACTGACGACGCGACCCACGCCGAAATCATAAGAGTCGTCGCCTACCTCCGCCTGCCGCGTGGCTCGGGGTTCAGGGAGCATTCATGAACTGGCGCAGGCGAGTTGTCCTATGCGACTGTCGTGACGAGCTCGTAGGTGGTTGGCCGGAAGTCCTCGCAGTGACGACGGACCTGCCCGATGCGCTCGCTGAACTCGGGTAGCTCCTTCCAGGCCTGCTGTGCCTCGAAGCTCTCCCACGGTGCGAAGCTCATGTAGTGGCTTGGGGCATCCACATCGCGAACAAGTCGAAAGGTTCCCGACCCCGCCATGCTGCTCGCCCAGGTGACGAACGCCGTCCACTCCTCGACGAACGCCTCCTCCTCGCCAGGCTTCACGGTCCAAGTGCCACTCGTGTATGTCTCGGTCATGGTGGCCAACTCTACGGTGGCCTTCCCACGGTGTCTATGGCGTTTAGAGTCCGTCGAAACTCTCGACAAGGAGGCAGTTATGCCGCTTGCACGAGTCGTGTCCTTTGATGGCGTCAGCAGCGACCGGATGGCTGAGATGCAGAAAGAGATGCAGGGCAGCGAGCGTCCGGAGAACGTGCCGGCCAAGGAGATCGTCGTTCTTCACGATCCGGAAGCCGAGAAGTCGCTTGTGATTCTCTTCTTCGAGACCGAGGACGACTACCAGCGCGGCGACGAGGCGCTGAACGCGATGCCGGCCGGCGACACCCCCGGCCAGCGCACGTCGGTCGCGAAATACCAGGTCGCGTTCCGCATGACGGACTAGTACATCCGGCCGTAAGTTCAGTGGGTTATCCGGCGAGTGGCTCGGCGTTCGTGGCAAGGACGCA
>Ga0137372_10003183_pt1 | contig 15971 bp, 7 predicted proteins | sample SagtaG_6_FD_104911 | JGI IMG/M metagenome (GOLD analysis project Ga0137372, IMG submission 104911) | Vadose zone soil microbial communities from Sagehorn Ranch, Mendocino, California, USA - Sage1_R_60_16 metaG | ecosystem: Environmental > Terrestrial > Soil > Vadose zone | place: USA: California...
TCGGGGCACTAGCCCGACCGTAAGGGAGGGCTCATCGTCTTCAAAAGAAACTGGAGCCTTCCCTGATGGTCGGGCTAGTGCCCCACATGCGAGTGCCTGGGTCGGCGTCGCGCCGCACAGTGTTCGTGCAGTGCCGCTCACTTACTTGAAGGAAGTCATTGGCTATGCGAACCAGCACGACTTGAAGGTTCACATGCATGTCGCGGAACAACCGGCTGAGATAGAGTCCAGCCTCGCGGAGTACGGTCGTACTCCCGTTCAAGTGCTGGCTAATGAAGGTATCCTGAGTTCACGGTTCACGGCGGTGCACGCCATCCACCTAACCGCTTCTGATATTGCCATGCTGGTTAAATCGCGGGCTAGAATCTGTGCTTGCCCGACTACAGAGCGAAACCTCGGTGACGGCATACTTCCAGCCGATTTCTTGCACATGCAAGGCCTGGGAATTTGCCTGGGCACTGATAGCCAAAGCGAGATTGACCTGCTGCAGGATGCCCGATCGCTCGAATACCACCTACGACTACAGCGCCTCGAGCGTGTCCTTATTAGTAATAGGACAGCGGAGAGTGGTCCGACTGAAAACGAGCCCGAGCTGGCAGCTCTGGCCAAAGAGTTATTTTCGATGGCCACTATCAATGGCGCTCAGAGTATTAACGCGCCAGCAGGCACTTTTGAGGCCGGTCGGCCCGCAGATTTCTTTACCGTGGATTTGCATGATCCTTCTATCGCGGGGGCGAGCCAGGAAGACCTTTTGCCTCTAATTGTTTTCTCATCCCGCCAAACGGCTATCAAAGAGGTTGCCATCGCCGGCAAGTTAATCATTGAAGATGGTCGTCATCCAAAGCAGGATGAGATCGTCGCAGCCTTTGCGAATCTTCAAAGACGGCTGTGGGGCAAGTCGGACAGTGTACAAGTCGAAGGAGTCGTCGCCTAGCCCGCATTCACGAACCGCAGCGGCATTAAGTCCGCTCCGCAGATCTGTCGAAAAACCTGATTTCCCGTGTAGAACTCTGTGACCTCCGTGCCTCTGTGGTGCATGCATCCTTTTCTTAGGAATTTCAACACGGAGACGCGGAGGCCACGGAGTTTACGCGCAGAAATGTAGGTATGTTGGCGTGATTTTCGGGAACCAGCCAAACAGCCCAACACCTTTTTACCTTTTCCCGTAATAAAATACTCATTCTCTTTCAGATCAAGCCCGGCCGAGCGATATACATATAAGGACAGAGAAAATGCTGAAGCGCCGGGCGGCAGCCCCGCTCCCCAGTCACGAGGAGATATTCCTGCAGCGCTACCGTTGGCTGATGGCTTCAGCTCTGCGCCTGACGGCCCGCGACCGACAGCAGGCAGAGGATTTGGTTCACGATGTCTTTATTCACTTTACGCTTGATCGACCGGAACTTGAGCGCGTGCAAAACCTGGATGGCTATCTATACGCGATGATGCGCAACATGCATATCTCTCAACTGCGGCGGGCCGCACGCGTGCGGGCCACAAGTATTTCTTCATCCGAGTTATCAATTTCCGACTATGACTTTATTGGTGACGGCATTCAGGCCATCGAGCAACGCGCGCAGCAGACCCAGGACGAGCTGCGTCGCATCTGTGAATACGCTTGTACCCGGAAAGCGACGTCAAAGACCGGCTCAGTTTTAATCCTGCGCTTCTTTCACGGTTATTACCCCGCCGAGATAGCCAAATTCTTACGCAGCTCGCGCGCGTCGGTGGATAAATGGCTTCAGATTGCCCGCTCAGAAGTAAAGCTCTACCTTAGCGATCCAAATGCGCTCGGTTTCATTGGTAAGTCGTCCGTTGCGATACAGCTCTCGAATGCCGCGCCGACCACCGAAGATTTCGTGAACGAACTGCGGAGCGTAATCTTCAAACCGCTGGAACAGGAATGCTTCACTGCGGCTCAATTGCAGGAACTTTATTTCTCGACAGAGGCGGGCAGCATTGAATGCCAGGCCCTCGGTCATATCGTCAGTTGCACCCAATGCCTCGACGCCGTCAACGCTCTTTTGGATCTGCCACTGCTCAGCGATCGATATCCTACCAAAACACTCAATACTGATAAGCGTAAGCCCGACAGTAATGGTGGCTCTGGGCCGGGTGCATCATCCGGCGGCCGTGGCGAGGGCTCAGGAGGCGACGACTTTCTGGCGCGCTCGCGTCGGCGGCGCAAGCGGGTTCTTGAGCATCGGCCACAGCAGCTACGGATATCCGTTAACGGTTTCATCCTTGGCTCGCAGGACGTGAGCGCTGAGCTGAATAAGCAAACCATCAGCGTCAAGGGTGAAGAGAAGATCGGCTTTGTTGAAGTCTTCAGTGAGCAGGAAGTACGCCTGCTGTTCAGTAATGTCGAGCCGCCGCCGGATGGCCCGATCGAGCACCGCAAGCGAGTTGAGTTAAGCGACCACCGCTCAGTTGAGTTGATGCTCGACTTCTCTGAGAGTTGGCCCAGCCTGCATGTCACTTATCACGATCCGACGTTCGCGATGGCAGAGTCGGAAGCAGTAGGCAGTAGGCAGGAGGCTGAAGGCAGAGTGCCACTCAGTACCAGAAGCCAAGTACAGAACCCAAAGCACAAAGCGCAAAACCCACGTTTTTTCAGTGTTCTCCGTGCCTCTGTGGTGAATTTCTTTAAGTCCTTTGACCTTGGGTTGTTTTCGCGTCCCGCAAGCGTTACGGCTCTGTTCGCTCTGCTTTTGATCGCCGCGGTCGCAATTTTGTATCGGCGTACGCCCACGCCGCCATTGTCCGCAGCGAGCTTGCTTCAGAAGGCTGCGGCATCAGAAGAGATGATTGCCAGCAATCCGAATCAGGTTGTCCATCGCATCATCACTCTTGAAGAGCGGGTGTCAGAACCGCGAGCGGACCGGGGTCCCCGTGCGGGCACCCCGCGAGGGGTGGTGGCTGCGACCGGATCTCCGTCTCAGATCGTTTCTCGACGGCGTCTGGAACTCTGGCGAAGTGGCGCTCAGCAGGCTGCTGCGCTGCGTGTCTATGACGAGCAAAATCAGCTCATCAATGGCCAGTGGACCAAAGGCGGCGTCTCGCGCGTGCTCTTACATCACGGCGCGAAGCTTCAGCCCGCGCCAAGCGCCCGGATTTTAGAGTCGTCAATTGCTTTCGCGGAAGTCTGGCAACTGGCGCCGTCGGCCGGAGGCTTCGCTAGCCTGATTGGGCGCGGTGAGAGAGCAATCGTCTCTGAGAGTGCTTCTGAATACACAATCAACTATCAGCGGGCAGATACAAATGCCGACGGCTTGCAAGCCGCCACACTGGTGCTAAATCGTCCTGAGCTGCGGGCCATCCGTCAGACACTTGTAGTGAAGCAAGGCAGTGAAGTGCGCGAATACGTTTTCAGCGAATCGAGCTTTGAACAGCGTCAGGTTAGTGCAGTCGCGCCATCCGTCTTCGAGCCTGATCCGGCATTACTTGGAGACACGGGGACACGGGGAAGCGGAGACACGGGGACCATCTCCGCGTCGCCGAGTCTCCCCGTCGCCGCGTCTCCCGTAACGGTCGCTTCAGCCGAATTAGAAGTCGAAGTTGTGAGGCAACTAAATCAAGTTAATGCTTTTCTCGGTGAGCAGATAAACGTCGAGCGTACTCTGGAAGGCCGTCTCCAGGTCAAGGGGATTGTTGAGACCGATGAACGCAAGAGCGAGTTACTGCAAGCGCTCATTTCATTTCGGTCGAATCCTGCCGTCAAAATTGAAATCACAACCGTAGCGGAAGTCTTAAAACGTCAGCGGCAATCTCCATCTACATCAGCGACCACTAGCGAGGTCGCCAGCGGGACAGGTGAATCGCCTGTTGATGCCGAGTTGCGCCAATACTTTTCCAAAAGGGGAGTTCCCGCGGAACAGCTCAACCAGGAAGTTCAACGCTTCAGCAGCCGGGCGCTCAATCATTCTTTTCAGGCGCGGCGGCACGCTTTAGCTCTCAAGCAGATCGCCGAAAGATTCTCTTTGGAAGATCTGCGTGGCCTCGATCCAGAGGCCAGGGCGAAATGGTTTGCGATGCTCGCTCAACATGCGCGGGCCTTGCAGCAAGAGACTGCCGTTTTACGGAGAGATCTGGAATCAGTATTTCCCTCTTTGGCCGCCGGGTCGACGGGGGCCGATGTCGCCAGTGATGAGGCGCTAGTGCGTGCTGCGCAACAACTCTTTGCGGTCGCGGTCGATAACGATGAAAAGATCCGCCGCTCATTTGCCATCTATGCCGGCGCGCCCGGCCTCGCGCCCGTGAAGACAGCTCAGTTTTGGCAATCGCTCGGCAACGCTGAAAGGATCGCGCAAGCAATATCTTCACGCTGAAGGCGTGAGATGTAATAGCCAGGGGTAAGTGATAGCGCCACCCCTGGATTGAGGCAAGAAACAAGACAAAAGCCGCAACGCGGCGGAATAAGTTCGATGCTGTTTGATCAGCGCAAATCCGCGTTCATCTGCGGCTGATTACTAAAACTCGACACTTGGAGGAACCATGAATCACCGACGCCCCTTAACATCACGCAATCGCGGCTTGTTGCTTACTGTCTTCTTGCTGCTCACCGCTCACTGCTCACTGCTCACGGTGGCGCACGCCCAAAGTGCAAGCGCGACGCTCAGCGGCGCTGTCACAGATCAAAACCGCGCGGCGATTCCAGGAGCGACGATCACAATTCTGAACACCGCAACATCATTGCAGCGACAGGCTACGACAAACGATGAGGGCTATTTCGTGGTGCCGCTATTGTCTCCCGGCACCTACATCATAAGCGCTCGGCGTGACGGTTTCGCTCCACTCGACATTCCGAATGTAATTCTAAACGTTGGCGATCAGAAGGCGCTGCAGATTCAATTGAAGGCGGGAGATGTAAATGCAACAGTCACCATTGATTCAAATGCGGAGACGGTCAGGACAGATCCGAGTGTTGGCACGGTCGTGGACCGGCAGTTTATAGAAAATGTGCCGCTTAGTGGTCGTAGCTTTCACTCGCTGTTGGAATTGACCCCCGGTGTGACGCTCTTCAAGGTTGGCGCCAATCCCAGCGGCGGACAATTTAGTATCAATGGCCAACGAACCGACGCCAACTATTTTATGGTGGACGGCGTCAGTGCCAATTCAGCCATAGTCGCTGCAGGCTTCGGGGGGCAAGCGGCGTCTGGTTCATTGCCTGGGTTGACTGCACTCGGATCGACTCAAAGTCTCGTGTCTGTTGATTCGCTGCAGGAATTTCGCGTCCAAACATCCACCTACGCCCCGGAGTTCGGGCGCACACCGGGCGGCCAGATCTCGATGATTACAAGATCAGGTGCTAACGATTTTCACGGTACCGCCTTTGAATATTTTCGGAATGAAGCTCTGGATGCAAATGACTGGTTCGCCAATGCCAATCGCCGCACGAAGCCTCCCGAAAGACAGCACGATTTTGGTGGCACTCTGAGCGGTCCAGTAGTGCTGCCCCGATTCGGAGAGGGAGGACATCAGCCCTGGTATAATAGCCGAAATCAGGCTTTCTTCTTTTTTTCATACGAAGGGTTGCGGTTGCACTTGCCAGTGGTGCAAATTGTTGGTGTCCCCACTCTCGCACTACGCCAACAGGTTTCCAGCGCCGTGCGCGCCCTTCTCGATGCTTTTCCCTTGCCAAACGGTGCAGATCTCGGTAATGGCATAGCTCAATTTGCCGGCAGCTATGCAGATCCATCGCAACTGGACGCAACGGCGTTCCGGCTGGATCACTCGTTCGGTCGGAACGTGACAACGTTTGGGCGCTACAGTCATACGCCCTCGGTTAGTGCAACGCGCGCGCGGTCCCTTAGTTCTATTTCGGAAACGCATTTTGAAAACGATAGTCTTACTGCGGGGCTGACTTGGATTCTTTCCAGCAGACTGACAAACGATATCCGCGCCAACTGGACTTGGACTAGAGGTCTTGGAAGATTTAATGCTGATACGTTCGGTGGTGCTGTTGTTCCATCTGATTCCGCGATTCTGCCCTCCCCGCTCAACACTCAGACTGCGAATGCAACTCTCACCCTGAACGGGACGAGTGGTTTCATCATTGGAACTGGCAAGGATAACTTTCAAAGGCAGTTCAATATCGTTGACGGCTTTACCTGGAGCAAAAGCTTGCATAGTCTAAAGCTAGGCTTGGATTATCGGCGTATCTCACCCATTTTGGGCAGGGCCGGGGCCAATTTTGTTACTTATGCATTTGGTGCTACGGCGAATGTAGTGGCGGGACGTTCTGCCTTTGTACAACTCGCCGCAGGCGCAGGCGAAAATATTGCGCTCTTCACCAACTTCTCTGCTTACGTCCAGGACACGTGGAATGCGACGCAGCGACTATCATTGACTTATGGCGTCCGCTGGGAATTTAACCCGCCACCAAAATCACTGAATGGCCGTTTGCCGGTTACGATAGCGGACATCAAGGCACAGCCATCTTCGTTATCGCCGAGGAGTACGCCGCTCTGGAAGACTACCTACAACAACTTCGCGCCGAGAATTGGGCTCGCGTATAGACTTTCGCAAGCTCCTGGCCGGGAGTTGGTCGCGCGCGGAGGTTTCGGCGTGTTTTACGATACCGGCTTCGGAGTCTCGGCCGTAGCATTCGATACGGTCTATCCCTATTTTGCTTCCAAAGTAACTGCTAACGTAGCCTTTCCTTTAACCGGAGCCGATGCGCAGTTACCAGTGCCCGGTGTCGGTTCGCCGCAACAGCTCTGGATTTCAGATCGCAATCTCAAGCTGCCCTACACTTATCAATGGAACGCGGCGGCGGAGCAGTCGCTTGGGCCCAAACAAACAGTGAGCCTGTCTTACGTCGGCTCCCGAGGACGACGACTACTACGGCGATCGGGTTATAGCCTGCGCTTCAATGAATTCGGTGCGACGCCGGTGGTCACCTATTTTTCCAGCAACTCCGCCCGCTCCGACTACAAGGCATTCCAAGCTCAGTTTCAACGTCGCCTGTCCCAAGGGTTGCAAGCGCTGGTGAATTACACTCTTTCGAAATCAAATGACATCGTTTCAGACGATGGGGGCTTTCAGAGCAGTCTGGCAACAGCCAATCAGATCGATCTCAGCCACGAATATGGGCCATCAGACTTTGACGTGCGCCACGTCTTCACCGCTGGCGTTACCTACGACCTGCCAAAGCCTGGCGGTTCGCGCTTGGTTCGGGCTGTGTTCGGCGGATGGGGGCTGGACGGCTTAGCACGGTTTCGCACAGGCTTTCCGCTAAACGTATATGCGGTGGTTCCGTTCATCGGTGGAACTCAGGCGGTACGTCCGGACGTCAATCCCGGCGTGTCACTGCTGTTAAGTGGGCCGCAGTACCCTGGAGGCAAGGCGGTTAATCGCGCAGCCTTTGCTGTCCCCACGACGGGTACCGTGGGTAACTTTCCTCGCAACAGCCTACGCGGCTTTCCTGCACAGCAAATCGATCTGACACTACGGCGACAGTTCGGTTTATCGGAGAAAACAAAACTGCAGTTCCGCTTCGATGTATTCAATCTTTTCAATCATCCCAACTTCGCTGATCCCGTCACGAATACTTCATTGGTCATTAACCAAGGTTCGACGTTCGGAGTCTCCACGCAAAGCCTTAACCGAGGATTGGGAGGACTGAATGCGTTGTATCAAATGGGGGGACCACGTTCAGCCCAGCTAGGCATCAAGCTCCTTTTCTAGCGAGACCATTGCGACGTACGGTGACCGTGTGTAGCGATCGCCCAACGTGATGATGACTTCCAGCAGGCGATTGTATGTTGATCTATAAGCTAAAGCTGCATCCAATCGTTGGTATCTCCAGCAGCATGCGGAATCTCTGGGTAATCCCCTTGCGGCTGAATGTCTTGCTTCTCATTAGTCTGCTAACCTCACCAAATATTCCTCTACTAGCACAACGGTCGATTGCCAGTTCGCAACAAGAAGCCATTTCTCGCGGCCGTTTTTACCAGGATAGTCGAGCGGAGCTAGCGCTCCTACGCGCCCGCGGAGAGGCAACTGTTACACTCGTCATCGCGGCACGCGAGGGCGCGAATGAAAGAATTGCCCGCCTCATCAAAGATGCCGGCGGGATCGTGCGCTATCGCGACGATGAGGTTGCCTATCTCCGCGCTGACGTACCTTTAGAACAAGCTGAGAGCATAGCGAACAGTGACAACATAGAGAGTGCGGATATAGATGTGTCGTCCCGGACAACGCGGACACTGATCGGCGACGCCGGTAGTAGCACATCAAGCTTCGGTGCGCAAGGGTTCACAAATTCCAATTTCAAACTGGAAGCGTCTCTGGCAAGCGACAATCCATTACCACAGGAACCCAAATGGCCGAATCAGCCCTTTGTCCATCCCTATTCCCCATTAAAAGATCTCGGCGCGGTGGAGTTGCGGCGCGTACATCCAACCTATGATGGACGTGGTATCACGATTGGACACGTTGAGCAGGCAGCCGATCTGTTGTTGCCGGAGTTCGAAACGGCTTACACGCTCGACGGTAAGCCCACGCCGAAGATTGTCGATGTACGCACCACTATTGATCCTGATCACGTTCATGACAAAGGGATCTATGCCGGCTTGATACCCTGGGTCAGGATGAATATCGAGATCACTACGGCAGGCGAAGCCTTCAAGATCTCAGAACGGACTTATCTCCCACCCCGGCTCGGCAAGTTTCGGTTTGGCCTTTTCAATGGACAACGGCTATGCGACAGCCTATCCCCTTACGACCCGGAAGAGCCTCCGTCTCCGTCTTTTGATATCAACGCAGAGCCACCAGCCCCTGCTGCTGCCTGCCAGTTCGGGGTGCTTTGGGATGATCATACGAACCAGGTATGGCTCGATACGAATCGCGATGGCTCCTTCGGCGACGAACGTGTATTGACTGACTTCGCACTACGTCACGACGTCGGTGTCATCGGTCGTGATGATCAAAAGACAGCTGCGCGCGAGAGCTATCCGTTTACAGTTCAGACGGATGCCAAAGGCAAAGCCGTTGCTATTAATGTTGGTTTGGGCGGGCACGCAACCATGGTTGCGGGATCGGCCGTCGCAAGCAGAGGTGCGCGCGGCCATATCGACGGAGTTGCGCCCGGTGCGCAACTCTTGGAAATCGACTACGGTAGTGAATGTGTCGCCGGGATGATTGAAGGCTTGATCAATGCCTTCAGTGATCCACGCGTTGACATCGTGCTCCTTGAGCAGAATGGATTCATCACTATGCCGTACAAGCTGAGCGATGGTCGATTCACCTCTACGATCATTACCAGCCGCCTTATAGCAAAGTATCAAAAACCATTTGCTGCGCCCGCTGGCAACCGCCCCGGCCTGAATGCGGTCGGAGACGAGGGTAATGCTAAATGGGGATTTTCTGTCGGCGCTTATGAGTCGAAGGATTCTTACCTCATCAACCATGGCTTCACTGTACCGTATGACAATGTCTTACATATCGTTGGTTCGTGGGGACCCAGTGGCAACGGCGCAATTAAGCCCGACATCGTGGTTCCAGCAGGCTATTTGTCGACTTTGACCCATCATCACGATGACGGGATGAGCGGGATCAAAGGCCTTTACGTATTGCCCGCTGGGTATGTCATCGGCAGCGGCACATCGCAAGCCGCAGCAACATTGGCTGGTGCTCTGGCGATGTTGATGAGTGCCGCCAAGCAGGAGCGCATACCTTACGATGCCGAGCACATCTGGCGCGCCGTTACCGACAGCGCCCGATGGATCTCGAACCTTCAAGCGCACCAACAGGGCAATGGCGCAGTTGACGTGGCTGGGGCCTTGGAGTTGTTGAAGGCGTATGCCAAGACGTCGTCTTCAATCTCGTTAACGAGTAAAGCATCCGTACGTACTCTCTACAGCAAGTGGTTCACGACGCCGGACGAAGGGGTGAGTATCTGGGAGTCCACGGGATGGCGAGCCGGCGCCCGAGGGGAACGAATAATTACGCTGACGCGAACCACTGGACCAAGAGAGCCGTTGACCTTTTCGGTTTCATGGCTGAGCACTGATCCCACCTTTGCCTCCGCCTCAACGGTGACGTTGCCGCTCGGGAAACCCATTGCATTTCCCATCAGCATCGGGCCTTTGACGGCTGGAGCCCACAGCGCGCTCTTAACTCTTGATCACCCTTCCCTGCCGGGTCATGTGTATCGACTCATGACGACCGTAGTATGCGGGGATCGCTTTGAAAAAGATCGAAATTACACGATTGCTAGCGAAGGGAAGACTGAGCGGCCCGGGCCAGTCCCGTTTTACTTCAATGTGCCTCTCGCAGCAGAAGCATTCGCAGCTACCTTCACTGGTCCCGGAATTCTCTGGCGGTGGCTCGCCCCTGGCGGTCTAAGAAATGAGCCAAACTCTCAACTCATGATGCTACCGCGTCCGGGCATTTGGGAATTGATCTCACGTTTGAACAACGACTCTCTCGATCTTGCCTGGAGCGTCCTCCCGGCTGATAGTGCGCCGCGCGTGCCATATAGGTTAAGCGTGACGTGTCTGGGTGTGCAGATCGACGCGCCGTCGACTGTCGCGATGAAAATTGGCGAGACTTACAACCTAGATATCTCCGTTAGAAACACATTCGGACCATTTAAAGGTGGCTTAGTGGCGACAGTACTTGGTGCGGCACGTTCAGTTCGAGCTGAGCTCAAGCCACGCGAGCAACGAGTGTTCGATATATATGTCCCCGAAGGATCGCCTCTATTGTTGGCGGAGTTGGACGGCATCCCAAGCGAGAGTGACGTGGATATGTATCTCTTCGATTGCACCGGCAAACGTTGTAAGCCTGTTAGCGCGATCTTGGATCTCGGCACCCAACCGCGCTTACGTCTTTCAAAGCCCAAGGCGGGAATGTGGAAAGTAGTACTTGACGCGAGCCGAATACCGTCCGGCGGTGCAACCGTCAATTACACTGACGTTGTCGCCGATCCCTCGCTCGGAGCGGTGTCAGTCACCGACGTAATTCGTCTACGCGCAACCAACGAGCAGTGGAAGGCAACCGCTAACGTTTGGCTCGCAAAACCCCCGGAGCCAGGGCGCGTGCCCACAGTCTTATTCACAGTTAACGCCTTGAGTCCTGGAGTTGCTGTGCCAGTTGGCATACGGACGACATCAATTGTCGAGCCCAGGCCGTCCCGATCTTCGAGTGTACCCCGCCACATATCTTGGAGCGTCGGGATAAACCGGCGTGGAGTCGTGAATGAAAGAGTCATACAGGAAAGGAGTAGCGAACCATCCTGGCCTCGAGTCATGCGAGGGCGGACGTGAGACCGCACACGAAGCGTTAGACAGAGGTATATGTAGGCTGGGTATTGAGCTCCGAAATTGCAAATCAACCAGGGGATAAGCCCACGGTGTCACATAATCGGAAGGCAACAAGGCGGCGTGCGTTAGCGCGAGTGCGTCGCAGCCCTGCGGAGTCGGAGACCCCATGCATGCATAGAAACTCCACGCGCGAGAACCGAGAGACCCCGTTGCTGTCCGTCGCTTCGAACGACGGCGGACCGGTGGGAGAAAGCGAAGAGCGATAAGACCCACATGAACGGTGACGGGGAGTCGCACAGCGGCGTATTACCAACGAAGCAGCCGAACAAAAGCGGGAGACCGCCAGCGGAGGCAGTGGAGGGAAGGCCGCGGACCAAGGAGAACATGGACCAACCCAACCAGCGCCGGACGCAGAAACGGAAAGGCTGGTCAAGCGGGCTGGACCATGTGCGGGAAGCAGCAAAGAAGGATAAGAAGATACGGTTCACAGCGCTGCTGCACCACGTGACAGTTGATCTACTAAAGGACAGCTTTTATGCACTGAAGCGAAAAGCTGCTCCGGGAGTGGACGGCCTCACGTGGCAAGAATATGAACCAGACTTGGAGGAGCGACTGCAAAACCTCCATGGTCGAATTCATCGCGGAGCATATCGAGCGTTACCGTCACGAAGGACCTGGATAGCCAAAACCGATGGTCGGCAACGACCATTGGGAATCGCAGCGCTGGAAGAGAAAATCGTTCAGCATGCAGTGGGAAGGGTACTCACCCAAATATGGGAAGAGGACTTTCTGGGTTTCTCGTACGGGTTTCGGCCTGGGCGCAGTCAACATGATGCGCTGGATGCACTATGGGTCGGCATCGCGCGCAAGAAGGTGAACTGGATTCTTGAGCTGGACATCCGGGCATTCTTCGACAAAGTCGATCACGCTTGGATGGTAAAGTTCGTCGAGCATCGGGTAGGAGACAAACGAATCGTCCGCCTCATCCAGAAATGGTTGAAAGCGGGTGTCATGGAGCAAGGCCGGTGGTTCGAGACAAAGGAAGGGACTCCGCAAGGATCGGTGATTTCACCTGTCCTCGCTAATCTCTACCTGCATCACGTACTCGATCTTTGGGTGCACCAGTGGCGGCGTCGGAAGGCAAAGGGCGAGGTAATAATCACGCGCTACGCAGATGACGCGGTGCTGGGGTTTCAGTATCGGGACGAAGCCGAGCGGTTCCTGGAGCAGTTGCGGGAACGGTTGGGCAAGTTCGGTCTGGAGTTGCACCCAGAGAAGACACGCCTGATTGAGTTCGGGCGTTTCGCTGCCGAAAACCGGAAGGCACGTGGGCAAGGAAAACCGGAGACCTTTGACTTTTTAGGTTTCCGCCACATCTGTGGCTCGACTCGTAAGACGGGCCACTTCATCGTCAGGCGAGAGACTATTGGCAAGCGCATGTCAGCCAAGCTGAAGGAAATTAAAGCCGAGCTGAGAAAGCGCCGCCACCAGTCGAACGTCAGCACGGTGAAATGGTTGCAGTCAGTGGTGCGAGGGTATTTCCAATACCATGCGATTCCGGGCAACTCGGCGCGGATGTGGGGGTTCCGGAAGGAGGTGCTACGCATGTGGCTGCGACAGCTTCAGCGGCGCAGTCAGCGTAGTCGTTGGACCTGGGAACTCGTCACTGCGCGTCTGGGTGTTTTGCTTCCTGAGGCTCGTCTCGTACACCCCTATCCCAACGTGCGCTTCGACGCGAAATATCCAAGGTAAGAACCGTGTGCGTGAGTAGCGCTCGCACGGGTCTGTGCGGGGGGTGCCGAGCAATCGGCATCCCTACCGCGACCTGAACCGCCATGGCGAAACGGGCTGGCAAAACTCCACTCAAGTGCTCGTCGCTGAACAACTTATAACTGGTAATTATCCCTCACGGAATCGGCAGGTATGTGCTGAACTATCGAGTTCAGCAACTGATGCGCCGAAAATCAGCAACTGATCCGCCTGCGTACAGCACGCGGGGCATCTGGAAGATATGCACTGCTTGATTCCACGACTCTCTTTGTTTTTCGCATGTGATGATAAGCCCCTTATGTCAGATTAGACTCTTACGAGCGTCATGTAAGAGAGGCGGTAGCGTTTACAGGCCACCTTTTAGGCAGAAGCGTTATGGCGCGAGCTCGATTTGCAGGAACGCTCTTGGGAATATTGTTGTCTGTCATGGCGACGATGTCGCTGGTGGCTGCGACGACGCGCACATCGCAGAATCAGCATTTTCAAAAGGACGGGCTAACATTTGATTACGGTGAGAAGTGGGAGTTAAGTGACCAGAGCAATGCTGACGCCCAACAATTGGTGCTGAGTGAAAAAGGCCTGGACAGTCAGATCATGATCGTGGCCGTGCGAAAAGCCCTGACAACTCCGAAGCAGGAAGAGCAAGCGAAAGCCGCCATAATCGAACCGGGAATTAACCGTTTACTCAAGCAGTACGAGGACGCAGGTATTAAGGTCTCTCGCAATCCGCTGAAAATAGAGCTTTCGAGTGCGCCGGCAGAGGGCGCGCGCTTGCAGTTCCAGGTTGATGGGAGCCCGGGTACCACAGACATTGGTTGGGCGGTAATCAATCGGCGATTGGTGCAGCTTTTCTTTATTCGGCCGGACAAGACTTCTCAGGACGCTTCGGCCTGCTGGGATCTCATTCGCAATAGTTTGAAGATTGAGAGCTAGAGTGACAGAGGAACCATGTTCGGTCTTCTGTCGAGAGCGGATCATTCGCAGGAGTAGTTGACATACCATCGCAGGCTCCGCTAAGGTCAGCAAAGCAAGCGTTACGAAACGTCATGAACTCTAATCGTTGGTTTTCTTACTTTGCTTTTACCTACCGCTACTTCTTTACGAGGGAGGGGCGGGCCGGTGAAGCTTATCTGCGTGGAAGAATGAAGACTTAGCAAAACGCCAAAAAGGTTTCTACCAAAGCCAGCCGCGACCTCGGAAACGAAGCGTCACGGCTGGTTTTTGTTTTGCGGATCCACTTCTTGGCTGGGATAACCGCCGACGGCGTTCACACAAACGAAGGACTCACCAATATGGACATCGAAGATTGGCGAAGGCAAATAGATGAGATTGATATGGATCTACTGCGTCTACTCAACCGCCGAGCACAGATCGCGATAACTGTTGGTTCCTTAAAACGAGCCGCTGGGATGCCTCTATGCGATGCGCGTCGTGAGGAAGAGATCCTGCGGCGGATAAGCGAAGCAAACGCCGGCCCTCTAAGAGAATGCGTCGTGAACGAACTCTTTCGCCACGTTATCAGCGTCTCGCGACATGCGGAGAGATTGAGTTGTGAAGAATCTCCAACCGTGCGGGAGGCTGCGTTATGAGCGGTTCGTTGTATCGCCGAACGACAATTGCAGGCAGGATACCCGCGCTCCGCACTCATGATGCGTGCGCTCCCGATCAGCTAAGAGTCGCCTTCCAGGGTGAGCGCGGAGCTTTTAGCGAAGAAGCGGCGTTCCGACTATGCGGTCCTGAAATTAACCTTGTGCCTCGGCCAACGTTTGAAGCGCTCTTTGCCAGTATCAGCGAACATACGGCCGACTTGGTGCTGGCGCCGCTGGAAAACAGTCTCGCTGGTTCGGTTCATCGGTCCTACGATCTGCTGCTCGAAAGTTCACTCCATATCACCGCCGAAGTGATCGTTCCCATCGCGCATCATCTGATCGGCTGTTCGGGAGCAAGTCTTGCCGGCCTTCGCACAGTTGAATCACATCCGGTCGCGTTAGCTCAGTGCGAGCGATTCTTCCAGGAACATCCTCATTTCAAACGCCTGGCCACCGCGGACACCGCAGGCAGTGTCGCTGAGATTATTAAGAGTGGTGACCTTGCCAGGGCAGCTATTGCGGGACAGTTAGCGGCGAAAGTTCACGGCGGAATCATTCTACGGGAACATCTGGAAGATCATCCCGAAAACTACACCCGGTTTGTGTTGCTCAGTGATGAGCCGGAAGTTCGAGAGGGTGCAGACAAACTCTCACTAGCTTTCAAACTACAGCACCGGCCGGCCGCGCTGCACTATGCGCTGGTTTCGTTCGCTCGCCGCGGTGTTAATCTACTCAAGATTGAGAGTCGCCCTGTCCGCGGACTTCCGTGGCAATACCATTTCTATCTCGATCTGCAAGCCTCTATTAGCGATTCAAAAACTGCGGCGGCTTTGCAGGAATTGCGCGGATGCGCCGAAGACGTGCGAGTGCTGGGTTGCTATCCGTCGGCCGCGCGGATCGTTTCCAGTCATCGCCCGGAAGTAAAAACAGAAAGAGTAGGGCAATCATGATCATAAACATGAAACCAGAAGCAACCGAGAAGGAGATCAATCACGTGATTGACAGAATCGAAGAGTGTAATTACCAGGCCCACGTAAGTCGAGGGGCCGAGCGCACGTTGATTGGCGCCGTCGGAACCAATGGCCGTCGCGCAGAAATCGACGCGCTGCAAGCGGCGCCCGGAGTCGAGGCAATCGTGGCTATCACCCATCCTTTTAAACTTGTGAGTCGCCAGCTTCGCCAAAGCTCCACAATCGTAAATGTGCGCGGCGTGAGAATTGGCGGTGACGAGACGGTGGTGATGGCCGGTCCTTGCTCGGTCGAGTCACGCGATCAACTCATGGAAACCGCGCGCGCAGTGTGCGCGGCTGGAGCCCGCATGCTGCGTGGCGGCGCCTACAAGCCA
>Ga0137372_10003188_pt1 | contig 15963 bp, 16 predicted proteins | sample SagtaG_6_FD_104911 | JGI IMG/M metagenome (GOLD analysis project Ga0137372, IMG submission 104911) | Vadose zone soil microbial communities from Sagehorn Ranch, Mendocino, California, USA - Sage1_R_60_16 metaG | ecosystem: Environmental > Terrestrial > Soil > Vadose zone | place: USA...
CCGGCAGCGAAACTGCGAGCGCCGAGGCGGCGCAGCCGAACATGAAATCGCGTCTGTGCATGGGCAATCTGCCCGAACGCTAAAGGGTGTCGGCGCACCGTGTCAAGAGATCGGCCACGCCCGGGAAATGACGCGACGTTCAGTCGCGTAGTAGTTTTATTTGAAAGTCGCTGGATCCCCGCTTGCGCGGGGATGACCCGCCCTAACGGGCGTGTCACTTCGGCGGCAGGATCTCGCCTGCGTGCAGGCGGAACAGCCCCTCTTTTCTGTCGGCGAAAAAGTGCTGGAGCGTCGTGGTGGTGGTGCGAAAGGCGATTGTTTCCCAGGGGACCTCGCTTTCGCGGAACAACCCCACCTCCAGCGTTTCCTCACCTGCGGCGAAGTTCAGGTCGAGGAGCCGGGCGCGGTAGAAAAGATGCACCTGGTTCACGTGCGGGACGGACAGCAGCGAGAACACCTCGCCGAGCTCGATATTCGCTCTCGCTTCCTCCATGGTTTCGCGCAGCGCGCCTTGAGCGGTGGTCTCGCCGAGCTCCATGAAGCCCGAGGGAAGCGTCCACAGCCCGTAGCGCGGCTCGATCGCGCGCTTGCACAGCAGGATCCGATCCTCCCATTCAGGGATCGTTCCGACCACCATGAGCGGATTGCGGTAGTGGATGGTGCCGCAGTCGTCGCAGACATGACGCGGCAGCGAATCGCCGGGCGGCACGCGCAGCGCCAGCTTGGCGCCGCACTTCGAGCAGAAATTGAGCGGGGGAAAGGGCATGCTTCGCGGGTTATTACCCCGGCTGCCGGATCAGGGCCGGCAGCTCGGCGAGGCTTGCGATAACGTGATCGGGTGCGGCGCCCAGCTCATCGACGGGCGCGCCGGTCCGGTTGATCCAGAAAGTCCGGAATCCGAAAGACTTCGCGCCGCACGCATCCCAGCAGTTGCTCGAGACAAAGCCTATCGCCTTCTTCGGCGCGCGAAGCCTCTGCACCGCGAGCCGGTACACGGCGGGCGCGGGCTTGTAGATTTTCCGCTGATCGACGCTGATGACCGTTCCGATCGGGCCGCGCAGTCCGGCGTTCGCGACCACCGGCCGCAGCATCGCCGGCGAGCCGTTCGAGAGGATCGCAAGCTTGAGCTTCATGCTTTTCAGCTCGGCGAGGGCGTTGCCGACGTCGGGGAAGGTCGCGAGTCCGAGGTATGCGTCGATGAGCCTGCGGCGGCGATCTTCGTCGAGCTGGAGGCCGAGCGCCGCGCAGGCGTAGCGCAAGGCCGCCTCGGTCACCCGAGCGAAATCCTCGTAGCGGCGCATCAGGCTGCGCTGCCAGGTGTACTCGAGCTGCTTGGTCCGCCACAGCGGGCTCAGCGCCGCGCCCTTTCCCGGCCACAGTTGCTCGCACAGCGCGACCACGGAGTGCACGTCGAAGAGCGTTCCGTAGGCGTCGAAAACCAGCGCGCGCAGGGGCGGCAAAGGTTCCTCCAAGGAACCGGGGGGACGACCCGAGTATACTCGCGCGCGTACAGCTGCCACAGCCGTCATGACGACAGCGGCACTCCCCCCATCGAGGATCACGCTTGCCCCGCGAATCAGCCTGGCCCTGGTGGGGCTGATGGTTTCGCTTCCCTTCCTGAATTTCCACCACAGTTTTCCGCTGCCGACGTTCTACACCGAGTGGATTTCCTTTGCGCTCGGCACCCTGGCCCTGTTCGGGCTCGTTTTTGCTTCGCGGGAGGGTGGCACCAGGATCCCCTTCCTTTCTCTGGGTCTGATCGCTCTCGCGTTCGTGCTGGTGATCCAGGTTGCGGCCGGGACGGTCGCCTATTTCGAGCGCAGCCTGCTCGGCGCGCTGTACCTGGTGTGGGCGGCGCTGCTCGTGTGGCTCGGGGCGCATCTGCGCGAGCATCTCGGGCTCGAGCGCGTCGGGCTCGTTTTGCAGGCGTTCGTCGCAGCCGGCGGATTCCTTGTCGCGATCACGGGTTTCGTCCTGTATTACCAGATCGATTGGGCGGGCTTGCGCCTTGTTTCCGGAGACGGATCCGGAGGGATGTACGGGTCCATCGCGCAACGAAACCACTTTGCCAATTATCTGGGGTGCGCGCTGGCGTCGGTGGTGTTCCTTTTCGGACGGCGCCGGCTGAGCCTCCCGCTCGCGACGCTGCTTGCCGTTCCGCTGGTTCTCGGCCTGGTGCTCTCGATCTCGCGCAGCGCGTGGGTGTTCGCATCGATCATCCCGCTCGCGGCTTTTTGGACGTTCTGGTTCGGCGATCGCGAGCGACTCAAACCGCTCGTTGTCTTCTCATTGGGCATGTTGATTCTTTTCGCAGGCCTGAACGCCGTCGTTGTTCACACCTCGTGGTTCACCGGGCCCGGCACGCAACCCGTCACTTCAGGCGAGCGCTGGATGCAGACGATCGCTTCGGGTCAGGCTCAACTCGGCGTGCAGATACGGCTCTATCTGTTCAAGGAAGCCTGGGTCATGTTTGCACGGCACCCGTTTCTCGGGGCAGGATTCGGTGAATTTGCGTGGGATCTGCTCGAGCACGGCGGGGGCTTCGACGGGCGCAATTCGGCGATGGCGAGCCACGCGCACAACGTGCTGTTCGATCTGCTTGCAGAAACCGGGCTTTTCGGCGCGCTTTGCGTGGCCGCGCCTCTGGTGCTGTGGTTGCGGGCGTTTCCGTGGTCCCAACCCGGGCTGGACGCCGGGTGGATACTGACGGTCCTCGGGATTCAGGCGGCGCACAGCATGGTGGAATATCCGCTCTGGCACGCCAATTTCCTCGGGCTCGCCGCCGTCCTGCTGGGCGCGGTCGCCCAGCCCGCCGTGGCGCTGGTCCCCAGCCGCATCCGGAAAGCCGCGCTCACTGCGGTGCTGGCGGCGGGCACGGCAACGCTCGGCGGCGTGTTTTCCGATTACCGCAACGTCGAGCGCTGGCGTCGACAGGCGGTCGAATCGCAGCAGAAAGGCTCGCTGCTTTCGGAAGCTCAGTTGAAGGACCTCGCGGACCAGCGTGCGACTTCGCTGTTCGCCGGCTACTACGATCTGTTCGCCTCCGAGTTGTTCGTGTTGAACCGGGAGGATCTGGATGCAAAACTCGAGCTGAACAGCTTTGCGCTCCGGTTTTTCCCGATCCCTACCGCGGTATTCAGGCAGGCGATCCTGTTGAGCCTGAAGGGCAAGCGCAGCGAGGCGGAGAGGGTGTTTTCCCGGCTCGCGACGATGTACCCGGGTGCTTTTCCCGATAATCTGCAGCGCCTCGAGCAATTGGCTCTGGAGGACCCGGCGACGTTCGGTGCTCTCGCCGGCGAGGCACGGCGCAGATTTGGACGCTAGGCTCAAGTGAGGAACGGGATGCGCGTTCCGGACCTTCACCGCCTCAGCCTCGTTGTTTGCGGGCTGCTGATTTCGCTTCCCTTTCTGAACCCGTACCACTACTACCCGTTTCTTACTTTCTACACGGAGTGGCTGGCATTTGTGATCGGACTCGTCGCGCTCGCGGCGATTGCAGCGGGATCTTCCAGGAACACGGTGCCGATACCCGGCATGTGCATCGGGCTCTTTGTGCTGACAGCGGTGCTCGTCCTTCAAGTAGCGTTGGACCAGGTGGCGTATCCGTTGCGCAGCGCCGTGGGGGCGCTCTATATGATCTGGGCGGGACTGCTCGTGATGCTGGGCGCCTGGCTGAAGAGCGAGCTGGGGGAGGTGGTAGTTTCGCGCACGCTGCAGTGGTGGCTCGCCGTCGCAGGCGTGGTCGCAGCGGCAAGCGGGTTCATTCAGTACCACCACATTCCGCTGCCGTTCGGCACCTACTCGACCGAGCGACCGCTCAACATGATGCTAGGGACGGTGGGCCAGCCGAACAATTTCGCGGATTACCTTGGCTGCGCGCTGGTTTCCGTGGCCTTTCTCTATGCGCGGAATGCGCTGAGCTCCTTTCCCGCGCTTTTCATCGCACTCCCCCTGTCGGCCGGCATGGCGCTGTCGGGCTCACGCGGCTCCTGGGGTTATATCGTAGTCGCGTTCGCGCTCGTTCCGTTCCTTCGCCGCAGCGGGCATTCACAAGAGGCGAAAAGAGTCCTGCAGTTGGCGTGCCTGACCTTCGCCGTGTTTTTGCTGGTTCAGGTTCTGAACTTTTATACGGGGATTTTTGCGGGACCCGAGGGCAGGCCGAATTCGTCCGGGGAGCGCTTGATACGGTACCTGGAAATCGACGCCGGGACCGGGGAGCGCCCGATACGGATTCAGCTCTTCCTGTACGCGTGGCTGATGTTTCTTTCGAGCCCTTTTTTAGGCATCGGGTTCGGCGAATATGCCTGGCACGCGTTTGCGTTGTCCGCGAGCTTGCAGGGGCCTTTTCCCCAAGGTCTCGACCGCCACAGCCATAACCTGTTCCTGCAATTGCTCGCCGAGACCGGCATCGCCGGGCTGCTGTGCGTCGCAATCCCGCTGGCATCCTGGCTTTGGCGGACGCCGTGGCGAAATCTCCATCCGGAGCGCTGCTGGGCGATCGGCGTGCTCGCGGTCGTCGGATTGCACAGCATGGTCGAATTTCCGCTTTGGCATGCCAATTTTCTGGGTATGTTCGCTCTGCTCTTCGGGATAGCGTCTCCCGGCGGCGTAGTCGTCGAACCAACCCGGCTCCGCCGGGGACTCGTCTTGGTGCTCGTCCTTGCCGGGATCCTTACCGCGCGCGGCGTGTGGTCCGACTACCGGTCATTCGAGCGCTGGTATCTGGCGCTCGAGGCGAAAAGCGCGCGCGGGGAAATTCCCGGGAAGAGCGATCTCGAGAGTCTCATGGACCTTCGCGAGGACTCGCTCTTCGGACCCTACTTTGAACGCATCGCGAGCGAAGCGATCGCTCTCGACGAGGACGATCTCGGGGACAAGCTCGCGCTCAATTCCCAGGTGATGCGCGCCTACCCGATGCCCTCGGTGGTTCTGCGCCAGATCGCGCTGCTCGCGCTGTCCGGGAGAGACGCCGAGGCGATGCGCACGCTTCGCGCGGCAACAAGGGTGTACCCTGAATGGACGCGGCAATGGCTGCCCACGCTGGAAAAACTGGCGCGTGATCGGCCTGCGCTGTTTGCCGGGCTGCTCGGCTCGGCACGCGCGCAACTCGGCGAGGAGCGACGCTGAGAAGCGTTTGCGCCCTGGCCGGGAAAGCGGTAACGTTGCCCGCGACGACAACCTGAAGTCGCCCTGGGCGGTGACGGGAGCGAAGGATCATGGCGGAAGCGATCAGAACCAAGCGTCCCGAGCGGGTGCGGCTCGGCGATCTGCTGCTGCAGCAGAAGCTCATCTCGCAGGAGCAGCTCAAGGCGGCCCTGGAGGACCAGGGCCGTTCGGGGCGCAAGCTCGGGCGCGTGCTGATCGAAAGCGGGTACCTCTCGGAAGACCAGATCGGCGAAGCGCTCGCCCGCCAGCTCGGCGTCCCGTTCATCAACCTGAAGTACTACAACTTCAATTCCGCGGTGACGCGCAAGCTGCCCGAAGCCCAGGCACGGCGCTTCCGCGCGCTCCTGCTCGAGGAGCAGGACAACACGGTTCTGGTCGCAATGGTGGATCCGACCGACCTGTTTGCCTTCGATGAAATCTCGCGGCTGACGCGCAAGGACGTCACTATTGCCGTCGTGTCCGAAACGCTGCTTATGCAGACCATCGACCGGATCTACCGGCGCACCGACCAGATCACTTCGCTCGCCAAGGAGCTGGGCGAGGACCTCGGCGACGTCGTCGATCTCGGGACCCTGACCCTCGGGGCCGAAGATGCGCCGGTCGTAAAGCTTCTGCAGACCATGTTCGAGGACGCGGTCCAGGCGAGAGCCTCGGACATTCACATCGAGCCGCATGAGCAGGGGCTGCACATCCGCTTCAGGATCGACGGGCTGTTGCAGCCGCAAACCGAGACCGACACCAAGATATCCTCGGCGGTCGCGCAGCGGCTCAAGCTGATGTCGGGCCTGGATATCTCCGAGCGGCGCCTGCCGCAGGACGGCCGGTTCAACGTCAAAGTGAGGGATCAGCACATCGACGTGCGCATCTCCAGCATGCCGACGCAGCACGGCGAGGCGATCGTCATGCGCCTGCTGCACCGCGCGGGAGGCCTGCATCAGCTCTCCGATCTGGGCATGTCGCCGGACGTGCTCCAGCGTTTCGCGAGCGCGATCCACCGCTACACGGGGATGGTGCTGGTGACCGGGCCCACAGGCAGCGGCAAGACGACCACGCTGTACGCGGCGTTGAACGAGCTGAACACCCCGGACTGCAAGATCATCACGGTCGAAGATCCGGTCGAATACCGTCTGGACGGCTTGAACCAGGTCCAGGTCAACGAGAAGATCGAGCTCGATTTCAGCCGCGTGCTGCGCTCGGCCCTGCGCCAGGATCCGGACGTTATCCTGATCGGCGAGATGCGCGACGTCGAGACGGCCCAGATCGGCCTGCGCGCGGCCATCACCGGCCACATGGTGCTGTCGACGCTGCACACGCGCGACGCGGCAAGCGCGCCCTTGCGGCTGGTCGACATGGGCGTGCCGCGCTACATGGTCGCCTACTCGCTCCAGGCGGTGGTGGCGCAGCGGCTGCTGCGCGTCAACTGCGAGTCCTGCAGCAAGCCGCACCGGCCCGGCCCGCAGGAAGAGCAGTGGCTGCGCTCGGCCGGGCGGGACCCCGCCGCCGGGCGCATCCTTGCGGGCAGCGGCTGCCAGCACTGCAACAGCAGCGGCTACGCGGGCCGGGTCGGGATCTACGAGATGCTCGAGATGGACAACGAGCTTGCGGCGCTTGCCAATTCGGACGACCCCGGCCGCTTCATCGCGGCGGCCGAGCAGCGGATGGCCGGCCGCCTGCTGAGGGACAGCGCGGTCGAGCTCGCGATGACCGGCAAGACCACGATTTCCGAAGCGATGCGCGTCACCGCGCAGCTCGAAGACTAGAGCTGCCCGCGTGCCGTTTTTCGCCTACAGGGGACGCAACGCGAGGGGAGAGCTGGTGCGGGGCGTGCTCGAAAATTCCAGCTCGGGCGCGGTCGCGGATCAGCTCCTCAACAGCGGGGTTTCTCCGATCGAGATCTCTCCGACGGCCGGACGGCAAGGGGTTGCAGGGGAGAGCTGGTTGCGCCGGCTGGGCGCGCAGAGCGTGACGCTCGAGGACATGCTGCTCTTCAGCCGGCAGATGTATACGCTGCTCAAGTCGGGAGTCCCGATACTCAGGGCTTTGACGGCGCTGCAGGAGTCCGCGACCCGGATCGGATTTGCAAAGATGCTGCAGGACGTGCGCGAAAGCCTGGACAGCGGCCGGGACCTGTCGACCGCGATGCGCAGGCACCCCAAGGTGTTCGATCCTTTCTATATCAGCATGGTGCGCGTGGGCGAGCTCACCGGTGCGCTGGAAGAAGTCTTCCTGCGGCTGTTCAACCACCTCGAGTTCGAAAGGGAGATCAAGGACAAGGTCTCCCAGGCGCTGCGCTATCCGATCTTCGTGGTCGTAGTGATGGCGATCGCCTTGGTCATCGTCAACGTCTTCGTGATTCCCGCATTTGCGCGCATTTTTGCGAGCTTCAAGGCCGAGCTGCCGCTCGTGACCAGGGTGCTGCTCGCATTTTCTGACTTCATGGTCCAGTACTGGCCGGCGCTGCTGGGTGTTGCTGCCGGCGCCTACGTTCTGTTCCGAATTTGGGTCGGCACGCCGGCAGGCCGCTACGCCTGGGACCGCATGAAGCTTCGCGTTCCCGTAGCGGGGAAAATCGTCCTCAAGGCGACCCTCGCCCGGTTTGCGCGCTCGCTCTCGATCGCGCTGAAAAGCGGCGTACCCGTCGTGCAGGCCCTCTCGGTGGTGGAGCAGGTCGTCGACAACACCTACGTCGCGCAGCGCATCGAGCAGATCCGCGACGGCGTCGAGCGCGGCGAAAGCCTGCTGCGGACCTCCGTCACGACCGGAGTTTTCACGCCGGTGGTGCTGCAGATGATCTCCGTGGGCGAGGAGGCGGGCGAGCTGGACGAGCTGCTGCGCGAGGTGGCCGAGATGTATCAGCGCGAGGTCGAGTACGAGCTGAAGACGCTCTCGGCGCAGATCGAGCCCATCCTGATCGTGCTGCTCGGCGTGCTGGTGCTGGTACTCGCGCTTGGGGTATTCCTTCCGATCTGGGACCTGGGGCAAGCGGCGCTTGCGGGCGGCAACCGTTAGAGCGCCCGTTCCCGGTTCCGTCCCGCACGAGAGCCGGCGCTCCGGCAGGGGACTTACCCTGATCGAGCTGATCGTCGTCATCTGCATCGTCGGGGTGTCCGCCGCGCTGCTGCTCGACCGGCTGCGGTTTTACCAGGAAGCGGCGGAGAAGGCGGCCATGGAATACACGGTGGGCGCGGTGAAAAGCGCGCTGCAACTGCAGGTCGCGGCGATGCTTGTGAAAGGCCAGGGGCGAAATATCGATTCGCTCGTCAACGTTAACCCGGTGAATTGGCTGATGGAGCCGCCGCCCGGATACCGCGGAGAATTCCGCGCCCCGCAACCCACGGTGCCGCGAGGGAGCTGGTATTTCGACGCGACCCGGGGCGAGCTCGTGTACGTTCCCAACCTCGACAATCACCTCGAGCGCCTTGCAGATGGAAGCAAGCGTCTTCGATTTCGGGTGCAGCTCAGCTTCGAGCCGGCAGCGGCGGATTCCGGGCGCAGGGTGCTCACTGGGATGCAGGTGAAGCCCGTAAGCCCATATATCTGGTTCTAAAGAGGGGGAATAGGCACGTGATTTGCGTGCTGGTGGCCGTGGGGCGGGACCTACCGTGAAATAGTTCGCGTTCTAGATGGCGCTCGTCGGGAAGCACCTGAACCCACTGAAGGGAAAATCGGTATTAGAATTCAACGTATTTACGCTAGGATTCATATGTACGGGTGGAAAGCTCCCGCAAAGGCTGCGTATAATAGATCGAGCGTTAAGTTGAGTCTGTAAGTTATTAAATTTTTGAGGGAAATGAAAATGAACAAGCAAACGCGTGGCTTTACGCTGATCGAGCTGATCGTGGTGATCCTGATTCTCGGGATCCTGGCGGCTGTTGCCGCTCCCAAGTTCGTTGGCCTTACGGGACAGGCCCGCGCCGCCGCATTGAACGGACTGCGCGCCGCGGTGATGTCCGCCTCAACGCTCGCGAACGCGCTGCAGATCGCCCAGGGGCTGGCCGCCGGGTCTTCTGTGACCATCGAAGGGGTAGCCGTGTCGATGACCAACAGCTACCCATCCCAGGCCGCAGGCGGGATCGATGCAGCGGTGCGATTTGATTCGGCCACATTCAGCACGTCAGGTACGATGACATTCCTCGTCACCAACGCGTCTGATCCGACGAAGTGCAAGTTCACCTATACGGCTGCGTCAGCCGTGACCTCGCCGCCGACTATCGGCGCTATCGTCGATACCACCGGTTGTTGATCGGTCTAGGCACTTCTCGAAGGGAAGTGCAAGAGCGGGGCGGGCAGCCGAAAGGCGCCCGCCCTTTTTGTTTGGCGCGCGACGACGAAACCATGTTGCCGCATCGAATTGGGCAGACGAAAGCCGCCGGCGGGTTTACGCTCACCGAGTTAATCATGGTGACGGTGGTCATCGCGATCATTTCCGCGATCGCGTTGCCCAGGATGGGGAATGACCCGATGCTGCTCTCGGCTCAGGTCAGCCAATTGGCGGGCGACATCCGTTACGTGCAGACGCTCGCCATGACCCAGGGACAGCGTTACCGCATCAATTTCACCGCGACCGGGTATACGTTCACTCAGGCGAATGCAGGAGGAACTCCCGTGCCGCATCCGGTAACTGGATCGACCTCGCAGATCGCGTGGAATTCGGGGGTGATGATTTCTTTACCTCCTGCAAACCTTGGCAATAACCTCGTGGCATTCGACGGTCAAGGCGTTCCATATACAGATAACGTTGCAACGAGCGTGCTCGCCAGCACCGCGACAATAACGCTGAATAAAAGTGGCGCCCCCAGCCAGAGCGTCACGATCACGCCGCAAACCGGACGAGTCACGCCGTGACGGGAAGATTGACGATGGCTGACGCAAAGGGACTTACGCTCGTCGAAACGGTGGTATTCATCGCCATCGTCGGAGTCGCCGCTTTCGCGCTGCTCGGATCGTTCGGTGCCATGCTCGTGCGCAGCCCCAGCGCCGCGCAGCTTACCCAGGCCTCGCAGCTTGCCCAGGAGCGCATGGAGCTGATCCTGGGCCAGAGGAATAGTCCGTTTGCGGGCGTAGGTTACAACAACACAATAGATCTTGATCCGTGCAATCGCGTAGGCCCTCCCGCTGTCTGCACCAGCACCTTCGGCTTTACCGTGTCCTCGGCCGGAACCGGTACCGCGCCGGCTTCGTGGGTGCAGTGGAACGGCAATCCCACGACGAACTATAAGCTCGTCACCGTTACCGTGAAGCTGGGGCTTACCACGCTCGCGACGCGAAGCGCGGTCCTTTCGAATTACTAGCCATGAGCGGACGATCTTTATTTCGGTCGGGCGGTTTCACGCTGATCGAGGCGGTCATTACCATGATCGTCGTCGGCGTCCTTGCGACGATCGGGGCCACCGTCATGAGCGGCGGCTTTCGTACCTATTTCCTCGGGCGCGAGATCGCGCAAGACGACGCGCAGGGCCGCCTCGCGCTTGAGCGCATGTCGCGCGAGTTGCGCGCGGTGCGGAGCACGGCCGATCTCGACATCAGCGTGCAAAACCAGGTCTCTTTCACGGACCTCAGCGGGACTGCCATCGCCTATAGACTCAATGCCGCGTCTCAAATCGAACGGTCGCAGAACGGCGTGGCCGGCACTTACCAGCCGCTCGCCGACAACGTCAGCGCGCTCACCATCAGCTACCTTCACAACGACGGCGTGAACGCCGAAAGTTGGGGGGGGAATCCGGCGCTGGTCTACTACATCACGGTGGCGCTCACGGTGAAGACCTCGAACGTGAACCTCACTTACCGCACCACCGTAAAGCCGGCGGTCTTCTGATGCGCGCCGCACTGCGCCAGCGCGGTCAATTGCTCGTGGCAGGAGTGGTGCTGATCGTCGTGGTCGCGCTGATGGTCGTCGCGCTCGGTTTTCTCTACGTCTCGAGCGAGCGATCGAGCACCCTGCACGGCCAGTCGGGGACGGCCTACGCCGCCGCTTACTCGGGAATAGAGGCGGCGAAATATCAGTTTTCCACCGGCACCGCCTGCGGGTCGTTGACCAATAACCAGCCAGTGGGATCAGCGCAGTTTTCAACGTTGGCGGGCACGCTCTATCCGACAGTTTTTGCGGCAACGCTCGCATCCAACATTCCCGCTGGCAGCGTCTCAAGCGTGCCCCTGACCTTCACGAGCGGAAGCCTGACCAACCTTGCACCGCACGGGGAGATAACGATCGGGACGGAGTCGATCGACTACGGCGGCACCTCCGCTACCGGCTCTGCATGTTCACCAGCGCCGTGCCTGGGTGGCATCGTCAGGGGCGCCAACGGAACGACCGCGGCGGCTCACACTGCCGGCGATGCGGTCACGCAGGCGAGCCAGTGCGTGATCACCTCCACGGGAACCGCAGGCAGCGCGGCGCGGAAACTGGAGAGCACGGTGCAGGCGAGCGCGAGCGGGGTGTCGAATTTCTTTCCGGGTAGTTCGTTCGGGCTCTCCACGGGAACGACATCGCTCACCGGTGGCTGGGCACCGAACCTGCCTGCCGGCGACAACTACGTTTTTGCGATCGTCACTTTCAACAATACGACCACCACCGAGACGACGATCCCGACTGGCAATCTGAAACTCGTCGCCACGAGTCCTGCCGCCACGCTTCAGTCGACAACGTTTGCGATCGACGTAGGAGGAAGCGCGACAGCCAGCACTAACGCTTTTCCTCAAGAGACCCAATTTCTGATGGGCAAGCATGCAGGCGCGCTGGCCATCGCAACGTACGATGTCACGGTGGCCAGCCCATCGAATGCGAATACCTCCGCTCGCGCGCAAATCCTCGTGGTCCAAGGCATCGCTTCCGCGAATGCGAGTCTTGTTCAAGGTGTATCGACAAACCTCAGCACCGCCTCACCCGGGGCGACCTTGGTAACCAGCGGTCCCATCACCGCCGGCAACAACATCATCGTTGCGCAAGTGCAGCTTGACGATAACGGCGGCCAGGCTAGAGACATCACCACGCTCGCCGTCCGAAAGGCCGGGACAGCCATTATTAACAACACGTTCTCGATCACGCTGGAAAGGGCTGCCAACGTGAATCACGGGACCGGCGCCCTTCTTGTGACGATCGACCCGAGCGCCGCCGCTGGCGACACCTATACCGTCACGGGACTCGCATCCGGAGGCGGCACGAGGGGCAGCGCTTCGATCCTCGCTTTCAACGGGTTCAACGCCGCCGCAGGCCTCACAAGCCCTCCGATCACGTTCAGCTCGGCGACTTCGCTTCTGTCGGTTCCGACCTCATTTCCGGGAGGAGAAAGCGTGGTATTGGCAGCCATTCAATACCAAAATATGTCGGGTGCAAACGTCAACATTGGGGCAGGGGGAACGGAGACGCTTACCGTTAACACTGCCCCGGTTTCATCCGCCAACGCTTACACCTGGAACTTGTGCTCTGGAACCGCAGAGTGCGACGACTTCTACAGCGGACTGCTATGGCGCCAAACCAGTGGAGCAGCCAGCCCTAACTTCGGCGTATCGTCAGCAGCGAGCGGAAGCATGGGCGGCGCGGCCAATCTTCTCGCCATCAGTTTGTCCGGGGGCGTGCGCCGGATCAACACGATAGAAGTGTATCCGCCGTGAAGACATCGCACGGCGCGGGTTCGCCTTCAGACAGACTGGATTTGCTGCCCGCTTCGCTTTTGCCGGGCTAGCTCGAGGTCTGGACATTTCAGTATCTGTACATCCTGTCTCTCTGTTGAAGGCTGAGTGGACCGGGGAAGGTAGAAAAATCTCATTGACAACAATACTTTATTCATATAACTTGAAGTCAAATCATCATTTGAGGGGCGGTGTTTGCTCGGCTGGCTCTCCAAATCGAGGCAGGAATCGGGTCTTTTGGCCGTCGCGATCGAGCCGGAGGCGATCAAGTTCGCGCATGTGCTGAACGCCAATACGGAAAGACCCTACGCAGCGCATTGGGCGAGCGTTTCGAGCGCTCCTTCCGACCACGCGAGCTCGCTTCAGAGGCTGACGAGGGAACACGATTTTGCCCGCTTCGTCTGCACGACGCTCCTCGAGCCCGCGGAGTATCAGATCCTGCTGGTGGAGCCGCCCAAGGTGCCGGCCGACGAGCTCAGGGCCGCCATTCGATGGAAAATAAAGGACCTGATCGAATATCACATCGACGATGCGACAGTCGACGTGTTCGAGGTGCGCGGGGAGGGAGAGACGAAGGGATCGGCGAAGGCCATGTACGCCGTTGCGACTCCCAATGAAGTGGTGCAAAAGCGGATCGCCTTGTTCGAAGAGGCCGGCGTTCCGCTCAAGGTCATCGACATCCCGGAAATGGCGCAACGCAACGTTGCGTCCTTGTTCGAGTCCCCGGACAAAGCCACCGCGATGCTGGCGTTTTCCTCCTGGGGAGGGTTGCTGACGATCTCGTTTCACGGCGAGCTGCTGCTGACGCGGCGCCTCGAGGTCACGTCAACGCAGCTCGGACAAAGGGAGCACGGCGACCATTACCGCGAACGGGTGGCGACCGAGATCACCCGCTCGCTCGACATGTTCGATCGCCAGCGTCTCAGCGTAGGGGTGGGAAACCTGGTGCTCGCCCCGCTGCCGCAGGATCCCGAGCTCGAGCAATTCCTCGGCGGCAAGCTGTACGTGCCGGTCGCCGGCGCGGCCTTGCCCGAGGTCATGGATTTTGCCGGCGGCAGCGAGCCCACGCCCGAAGAACAGTGGGAATACTTCCACCTGTTCGGGGCGGCGCTGCGCGTCGAGGGGAAGGCGCTGTGAGCCAGCAGATCAACCTCTTCAATCCGCTGTTCCTCAAGCAGAAGAAATATTTTTCCGCGCTGACCATGACCCAGGCGCTCGGGCTGCTGGTGCTGGGTCTGGCGGCGTTCTACGGCTTTGCGTTTTGGCAGAATCTGAGCCTCGCGCGCCAGACCGCCGAGTCGGAGCGCGCCTACGAGCAGCAGAAACAGCAATTCTCGAAAGTCACCGCCGAGCTCACCCCGCAGAAACGCGATACGCAGCTCGATCAGGACCTCAGGAACACCGAAGCCGCCATCGCCTCGCGCCGGGCCTTGCTGGGCGAGCTGCAGACCGGCGTCATGGCAGACTCGGCCGGCTATTCCGAATACCTGCGCGCTTTTGCGCGCCAGACCGTGCACGGCCTGTGGCTCACCAGCATACAGATTGCCGAAGGGGGCGCCCAGCTGAGCATGAGCGGCCGGGCGCTCGAGGCGGATCTCGTCCCGGTCCTGATCGGACGCCTGAAGCAGGAATCCGTGCTTCGGGGCCGCCCGCTCGAGGCGCTGGCGATCACCCGGAGCGGCGCCGCGGGCAAGGGCGCGGGCCGCGCGATCGTCGATTTCACGGTGACCTCCCGCGAGTCGGGGAACGCTCCCGCCGAAGGGGGAAAGGCGAGGCCCTAGCCGTGCGCTTGCCGCAGACACTGCAGCGCCATGCCGATCGCGTCGATGCGATGAGCCTGCGCGAGCGCGTGTTCATCTTTCTCGCGGTCGCGGTCGCGCTCGTCGCGATCGCGGACAGCGCGCTGTTCGAGCCCATTCTAAAGGGGCAGAAGGCCGGCTCGCTGAGAATTCAGCAGCAGCAGGACGAGATCCGCACCATGCAGGCGCAGGTGCAGGCTTATGCCCAGGCGCGCTCGGGCGAGGGCGCAAGCGCGAGGCGGCAGCGGCTGGAGAAGCGCAGGATCGAGCTCGCCGCGCTCGACCGGGAACTCGCCGAAAAACACCGCGGGCTGGTGACCTCCGAGCGCATGGCGAAGATGCTCTCCGAGATCGTGAAGCGCAATCCCGACATCGAGCTCGTGAGCCTGCGAACGCTGGGCGCAACCGGCCTGGCGAACGCGCCGGGCTCCGCGCCGGGCGGCTCCGGGATTTACCGTCACGGCGTCGAGATCGCCGTATCGGGAAGCTATCTGAAGATGCTGAATTACGTCGGCCAGCTCGAGCGCCTCCCAGCGAAGATCTTCTGGGGCAACATGGACCTGCAGGCCGGCGCGTACCCCCAGATCACGCTGAAGATCACGCTTTATACGCTCAGCCCGGACAAGACATGGCTGCTTATCTGACGGCGACATTGGCGGTGATTGCGGTGCTCGGCGCGCCGCGGGTCCTCGCGCAGGGACTGAGCGATCCCACGCGGCCCCCGCGCGAGATTCTCGGCGGATCCGCCGGCGCCTACGAGCCCGAAGCGAGCTCGTCGCCGGTGCAGGTCGTGATCATCTCGAAGAACCGCCGCCAGGCGACGATCAACGGCCGGACGGTCAAGCTCGGCGAGCGCTACGGGAACGCCACCGTGGTGAGGATCACCGACGAGGAGATCGTGTTGCAGCGACCCGAGGCGACCGAAACCATCAAGCTTTATTCTTCGGTCCAACGCAAGAAACGCTGGCCTGCCGCGCAGGCTGATGCCGCCGGCGGGGAGGAGGAGGAGAACCGTGAAGCGAACTAGCCTCGTCGCGATAGCGGCTGCCCTGCTGGGCTCGTGCGCGTTCCGCGCTGATCAGGGCATCCTTTCCGAGATCGAGAGCGCCACGGCGCAGAAGGGCCAGCCGGATGCCGTGCGCCAGGCGCTGCTCCCGCCGCTTCGCGCGGAAATGCCCAAGGTACCCGGGGGGCTCATGGAGCCGCGCTTCGATCTCGTCGTCAATGCCGCGCCCGCGCGGCAGGTGTTCGTGTCGATCGTTTCCGGGACCCGCTACAGCATGATCGTGAATCCCGCGGTGAGCGGGACTCTCTCGCTCAACCTCAAGGACGTCACCGTGCGGGAGGCATTGGAAGCGATCCAGGAGGC
>Ga0137372_10003189_pt1 | contig 15962 bp, 16 predicted proteins | sample SagtaG_6_FD_104911 | JGI IMG/M metagenome (GOLD analysis project Ga0137372, IMG submission 104911) | Vadose zone soil microbial communities from Sagehorn Ranch, Mendocino, California, USA - Sage1_R_60_16 metaG | ecosystem: Environmental > Terrestrial > Soil > Vadose zone | place: USA...
CAGGATGGCATGACTCTGCGAGGCCAGCAGTCCTGGCCCGTCTTTCGTGACGATCGCGGCGGCCAGCAGGCTGGCTGCCCGGAGCTGGCCGGTGAGCTGCGGGCTGGCTGACTGCTGTTGTGCTCCCTGCACGGTGCCGGCGGATTGCGGCAGCGCGAGCTGCTGCGTGAGCGCGATCAGCTTGTTCTCATTGGTCGCGCTGGTGTCGAAAAACTGCTGCTGCAGGGCGACCTGGCCGCTCACCGTGCCGCCTGCGAGCTGCACGGCGGCAGTGACGCCGCTGATCACCTGCTGCTGCGCGCCAGGAGCGGTGACCAGCGCAACGCTCTGGCCGTCAAGGAGATGCGCCACCACCAGCGGTGCAGCCAGCTGCGCGAAGGACTGGTCGCTGTTGACCTGCTGCTGCAGCTGGCCCTTCTGGGTACGGAGCGAGTCGGCCTCGCTGCGCAGGCTCGTCTCCAGGCTCCGGAGGCGGCTCGTGATCGGGCCATTGAGTGCCGTGGTGCCGAGCACGATGCCGATCGCCAGGGCGAGGAACACCGCGACGATGGATACCAGGTGATACCGGAAGTCGATCATTAAAACAGCCCGGCCAGCCAGAACCTGAAGGCATCCCACTGGGCCAGGAGGAAGTCAACGAACACCTTCGTGGGCTCGGAGACCGATGCGGCGGCGAGGACGGTGACGAACGCCGCCAGCACCAGGGTGAGCAGCGCCGGGCCGGAAATGCGGCTCTTGTAGAGCCGGCTGACGCCCTTCGCGTCGACGATCTTGTCGCCGATCTTCATCCGGGTCAGCACCGCGCTCGCCATCCCGGACCTGCCCTTGTCGAGGAACTCGGTCAGCGAGAACCGCATGCCGACCGCCACGATCAGGGTCGCGCCCATCTCGTCGGCGAGCAGCACGGCCAGGTCCTCGCTGGTGCCGGTGGCCGGGCAGGTCACCGGCGCCAGGCCGAGGTCCTGGACGCGCGCCAGGCCGGGCGCGACGCCGTTCGGGTACGCGTGCACGACGATCTCCGCGCCGGATAGCAGCGCCTTGTCGGATACCGAGTCCATGTCGCCGACGATGAGGCTGGGCCGGTAGCCGGCCTCCATCAGCGTATTCGCGCCGCCGTCCACGGCCACCATGACGGGCTTGAATTCCCTGATGTAGGCGCGCAGCGCGAGCAGGTCGTCGCGGTGCCGGTAGCCGCGGGCCACCACGAGGGCGTGCCGGCCCTCCAGGCTCGTCCGCAGCTCGGGGACCCGGACCCCGTCGATGAGCAGCTCGGAATCGCGGCTGATGTACTCGATCGTGTTAGCAGCGAACGCCTTGAGCTGGTCGGCCAGCCCTGCCTTCGCGTCCTCCATCGCCGCGGCGACCGACTCGGCGCCCTGCACCGTGCCCTTGGCGACGACGTCATCGCCCGTGTACAGGGTGCCGCCGTCGAGGCGGATACGCTGCCCGTCCGTCACGTTGTCGAAGACATCCTGGCCCATGTCGTCGACCAGCGGGATCCCGGCCTCGACGAGCAGCCGCGGGCCGAGATTGGGGTAGCGCCCGCTGATCCCCGGCGCGGCGTTCAGCACCGCCACGACCTGGCGGCCGATCAGCGCCTCCGCGCTCACCCGGTCCAGGTCGGCGTGATCGATGATGGCGATGTCGCCTGGCTGCAGCCGCTTGGTCAGGTTCTTGGTCCTGCGGTCCAGGCGGGCGGTCGCCGAGATGCCGGGCAGGTCCTGGGACCTGCTCCGACCAACCCAGGGTAGTCCGCGAGACGGCGCCTTCATCGCACAGTAATCTTGCCAGATCTCTGGGGTCCGGGACGCAACACGGCCGTTTGCGGGGCGTTGCCGGCATGCTGGAGCGTTACCGCCGCCTTGCCGCGATGCCGGCCGCCCGGCCGTGGCCGTTCAGCGGCCGCCCGGGCGCCGCCCGGCCGCTGCTCAGGCCCGCCCGGCCCGGTCTGCCGCCGCCGTTCCCGCCTTTTCCGGCTGCCCGGCCCGCTCTGCCGCCGCGACCGCGAGCAGTTCCTCGGCGTGCGCCCGGCCGAACTCCGAGTCCTCCAGTCCCGCCAGCATCCGCGACAGCTCCCTGACCCTGCCCTGATCGTCAAGCCTGGTGATCCCGCTGCTCGTGACGGAACCGTCGTCGGCCTTCTCCACCATGAGGTGAGCGTCGGCGAACGCGGCGACCTGCGGCAGGTGAGTCACCACGATGACCTGGGCCAGCCTCGCCAGCCGGGCGAGCCGGCGCCCGACCTCCACGGCCGCCTTCCCGCCGACTCCGGCGTCCACCTCGTCGAACACGAACGTCGGCACGGGATCCGCGCCGGCGAACACCACCTCGATGGCCAGCATGACCCGGGACAGCTCGCCGCCGGACGCGCCCTTGTGCAGCGGCAGCGCCGGCGCGCCGGGGTGCGCGGCGAGCCTGATCTCCACATCGTCGCCGCCGTGCGGGCCGAGTTCCTCCTGCGCGGTGACCGCGACCGTCAGCCGGGCGTGCGGCATGGCCAGCGCGGCCAGCTCCGCAGTGACTTCGTCGCTGAACCGCTCGGCGGCCTTCTTCCGGCCGGCGGTTAGCTGGCCGGCCAGCTCACCCACCGTCGCGGCGAGCGCGGTCTCCTGCTCGGCCAGCTCGGTGATCCTGTCATCGGCACCGTCCAGCTCGCTCAGCCGCGCGGCCGCCTGCTTGGCCCAGCCCAGCACCGCGGCCACGGTGCCGCGGTCGCCAGCCGCGGACCGGGCGGCGCCCGCCGCCGCGCGGACGCCGGGGGCCGGGCTGGCATCGTCATCAGGATCGGCGCCGCCGGCCGGCCCAGCGCGGCCGGTCGGGTGGTGGTCACCGGCCGGGTGGTCACCGGCGTCGGCCGAGCCGTAGGCGCGGATCAGCCTGGCCAGCTCGGCGCGGCGCTCCTGCACGAGCGCCAGCCGGCCGGGATCGGCCTCCACCGTCTCGGCATAGGAGGCAAGCTCGGCCGCGACATCGGCGACCAGGTACGCGGCCTCGGAGAGCCTGGCGGCCAGCGCGGCGAGCACGGCATCGTGCTGGGCCGCCGCTTCCAGCGCCTGGCGGGCGCCGCCGAGCAATGTCAGCGCGTCGCCGGCCTCGTACTGCCCGCTGGACGGATCAGACTGCAGCGCCTCATGCGCCGCCGTCGCCGCCGCGTGCAGCGCATCGGCGTGCGACAGCCGCTCGTCTTCCGCCAGCAGGTCGATGTCCTCGCCGCTGGACGGCTCGACCCGCTCGATCTCGGCCAGCCCGTGGCGCAGGTCCTCGGCCTCCCTGGCCCGGTCCCGGGCGAGGGACGTCAGCTCGGCCAGTTCCGCGCGGATGTCCCTGAGCCGCTGGTAGGACCGCTGGTACTCGGCGATCACGATCGCGTGCTCCGGGCCGGCGAACCGGTCGAGCGCCTCGCGGTGCCGGGCCGGCCTGAGCAGCTGCCGCTGGTCTGCCTGACCGTGCACGGCCACCAGGTCGTCGGCCAGGTAGGTGAGCAGCGACACCGGCACGGAACGGCCGCCCGCGAAGGCGCGCGACCGCCCTTCCGCGGACACCGAGCGGCTGATGATCAGCGCGCCGCCCTCATCGTCGAGGTCGCCGCCCGCCTCGTTGACCTGCCGGGCCACGCCGCCGTCAGGGTCGACCCGCAGCCGGCCGTCCACGCTGGCCCGCCCGGCGCCGGGCCGCACCCTGGCCGGATCGGCCCGGCCGCCGAACAGCAGGCCGAGCCCGGAGACGATCATGGTCTTGCCCGCGCCGGTCTCGCCGGTGACGACGTTGAAGCCAGGGGATAGCTCAAGGACGGCATCGTCGATCACCCCGAGCCCGGTGATGCGGACTTCCTCAAGCATCGCCGCCCGTACCCTCCTCTCGCTGGCCGGCCGCCGCCACCGCGTGCCGGGCATCGGCCTGGCCGCGCCAGCCGGCCACCGGCAGCCCGAACTTGGCGACCAGCCGATCGGTGAACAGCGCGCCGGCCTCGGCACCGTCCCGGCCAGCGCTGCCCTGGCCGGTGTCGCCCAGCCTCGCGAGCAGGACCGGCAGGGCACCGCGCCGCACCTCGACGCGCGCACCGGGCGGCAGATCGACCCTACGCCGCCCATCGCACCACAGAACAGCACCGGACGCCTCACTTTGGCCGTCCCTGCCGGCCGCCTGCGGCCACGGGCTGGTGCCGCCGATCACCTCGGCGGCGAGCACCGACCGCGGCGAGACCACCATCGGCCCGGCGAACAGGGCGTGGGCGCTGATGGGCACCAGCAGCAGCGCCTCGACCTCCGGCCAGACCACGGGGCCGCCGGCCGAGAACGCGTAGGCCGTCGATCCGGTCGGCGTCGCGAACACCACGCCATCGCATCCCCATCGCGACAGCGGACGGCCGTCAACCTCGGTCACCATGTCGAGCATCCGCTCCCTGGCCACCTTCTCCACGGTGGCCTCGTTCAGCGCCCAGGTCTCAGCGGTTACCCTGCCGTCCTGCCGGACGGTGACGTCGATGGTCATCCGCTGCTCGACGGCGTAGCGGCGGGCCACCACCCGGTCAACGGTCCCGGACAGGTCCTCGGGGTCCGCCTCGGCCAGGAAGCCGACATGACCCAGGTTCACGCCGAGCAGCGGGGTGCCGGCCGGCCGGGCAAGCTCGGCGGCCCGCAGCAACGTGCCATCCCCGCCGATGACGATAACCATCTCGGCGCCGGCCGCCGCCTCGGCCGACGGCGGCATCTCGCGTGCCGCGGGGCAGCCGAGGTCCCGCGCCTCGGCGGCCAGGACTCGCACCGACATGCCGGCCTCGGTCAGCCGGCCCACGACCAGGCGGGCGCTGCGCAAAGCCGCCGGGCGGCCCGTATGCGCCACCAGCAGCGCGGCCCGCTGTGAGCTCACCGAGATCCTTCCGCGTCGTCCCGGCCGGCCTGTCCGGCGTTCCTGTCGCCCTGCCGGTCCCGGCTCATTGCGGCCCGGCCTCGATGGCGTGCCCGAGCGCTGCCGCGTCGAGCGGCGGAGCGCCCCGGCGCAGCCACAGGAAATACTCCACGTTCCCGGACGGGCCGGGCAACGGGCTCGCCACGATGCCGCGGACGCCAAGTCCCTCCGCCTCCGCGGCCGCCGCCACCGATGCTACGGCGCCAGCCCGCTGAACCCGGTCCCGCACCACGCCGCCCGCCCCGACCTTGCCCTTGCCGACCTCGAACTGCGGCTTGACCAGCAGCACGAAGTCCGCGTCGGCGGCCGCGCCGGCGACCAGCGCGGGCAGCACGAGCGCGAGCGAGATGAACGACAGGTCCGCGGTCACCACGGCCGGCGGCGGGGCGACCTGCCCGGGCGAGAGCTGGCGCACGTTGACGCGGTCGAGAACGGTGACCCTCGGATCCGTGCGCAGCTGCCACGCGAGCTGGCCATAGCCGACATCGACCGCGACCACGTGCGCGGCCCCGGCCCGCAGCAGCACATCGGTGAACCCGCCGGCCGACGCGCCAGCGTCCAGGCAGCGGCGGCCGGCCACCGCCAGGTCCGCGAAGGCCGACAGCGCGCCCGCCAGCTTGCGCCCGCCGCGCGAGACGTAGTCCGGCTCTGCGCGCGGCTCGGCGACGGCGATCGCCGCATCCTGGCCGACCTGGGTGGCCGGCTTGGCCGCGGTCTGCCCGGACACGGCCACCCGGCCGTCCGCGATGAGGCCTGCCGCATGCTCGCGGGACCGGGCGAGGCCCCTGCGTACAAGCTCGGTGTCGAGCCGGATCCTCCTGGTCATGGACGTGGTCGCGGGCAGCTCAGCGATCCGGGCGGTGGTGCGCGGCTGCCGGGCCAGCACTGCCGGCTGCGGGCGTGCCGCCGTCCGGGCCGGGGTCAAGTTCCCCGAGCACCTCCCGCAGGCGCCTGTGCACCTGCTCGAATACCGGCGGGTGCTCGGTCACCGGCAGCCGGTGCAGCTCGTCGAGGCTGGCCATCGCCTCGTCAACCCTGGCCTCGCCGGTCACAGGCCGGTGCTGGCTCGCCTGCTCGTCCTGCATTAAGCATCACGCTCCCCGGGCGGCCTGTGCCCGTGCGTGCGCCGCCCTTCCTTGAACGCTACCGTCCGGGAACGACGAAGCGGCGCACCTCGCCGCGCTGATCCGCCCCGAGCGAGAGCCCGGCGGCCCGGAGATGGACAATGACCAGGAGAGCGAGGCCATATGGCGACGGCGGGAGAATGCCGCAAGGCGCTGGAAAGCCTGATTGCCCGCATCTCGGAGATGAACCCGGAAGACCGGGCTGCCCACCTGGATGACCGCACCCTGAGCTTCACGGTCAGCGATCTGGGCCTAATCTTCGTGACGCGGCTCGGGCCGCACGGCGCCGACTCTGTCAGGGAAGCTACCGCGACGGATGGCGCCGCCCAGATCCGGTTCACCGCCAAGAGCGATGACGTGCTGGCGATCGCGGCCGACCCCGGCAGTTTCGCGCGGGCATGGCTCACCGGGCGGTTGAAAGTCGAGGGCAACCTCCTCGACCTGCTGCGCCTCCGGAAGCTAATGTTCTAGCCGCCGCGTCGGCCCGCACCCGCAGCACTCAGGCTCCGTGTGAAGGCGGCGATGTGCCGTCGGATGTGCTGCGATGCCGGGCCCGGTCCGGGTGGCTGGTGGTGCCCACAGTGCATGTGGTGCGCATGATGCACGCGGTGGGCGTTCCGCCATTCCGGCCCGGCCGGAAACTGTCATTCAGCTGGAGTCAGGGGACCTGTTCGTCTTCGGCGGGCCGTCCCGGCTGGCCTACCACGGCGTTCCCAGGACCCTCGCGGGCACCGGCCGCCCCGGCATCGGGCTGCCGTCCGGTCGCCTCAACATCACCCTGCGCGAATCCGGGCTCGGATAGCCGCGAAGCCCGGCCGGGTCATGACCAGCCGCGGGACCCGGTCGTGCAGATCCGGCCGGGCAGCCGCGGGAAGCCTTTCCGCCGGTGCGATGCTGGGAACATGCCCGAGGGCGACGTGGTCTGGCGGACAGCGCGCCAGCTGCATGCCGCGCTGGCGGGCAGGGTGCTGACCCGCACCGACTTCCGCGTGCCCAGGTTCGCCGCTGCCGACCTGACCGGGCGCACGGTGACGGCCGCGGTATCACGCGGCAAGCACCTGCTGATCCGCACCGACGACGGCCAGAGCGTGCACTCGCACCTGCGCATGGACGGCTCGTGGCGGATCCGGCCGGCCGGCCGCCGGCCGCCCGCCGATCATCGGGTCAGGCTGGTGCTCGGGAACGACGCCTGGCAGGCGACCGGCTACCTGCTGGCGATGGTCGAGGTGCTGCCGACCAGCCAGGAGAGCCGCCTGGTCGGGCACCTGGGCCCTGACCTGCTCGGCCCGGACTGGGATGCGGCCGAGGCGGTCAGCCGCCTGCGCGCGGATCCGGCGCGGCCCATCGGCGAGGCGCTGCTTGACCAGCGGAACCTGGCCGGCATCGGCAACCTGTACAAGTGCGAGGTGCTGTTCCTGCGCGGCATCAGCCCGTGGCGGCCAGCCGGCCGCATTGGCGACCTGGATGCGCTGGTCAGCCTGGCCCGCCGGCTGCTGGACGCGAACAAGGACCGGGCCGGCCAGGTCACGACCGGCATCCGCGGCCGCGGGGCGGAGACCTGGGTGTACCGGCGGGACGGGCGCCCGTGCCGCCGGTGCGGCAGCCCGGTCCGCGCCGCCGGACAGGGCGCGCATCGCGAAGATCCGCAGGAGCGGGTCACCTTCTGGTGCCCGCATTGCCAGCCCGGATCCGGCTGACCAGGGCGGCCAAAGGCGATCGTCCCGGCACCGCCGGTCGCTGCCGGGAGAACGGTCACGATCAGGGAGAACGAGCCAGGCGGCGCCGATCGGGCCCGCCAGCGCTCAGCGGCGTGCCAGCGGATTCCTGGCACGCCGCCTGGCGCGAAGTGGCGCGCCGTTACGCGTCGCGCCTGCGGAACAGGATCAGCCCACCGGCGATCGCGATGGCAGCGTAGCCGCAGAACACCGCGAACCCGGTCCACGGGTGGAACATGTCCCGCCCGGATAGCTGCTCCCAGATCGCGGCGCCCGCGTTGAACGGGATCCACTTGTCGATGTGTACCGCCCAGTTGTCGGGCAGGAAGCCGCTCAGCATATAGAGCACGAACGTCAGGCCGATAGATGCCGTGATCGCCCCGGCAGTGTGCCGGAGCAGCGCGCCGATGCCGAACGACAGCAGCCCGCACACGGTGAGGAACAGGCCCCCGCCGATCACCGCGCGCAGCACGCCCGGCTGCCCGAGCACGGTGCCGACATGCTGCGTCGACAGGATCGCCTGGCCGACGAAAAACGACCCGAAGCTAGTGATCAGGCCTACGACCAGCGCGACTACCCCGAACACGATCGCCTTCGCGGCGAAAACCGTGCCCCGCCGCGGCATCGTGGTCAGCGATGCCGCGATCATCCCGGTCGAATACTCCGAGGTGATGGTCAGCGCGCCGAGCACGACGATGACAAGCTGGCCGATGAGCAGGCCGAACAGGCTCGTCGCCACCGCCTGTTCATGGGCACGGGCGGCCACCGCCGCGCCGTCCCGCGTTCCCGCCAGGCTGGCCACGTGCTGGGCCTCTCCCCAGCTGAACAGCGCACCGATGCCGACGCAGGCCACCACGAGCGCGAGCAGCGTCCAGTAGGTGGACCGGACTGACCGGATCTTGGTGAGCTCCGAGCGCAGCGCGCCGCCGAATCCGGCCCGGCCGGCGGCGGCCGGCAGCACGACGGCGCCGGCCGGGCGGCCCGGCTGAATCGATGTCATCGCCATCTCAGGCCACCCCTCCCGCGTGCACGCGCTCGGCGTCTTCCTGCGAACTGGCGGAGCCGGGCAGCCCGGCGTGGAACTCCACGCTGGCCGCGGTCAGCCCCATGAACGCCTCCTCCAGCGATGCCTGCGCTGGCGCGAGCTCATGCAGCCGCACGGCGTTGTCGAACGCGAGGTCGCCGACCCGGCCCGCGGTCAGCCCGTGCACCACGAGCGTCCCGCTCCCGTCGTCATGCACGGTGCCGCCGGCCGCCGCGACGGCCGCGGCCAGGACGTCCTGCTGCGGCGTGCGGATCCGGACGGTCTCGCTGGAGTTCTGCGCGATGAACTCGGCCACTGTGCAGTCGGCGATCAGCTGGCCCCGGCCGATCACGATCAGGTGTTCCGCCGTGTGCTCCATCTCCGACATGAGATGGCTGGACACGAACACGGTCCGTCCCTCCGCGGCCAGCGCCTTCATGAGGTTGCGGATCCACAGGATCCCCTCAGGGTCGAGGCCGTTCACCGGCTCGTCGAACATCAGAATGGCCGGATCGCCGAGCAGCGCGCCGGCGATCCCCAGCCGCTGCCCCATGCCGAGGGAGAACCCCCGGGGAGCGCTTCTTCGCCACCTCGCTCAGGCCGACGAGCTCGAGCACCTCGTCGACCCGGCGCCGCGGCAGGTTGTTGGTCTGGGCAAGGCAGAGCAGGTGGTTGTAGGCGCTCCAGCCGCCGTGCACGGCCTTCGCGTCCAGCAGCGCGCCCACTTCCCGCATCGGGCGGGCCAGCTGCCCGAAGGCCTTGCCGTTGACGGTGACCATGCCGTCGGTGGGCCGGTCCAGCCCGAGGATCAGCCGCATCGTGGTCGTCTTGCCCGCGCCGTTCGGGCCGAGGAACCCCGTTATCCGGCCGGGCTCGACGCTGAACGACAGATGGTCGACGGCCAGCGTGTCACCGTATCGCTTCGTGAGGCCACGTGCCTCGATCATGAGCTCGTCCTCCCTGGTTGCCGGGCAGTGTGCCCGGCCAGCCCAGCCAGTCTCGCCGCGCCGCGGCCGGTACCGCATCGGCCGGCTGGCTACTCCCGATCCGACCAGGGGCTGATCCAGGTACTACTCCCGGCTGACCTCAGCGGCCGAGCCCCAGCTCCGCCAGCGCGGGCCCGGCCAGGCCGGCCGAGATACCGCCCGCCGTCCATGCGGCGGCGCACAGCGCGCGGAGCCCGTCGATGGGCGCGCCCGAGCCCGCCAGCGTGAGCCGCTGGCTGTCCGCGTCGAGCCGTGCGGTCCAGCCGCCGCAGCGCGGCGCCCCGTCCGCCACGTCCACCTGCGGGTGCGGCTCCAGCAGCCCGGACAGGTCGGCAGCCAGGTAGGCGGGCCGCTGACTGGGGGGCGCGAGCAGCACGTCGGCCGGCCTGGACACCCCGGTCAGCACCAGCAGGCTGTCGGCGCCGGCCCGGACAGCGCCCTCGATGTCGGTGTCCAGGCGGTCGCCGACGACCAGCGGCCGCCGGGCGCCGGTGCGGTCGACGGCCTCCGCGTGCAACGGCGGCTCCGGTTTGCCTGCCACGATCGGTGGCTGCCCGGTGGCGGCCGCGATCGCCCGGACCAGCGAGCCGTTGCCCATCTCGGCGCCTCGCGCGGTCGGCAGCGTGAGGTCCGCGTTGGCGGCGACGAACAGGGCGCCGTTGGCCACCGCGAGCGCGCCCTCGGCGAGCAGCGCGTAGCTGAGGTCCGGCGAGAAGCCTTGCACCACCGCGGCCGGCCGCTCGGCGAACGCGGATACCGGGCGCAGGCCGCGTTCCCGCAGCGCGATCCGCAGGCCGTTGCCGCCGACGACCAGGACGCGCACGCCGGGCGGCAGCCGCTGAGCCAGCAGCCGCGCGGCGGCCTGCCCCGACGTGACCACGTCGGCGGCCGCCGCGGGCACGCCGAGCCCGGTGAGCTGGGCCGCGATCGCCGCGGGCGTGCGGGCGGCGTTGTTGGTCACGAAGGCATGACGCATGCCACGGCCCGCCGCCGCGCGCAACGCCTCCGGCGCGCCGGGAACCGCGGCGCTGCCGACGTAGACCACGCCGTCAAGGTCAAGCAGGGCGACGTCGTAGGCCTCGCTGAGCGGACGCGGGCAGCCGCGCGGAGCCAGCCGGACCGGCCCGCTGGCCGGCGTCCCGGCTCCGGGCGCTCCGGGCCCCGGCGTGGTGGGCGCCAGCGCGGCCGGGTGGCCGGCGGCCGGCGGCCGGCCGCCGGCGTCCGATGCCATCAGGCCTGTCCGCCGCTATCCGACCGGAAGCGGAGGGTGGCACGCACATCGCGCAGTGCATCGGTGTAATGCCGCAGGTCCGGCCGCATCGCGGCGGCCAGCGCGAGATGCTCGGCCGCCGCGCGCGGGTTACCTGCCCTGGCGAGCGCCAGCCCCAGGCCGAACTGCGCGTAGTCGTCGCTCGGGCTAGCCTCCACGATCTGCCGGAAGCTTCCGGCCGAGGCCGTATACCTGCCCGCGTCGAATTGTGCCCGCGCCAGCGCCTCAAGCACGCTGCGGGATCCGGGCTCGGCGGCGGCTGCCCGCTCCAGTAGCTGGGCAGCGGCGGCGGCGCTGCCCCTGCCGAGCAGGTCAAGGCCGCGCTGGTACAGGGCATAGGTGTCGCTTCCGCCTGCCGCCGCCCCGGCAGCGTGACCGCCGCCGGGCCGCCCTTGGCCGGCCTTCCCGTCACCCGGCTCCCCGTCACCGGCCGGCGCCTGCCCGGCAAATCCGGCACCAGCCGCGCCCTGGTCAGCGGGCTGCTGGCGGTCCTGGGCGGGCGGATCCTTGTCCAGCCGGGAATCCTTGCCGCCGCGCGGTGCTTCTGACATATGTGCAGATCCTTCCGTCCGGCCGCGAGTCAGCTGATGCCCGAGTGCCGCCGGGACCGGGACGTTCCGGCCTCGCCATGGCGCCTTTTCGCGGAGTCCGGTACGCAGCGGGCCGGGTGAGCGGTCTAGCCGAGGTCACCTCCCCACCGTACGACGTCATCGCGCACGACATCGAGGACCAGCTGATCGCCGCGGACCCGCACAACGTGGTCCGCCTGATCCTGCCGCGCAGCACGGCGGGGCGGCCTGGCGAGATCTACCGGGATGCCGCCAGGACGCTGCACCAGTGGCAGGCCGAGCGCATCCTGGTGCCGGACCCGGTCCCCGGGCTGTACGTGTACGAGCAGGCGACGGCGGGCCCGCCCGGCGCCGCCCGGCACGACGGCGAGCCAGCGGTCATCCTGCAGCGCGGGCTGATCGGGGCGCTGCGGCTGGTGCCGTCCGACGCCGGGGTCGTGCTGCCGCATGAGGACGTGGTGCCCGGCCCGGTGAGCGGCCGGCGGCAGCTGATGGAAGCCACCGAGGCGAACCTCGAGCCGATTTTCCTGCTCTACGACGGCAGCCGGCGCGGCGCGGCCACGCGCCTGGTGGAGGACGTGGCGACGGGCGCGGAGCCGCTCGTCGAAGCGCTGACCGAGGACGCGGTACGGCACCGGCTCTGGGCGCTGACCGACCCGGCGGAGATCGCCGCGGTAGCCGCCGACCTGGCACCGCGGCAGGCGCTGATCGCCGACGGCCATCATCGCTACGCTGCCTACCTGCAGCTCCAGGGGCGACGGCGGGATGCGGGCGAGCGGCACGGGCCATGGGACTACGGTCTGGCCCTGCTGGTCGACTCCGCCGCCTACCCGCCGCGGATCGGCGCCATTCACCGGGTCATCCCGCGGCTTGCGCCCGCCACCGCGGCGGAGCTGGCGAAGGGCGCGTTCTGCGTCCAGCCGCTTCCCGGCGGCAGCCAGGACCTGCCCGCGGCGCTGGACGCCCTGGCAAAGGCCGCTGAACACGGCGGCGTGGCCTTCCTGGTGGCCGGCAGTGGCGAGGCGTACCTGCTCAGCGAGCCGGACCCGGCCCAGGCCGAGGCTGCGATGCCGCCGGGCCGGTCGCCTCGCTGGCGCGGCCTCGCGGCATCGGTCCTGCAGGAACTGCTGATGTCGCGGGTGTGGGGTGTCAGCGACGACGAGCGCAGTGTCCGGATCGTGCATCATGATGCGGCGGCGGCGATCCGGCTGGCCGATGCGGCACCGGGCGGAACCGCGGTGATCTGCACGGCGCTGTCCGCCGCGGATATCCATGCGGTCGCGGCTAACGGCGAGCGCGTACCGCGCAAATCGACATCTTTCGGGCCGAAGCCGCGCACCGGGCTGGTGATCCGGGCGTTCGCTCAGGGCTGAACCCGGGTTTGCCCGGGCCGCCTAGGCGGGCACCGGTCAGCCGTGGCCTGCTCCCGGTCGCAGGCCCGTGCGGACATACAGGCTCAAAGGCGCCCACGGCCCCGGGACCAGCACGAACTGACGCCGGAAGTACGCCTCAAGCGCGGGCGTCCAGGCGATTCGCACGGGGTTGTACGGCGTCAGCCATACGTACTGCGCGGCGCCGAACGCCTGCCGCCACACCGCCGCCACCGCTGGCACCCGGCCTGCGGTGAGCCCGTTCCGGCCATGACCAAGCACGTAGTCGGTCCCGGTCGCGTCCACCATCAGGGAGCACCCCGGCACGTCAGAAGTGAACCGGTCGGTGGCGATGAGCAATGCGGCCTGGTCCGTGAGCACGCATGCCCCGGGCGGGATGACCCCCGGCACCGCGGCCGTCGGGTAGACCGGCGTAGGGGCGTTCTCGGCCCACGGCAGGGCAAACGGCAGCACGACGATCACCAGCCCGGCCAGCCCGGCCACCCACGTACGCAACCGGTCCGGTCGCCGGAGCCGGCCCGCCCGGGGACTGCCGAGCAGGCGCGCAGCGGACAGCGCCAGCGACATCGCGATGAACGGCGCGAGGAAGCCCGCGTAGTGATAGTAGAAATCGTCGGGCACCAGGAACGCGGCCACCACCAGAACCGTTGCCGCGAAGGCGAAGGTGTCCAGTGCCGGCGGCCGCTGCCGGGTCGCCAGCCAGGCGGCAGCGAACAGGCCGGCGATGAGCAAAGCAGCGATCACCCCGGCCACCGCGAGCGCGGCGTCGGGCGGATGCGCGGCGGTCAGCCCCGTCATCTCCTGGATCCGGAACCAGAGTGGAACGCGAATATCGGTCCTGGTCAGCTGCGCGACGATGACGCTGTCGTAGAGCCTGCGGGGCGCCACCGCAGCGAACGGCAGCAAAGGGACGGCGAACCCGGCGATCACGCCGGCCAGGAACCTGGCCGCCTGCCCGGGCCTGCGCACGCTCAGCGCGAGTATGACGGCCACCGGGATAATCGCCCAGACCTTGATCGCCCCGGCAAAGCCAAGCGCCGCGCCGCCCCAGGCGAGCCGCCGGCCGGTGGCGAGCTGGTCGCCGTCGAACACGGCGACGGCACCGGCCAGGCAGCCAACCACCAGCCACGGCTCGAGCAGCACGGTGTGCGCGGACTGCACGCTGCCCGGATAGACCGCCAGGATCCCGCAGGTCACGATGACCGCGAGGAGGCCGCGATGCCGCACAAGCAGCCCGCCGAGCAGCACGCCCGCGGCGCCAGCCGCCGCAGTCAGGATCCGGGCGGCCGCCATCGCCCAGGCCGCGCTGGTCAGCTTGGACACCAGCGCGGCCGGGATCATCACGACGGTGATGCCCGGCGGCTGCACGGTGATGAAATCGCGATACGGGATGGCGCCGTGCACCAAGCGCAGCGCGGCGCCGAAATCGGCGCCGTCGTCATACTCGGTGGCCCCGAGCAGATGACCGGGACGTGCGAGCTGGTACAGCCGCAGCCCGAATCCGAGCGCGGTCGCTGCCGCGATGATGGCGCCGGCCGTGGTACGCGGAATCAGCCGGCGGCCTGCCCGCTGCACGGCCGAGGCGCCGCGGGGCGCGCCGGCCGCAGGCCGCACCGTGATATCACTCACGCCTTCCCCTCAGCTCCCTGGTCCGGGCATCGGCGGAAACCGCCGCGCGTTTCAGGGTAAGTGGCATCCGGCCATGTGCGAGGGCAAAGACCGCTGTCTGAGAGAATCAGCGGGTGCCTGAACCTGATCCCGGCCTGGCAGCCACCGTGACCGACCTTGGCCACGAGGTGCACCAGATCGACACCCTGATGGCCGGGTATGACGGGATAACGGCCGGCTACCTCATCCGCGGCAACCGGCCCTGCCTGGTCGAGACAGGCACGGCGCCGTCGGCGCCGGTCGTCAGGGAGGCGCTGGCCGGCCTCGGCGTCGGCCCGGCGGACCTGGCCACGGTCGTGGTCACCCATATTCACCTGGATCACGCGGGCGGCGTCGGTGACATCGCCGCGATGTATCCGGGAGCGCAGATCGTGGTGCACGAGCGGGGCGCGCGGCACCTGGCCGACCCCGCGCGCCTGATGGCCAGTGCCCGCATGGTGTACGGGGACGAGCTCGACGAGTTGTTCGGCACGCTGGCGCCCACCCCGCCAGGCCGGATCCGGGCGGTGGACAGCACCGGCACCATCGACCTCGGCGGCGGCAGGCGGCTGGACAGTCATTACGCCCCCGGCCACGCCAAGCATCACGTCGGGTTGATCGACTCGGTGAGCGGCGATCTGTATGTAGGCGACGCTGCCGGGGTTTACATCCAGGAGACGGCGGACCTGCGGCCCGCCACTCCCCCGCCGGACTTCGATCTGGACACTGCGCTGGAGTCGCTGCGCATGTTCGCGGCGCTGCGGCCGGTGCGCCTGCTGTTCAGCCACTACGGCCCGGTAGCCGCAGTGCGGGAAACCCTGGAGCGGTCGGCCGAGGAGATCAGGCTCTGGGTGGAGGAGACCCGCCGGGCCCGGCGGGCCGGCCTCGACCTCGACCATGCCGCCGCCATGGTGGCCGAGCGGACAAAGGCGCGCTATGCCATCCTGGCCGACGACGCCGACCCCGCTCTCGCCGCCAAGTTCGACCGGGTCAGCGGCGCCGCAGCCAATGTGGCGGGCATCGCGCGCTGGCTCGACACTCACGACGCGCAGTAAGCCCGCCCCGCCTGAGCCTGCCCGCCCCGCCTGAGCCTGCCCGGCCCGCCAGCACCGCCCGAGCCCGCCGCTTCCCCGCCCGCCAGCACCGCCTCAGCCAGTGCTGCCCCGGCCCGCTCGGTCCCCGCCCGCTCGGTCCCCGCCCGCTCGGTCCCCGCCCGCTCGGTCCCGGCCCGCTCGGTCCCGGCCCGCTCGGTCCCGGCCCGCTCGGTCCTGGCCCGCTCGGTCCCGGCCCGCTCGGTCCCGGCCCGCTCGGTCCCGGCCCGCTCGGTC
>Ga0137372_10003195_pt1 | contig 15948 bp, 18 predicted proteins | sample SagtaG_6_FD_104911 | JGI IMG/M metagenome (GOLD analysis project Ga0137372, IMG submission 104911) | Vadose zone soil microbial communities from Sagehorn Ranch, Mendocino, California, USA - Sage1_R_60_16 metaG | ecosystem: Environmental > Terrestrial > Soil > Vadose zone | place: USA...
CATGGAACCGGCCTGTTCGTCCTCACCCTCACCGGCGACCGGATCTGCGCCTTCACCCGCTTCGACAGCAACGTGCTCCCATGGTTCGGGCTGCCGCGATCGCTTCCTAGCCGATAGGCAGCTTCCGAGTGCGCTCGGCATCGCCGATGTGAACGCGCAACGCAGAGACCGGATGTCCCAATTCAAGAGTGCCGCGAAGGGGCCTCGACTCCATGCTGGTGGCGGCGGTGGCGCCTGTCCCTGTCGAGCGAGGCGCTGCTTCCGCGCTGCTCTCGGGTCGTGGGCCTACGGCGTGGGGGCACTGACTTGAGGCCTGTCGGCGCCACGCACGTTGTCGAGCACGGTCTGGCCCTGCCGATCGACAAGGCGCGTGAACAGCTGTTGCGCATACCCGAACACCAGCGCCCAGGCAAGGATTTGCGCGGACGTGTCCAGTGCGCTGAGGCCGGGGACGAATTGGCCACGCATGAGCAGCAGGCCGAGGAATGCGGTGATTGCGCCGGTTGGCAGCTTGAGCGCAGCCAGAGCAACCGGCAGGCCGTACCGTTCGGATGAGCCCTTGATGCTGCGGATGGCCGCGGCAGTCGCGACGGCGGCGGCGGTAAGGCCGACGAGCTCGACGACGATGAGGTCCTGCGGTGAGGCCGTCTGCTTGGTCGCGTCATCGATGTCTTGTACCTGTGTGCCTGGCTGCTGTGGACTCGTACCCGACTGCCGAGTGGTAGGGAAGGGCGCCGACTGCGCGGTTGGGCAGACCACCACCGCTTGCCCAGATTCCTCGGGAGCGAAGCAGAGTGGGATCAAGGTCGGGCGGAAGAAGCCCGTGAGTGCCACTCCGATGGCGAGCAGTGCCATGAGTACCGCCGTGACGACCACGACGTTACGGAAGCTGCGCAGGCGCACATGCTCGCGGAGCGCCGCCGAGCTTGCCGCTCGCACCGTGGTGACGATCTTGCCGCGCTCCGCCTCGACCGTCTCCTCCTTTTCGGCAAGAATTTGTTCTTTGGGCTTCTGAGGCAACGGGTGGTCCGGGCTCTTGATCCCGAGCCTCTGGGCGATCCGCTCGAACTCCTGTCGTGCCGGGTCAGTCGGGGGGAGATGACACCGTACGTGCCTGAGCAGGCAGGGCATTTGGCCAAGTACGTAGTCGGCCGGCGCGAGGTTGAGGAGATGAGCCTCCGCAGCGTCGAGGTTGCTCATCGCGCGTTCGATGAGCGGGCCATTGCGGAAGATCCGGAACCGTCTGTTCGGCTGCAGCTTCGCCGCACGAGCCGCCTGCCTGGCCGCTTCGAGGTGGCGGCGAATGGCGCTCGCCAGGACCTCGTCGTTCCTTCGAACCTCGTCGTCCTTGCGCGGGGCCTTCGGCCTGACCCAGGCACACAGCGCTTCAAGTTCCTCGGCCCGCGTCAGGGTGCCTTCGCGCCAGGCCACCCACACGGGCCCTCCGATAGGCGGAGTCCTCGTGGTGACGGGCTCGTCGCTCGTGGTGGGCTTTTCGCTCGTGGTGACGGGCTCGTCGCTCGTGGTGGCGGGCGACGTTGCAATGTCCATTATGGAGTCCCCGCGACGGTATCCCCCTATGGGCAGAGTGAGCCAGTCGCGGAGGTAACACAAGCAGATATCACGGCTTGGAACTCGACCCGGGCGGTAGGACGGGAAGGATCAGAAGCGCCAGCGCGTCGCTCCGTACGGCTCGGCCGTACCCAGGGCGAAGGCGGCATCATCCCAGAGCGTTGCGGCCCGCGGGATCGACCGCTCGGTCCCGGGCCGCGGCGAGGCGGCCGGGACCGAGCGGGAGGAACCTCGGTCAGCTACAGACGTTGGTCTGGCAGAAGTCCTTCTTGTGGCTGGCCTCGTAGGCGATGGTGATGGGGAGGTTGGCGTAGACCTTGGCGTGGATGTTGCCGTTGGGGTCCCGGACGAGCTGGTGGCCGAAGACGCGGATGTCGAACCCGGTCGAGTCGGCACCGGTGACGCGCACGTTGGCAGGCAGGTTCGGCTGGCCACCCGACGGGGCGATGATGGTGACGTCGACGTGGTCGGGGGGGCCGCCGAGGTCGTGGTTGAAGTCGACCCCGAGGAAGCCCTGAGCGTCCGTGGTGCCGGCGACCACGTCGGCGTCGGACGAGGGGTTGCCCGGCGCGGGCGGGATCGCGGCGACCTGGGCCGCCCTGATGGCGTGCTCGGTGGCGTGGCGGCGGGGGGCGGGCGCCGCGGCGGCGACGGCGACGGCCGCCACCAGGCAGCCGGTCGCAACGAGGGCAGCGATGACGAAGATCGTTCGGCGCATGCGCGTCCTTCCTACGGTGCGGCCAGGTCGAGCCGCAGCCCGGACCCAGGGCCGCGGATGACCGGCCTGAGGGAGACCGGCGGCGGTCGGGCGGACTCTCCATCGTGGTTGCACCGCTTTCAAGTGGATTCGTGATGTTTGGAATCATTTGCTGACAACGACGCCTTGCCCCACACCGCCGCTGACGGGGGTCCGGGATAGGGGCTTGGAGGTCCGATCGGGGAGCCGGGCCGCTCAGGGGAGCCTGGCGACGGCGCCGTAGGTGGCCGTGTCCGCGGCGGACGGGCGGGGCTCGACCTCGCCCTCGGCGCGCCATTCGGAGATCGACCCGATCCCCGGAGGCACCAGCTCCAGTCCCTCGAAGAAGCGGGCGAACTCGTCCCTCGTCCTGAAGCGGAACGGGATCCCTCCCGCCACGTTGGCGGCGTCGATGCGCTCGAAGACCCCCGGCGGCATCAGGTCGTTGGTCACGTGGGAGACGACCATGTAGCTGCCGGACGGCAGCGCCTCGACGAGTCGGGCGACGATCCCGTACGGGTCGTCGGCGTCGACGATGAAGTGCAGGATCGCCACCAGCATCAGCGCGACCGGCTGCTGCAGGTCCAGCGCCCCGAGCAGCTCAGGATGGCCGATGATCTTGTCGGGCTCGCGCAGGTCGGCGTCGATGTAGGCGGTGGCGCCCTCGGGGGAGCTGGTCAGCAGAGCGCGGGCGTGCACCAGCACGATCGGGTCGTTGTCGACGTAGACGACGTGCGACTCCGGGGCGATGGACTGGGCGACCTCGTGCACGTTGGGGCTGGTCGGGATGCCGGTGCCGATGTCGAGGAACTGCCGGATCCCCACCTCCTCGGCCAGGAAGCGCACCGCCCGGCAGAGGAAGCGGCGGTTCTCGATCACGCCGACGCGGACGCTCGGGAACGCGGCCGCGACCGCGTCCCCGGCCTCCCGGTCGGCGGGGAAGTTGTCCTTGCCGCCGAGCCAATAGTCGTACCTGCGGGCCGGGTGCGCCACCGAGGTGTTGAGCTGCCGCGAGAGCCGATCCGGATCGCGCGACCAGGCTTCCCAGTCAGGCATGCCTCTCCTCCCGCCGGGTGACCGCGCTGCACGCGGCAACGAGCTGACTTCCAGGACAACCCTACCTGTTCTCGATGGAGCGGGCGCCGGGCCGCCCATGGGCCTGGTCGCTTCGTTGCCTGGGCTTGACCCCGGCGCGACCGGGATGCGGGAGGCTCCAGTTGGCAGCCTCCGGTCCGGGCGTGGGAGTCTTCGACTGCCTCGGGACGCTCGACCGCCGACCATGGAGCCCCGCGTGTCAGGTCAGCACCAACCCGATCGCCGACGCCGCGCGCTCGCGTTCGCCGCCTTCCTCGCGCTCGCCCTGCTCGCCGGGTGCTCCGGCGGCTCCAAGCCGAGCGCGCTGACCGACCCGCCCAGCTCGACGACGGGCACAGCCACCACCGCCACGCCAACCACCGTCAGGCAGCCGGCCGGGAACGGGCCACGCCAGCCCACCGGGACCCCGGTGACGCTCGCGTTCGGCGGCGACGTGCACTTCGAGGGCGTGATCCGCAGCCGTCTGGAGAGCAACCCGGCAACCGCGCTGGGGCCGATCTCGTCGGTGCTCCGCGAGGCCGACCTGGCGATGGTCAACCTCGAGACCGCCGTGACCACCGGCGGCGCCCCCACCGGCAAGGAGTTCAACTTCCGCGCCCCGCCGAGCGCGTTCCGCGCCCTGCAAGGCGCGGGCGTCGACGTCGCCACCATGGCCAACAACCACGGCGAGGACTACGGCGTTGCGGGGCTGCGGGACTCCCTGGCGGCCGCCGAGGCGGCCCACTTCCCGGTGGTCGGCATCGGCCGTGACGCCACCCAGGCCTTCGGCGCCCACGCCGCCACGGTGAAGGGGCAGCGCATCGCGGTCATCGGCGCCACCCAGGTGCTCGACTCGAGCCTCGCCGCCGCCTGGAGCGCCGGACCGGGCAAGCCCGGGCTGGCCTCCGCCTACCAGGAGAGCCGCCTGCTGGCCGCGGTCCGCACGGTCCGCCGCACCTCCGACACGGTGGTGGTGTTCCTGCACTGGGGCGAGGAGGGCGGCACCTGCCCGATCTCGCGCCAGCGCGCGCTCGCACCGCGCCTGGTCGCCGCCGGCGCCGACGTCGTGGTCGGGTCCCATGCCCACGTCCTGCTCGGCGCGGGCTTCCTCGACGGCGCCTACGTCAGCTACGGGCTCGGCAACTTCGTCTTCTACGCCCGTGGCGGCCTCGGCGCCGAGTCGGGCGTGCTCACCCTCACGGTGCAGGGCCGGGCGGTCACCGGCGCCCGCTGGACGCCGGCGCGCATCTCGGGAGGCGTCCCGATCCCGCTGGGCGGCGCCGAGGCCGAGCGTGCGCAGGCGTCGTGGCGCGCCCTGCGGAGCTGCACGGGCCTGTCGGCGGCTCCCTGACCACGGACCTCTCCCGCCAGGCGGGCCGAGCGCCTAGACTGCGACGCGAGCGTGCCGTCCGCCGGTGGAGGTACCGCGGCGAGCCGGCGTGCCGGCGCCCCGCCGTCGCCGCCCGGGAGGATCGCCAGTGGAACGGACCGTGCTCCTCAAGGTGTGCTCGAACGGCACCCGCGAGCAGGGCGCGCACCCCGCCCTGCCGGTCACCCCCATCCAGGTCGGCCAGGATGCCGCCGCGGCCGCCGCCGCCGGCGCGGCGGCCGTGCACGTCCACGCACGCGGGCCGGACGGCATGGAGACGCTCGCGCCCGGACCGTGTGGGCACGCGGTGGCGAGCATCAGGGCGGCCTGCCCCGGCCTCCCGGTCGGCCTGACCACCGGCGCGTGGATCGAACCCCACCCGGCGCGGCGCCTCGCCCTGATCGAGCAGTGGCACGTCCCGCCCGACTTCGCCTCCGTGAACCTCGGCGAGCCTGGCGCGGTCCAGCTCGCCAGCGTGCTGCACGAGCGCGGCATCGGCGTGGAGGCCGGACTCTGGAACCCGGACGACGCCCACCTGCTGGTGCGCAGCGGGCTCGCCGGCCGCGCCCTGCGCGTCATGCTGGAGCCGCAGGAGGACGACCCGGCCGCCGCGCTGGTCAACGCGGACGCGACCGAGCGGGTGCTGAGCGCCGCCGGCGTGCGCGTCCAGCTCCTGCTGCACGGGATGGGGGCCGCCACCTGGCCGCTGCTCGAAGTCGCCCTCGACCGCGGGCTGGACGTCCGCATCGGCCTGGAGGACACCCTCCGGCTCCCCGACGGCTCCCTTGCCCCCGACAACGCCGCCCTGGTCGCGGCGGCCAGACGGCTCGCCGAGGAGCGCGGCGTCACGCTCGCCCGAGCGCCGGTCGCCTGACCCGACCAGCGGTCGGCGCGACCGTACGTTCCGGGAACCTCCGGACGACGGATCATCTTGTACGAGATCGTATTGTGGGCGATCTATCGGTGCTAGCATCGGCTCCATGAGTCGAGGAACCGAAGAGGTGGCGAAGGTGAGCGGGGCTCCGCGGCCGCTCACCGAGAACCTCTGCTGGCTGCTCTCGCACACGAGCTACACGTTGACGACGGAGCTGACGGCCGCACTCGAGGGGCTGGGCATCTCGCCGCGCGCGCACGACGTCCTCGCCACCGCGATGACGGGTGATCTCACGCAGACCGAGCTGGCGCGGATGGTCGGCCTCGACAAGACCACCATGGTCGTCACGCTCGACGAGCTCGAAGCGGCCGGCCTGGCCGAGCGCCGGCCCTCCAGCAAGGACCGCCGCGCACGGGTGATCGCCGTGACCACGGCCGGCGAGCGCAAGGTGCGCGAGGCCGAGGAGATCACCCGCCGGATCTACGCCGACGTGCTCGCTGCGCTTCCCACTGCGCAGCGGAAGGCCTTCCTCGACGCGCTCGCCACGCTGGTGACCGGTCGGCTCGCCGAGCCGGCCGTCTGCGCCCATCCCGTACGGCGCCGCGCTCCGCGCGCCTAGCCCGCTCCCCGGATCCCTGCCGCACCGCCGGGCGGCTCACTGCCGAGGTGGTTTACTAATAGTTTCATAAGAGATGATCCCGTTCAGGATCATCTGCTATGGTCGTGTCTCGTGCCGCCGACAGGGAACGAGCTATGACCCAGAGCACGCGGATGACCGTACAGGGCAAGAGCGACAGGGACCGCTGGATCGCGCTGCTGATCCTCTGCACGGGGATGCTCATGATCGTCCTCGACCAGACCATCGTGAACGTGGCCCTGCCGTCGATCCAGAGCGACCTCGGCTTCACCCAGTCGGGACTCGCCTGGGTCGTCAACGCCTACCTGATCGCGTTCGGCGGCCTGTTGCTACTCGCCGGACGCCTCGGCGACCTCGTCGGCCGCAAGCGCATCTTCATGGCGGGCCTTGCCGCCTTCACCGTGGCCTCCCTCCTGTGCGGCCTGGCCCAGAGCCCGGGGCTGCTGATCGGGGCGCGCTTCGTCCAGGGCGTCGGCGGCGCCACCACCTCCGCGGTGATCCTCGGGATGATCGTCACCATGTTCCCCCGGCCCGACGAGCAGGCCAGGGCGATCGGCGTCTACAGCTTCGTCGCGTCGGCCGGGGCCTCGATCGGACTGCTCGCCGGCGGTGTCCTCACCCAGGCGATCAACTGGCACTGGATCTTCTTCGTGAACGTCCCGATCGGCGTGGCGACGGCGCTGGTGGCGGCGAGGCTGCTCGACCGCGACCAGGGCATCGGCCTGGAGCGGGGCGCCGACCTGCCTGGCGCCCTCCTGGTGGTGAGCGCGCTGATGCTCGGGGTCTACACCATCCTCGGGGCCAGCGACCACGGCTGGGGCTCGGGCCGCACGCTGGGTCTCGGCGCCGTCGCGCTCGCGCTGCTCGGTGCGTTCGTGGTCCGCGAGGCGCGCACCCCCAACCCGCTCATTCCGCTGCGCATCTTCCGCTCACGCATCGTGTCGGCGGCGAACCTGGTCCTCGCCCTCATGGTCGCAGGCATGCTGGGGATGTTCTTCCTTGGTGCGCTGTACCTGCAGCGCGTGCTCGGCTTCGGTCCCCTGGAGGTCGGCCTCGCCTTCCTGCCCATTGCCCTGGCAATCGGGGCGCTGTCGCTCGGGTTCTCGGCGCGCCTCACCGTGCGCTTCGGCGCCAGGGCGGCGCTGCTGCCCGGCCTTGCGCTGATCGTGGCCGGGCTCGCGCTGCTCCGGCGCGCGCCGGTGGACGGCAACTACCTGAGCGACATCCTGCCGTCGATGATCCTGCTGGGCGTCGGTGCCGGCCTCTCCTTCCCGTCGCTGATGACGCTGGCGATGTCGGACGCCACCGCGGACGACTCCGGCCTCGCGTCGGGCCTGGCCAACACCACCCTGCAGGTCGGCGGCGCGCTCGGCCTGGCGGTCCTCACCACCCTCTCCACCACGCGCGCCGCCAGCCTGCTCGCCGGCGGCGCCTCGCCAGCCTCCGCGCTGACCGGCGCCTACCACCTCGCCCTGGCCGTCGGCGTCGGCCTGGTGGTCGCCGCCCTCGCCCTCACCGTGACCCAGCTGCGCCCGCAACCGGCGCCCATCGACGCCGCAGAGCCCGCCGACGCCGGCCTCACCTCCTCCGAGCCTGCGGACTCGGAGGAGACCACCCAGGTCTGAGTCGTCGCAGCTCCACTGGCTCGTTGCCAGCGACCGGGACGACACCGGCGGCGGGACCGCGCCTGGCCGTGGCGCTGTGCTGACGGGAGGGATGCTCACCGCGCGGTCGCTCCTAGCCATGCGAATTTCGCATGCCAGATGGATGAAGTATTCATTGGTGACATGGCTTGGCAGCTCCTACCGTTGGCCTCGGCCACACGGCCACGGGATCGGGTGAAGGAGCGGACGTGGCGGATGGACTCAGGTTCGGTCTGTACGGGCTGCTGCGCGGGAGAGGTTTCGAACCGGACACGTTGGTCCGTCGGGCGCGGTTGGCGGAGGAGGCCGGGTTCGAGTCGCTGTGGGTCGGCGACCACATCGCCCTGCCCGCCGACCAGGACGGTGAGCAGCCGCGCCTGGAGGTCGTGGTCACCGTGAGCCATCTGGCCGCGGTGACCACCCGGGTGCGGCTCGGATTCGGCGTGATCGTGCTGCCCCAGCGCCAGCCGGTCCTGCTGGCGAAGCAGCTGTCGTCGATCGACATCCTGTCCAAGGGCCGGCTGACCGTCGGCATCGGCGTCGGCTACGTGGAGCCGGAGCTGCGGGCGCTGGGGGTGTCCCTCGCCGACCGGGGCGCCCGCACCGACGAGTACCTCGCCGCGATGCGCACGCTCTGGACCGAAGCGGCGCCCTCGTTCGAGGGGCGTTACGTTTCCTTCGCCGGGGTCTTCCAGCGTCCGCGGCCGCTCCAGCGGCCACATCCGCCGATCGTGTTCGGTGGGCACTCGGCAGCCGCGCAGCGCCGGGCGGTCACGACCGGGAACGGTTGGTACGGCGTGTACCTGGACGTGGAGCAGGCGGCAGAAGCGCTGGCCGGGCTCCGCAAGGTCGCTGCCGAATGCGATCGTCCAGCTCACCTCGGCGAGCTCGAGATCACCATCACACCGCCCGGAGCGATCGACCTCGAGACGGCGCGGCGCTACGCCGACCTGGGCGTGCACCGGCTGGTGCTCCAGCCGCCCAGCGCCGACGGCTCCGGCATGGAGGAGCTCATCCAGACGGTCGGCGAGACCCTCGTCGGCCGCCTGTGACGGTCCGCTCCCAGCCGCTCGGGTGTGACCGAGTTCCGTCGTGGGCGGGTTGCGGCCCCACGACCGCGCTCGCGCCGGGTTGGCTCGTCAGCCGTCGAGGACCGCCAAGTCGAGCTGGCGCAGGCGCTCGGGGTCGGCGAGCGAGTCGATCGCGACGATCCTTCCGTCCCTGACGGTGAAGCCCATGACCGAGAACGGCCGTCCACGCGGCGCCACGACGACGCCCGCGGCGCCGTTCACCAGTGCCGGCCGTACGAACGGGGAGAGCCGCGCGTAGGTGAGCGCCTGCTCGGCCACGGCGGACGCACCGTGAAGCACCACTGAGGCGCTCGGACGCGCGGCGCCGCCGTCGGACCGCAGCACGACGTCCGGGTCGAGCACCGCGACCAGCGCGTCGAAATCACCGCCGCGGGCGGCGGTGAAGAAGGCGTCGACGACCTTTCGCTGACGGGCCAGGTCGGCGTCGGGAACCGGGGCGGTCTCCTGCACCCGGCGGCGGGCACGGCTGGCGAGCTGGCGTGCCGCGGTCGGGGTGCGCCCCACGATGGACGCGATCTCGTCGAAGGGCACGGCGAACATGTCGTGCAGCACGAACGCGAGCCGCTCGGCCGGCGCCAGCGTGTCGAGCACCACCAGCAGTGCCAGCCCGACCCCCTCGGCCAGCAGCGCCTCCTGCTCGGGGTCGATCCCGTCCTGGTGGCTGATGATCGGATCGGGCACGTGCACGCCCAGGCCCAGAGGCTGCTCACGCCGTGACCTGCGCGCGCGCAGCATGTTGAGGGACACCCGCGCGACGATGGTCGTCAGCCAGCCGCCCAGGTTCTCCACCTCGCTGCTGTCGGCGCGGCTGAGCCGCAGCCAAGCTTCCTGGACCGCGTCCTCGGCCTCGCTGAACGAGCCGAGCATCCGGTAGGCCACCGCCCGCAGGTGGCTGCGGTTGGCCTCGAACCGCTCCGCCAGCCGGTCGCCATCGTCCACCGTCACATTCCCTCGTCGCGCCGTGTCATAGCAGTGACCGATGAAACCTAACCGGTGTGACGGCCACAGGCACCTGACGACCACTTGGAGGAGAGCAACCATGCAAGCAACCAGGAAGGTTGCGGTAGCGGGGGCGACCGGGCGGGTCGGCCGTCACGTCGTCGACCTGCTCGAGGCCGGGGGGCACGAGGTCGTCGCGATGTCGCGTTCCAGCGGCGTGGACGTGGTCACCGGGGACGGTCTGGCGGAGGCCCTGGCCGGCGTGGAGTGCGTCATCGACGTGGCCACCGGGCCCTCGCCCGAGCAGCAGGCGGCCACCGAGTTCTTCACCGCCGCGGCCCAGAACCTGCACCAGGCCGGCGAGCGGGCCGGCGTGCGGCGAATGGTCGTGGTGTCCATCATCGGGTGCGACCGGTTCACCGCGGGCTACGGCGCGGCGAAGGTCGCCCACGAGCGGGCGCACCTGTCGGGCCCGATCCCGGTCCGTATCCTGCGCGCGGCGCAGTTCCACGAGTTCGTCGCGCAGCTCCTGGAGTGGGGCAGGCAGGGCGAGGTGTGCTACGTACCCAGGATGCGCACACAGCCGGTCGCCGCCAGGACCGTCGCCCAGGCACTCGCCGACCTGGCCACCGACCCCGAATCGGCGCCAGCACCGGGAGCGGCCGGGGTGCCGATCTTGGAGATCGCCGGCCCGCGGGAGGAGAGCCTTGTCGACCTGGCGAACCTGCTGGTGGCCCGGCGCGGTGACCCGGTGAAGGTCGAGGGCGTGAGTGACCCGGCCGACCCGGACCGCGACGTCTACGAGACTGGCGCCCTCCTGCCCGGCCCGGACGCTACCCTCGCCGGCCCGACGTTCGAAGCGTGGCTCGACTCCACCTCCTGAAAGGAATCGACATGGCAGTCAGCAGAACCCACCGCTACAGCGTCGACCCGGCCGACCTCGACGAGCTGATCGCCCGGCGGGCCAAGCTCATCGCCGCCATCCGGTCGGCCCACCCCGGCCTGTCCGAGGCCCGGCTCACCCGGCTCGAGGACGGGACCTTCACCGACGTCTGGCGCTGGGACTCCGCCGAGCAGATGCAGGCGGCCCAGGCGGACATGGCGAGGTTCCCCGAGGCCCGCCAGGCGATGTCCCTCACCCGGGACAACACCCCGATCGACGGCGAAATCGTCGACGAGCGCTAACGCGCACCCTCCCCTGCGGGTGGCGGCGGTCATCCGCCGCCACCCGGCAGCGGCTCACCGGACGACGCGAAACCAGAGGTTGGTCGCTTGCGGCGTGTGGCTCAGGCTGAGGCGTTCGAGCTCGACGTTGGTCCCACCCGGGCGGTCGAACAACCGGACGCCGTCGCCGAGCAGGACGGGCGCGATGAGCACGAGGATCTCGTCGAGCACACCCGCGTCGAGGCACTGCTGGGCGGTGTTGGCGCCGAGGACGTTGACGTACTTGTCACCCGCGGCGGCCTTGGCCGCGGCGATGCCGCTGTCGAGGTCACCGACGAAGGTGACACCCGGCACCGGCGAGTCCGGGGCATGGTGGGTGAGCACGAACTGTGGTCCGGTCCACCCCCCGCCAAACGGCTTGCCCTCCTTGGTCGTGCCCTTGTACGGATCGTCGCCGCGGAAGGTCCGGTTGCCGACGAGAAGAGCACCGATCTTGCCGACAACCTCGTCCACCGTCGGGTTGGGCCCGAGGTGCTCGGTCAACCAGGACATGTCACCACCGTGGCCGGCGATGAAGCCGTCCAACGACATCGTGACCGAGTACAGCACCTTACCCATGACCCACCTCCGTCGCGATCGATCTTGGTTGCGTCCTGTTGAGACGGCGGGTCGCGCGCAAACTCATCGGTGCGTCGGAGGCAACGCTGTGGGCAGGGCGAACGTCGCGAACAGGTCGGGGTCGTGGAAGGCGGTGGACTCCACGATGCGGCCGTCCTCGATCCGCAGCACCGTGATCGCGAAGGCGCGGTAGTACAGCCAGGCCCGCAACGTCGAGCGGCCCTCGAAGCCACCGAGGCTCTTCCACGCGCGCAGGAACGTCTCCTGCACCAGATCCTCCGACTCGTCGCCCGCCCACGCAGTAGCTACATCGTCGTCACCTGCGCCCAACAACCACCCTCCGCCCGTAACTCGACCGCCAGCTGGACCCTGGCATGAACGCTACGAGAGGCATGACGGGGTCATGGTAGGAGCCCTCCATCTCCTCTAACCTGAATCCACCGATGCGGTACTGAAAGTGATGCGATGCCCCCGATCGTCGACGGCGCCCACGGGGCGAGCGGCCCTGGCCACCGCCGTCAAGGAGAGATGATGGCTGTCTGCACCCACCTGGACCAGATCAAGCTCACCGAGCCGCCTGGACCCGTCGCCGGTTGCGAGGAGTGCCTCAAGACCGGCGGCTGGTGGGTCCACCTGCGGATGTGCGAGACCTGCGGCAAGGTCGGCTGCTGCGACTCCTCCCCAGACCGCCACGCCAGCCGCCACGCCCTGCGCGACAACCACCCCATCGTCCGCTCGCTGGAGCCCGGCGAGGACTGGAGCTGGTGCTTCGTCGACCAGGTCGACTTCGTCATCGACACCCGCGACTGAGGATGGATGAGTGGGCAGACGGGGACCTGGAGGATGCGTTCGAGGAGCGCCTTGACGCGCTGCTCGCCAGCTCACAGGTTACGCAGCAGCGCCGCCGCCGCTGTAGGGTCCGGCCGAACATGTCCATTTCACCTGCGGCGATAGGCCGCGTCCGCGCTAGTTGCCCACCCGCTGTCCGCGGATAGTTGTCCAATCCCTCGCGGACGACAGCCAGCATCAGCCTTGCGTCACGCACCGATGTCGCGGCGCTGCCTGGTATTGCGAACCTGACGGCGGACGCCGGTTCGGTTGACCCGGAAGCGTGCCATCTCGGTCGTTACCTCGTAATGCGCGGCGATCGCTCGCTCATCGAGGCCGAGGCGGACGGCGGACAGCAGCAGCGGGCGCGGCAGCAGCAGCGTTCCACCTAGGTTCGTCGCTTCCTCTTCCTGATCGGGTCGGCAGGTCCGAAATGGGACACCGGCCACGATCCGGATCTCGTCCAGCCGGTGATCGAGCAGCAGGTGGGACAGCTCGTGGGCGATGTCGCTGGCCCTGCGTGCCTGGGTCCGCAGCGGGTTGACCACGATGACCTTGGTGCCGTCGATGTCGAACGTACAGGCGGAGAACGCGAACGCCTGGACTCGCTCGAGGTCCTGCAACCGGGTAGCGTCGATCAGCTCGTCAGCGGCGATCACGCGGATGCCAAGGTGCTTGGCGACCTGGAGCACGTCGACCGGCTCAGCGGGACCGAGGCCGAGGTCTGCTCGGATCCGACTTGCTTCCCGCTCGGCTTCGGCAAGGAATCCTCGACGCAACGTCACTTGCCAACCCCACCGATGCGCTGCTTCAGCGCGGTGTGCATGTCGGTGAGCAAGCTACCTAGGCGCTCTGGGACGCCCGGGCGGAGGACCGAGGCGGCCCGCAAGTGCACCGCCAGCGCCGGCGGCTCGGATGCCTCCCGAGCAAGCGCCGTGTACAGGTCGCGGACGATCCCGACGATGTGCTCGGCAGCCTCGGCCGTCAGGCGGGGGTCCGCGAACAGGTGGTTGGTCACCCTGTCGATGGTGTCTTCAGCGCGCTGGGTGCTTGAGCGGAAGAAGCGCTCGGGTGGGACGCCCAGCCATGCGCACAGTCGCGTGAACGTCGCAAGGTCAGGCTGGGCGCCGGCTTCGACACGCGCCAGCGTGCTGAAGCTCACGCCCGCGTCCGCGGCAGCTTGCCGGATCGAGAGCGCCCCACGGCGCTCTCGGACCAGGCGCCCAAGCTCGTCGACCTGGATGCCGCTGGGTTGGTCGGGCTCGTGCTGAGCGCCGGATCCGGTGGCCGACCGTGGCATGAGCGGGAGTGTATCAGCGAAGCGACAAGGACTCTTGCTGATAACGAATCAGCACCATCGGATTGCAACTTTGCTGATACAGAAGCTAGGCTCCCGCGCCAACAGAGCAACCGACATCCCTCTCAGGAGGCAGCATGCCGCTCAAGTCACTGATCGACGACGCCCGCGCGGAGATCGAGGTCACCGACGAGGAGCTCGAAGAGGCCCGGGACCGCCGCGGCAAGATTGCCGCGGCCCTGCTGGCAGCCTTTCCCGGCTCCCGCATCTACGTCAACGGCAGCATCGCCCACGGCGACGCCATCACCCCACTCAACGACATCGACGTCGGCGTGGTGGTCGCCGGCGCCGCCCAGGACTACGGGCCGGGCCGGCGCGGCCCTCGGGACCTCATGGAACGCGCCCGGGACGCCATCCGGAAGCACCTTGGGGAGGAGTTCCCGAAGCTCACGGTCACGATCGAGGGGCAGCGGCGGGCCGTGCTGGTGCGCTTCGGCGACCCGGTGACCGCGGGCCAGCCCGACTTCACCGCCGACGTCATCGTCGCCATCGACAACCCCGAAGGGGCCGGGCTGTTCATCCCCAACCTGCAGGTCAACGGCTGGGACCGGTCCGACCCCGAGACCCACCTCGACCTGGTGAAGGCCGCGATCAAGGCCACCGAGGTGGTGTTCCCCCGGGCGGTCCGGCTGCTGAAGTACTGGAGCCGGCGGCACGGCAAGCCCGTGTGCTCCTGGAACATCAAGGTGCTGGCGCTGGACTGCATCACCAGACCGATGCCGCTGGCCGAGGCCATGCAGGCCTTCTTCCGGTACGCCGCCGACGCGCTCAAGGAAAACCAGGGCCTGACTCCCGACCCGGCCCACGTTGCCGGCCCAATCAAGCTGAACATGGCCACGCGTGAGGTCATCACCCGCCTGCGCGCTGCCGAGGGGCACATCACCAGGGCGCTCGACCACGAGGCCGCGGGCCGGCCCGCCAGCGCCCAGCACGAGCTGGCCGTGCTCCTGCCCGACATCGTTCCCGACGCCGACCCGTCGCAGGTCGCGGCTGAGGAGGCCGCCCGGCTCACCGACACGGCCAAGCTCGGGACCAGCGTCGGCGTGGGGGCCGGCAGCGGCCTGAGCATCCCGAACAGCCGGGCGTGGGCGCCGCGCTGACCCCGTGGTACGGGATCGACGCCGCCTGGTGGGTGCCGCTGGAGCGCGACGCCCGGCGAACCTTTGGCGACGCCCTGCGCCACACCCTCACCCACAGCGACTTGACCTACCAGCTCGACGACGTCGACGTCCCCGGCGACCCGCAACGGCGCAACATCCGCATCACCTTCCACGCGCAGCCGCCCTACCCGACCTACGGCCAGCGACCCCAGGACTTCCCCCGCGTGCACGCCACCCCGCGGACACGATCCAAGCACCGCTACCCCGAAGACGACGCGCTGTGCCTGTGGCACCCACACGACCCGCCCGAGCGCCGCTGGACCAGCGACCAAGGCCTGCTTGTACTGATTGAGCTCACCCGCCGCCACCTCTTCCTTGAACTCCAGTGGCGGCAGACCGGAACCTGGGCACTTGAGGACGCCCCACACGGCTTCGGAAAGGCTCGATGAACCAGACGACCGGCGGGACCGGGATTGGCGTCACCCAGATCGTCGTCCTGGTCGTGCCGGTCGTCGCCGGCTGCTTCCTGCTCGCCGGCTACCTCCTCAACCAGATCTGGGCGCGCAACGAACGCCGCGCCAAGGCCTTTGCCGACGCCCTCGCCGCCGTCGAGAACTACCTCGAGATGCCCTACCGCGTCCGACGCCGTCCCGCCTCGGACCCAGAGACGCGGGCCACGCTCACCAACCAGATGAGCGACATCAAGGCGCAGATCGCCTTCCACCAGGCCTGGCTCCAGGTGGAGGCACCGCAAGTCGCCGAGGCGTACGACGACTTGGTTCACGCCGCTCAGGAAGAGGGCGGCGCGCAGATGCAACAAGCCTGGCAAGAGCCGCTGCGCGACACCGACGCGGCCATGAACCTCGGCGTCGCCTACGACCGCAGCAAGTCGGACGCCGCCCGCGCGAGGACCCTCAAACGCATGCGGGAAGAGATCAGCTTCCCC
>Ga0137372_10003201_pt1 | contig 15938 bp, 12 predicted proteins | sample SagtaG_6_FD_104911 | JGI IMG/M metagenome (GOLD analysis project Ga0137372, IMG submission 104911) | Vadose zone soil microbial communities from Sagehorn Ranch, Mendocino, California, USA - Sage1_R_60_16 metaG | ecosystem: Environmental > Terrestrial > Soil > Vadose zone | place: USA...
AACGACTTTGCCTATGCAACCGACCTTAGCGAGATTCCGCCGCCAACAATGGGGCAGATGCTCGGTCTCGACGTCCTTGTGCTTGACTGCCTGCGTTTCAAGGAACATCCCACGCATCTCTGGGTCGATAGAGCCTTGGAGTACGTCGAAAAGATAAAGCCGCGCCGCGCCTTTCTTACGCACATCGCGCATGACGTAAAGCACGCGCGCGATTCAGCGCGGCTGCCCGAGGGAGTAGAGTGGGCTTATGACGGATTGGTTGTAACCGATGAGTGATGAATCGATGGAGACCGAGCCCGAAGTTGAGAGTTCAAGCTTTAGCTTGGGTAGTTCCTCAGCCCGACAACCTAAAGGCTGAACTCTAAACTGCATGAGATTATTCCACGGAACCGACAACGCCGAAATCCAACGACCGACGGTGCTGACGCTCGGTGTGTTTGACGGGCTGCATCTTGGCCACCAGTTGATTATGCACACGGTGGTAGAAAGGGCGCGTGAAACTGGTGCTGTCCCGACCGTCATAACTTTCGATCCGCATCCGCGCGCCGTTCTGCATCCCGAATCGGCGCCGCCACTCTTGCAAACGCTCGATCAAAAAGTTGAAGGGTTTGGTGTCCTTGGTATCGAGCAAACAATCGTCATTCGTTTCGACGAGGAATTCTCCCAAACGCGGGCCGGAGATTTTCTTCGCGATGTCGTCAAGGATCGCCTCCACGCGAAAGAAGTTTACCTCGGCCGCGGCTTCGCTTTTGGTCATAATCGCGAAGGCAACATTGAATTGCTGAGGCGCGTTAGCCAGGACTTGGGGTTCTTTGCGGATGAAGTTCCGGAGGTTCAGTTTCGCAGTCAGCGCGTCAGTTCCAGCAAGGTAAGGGGACTGTTGGCAGAGGGCAAAGTAAATCTGGCGCGTCGGCTGCTTGGCCGTCCTTATGGAGTAGAAGGCCGCGTTGAACGAGGGGCTGAGCGCGGCGCCCGCCTAGGCTTTCCTACAGCCAACTTGCACCCGCGGAATCGCGTCATACCCAAGAATGGCGTCTATGTGACCGGTACACTGATCGACGGGCAATGGCGCCGCAGCCTAACCAATGTGGGCGTCCGGCCGACTTTTGAAGCCGATTCGGAACCTTCAGTCGAGACTTTCGTAATGGATTGGGCGGGTGATCTTTACGGGGATGTGGTGCGCGTTCGATTTCTCCACCGCTTGCGCGATGAGCGTAAGTTTGGTTCGATTGAAGAGTTGCGGGCGCAGATTGAGGAAGATGCGAAACGCGCGCGGAGTTATTTTACACGAGGCGGCACGAGACACATGCTCTCCCTGGTTTGAGGGTTATCAATTTTTATGAATAAGGATCTAGCACTAGTCCCGTTAGCGGAGATTACGCGTGACGGCAATGGCAAGGTGATCGTCGCGGGCAATCCTGCGATCAATCACAGTGCCGGCAGTTCTTCTTCGGTCAAAAGCACTCCTGGTCCCGAGCCGCTGAGTGACGAAATGGTGGCCGAGATACTCAAGGGTCGTGGGCTGCGTGGCTGGTTACGACTCACCCAGGTGGCTCGAATACTCGGATTGTTTTCGCTTTACCTCTTTCTCGACACTTACGACATTCGCGCCGATTTCAACCGCCGAATGATTGAGCGACTCCGTGACGAAGCGAAAGCGGGCGCTTTAAACGCACGATTGCGCGGACGCTCTCGCCACTTCCTGCTGGTCGCTTTGGACAAGTTGATTCGGCTCCTGCGCTTGATTGTATTTCGCGGCGGCGAAGGGTCGGACAAAAAAGCCGCGCGTCTTGCGAAACAGGCAACTTGGTTGAGTAAGAGTTTGATCGATCTTGGTCCGACATTCATCAAGATCGGTCAGGCGCTTGGCACCCGGGCGGATCTATTGCCGCTTGCTTATGTGAAAGAATTGTCAACGCTACAAGATCAGGTGCCGGCCTTCCCCACTGCCGAAGCCTTTGCGCGCATCGAGGTCGAACTTGGCCGCGGTTTGCAGCAGTGTTATGCGGAGATTGATAGCGAACCTATTGCTTCGGCCTCGTTGGGCCAGGTTTACCGCGCGCGTTTGTCATCAGGCGAAGAAGTCGCTGTTAAGGTTCAGCGGCCTGATCTCGAACGGATCATCAGTTTCGACATCGCGATTCTTTATAGACTGGTGAAACTCACTAACCGCTTCTTCCCAAAAGCGAATGAAAACGCCGACTGGGAAGGAATGCTCCGGGAGTTTCACAGCACTGTCTTTGAAGAGATGGACTACGTTAAGGAAGGACGGAACGCGGACCGCTTCCGCGACAACTTCCGCACCTGGCGAGTGGTTCGTGTGCCGAAAATTTACTGGACACACACGAGCCGTCGCGTATTGACGCTTGAATTCATCCGCGGCACGAAGGTCATAGACGTTGAAGGTCTACGCGCACGGCGCCTTTCGGCTGTCAAAGTCAACCGCTTGCTGGTTCGCACCTATTTGAAGCAGTTATTGGAAGACGGTTTTTTCCACGCCGACCCGCACCCGGGAAATCTGCTGGTTATGGATTCCGGTCACCTTGCGTTTTTCGACTTCGGGATGGTTGGTCGCATTACTCCAAAGTTGCAGTCGCAGATGATTAACGCGTTCTTTCATGTAGTTGCACGCGACGTTCACGGCCTGGGCCAGGACATCATTAACCTCAACTTCCTTAAGCCGGGGGTTGATCCCGAAACAGTGCGACCCGTAGTTGAAAGACTTTTCAAGGTCTACCTCAATCTCAAGCTTGGTGAGGTCAAGTTTAAAGAGTTGACCTACGACCTGGCCGAAGTCATCTATGAGTATCCCTTCCGTCTGCCCGCAAATTTCACCTACATTATGCGCGCTCTAATGACCCTCGAAGGCATTGGTATTGTCACCGATCCGGAATTCAGCTTCTTCGAAACCGCGAAGCCTTACGCGAAAGAGTTTATGTTGCGACGCGAGGGCAAAATGTTTCGCAAACTAATCTTCGACAAACTGATTGGCCGGGAGAATGGAAACGGCGGTATTGAGTGGTCGCGAGTCTGGAAACTTACGAAGATGGCTGCGCAGATGTATCTGGGTTAATGAAATCATCAAGCCGCGGATTTACGGGAATAAACGCGGATCAGTAATCGAAAAGCTGATCCGCGTTTTTCGGCGCAAATCCGCGGCTGATTCTTCTGCTGTTGATCTATCCTTTACCTTCTCGCACCTTCTCACCATTCGAGGAAGGCAGATTCATTTGGTTGCGGAAGAGATTTAGGAGCAACAACGTGCCGATGCCACCACCGCCATCGCCCGCGCCCGCACCACCCGAAGCCATAATGTCCGGCGTGATGCGTACGCCTTTCTCGCCGATGACCTTCAGCACTTCAACCAGGGCCACACCCTGGGCGCCCAGCGCGTTGACCTGTTCGTGATAGGCGACGCCTTGAGCCTCACCCATCAGGCGGACCTTCTCGGCTTCAGCTTTACCGGTTTGCAGGATGTAGTGGGCCTCACCTTCACCTTCGGCCTTACGCTGTTCGGCGCGTTTGCCGGCGATTTCAACGCCCACCGTTGCTCCCATCAAGTCTTTCTGGTTGTCGGCCTGTGATTTCGTTCTTTCCAACTGAATACGCTTGTCTTCCGCTTCCCGCTGAGCGTTGTACATGTTCTGGCGCTGCTCGGCAAGAATCTTCTCAGTCTGCGTCTTCATCAGCTCTTCCGGCAGATGAATGTGGCAGATCAGCACGTTGACTACATCGACGTGATACTTCAGCAAGTGTGCCCGCACGCGAGCTTCAGCACGTTCCTGTTCCTCATGACGGTTTTGCAAATAGGCCATAGCCGAGGATTCGGAAGCCTGGTTGCGAAAGATAGAATCGATCAGTGGATGCATCACGTTTTGAATCAGCCGCTCGATGCCGCCAATCTTCGCTACCATAAAAGGTGCGTCTTCAGGCTTCACGCGAAAGACCACGCGCACTTCCAACTGCATCGTGAAACCGTCTTTCGAGATCACCTCAAAAGGATTGAAAGTGTTGACGACTTCGCCCGACGTCCATTCAACTGTCTGGTTGGTGGTCGGGATAACAATCGGCGTGATGGCCAGCGTGTTGACATAGTAGCGGCCTGGGCCAACGACGGTTTCCTGTATGCCGCGATAGCCTTCAGGTACCACGTAGGCTTCGTGCGCGCCCTCGTCGAGCCGCCGATCGGCCGGATCGCCGCTCAGTAACTCACTCTTGATTTCTTCCGCGTCGGCGGCGTCCAGGTGTGACGCTGATTGCGCGGCCTGTTCCTTTTCCTCGCGCTCCATGCGCTCTCGCACCTTCGCGGCCATTTGCCGGCGAATATCGTCCGAAGGATCCTTGCCGGTATTCGAGACGATCACCGCGACCTCGCCGGGCTTAATCTCTTTTGCGGATTCGGGAATTACCTTGAACAGCAGCGGATTGACGTAATAAGTGCCGGGCAGCAGAATATCTTTCTGTGGACCGCGCTGGCCCCTACTGTCGATGAACTCATGGCCGTCCTGGAAATTGTCGTGGCCGGGAATCGATTCGGCGACGTAATCGCCAGGGTTCAACGGTGAGCCATCCAGGGCTTCGACCAGGCCAATCTGGTTTTCGCTAATCATCGTCGCGTCGAAAAGCCTGATAGTGAACAAACCGGGTTTGACTTCCGAGCCGCCTTCAAGCGGCACAGACTGCGTCAGGATGCGATAGGTGCCGGGCGTGAGGATGTCGACTTGCGGACCCCGCTGCCCTCCGGAAGCCACGAAGAGCTCTGCGTTTTGAAAGCTGAGATGACTTTCTATGGCCTTGCCGAGCAGACGTCCGGGATCGAGATTTGCACCATCAGCGGCGATTACTATGCCAACCTTGCCCTGTGGTACTACCGTAGTCTTACCCACAGAGACGCGAAAGAGATACGGGTGGATTGGCCATAAGCCGGGCGGCAATGTTCTTAGTTGAATTCCTTTCACGCCACCTTGCTTGATGAAGGCGATCGGGTCCTGGAAGTTGTTATGCGCGTTCTGAGCGCGATCGAGGGCAAAGATCCTTCCCGGCGGCATGGGTTCGCCATCAACGGCTTCGACGATACCGATTTCATCAGCGCCAATCTCGATGAGTGGGACCTTCCTGACCACACGCTCGAAGGGATACTTGATTAGATGCAAGCCCGGCTTGAGCACGTCTGCCTGGATTCCTACTTCGCCTTCGGTGGCCACCACTCTTCCCGGCGGCATCTTCGCGCCAAAATAACGACGCTCCTTGATCGCAATCTCCCGCGCGTCAACGTTGACCAAAATTCGTCTGAGAATAATAAGCAGCACGATTAGTAGAACAAGCGCTACGAGCAGCACGGGCAGCACTGAAACAACGTCAAACTTTTCCATGGGTCTTGCCTCTTTCAGTTAGATAGGGTTGGGAGTTGAGTCGGATTAATCATTATGGGCCGCGTCCAATACGCGGCGCGCATTTGCGAGAGTTCGTTTTAAAAGAAAACCTGCGCCTGAGCTTCTTGTGGGCGAAGATAATATCCAGAATTCACCTTCGAGTATAGAGCGCAACTCCTGGGCGGAGATCTCTGACAGACGCCCCTCGCGCCAAAATGTTAGCGCGGTTTCTACTGCTCTCTGATAAACCGCAGCATTATCAGAGAGCGCAGCAACGTGCAGCATCTTTGCCGTTGCGCTTCTGTCCGGAGCATTTTTATAGGCATCTATTACTCTTTCCGCGAGTTTATCGTTAACACGCAAGTCGTGCCGGGCGACATATGAAATAACGGTAAGCAACTTGGAATCAGAATCGGCCTGAGCAACGAGAAGATCCAGGGCTTCTTCGTAAAGCTCAGCATCCATTTCGCGAGCTTCAAGGAGCGTTGATTTCTCACCGGCCTTCGCCCGTTGCAATAATTCGGCGCGTTGTTGTACCGCTTCTTCCGCCGCTTCAAAATCGGGCTCAGCCCTGGCTTGGCCATCTGGCGTGTCATCAATAAATAAACCGCGCCCAGGCGGCGGCCGGAGAGCTTCTGCCTCGATTGCGGAAGCCGGCTTCTGCCAGAAATAAATCGCAATAGCTAAGAAAGCCAGGATAAAAAAGGAAGTAATGAGAAAGGTGACCATTTTGGCCACGACAGCGGCGCTCTATATATCCCCCAGCAAACCGCTTGTCGTCTTCCTGGTTATACGTTTTAAACGATCAAGAGGTTTCGGAAATTGGTAGCATCGCAATTTGCCCGCTGGGGTCTTTCTCATTAGCACCGTGGCTTCAGCTAATGCCACAGAACGGGCAAATTGCGACACTAACCGGAAATCGGATTCTAACTTTCCATACTTGTGTCGAATCTACCTGCCGCTTATCGCGTTGAAGAAGAGCGGATAGGTTGCCAGCGACTGACCGCGATATTGGGGACGAAAGCCAAAAAGAATTATGCGCCCTTTTCCCAATGTGACTTCGACTAGCGCCGCCTTGCCTTTGATCCGATTGCCACCCAACAACCAGCCGGACAGGAGCGGATTCTTGTCCGATGGATAGCGAGCGATCACACGGACATTCGACTCCGGAACATCAACCCGGTCGCTACCACTCCCGGTTCTGACCACTTCGAATATTGGCGAATCTTCAACCCAGGCGATCGTTTCCTTCGACATTCCCTGAGCGATGGGGCTGGTCGTATCAAGTTCAATACGCAGAATCGAACCGGGCACAAAGAAATCCTTTTCAGGCACATCGGCAACAATGTCGCGCACGGGTAGTTTGAATTGTTCAATGGCAAAAGTGGAAGCGCGATTCAAACAAACGAGCGTGCCGCCTTGTTCGACAAATTCACGCAGCGCCTTAACGCCTGCCTGTCCTAGGCCACCGGTGTATTCGGGCGGCATTGTGCCGGGCCGGTAGCCGTCTAGAATATCTTTAGGCGGCTGGTCGGGGAGGATGATCGTTTGATACTTCGCATTGAGACTTCCCTTTTTGATCTCGCCATCCCGGAGTGCCCAGTCGCCGGATGTGATTATGGACTGGCTCGCAAGAACCCAGTGCGTCCATCCTTCGTCCATGGAGGGAACGTGAGATTTGTAAACGCCTAATCTTGACATACGTGTCGTAGGAAGAGGTGTGTCGACACCTAGCCTTACTGTAATAGGGGCGCTTATCCTCTTCACTTGGCCAATAAGGTGATTGTCTGTAACCTCATGAACCTCGACCGCCATCAAAAGTGGAAGTGTATGAGCCGTGACATCATAAGGACTAATAGGGTGGCCACCTTCGCCTCGCAGATTCGGATATTCCTGAGGTCGAAGAAGAACTTTCGAAAAAGCTCCATACGGCTGTGCGAGTGGAATGAAATAATCACCCTTATGGACGCCCGCATTACCGTGACGGAGTGACTCTACACGATAAATCTCCAGTCCGGCCCTAATTAGTATTCCTAGCAGTCGGGCGGTAGCAACTCGATCAATCCTCTCGGCACCTTTCGTTAGTTTTGTTTGACGAGTGATTTCAGAGAAGGTGGAAAGGGAATGAAGATCATCACCGTGCAGCGAAACTACAAATCCCCGCTGCGCTCCACTCTTCTCAGGCCGCACCGCCTCCTTTCCGATCTCATAAAACCTGCCCAACCACTCCTGACGATTCTCGGAAGCGTGGCGCAGCAACAGAAACGCCGCGCTCGTCATGTAATTGGTGATGTCGCGCAGATGCCATTCGCTGCCACGCCAAACTGGCCCAAAGTTAGCCGATTCCTTTTTTGGATCGTAGCCTTCGCCCTTTTTTAACTCGGCAAACTTAACGGTGATTGGAGTCGCTATTTTGCAGGAGGCCGTTTCGGAAAGAATCCGTACGCCGCCGTGGTAGTGCGAGTAGGCGCGTGCCGGCGACCAGGCGTCGTAACTCGAATCTGTAGTGATGCCCTTGAAACCCTGCGCGCGCATCTCGCGAGCCATGAAGTCGCCGAGTTCCGTGTAGCCCGCGACGATCTGCTTAGGCACGTTTGGCTCGACCGGCTGCATGTAAGGCGGCAGAAACAGGCGAGAGCCGAACTCGCCTTGCTGGTGGATGTCGTGGACAATCTGCGGATGCCAGACGTTATGAATCTTGTCTACAGTGATTTGAGTTTCAACCTGAGTAAAGGCGTACCAGTCGCGATTGTTATCGTGGCCCGTGTATTTATGATAGAGCTCAGGCGGATCGGTTCCTTCATAAGGCGTGCCGAGAGTCTTGTCGTACCAGTTCTTGACGATATCCACACCATCAGGGTTCAAGGACGGCACCAGCAGGATGATCGTGTCGCGGAGCATCCGCTGTATCTCAGGATCATTCGACGCGGCCAGTCGATGGGCGATGAGCATACTTGAGAGATACGAGCCGACTTCGGTCGAATGAATACCGCAGGTGATAAGTACGATCGTCTTGCCGCGTTTGATCAATTCCGTCGCTTTGCGGTCGCGGACGCCTGTTGGACCGAGCTTGCGCGGATCAGCAAGCAGCTCCTGGATCTTCTTGTATTCACTAAGCCGCGCCAGATTTTCTGGCGCGCTGATTGTCGCCATCACAAACGGCTTGCCCATAGTCGAGTTGCCGAGCGTCTCAAAATTTACGCGCTCACTGGCTTTTGCCAGAGCGGTGAAATATTCGATCACCTGATTCCAGCTTGCGAGCTTGCGATCTTCGCCGGGAACGAAGCCCAGCATGTCTTTGGGCGTGGGAATAGCGTCCGGACATGATGTCGCACTGCTTGTGGGAGCCATCGAATGCACGCCAATGCGTCCAATGGGACTCAGTTCAAAAAGAATCGCAGTGGTCAGAAACAGGACAAAGATTCTTGCTCGCATAAGTTGTTTTGAATGCTTCTCAAAATGACTGGCAGGACGGCTGAAAGTGTAATCGAAAACCGGCTCAAGGTTGAACGTTATACTTGAGACCACAGAAGCCCTTGCTCGCAATGAGCGAAAGGCGAAAAAGCTTTCTGAGCAAGGTCGAGCGCCTGGCCGCAGTGGCGGGCAATGTTCCCGCAGTCCCCGGTCTTCATGTTGAAACTCTCAGATTTCGTCGGAGCCAACTCGCGTCCGCTCGTTGAGTTTCAGAGCGCGAGAGCCCTGCAGCTTATGGGCTACCGAGCTTGCCCAAGCGCGCGTGGCCCGTGTAAAGTAGCGGGCGAACTAACCCCTACGCACTCCCCGTTTTAGCACTTTTGTTGGAGGAAAACACGGATGTCTTCTGAAAGCATTCCTGCGAACGAGTACCCGGACAGGATCGGATTCAAGCCTGACAATCCTTACCTGGAAACATTTCGTCCGTACATTCCAGCCGGAGTGCGGTTGCGGGAACTCACGCCTCTGCCGCTGATCATAGGGACGCTGCTGGGAATGGTTTTCGGGGCATCCTCTCTTTACCTCGTGCTCAAAGTTGGGTTGACTGTTAGTGCTTCGATTCCTGTCGCGGTCATCTCCATCACGATCTTTCGAATATTTTCGAAGTTTGGACTGCGTGATGCGACTATTCTTGAAAACAACGTCGTGCAGACCGCAGGCTCGGCCGGTGAGTCGATCGCTTTCGGCGTGGGCGTAACGATGCCTGCAATCATGATCCTGGGAATGGACCTGGAGTTCACGCGTGTGATGCTGGTGGCGATGCTGGGAGGACTGCTTGGGATTTTGATGATGATTCCGTTGCGGCGAGCTTTGATAGTCGCCCAGCACGGTTACTTGAAATACCCCGAGGGAACCGCGTGTGCGGAAGTTTTGAAAGCGGGAGCATCAGAAGAATCTCGTCGGGCGGCGGCGGCTGGATCCATCGAACACGCCAGCGCAATGGATGAAGGCGCACAAACCGGAGCCAAAACCATCTTTGGTGGCCTGGGAATTGGATTTCTGTATCAAGTTCTAATGACCGGCTTCAAAGGCTGGAAGGATACCCCTGAAAAAGTTTTCGGCTCGCCTTTCAAGGCCGGTTCGGTCTCCGCGGAAATTTCGCCGGCGCTGTTGGGCGTGGGATACATCATCGGGCCGAGAATAGCCTCCATCATGTGTGCAGGCGGCGTCCTGGCCTATCTGGTTTTGATTCCCGCAATTAAATTTTTTGGGGAAGGAATGACCACGGCCTTGCCGCCGGGAACGGTACCCATTAGCGAAATGAGTCCTTCCCAGATTCGTGGCGCCTATGTGCTCTACATCGGAGCCGGGGCGGTCGCCGCCGGCGGTATCATCAGCCTGTTTCGATCGCTGCCCACAATCTGGAGCGGGCTCAAGGGTGGTCTTGCCGACCTTCGAGGCGGCCCGGCTGCTACTGCAAATGCGCCGCGAACTGACCAGGATATTTCGATGAAGTTTGTGATCGGCGGGATCATTGCCCTGATTGGAATGATCATGGCGTTTCCGCAACTGGGATTACAAATAAACATCTTCGTCGCGTTCATGGGCGCCATCCTGATCATAGCTTTTGGTTTCCTGTTCGTGACGGTTTCGTCGCGCCTGACCGGCGAGATCGGTTCATCTTCGAATCCGATTTCCGGTATGACGGTCGCCACGTTGTTGCTTACGTGTTTGATATTTCTGATTGTTGGTTGGACTGGTCCAAGTTACTACATTACGGCACTCTCAATTGGCGGCATAGTTTGCATTGCTTCTTCTAACGGCGGCACAACGTCGCAGGATTTGAAGACCGGCTTCCTGGTTGGATCAACTCCGAAGTATCAACAGATTGCAATCCTGATAGGCGCGTTTGCTTCCGCATTGATACTCGGGCCGATTCTTCTCGTGCTTAACGACTCGGCGACGGTTTATGTACCGCGCGTGAGTTTCGAAGCGGCAACGCAAAGCGTCACGCTCGATTCAACCAGGACAGCTGCATTACCAGCCTACTCTGATCAAACCAAACCGACGGCACCGGGCGAGTATCGCGTGCTAAAGAACGAGCCCGGCGCTACTACGGTTGCGGGTCTGGATCCGGGTGAGTATCTGGTGGACAGCTCCGGCAAGGTCGCCTACAAAGTTGAAGAAAATTTTCCGGCCACTCTGAAGGTCGATCCTTCGCAGGCCGGCGCTCCGGAAAAGTTGAAAGGCCCACAGGCCAACTCGGATAGCGGCCTGTACCGGCCCTGGCACAAGACCGACACCGAGGGTGGTCCCGCCGGACGTTACCTCGTGAATGATCAGGGTGTTCCGGTTTACCTGTCTGACCCCGGCATCAACGGCATCCACCGGACCAGGCCTGATGGCTCGGCTGTCACCAAGTATGACGCGCCCAAAGCGACCCTGATGTCTTACATCATCAAGGGAATCCTGAATCGGCAACTGCCATGGGGACTTGTGCTGTTAGGCGTGATGATCGCCATCGTGCTCGAGATGAGCGGTATCCCTTCGCTCGCGTTTGCAGTCGGCGTTTACCTTCCACTGTCTTCTTCAAGTCCGATCTTTATCGGTGGCATGATTCGCTTGGGCGTTGATCGTTACCTGCGCAAGAAACTCAAGGACAAAAACCTGACTGAAGATAAATTTGTGGCTGAGACAGACAAGAGTCCGGGCGTACTGATGGCTTCAGGCTATATTGCGGGCGGCGCACTCGCGGCCATTGTGATCGCCATTCTGCAGGGTGTCCCGAAGCCCGCCCTGGCTAACTTCAACAGGAACGTTGAAGACTGGGCTAATTTACATAATCCGCTGTTCGGCGGCGGGAACGCAGATATCTTGTCGATGATTCCGTTCCTGATACTCATGCTCTTGTTATACTTGGTCGGGCGCGAAGTCCTGCTGACGAGTAAACCGGCTGTCGTTAAGCGGCGATGAAACGATAAGACCGTTAACATCGACTATGGTTAACTGGATCTTTTCAGGACCTCCGAGGCGCGCTGCTAAGTAAGGGCGCGCCTCGCGTTTAATCATTTCAAAGGATTAGTATTTATGCGAGCTTCAGCTTTACGTCCGAAGGTTTTCACGAAAGTGTTTCTAACCGGCTTGCTGGTCTGTTTGAGCGTACCGGTCAATTCGCAACAGCCACCGCCACGTTCACCGTCGGATACAGTGCGTGAATTCTACAAAGCAATGCGCGAGAAAAGATTTCGCGATGCATTCGATATGTCGATCTATAAACCTGCGATTGAATCTTTGAAGCCACAGGAGTTTGAAGAACTACGCCCGGACTTTGAAAAGATGGCAGCGGTGATTCCGGAACAGGTGAACCTTGGTGGCGAGCAGGTGAGCGGCGACATTGCGACGGTGTTTGTGAAGGTGAAAGAAGGCGACGCTCCTGAACAAGCCGAGCCGGTTATGCTGATTTTCGTCAACGGCGTCTGGATTATTGGAGACAAAGAGAATCAGGCGGTTGTTAAGAAAGCCGGCAAGCAGTTTTTCTTTAATGCCCGTATCGATACTCACCACGACGAGGTGCAAGCCATGTTGACGCGAATCTCCCTGGCGCAGCTTCTCTACAGTCAACAACACAAGGGCTCGTTTGCGGATTTGGCTACCTTGATTTCGCTGGGCCTACTACCAAAAGATCTCGAAGGCACGGAATCAACTGGCTACCGCTTCCACGTTAACGCGCTTTCGGGCGGTAAATCATGGAATGCTGGGGCTGAGCCGGCGCAGTATGGCCGCACCGGTCGCCTCTCTTTTTTCCTCGACGCCACCGGGGTAAGAAGCAGCGATACGGGCGGCAAGCCTCTGAATTAGCTGGGCCGATGCCAACTAGCCATTTCAGCGGCCGAGTGGCGAAATTGATTGGCCCCCCCAACTTTCTATTGCGCCCCAGCCTCAGGCTCACTAAAATGAACTTGCGTTCCCGACTAGCCTCATCGTTCTGCCCCTCCTCTATCAGCTAAAGACACTATGGCTGGCTCGTAGTGTCAGAAATGAAAACGGACGCTTTGGGAGGGCTCGGAAGCTCATAGTGCGGTAAGAACTGATGGCGGAAATCGCTCGAAAATTAGTGTCACGTTTGCGGCAGTATTTCGGCAACCGCCGCCGTGAGAAGCGACAGAGGGTGCGCCTGCCGTTTAGCCTTCCACTGCCCTCGCCGGCAAAAGGTCTCAACGGGGCAAGACGAATTAACAGCATGGTTGGCCACACCCTGGATCTAAATGCCACCGGACTCTCGCTCATCACACCGAGGATCACGCTCGGCGAACATCATCTCGTTGGAGAAAATCGAGGCTTGAATGTGAAACTCGAATTGCCGTTGGGAGCGGTAGAAATGCAGGTCATTCCGGTTCGGTATGAATGCCTGGAGGACCATGAGTCGGAGACAGGATACTTGATTGGAGTCCAGATACTCGCAATGACTGAGGAAGATCGCGCGAGGTTTGCTGAGTACGTTTCGACTTTACCAGCACGAACCAGATAATCAGCTGGGCCATCGATGCCAGTGGATACTACAAAAAATCCAGCCATCCAAAAACCTTGGGTACGTGAAAGTAAGGTTCCGGAGTGCGGGTCGGTTGCCACGCCAGATGCCGCTCGTTTCCTTTTCCTACGCAGCGAAATAGATTGACTCGCCAGCTGTCGCCGCGCTGCGGTCTTGAAATAGCTGCGCTCCAGGGAATACGCATGGCAATGGTTACTTGATCCTTTTCAACAAACGTCGCCACTGTCATCCCTGAGTCAAATTCCCAATCGGTCTCACGACCTTCGGGCGTCAAGCGAATCCCCAAATCAAGCCACTCACCTGTCGGGGCAGCTTCAAACTCGAAATAATGCTCCGGCGCGTTGAGATCGGGAGCAATGAAAATCTCACATACGTCTCTCTCCCATAACCCGATCGTTTTCTTGTCGAGTTGAGGATTTGCGCTTACCAACAGGGCTTCCTGTTGCCGGCAAACAAAGCGCACAACTAGAGATTGTTCTGACCAGATAATTCGTGCTTCAGCATGGCGGGATATGGGCGCTTCTTCTCCGGACCATTTACGGGTGATGGAAATTGCCTGTGCCCGCATCCACTCTGGATGATCAAGTTCGTTAGCGCCAAGGCTAATCTCGGAGTGATGGGCCGTGATGATGGGGTTCGGAATCGTCATTAGAAGAGACTCTTCACCCAACCACCGTCAACCTGAAGCGTAACGCCCGTGATGTAAGAAGCACGTTCTGACGCGAGAAATGCTATCGCCGCGGCGATCTCTTCGGGTTTTCCCATTCGGCGCATGGGTCCCTGCGTGGTCCAGGAAGCGATGATTTCGTCTTTAGATTTTGCGAGCGCCAGAGCGCGTGCTTCAGCCAGTTCATCCTGTCTCTCAGTCAACGTGTATCCCGGCGCCACGTTATTGATCGTGACGTTGTCACGTGCAACTTCGTTGGAAACAGTCTTGGCCCAGCCAGTGAGCGCGGCACGCACCGTATTTGAGAACAGCAATCCGTCAATTGGCTGCTTGACGGAAACTGAAGTGATGTTAACGATACGGCCCCACCTCTGCGCCTGCATGCCGGGCAAAACCAGCTTGGCGAGTCGAATCGCTGAGAGCGCGTTTAACTCAAAGGCCTGCCGGAACAGTTCCAAACTGGCGTCGGCGAAACTAGATGCGGGCGGGCCGCCCGCGTTGCTGACAAGGATGTCGATGCGACCCGCACGTTCACGCGCGATACTGACAAAGCGTTTGATCGCCTCATCGTCGGTAACGTCGGCGCCGACTCCAGCGACGCTGGCGCCGGTTTCATCATGAATCTTTTGCGCCGCTTCGCTGGCGCGCGCTTGATCGCGTGAGCAGAGAAACACACGCGCACCTTCTCGAGCTAACTCGCGTGCGGCGGCAAACCCAATCCCTTTGCTGGCGGCAGCGACAAGAGCAACGCGATCTCTTATTCCCAGGTCCATTGTCTACCTCCCTCAACTCGTCTGCTCACCCTTTTGTAGCTCAGTCAAACAGATCTCAAGTAGTTTGTCCGGGTTCTCGTTTTGAAAAACACGAGCGCCAGTATCCTTTGAAAATCTTTTGAGCAGATAATTCGCCTCGTCAGCTACGCCACCGGTGCCTGTCAAACAGCCGATGATTTTTCCTTCGTCGTGAGCGATAGTAAATTCATTGAGCGAACCCATCGCGCCGGCAATAAACACTACGATGTCGCAAGAGCGTACCAGCACAACATTCCGTCCTTTCAACCCGAAGCCCGTGTAGACGATTACGTCGCAGGCGTCCAAAGGCAGGTTGTATTTTCCCAGGTGTTCTCGGCTATCGCTGGCAGGTGAAATTCCCAAATGGAAGATTCCCGCATCACGAGCTGTCTTGCCAACGACGTAGACTATTCCCGTTGTGGCTCCGGTCAAAAGCAACAGTTTGCGTTCAGCAATAGCTCGAGCCAGGGCGCTCGCTTTTTCCACGAGCACATCCTTGCCGCTCAATGGCAAAGTAACCCCTCCGGCTGAGCCCATCACTCCGACCGTGATACTCATTTACGCTTCCTAAACCAAAGATTAGAATTTCTTGTAAAGAGAAGATAGGTTCCGATCAACTGCAAGATCGTGATTATGATGCTGAGAGTTCCAAACAAAACATTCTTTCTTACCTCTTGCAGACAGGCAGCGATCGCGAAAGGAGTTCCAAAGACAACCAACATCAATAGAAGGATTCGCGCCCAATTTCTTCGCCCCGATATTCTATTAATCAAAAAGAAAGCGAGACCGAAAAACGCAATCACTATGAGCGACGCGAAAATCATGGGAACACCGGATATTCTTTGTGCCAAATGAAATATCGATGTTATCAGTCCAATCGCTAGGGACGAGGTAAGAAACTGAACCGCTCTCGAAACTTCCCAGGGCCGCTCGGCATTCGCGTGTTGTTCACTTGCTGGTTCCATTCATTACTCTTCGGCGAGCGTTCAATTGTCCATCACGCCCTCAGGAACAGGTTCTTGAGTTCGCTCGAACCGGTCTCTATTCCACCATCTTTGGGTTGCAAACCAGGCGACACCCGGAAGAACGAAAAACGTGCCAAAGATGGTGGAATAGAGACCGGTTCGAGCGAACTCAAGAACCTG
>Ga0137372_10003204_pt1 | contig 15936 bp, 10 predicted proteins | sample SagtaG_6_FD_104911 | JGI IMG/M metagenome (GOLD analysis project Ga0137372, IMG submission 104911) | Vadose zone soil microbial communities from Sagehorn Ranch, Mendocino, California, USA - Sage1_R_60_16 metaG | ecosystem: Environmental > Terrestrial > Soil > Vadose zone | place: USA...
AGCAAGGCGCCCCGCAGTTGTTGCGCCGTAAAGCCGGCCGAACCGGGCTCCGCCGCCGTTCCTGGCGAAGAGGAGCCTCCGGCACATGCGGCCAGAACGGCCGCGGAAACGGCGGCCAGGACGCCGAGCCCGAGGACACGCAGTCGCCGATGATCAAACATGTAAAACCCTTTCTCCCGCTCCGTGACGACTGAACCGGAGCGTGAGCTTACTGCACTTAGAGTGATCGAGATATAACAATGCGTAAATGAACGATCCGCTGGGTCCGGGTTCTCCTGCGAATACACCTATGCGCGGAAATGTCGGCACCGGGGCGGCCGGCCCTGGGGGCCGGGGCCGGACCTTGTGCCATCTTCGGGCCGGACCTTGTGGGCCGGACCTGGGGAGCCCGGACCTTTGGAGCGTGGAGCTGGGGCGCGCGTACGTGGGGGGCTAGGAGCGGACGAGGCGCGCGACGGCGTCCGTGGCCTCGCGCACCTTCGTTTCGGCCTCAGGACCCCCGCGCTCGATGGCTTCCGTCACGCAATGGCCAAGATGATCCTCGAGCAGCCCCAGGGCGACCGCTTGCAGCGCTCGGGTCACGGCGGACACCTGGGTGAGCACGTCGATGCAGTACGCATCGTCGCCCACCATACGCTGCAGCCCTCGCACCTGGCCTTCGATGCGTCTCAGCCGCTTGAGGTAGGCGTCCTTATCCTGTGTGTACCCGCGCATGCAGCGCAGTCTACCCTACCGGGGTATCTATATGAGGGGCGGTGACCGAGCCGGGTGGCGGTATCGTGCCTGGTCCGGTCACGTCGCACTGTAGCGCCCCTGGATCGGTGGCGAGCAGCGGCGGGGCCAGCGGGGGCGGGTTCAGGAACGTGGGGCGGCGCAGTTCCAGCATGTCGAGCATGCTGTGGGCATTCGCGTCCCGGTAGGTCATGGCGGGAAGATTCCACTTGGCCTCGACCAGCTTGCAGATGCTGGAGTGGTCATACAGCCGGTGGGAGATGTAGCGGGCGCGTGCCCACGGGGACACCACCGCGCATGGCACGCGGAATCCGTACCGGCCAAAGCCTTCGTAGACCTGATCCGGTGTGACGTCAGGCGGGATGCTGTCCGGCGCGATGGCGCGCGGCGGTGGGACGTGATCGTAGTAGCCGCCGTGCTCGTCGAACGTCCAGATCAGCAGCGTGCGGTCCCATGCGGGACCCGTCATGACCGCCTTCACCACGCTGGCGGCGAACGCCTCGCCCCTGGCCACGTTCTGCGGGTCTTCTTCGGACTGGGTGTTGTAATCCGGCTCAACCAGGCTGTAGTTCGGCAGCGTCCCAGCGGCGGCGTCGGAGAAGAACTGCGTAACCGGCACGACCTTGGCCGGATTGTTGAAGAACAGCGGCGGATACAGCAGGACACTCGCGGCAGGCACGGTGGAACCCGCGAGGACCAGGGTGCTGCTGTAATAGTCCTTCCAGGTGATGCCGTGCTTGTCCAGGCGATCGAAGATGGTCCCGTTGGCTGGGTAGTCGGTCAGCCCGGGAAGGGTGTCGTTGACCTGCCCGATCGAGGTAGCCGCTACCAGGTAGCGGCGATTCGGGAAGGTCTGTCCGAGCAGGGAGCAGAAGTACCGGTCGGCGATCGGGAACGCCGACGCGAGCGAGTAGTAAAAGGGCAGGTCGTCCTTCTGCCAGTAGCCCATCGAGACCGGGCCACTGCCCGAGCGCACGAAACCATCGAGTCGGCCGTCATCGAACTGGATGTGGCAGTCCAGCCAGTCCTGGGCGGGCTTGCCGGAAAGCTGGCAGGTGGTTGGCATCCTGAACGCATGCTGGATGCGCCCATCGGGGTAAGGGTTGGTGGCCAATGGCAGGCGGTTGCGGCCGAGCCTGAAGCCGTCCGCGCCGGGCCGACGCAGCATGCCAAGGTGATCGTCGTACGAATGGTTCTCCATCATCAAGATGACGATGTGCTCGATCTGCGGGATGGTGTCCTGGCCCTCGGGCAACCGCGGGTAGGGAAGCGATCCCGGTTTGCGCAGGTAGCCGGGCCACGATTGCGGTGTCTCCGCCCGCCCAGGCGCGGAGCGCCAGCCCCCGACGCCGGCCGCGGTCGCGCCGAGCAGGCCAGCGCGCAATAAGTTCCGCCTGGTCGGTCCGCTCCCGCTCATCGGTCTCCTCCTTTTCGGTTGGAGACGCTGGTATCGACAGCCTTGAAGTGCACAACGCTGACCTCCCGCCCCACAAAATGGCGTCCCGAAAGGGAGTCTCGCAGGCACCCAGTTGGCCGACAAGACGTCGCCGGCGCGCGTTTACCTGTCCGAGCCCATTACCTTGCGCGCGCCGCTGCCCTCGGCGAACCATGGCCGACCCACGCCGCGCGAGGCGAACCACGGGCGGTAGGGGGCGGTGACCGTGGATGGCAGGCCGACCACCTGATCAAGCCAGCCGCGCTGGCCTAGCCTGTTGCGCTGGTCCGCCGCCCTGCCGCGCTGGTCCGCCGCCCTGCCGCGCTGATCCGCCGCCCTGCCGCGCTGATCCGCCGCCCTGCCGCGCTGACCGGGCTTGGCCCGCTGATCCGCCGCCCTGCCGCGCTGGTCCGCCGCCCTGCCGCGCTGACCGGGCTTGGCCCGCTGATCCGCCGCCCTGCCGCGCTGATCCGCCGCCCTGCCGCGCTGATCCGCCGCCCTGCCGCGCTGGTCCGCCGCCTTGCCGCGCTGACCGGGCTTGGCCCGCTGGTCTGCCGCCTTGCGGCGCTGTTCCGCAGCCCTGCCCCACTGACTGGCCTTGCTCCGCTGATCACGCCGCGCGGACGCGGCCGTCGCCTGCCGCTGCCTCTCGCCGCCGCCCCGGCCGTCGCCGCCGGTCTCATAACTTCGGCGCTCGATCGACGCATCCCGCGCGCGCCCTCTCCATTCGTCGTAACGGCCGTCGCGCCCAACATCGCTATGGCCCTCACGAGAGAGCGGCGCGCTGGCCCACATCGGGACCGATGGCGTGCTTCGCCATGGTCGCGGCGAACCTGCTCCGTCGTTGGCGCGCGGCGACGACGGGTGATCTTGCGGGAGACGGCGCAGCCGCTGTGTCATCGCGTCCTGCGGTTTCGCGGCCTCCGGCAGTCTTCCGGTCTCTGGCCGGTTCCTGACACCTTGCGACCCCTGCTGCGCTCGTGGCACACCCGCCGCGTGCCAGTCCGTGTCGCGCCGACCCAGTTGGTCGCGCATCGTCCCGCCTCCCGGATCGCGCTTGACAGCCTCATCATTCACCGCCCGCAGCGGTGGGGTACACCGGTGTGCGAGGAAATTCCAGGATGCCGCAGAGCCCGCCGCCCGGTGTCTCGTCCAGAGTGGCGGTTCCTCCGTTCGAAACAACCCAGCGTTTCACCGAGTGATCACGCGGCCGGCTCAGACTGCCACGTTTCGGCCCGGCTGGCTAACCGGTAACGTCCGAATGAGTCCTAACGCGAGCGGGATCGGGTCTCAAACAGGCGGTAAGGCCGACAGGAGGGTAGGCAGGTGAGTACTGGTCCGCTGCACGGGGTGCGGGTCCTGGAAATCGCGAGTCTCGCCCCGGCGCCGTTCGGATGCATGATTCTTTCTGACCTCGGCGCGGCGGTCATCCAGGTCGACAGGGTCGGCGAGAAGCCACCCACGCTTGCCCCCGTCGACCCGCTGCGCCGGGGTCGGCGGTCGGTTGGCCTCAACCTCAAGGACCCCGCCGGCGTAACGGCGCTGCTGCGCCTCGTGGAGCGGTCCGACGTCCTGGTCGAGGGGTTTCGGCCCGGGGTTGCCGAGCGTCTCGGCTTCGGCCCTGATGTGTGCCTGCGGCGAAACCCGCGACTGATCTTCGCCCGGATGACCGGGTGGGGGCAGGATGGGCCGCTCGCGCGGTCGGCTGGCCATGACATCGACTACATCGCGATCTCTGGCGCGCTCCATCCCATCGGCCGCGCCGGAGAACGGCCCGTGCCGCCACTCAACCTGATCGGTGATTTCGGCGGCGGCGGCATGCTGCTTGCGGTTGGCGTGCTCGCCGCGCTTGTCGAGCGGGCAAGCTCGGGCGAAGGCCAGGTCATCGACGCGGCCATGGTCGACGGCTCGGCCCTGTTGACCACGTTCCTCTACGGCCTGCGGGCGGCAGGGATGTGGCGAGACGAGCGCGGTACCAACCTGCTCGACGGCGGCGCGCCGTTCTACGACACGTATGAGACGGCGGACGGCCGGTACGTCGCGGTCGGCGCCCTCGAGCCGCAGTTCTACGCCGAACTCCTGCGCCTTCTTGCCCTCGACGGCGAGGAATTGCCCGCGCAGTTCGATACCGCAGGCTGGCCCGTCCTGCGGGCGAGGTTCACCGAGGTGTTCAAGCGGCGCACCCAGCCTGAGTGGGCCACCCTATTCGAGGGATCGGACGCCTGTGTGGCGCCCGTGCTCACTTCTGGCGGAGCGCCCGGCCACCCGCACAACTCCGCCCGGGGCACCTTCACCGACGTGGGCGGCATCGTGCAACCGGCACCCGCGCCCCGATTCGGCCGCACACCTTGCGCGGCGCCGACGCCGCCCCCGCCCGCGGGGGCCGACACCGACGCTGTGCTCGCCGAGATCGGGCTGGCACCTGCGGAGATCGCTGACCTCCACCAGCGCGGCGCCGTCGGCTGAGGTTCCCACGCCGTCACGGACGTTGAGGTTCCCGCACCGGTACGGGACACCCGTGCTCGGCCCATTACGCTACGGAGAGTAATTTCGCGACCGTTTTGTCTGCACAGCACAAAATTGACGCAAATGCAAGATTGCCACGTCACCGTCAGTCGGATACCGTGCCGATCATCAGTAGGTGGGGTGCCTCACGGGGGAGAATTGGCATCTTTCGGCCTACCGGGGGCATTTTTCCAAGCCAGGGGGATCAGGTATGCGCAGACTCGTCGCAGCAGCATGCGCAATGGGGCTAGGGCTCGGGTTCAGCGCGGCGTACGCCGCGTCCGCGTCCGCTTCGACGACGATCGTGGTAGGACCGGGACAATCGATTCAGGCCGCCGTCAACATGGCGAATCCAGGCGATACAGTTCTTATCAAGCCAGGCGTATATCACCAAAGCGTGCTCATTCGTAAGAACGGGATCACCTTGCGTGGCTCCGGCGACTTTCTCGGCGGAACGGTGCTTGAACCACCGGCGTCGTTCCCGAAGACCCTCTGCAATGCCGCGTTCGGCCGCACGGGTGTGTGCATCTTGGCGAAGAAGGTGAATACGAAGACGGGCGCCGTCATCGAACCGGTGCGCAACGACAGGGTGACCGCCCTGTACGTCGCCGGTTTCCCCGGCAACGGCGTGTTCGGCTACGGCACCCACGGCCTGCGTGTGACGCGGGTCGTGGCAGTCAACGACGGGGAATATGGCATCTCGCGGTTCGAGTCGACCGACACCGTGTTCGCCGACGACACAGCAGCGGGCAACGAGGAGGCCGGCTTCTACGTCGGAGACTCGCCCAGGGCCGACACTGTGGTCCGCGACAGCCGCGCTTTCGGCAATCAATTTGGGATCTTTATCCGTCATGCCCGCGGGATCAAGGTTGCCCACAATCGCGTGTGGGGGAACTGCGAGGGAATCCTGGTGCTCGACGATGGGCAGCCCGGTGGTGTGGGCAACACCAACGTGTGGCGCAACAGCGTGTTCAGAAACAATAAGTTCTGCCCCAAGCACGAAGAAACGCCGGTAAACCTGGAGGGCGGCGGCATCCTGCTGCTTGGCGCGACCCACACCCGGGTGGTGGGCAACAGCGTTGGCGGTAATGCCGGCAAGCAGATCAACTCCGGCGGAATACTGGTCGTCAGCGCCCACGCACTCACCAAGGGCAGCGATCCGCAGTTCGACGCGATCGTGGGGAACACGGCATATCGTGATCATCCGGCGGATCTTATCTGGGACGGCACAGGGACCGGCGTGAACTTCTTCGCCAACCACTGCAAGACGTCCGTCCCCGGTGGACTCTGTCACTGACAACCGGTGGACTCTGTCACTGACAATGCGCCTCCGCCCCGGGGAACCCCGGGGCGGAGCAATCACGTCCGGCGAAGTGGAAGCTCTCGCAAATGTGGCCACCGCCACGGCCACAGCGACCAGATCCAGAAAATGATCTTACCCGAACGTCGTTCCTGGCCACAAAACCCGGCCGCGTCAGCCCGACATCGTACGGGCGCTGGCCCTGGTGACCCGGGCAGCCGAGGCGCGGTGGTATGAAGACCACGTCAGGCAGTGAGCGGACGGAGGCCGGGACCAGTGGCGGTACGTAGAGCAGTCGATCTTCTCGGCGGCGGTGACGTGCCTGAGACCTTCTGGTACTCGGTGAAGCGCCGACTGCTCGGGCCACCGATGGTCAACGAACAGCTCAAGGTGGAACGGCTGTCCCGGCCGCTCGCGCTGGGCGTCCTGTCCTGCGACGGTATTTCCTCCGCGGCCTATGGCACGGAAGAGATCCTTATTGAGTTGCTGCCGTTCTTTGGCCTGGCGGCATTCACCCTCTTGCTGCCCATGACGCTGGTGATCTTGCTAGGGATCGCCCTCGTTGTGCTCTCCTACCGCGAGGTGGTCAGCGTCTACACCCGGGCCGGTGGATCCTATGTCGTCGCCAGGGAGAACTTCGGCCCCCGCTTCGCCCAGGTCGCCGCCGTGGCGCTGCTGATCGACTACGTGGTCACGGTGGCGGTCCAGACCGCCGCGGGAAGCGCCGCGATCCTGTCCGCGTTTCCCTCACTTGGCGATCTGCTCGGCCCCAGGAACACGCTGTTGATCATCTCGTGCATCGCGATCCTGATCATGTGCTACGCCAACCTGCGCGGGATAAGGGAGGCGGGCAAGACCTTCGCGCTGCCGACCTACCTGTTCTCCGGGTCGGTGATCCTGATGATCCTCGCCGGCCTGTACCGCGAGGCGTTCGGCGGCGGGCTTTCGCAGGCCCACCCCAAGCTCCAAGACACCTACCCGATAGGCCACAACACATCCGGGCTGATCACCTTCGGCGCGATCTACATCCTGGGACGCTCATTCGCCAACGGTGGCTCGTCGCTGACTGGAATCGAGGCGGTCTCCAACTCGGTCAGTGCGCTCCGGCCGCCGGAGGGCCGTAACGCCCGCCAGGTGCTTGTGATCCAGGGATCCATCGTCGCCTTCCTGATCGGCGGCATCTCCTGGTTCGCGCACATCACCCATGCGACGCCCTACATCCACGGCTACCCGACGGTGCTGGCCCAGGAGGCCAAACTCATCTTCGGGCAATCCGTCATCGGCCAGGCGCTGTTTTTCCTCGTGCAGGCGGGAACGGCCACGATCCTCTTCACCGGCGGTAACACCAGCTTCAGCGGCTTCCCGTTCCTGGCCAGTTTCGTCGCGGAGGATTCGTTCCTGCCCAGGTGGCTGACCAAGCGAGGCCACCGGCTGGTGTTCTCCAACGGCATCATCGTGCTGACCGTGGTCTCCCTGACCCTGCTCCTCGTCGTCGGAGCCACGGTCAACGCCCTGATTCCGTTCTACGCCATCGGTGTGTTCACCGGCTTCGCGATCGCCGGCTTCGGCATGGCCAGGTACCACATAAGGACCAAGGAGCAGGCCTGGCGGCGACGGCTTGTCATCAACCTGACCGGCGGCGTCTACACGGCGCTGGTCGTCGCGATCTTCGCGGTGGTGAAGTTCACCGAGGGCGCCTGGCTCGTCGTCATCGTCTTCCCAGTGCTCGTGTTCGCCCTGATCCGGCTCAACCGTGAGTACCGGACCGAAGCCGAGGTGCTTGAGAAGATCGGCGGCCGCAAGCCGCGGGATCCGCCGAACTACCCGCGCCGCACCGTGCTCCTCTTCGTGGATGACTTCGACCTGGCGACGATCTCCGCGCTACGGTATGCGCGCGGACTACGCCCCACCGGGCAGCGCGCGGTGCACTTTGTCATCGACAACGCGCAAGCGGACAGGCTGCGTGAAGACTGGTTGCGCGCCGACCGCGGGATCCCCCTCGACTTCGTGGAGTGCGCGGACCGGCGGCTGACGCGTGCCGCCGCCGAACTCGTCGCCGACGAAGCGGCCGGCGACGGCACCTTCGTCACCGTGGTGCTTCCCCGCCGCAGCTACTCACCCCTGCTCGGCCGGCTTCTGCACGACCGCACGGCGGACAAGATCGCGCGTGTGGTGAGCCGGATACCGAACTGCGCGGCCACCATCATCCCGTTCGACGTGGAAGCCCGCGTCGAGATGCTGCATGAGCGCCAGGCCGGCAAACCCGCCAAGATTCCCGTTCCGGTCCCGGACCCGAACGTCCGGGAGTACGAAGCGCCCCCACCGCCTCCCGGGGTCACGCCGATCGCCTCGCTCGCCCAGCCCGGCCGGGCCACGGTGCAGGGCCGGGTACGCATTATCGAGATCAGGCCGGTTGAACAAAGCTGCGTGCTCGCCTGCACGGTCGTGGACGCCACGGGTGAGCTGACCGCGCTCTTCTACGGTCGCACCCACATAACCGGGATGATCCCTGGATCGAAGGTCAAGCTGCGCGGGCCGGTCGGCATCCGTGACGGTACCGCGATCATGACAAACCCCGCCTACGAGCTGCTGCCATAGGCTAGGCGCTTAGGAGGTAACGGTGGACGCCGGGAGAGCCAGCCTCGTGGCGCCCGGCCGCGGGTCACCCGGCCGACACGACCGGCGAGGGCCGGGAGGAAGCGCACCGATGGAGACCAGTGAGCGCGTGACCGTCACCGGCCGCCACCGCGGCCGCCTGGCGGTTGCCCTGTGCGTCACCCTCGCCATTCTCGCCGTCGAGGTGGGCGGCGCGCTCCTCACCGGGTCCCTCGCCCTGCTCGCTGACGCGGGACATCTTGCCACCGACGCCGCAGGCATTGGTCTGTCGCTGCTCGCCGCGCACTTTGCCACCCGGCCAGCGACGACGCAGCGCACCTTTGGTTTCGCCAGGGCAGAAATCCTCGCCGCCACGTGCAACGCGCTGCTGCTTTTCGGCGTTGGCACGTTCATCCTCGTCGAGGGCGTGCGCCGCCTGATCACGCCGCCAACCGTGCGGCCTGGACTGATGATCATATTCGGTGTTATCGCACTGGCCGGCAGCGCCGTATCGGTTGGCCTGCTCCGCCACGGCCAGCGGGAAAGCCTGAACGTCCGGGGGGCCTTCATCGAGGTTGCCTCGGATGCTCTTGGCGCCGCCGCGGTGGTCGTGGCCGGAGTTGTCATCGTCCTGACCGGCTTCACCAGGGCGGACCCGATCGCATCGCTCGCGATCGGTGTGCTAATCCTGCCGCGCACCTGGCGGCTGCTCAGGGACGCGATTGATGTCCTGCTCGAAGCGACACCCAAGGGCGTGGACCTCGACGAGGTGAGGCGTCACCTGATCGAGGTGGACGGTGTCGCAGACGTGCATGACCTGCACGCCTGGACGATCACCTCAGGGATACCCGTGCTGTCCGCCCACGTGGTTGTGGAGCCCACGGTCCTGTCAAACGGCCAGAGCGCGCGAATGCTCGACATGCTGCAGGAATGCCTGCGCGGCCACTTCGATGTGGAGCATTCCACGTTCCAGCTCGAACCCGGCGGCCACGCCGATCATGAGCCGTCCGTCTGCCTCTAACGGGAATCGGTAGCGGGAGCCGGTAGCTGAACCGGCCGGGCGGAAACGGGCAATAACTGGTGTTCTGCCCGCTAGGCAGCAGCCGCTTTTACGTGGTACGCATTTGTGTAAATCAGCGCAAACGCACCGCGCTCGGCGCTGCATGCCGGACGCAGGGAGGCCACCGTGAGCACCTACGACCGTTACACCATCCCGGTCGAGCCAGGCACCTGGGACGTTCCGGCGGCCGGGGCCGCGAGGTTCACCTGGGAGTACGACGATGGGCGTGACCGGCTGCTCGACTTGTACCAGAAGGGCAAGGACAAGCAGTGGGACGCGCAAAAGCGCATCGACTGGGACGTCGATGTCGACCCCACCAACGTCGTGGGTCTTCCCGACGAGTTCAACCCGCTGTTCGGCACCCCCATCTGGGACAAGATGACCGAGCCGGAACGCGAGGAGCACAGCAGGCACCAAGGTTCCTGGCTGTTCAGCCAGTTCCTGCACGGTGAGCAGGGCGCGCTCACCGTCGCCGCCAGGATCGTGCAGTCCGTCCCCGACCTGGATTCCAAGTTCTATGCCTCAACCCAGGTCATGGACGAGGCACGGCACGTCGAGCTGTACAACAGGTTCATCCAGGACAAGATCGGGATGTTCTACCCCGTCAACCAGGATCTAGCCCGGCTGCTCGAGAGCGCGCTCAGGGACGGCCGCTGGGATATGCCCTACCTCGGCATGCAGGTGCTGATCGAAGGGCTCGCCCTGGCCGCGTTCGGTGTGTACCGCGACCTGACCACCAATCAGCTCGTCAAGCAACTCCTGGCCTACGTGATGCAGGACGAGGCGCGCCATGTGGCGTTCGGCAGGCTCGCGCTGCGTGACTACTACGCGGGCCTGACCGAGGCGGAACGTGCCGAGCGCGAGGCGTTCGTCGTCGAAGGCTGCTACCTCATGCGGGACCGCTTCCGCGGCCAGGAGGTCTTCACCCGGCTCGGGATGCCGCTGGACGAGTGCCTGGCCTACGTCGACAACTCGCCGATATACAAGATGTACCAGTCGCTGCTGTTCACCCGGATCGTGCCCTGCGTGAAGGACATCGGGTTGTGGGGCCAGAAGGTGCAACAGGCCTACGCCGACATGGGTGTGCTCGACGCGGCCAAGGGCGACCTCAGCGCGCTGATGCGCCAGGACGAGGAGATAGCGGAGCAGTACGACAGGGAGCTAGCCGTTCGCCGAGCCGAGGTGGACGCCGCGATCGCACAGGGTGGAGACGGCTAACGATCCGGGGTTTCGAGCCTGCTTATCCACAAAATCCCGATCACCCCTGTTGCGGTTCTTGACAGCCGGCCAGAATCACCAGTAGGGGGAGGCCCCCGGGTGGGTGGGCTCTATATGGGGGTCTGCAGGTCGCTGGGCGCGACACGTAGCGGCAGCCGTTATGGATCAATTGGGTTGTCCGCTTGCCTCTTGGCGAGGTGGCTGGCCTGCGGCAACTGGGGACCTTCGGTCCACGGAGTCGGGCCGGAGGCCGCTGGGTTCGTTGTTCGCTCTGTGTGAACGTTGCGTTAGCAATAAATCGAGCCAGATATCCGGGCCACGGCTCAACCCACCTGCCCGGCGTGGGGATCGTAATGATTTGCAGATATCCAAAATGATCGGCGAAGACGGTAAGCCCATACCAGTCACAGGTTGGAGTCTGGCGTACGAGGACGTGGTACCGCGCCAGGAGGGCCTGCGCGAGGCTCTGTGCACGCTCGGCAACGGCTACTTCGCGACTCGCGGCGCTGCGCCGGAGGCGAGAGCGGACGGGGTGCACTACCCCGGCACGTACGTCGCCGGCTGCTTCAACCAGCTGAAGACGGAGATCGCGGGGCGTGTCACGGAAAACGAGAGCCTGGTAAACGCGCCTAACTGGCTCTGTTTGACGTTCGCGGCGCAGGACGGGCCCTGGCTCGGTCTCGACGGCACCGAGATACTCGAGGACCGCCAGGAGCTAGACCTGCGCCGGGGAGTGCTCACCCGCCACAGGCGGATCCGGGACAGCGATGACCATGTCACGCGGGTCACGCAGCGCCGTTTCGTGCACATGGGCGCCGCACATCTCGCCGCGCTTGAGATGACGATCGTGCCGGAAAACTGGTCTGGGCGGTTGCGCATCCGCTCCGAACTCGACGGCACGGTGACAAATTCCGGCGTCCCCCGTTACCGGCAGCTCGCCAGCCGCCACCTCGTCCCAGTCGAGAGCCGGTGCCTGGAGACCGACGGCATGCTGCTTGTCGTGGAAACGAGCCAGTCGCACATCCGCATTGCCGAGGCGGCGCGGACACGGCTGTTCCGCAATGGCGCCCGCGCGGACGATCGCGGAACAGCGTGCCAGGAGCCGGGTCGGATCGGCCGCGAGTACGCGATCGACGTCGCGGCCGAGGACACGGTCGTGGTGGAGAAGACCGTGGCGATCACCACGTCCCGGGACCGCGCCGTCGCCGACGTGGGTGTCGCGGCGGCGACCTGGCTGGAGAGCGCTGGCTCATTCGACGAACTTCTCCGCGGCCATGTGCTGGCCTGGGCCCACCTCTGGGCTCGCTTTCCGCTCCAGCTTCGCGGCGGCGACGACGACCGCGTGCTGCCTGTGCTGCGGCTGCACTTCTTCCACCTGCTGGTGAGCGTCGCATCCAACTGCGTTGACCTCGATGTTGGCGTCCCGGCGCGCGGGCTGCACGGCGAGGCGTACCGCGGGCACGTGTTCTGGGACGAGCTGTTCGTCTTCCCCGTCCTCAACCTGCGGCTGCCAGAGCTGAGCCGGTCGCTGATGGCCTATCGCTACTATCGTCTGCCCGCCGCGAGGCGGGCGGCCATCGACGCGGGTCACGTGGGCGCCATGTACCCGTGGCAGTCCGGCAGCGACGGCACCGAACAGAGCGCTCTGGTCCATCTCAACCCGCAATCAGGCCGCTGGCTGCCTGACACCACCTATCTGCAGCGCCATGTCGGCATCGCCGTCGCCTATAACGTCTGGCAGTACTACCAGGCCACGGGGGACAGAGATTTCCTCGCCAACCAGGGCGCCGAGATCATCCTCGAAGTCGCCAGGTTCTTCGCCAGCATGGCCGCCTACGACCGTGAGCTGGACCGGTACGTCATCCGCGGAGTGGTGGGACCGGATGAGTTTCACACCAGCTACCCTGACTCGCCCAACGCTGGGATTGACAACAACGCCTACACCAACGTGATGACGACCTGGCTGCTGCTGCGCGCCGTCGAGGTCCTGGACCTGCTGACCGAGCACCGCCGCACCGAACTCACCGAGACCCTTGGGCTTACCGCGACCGAGCAGGAACGCTGGGAGCACATCTCGCGCCGCATGTACGTGCCGTTCCACGGCCAGGGCATCATCAGCCAGTTCGAAGGCTACGAGAAGCTGACAGAACTCGACTGGGTGGACTACTACGCCAGGTACGGGGACATCAGGCGGCTGGACCGGATTCTGGAAGCCGAAGGGAACAGCCCGAACCGGTACAAGGTCTCCAAGCAAGCCGACGTGCTGATGCTGTTCTACCTGCTGTCCGCCGACGAGCTTGGCGGACTGCTGCACCGCCTCGGCTACAACTGGTCCGCGGGCCGCATCCCTGACACCATCGACTACTACCTGGCCCGCACCTCCAACGGTTCGACGCTCAGCTCCGTCGTCCACGCATGGGTGCTTGCCCGCGCCAACCGCACGCAAGCCTTTGATGAATTTGTCGATGCGCTGCGCAGCGACGTCGCCGACGTCCAGGGCGGCACGACAGCCGAGGGCATCCATCTCGCGGCCATGGCGGGGACCATCGACGTCTTGCAGCGCTGTTTCGCCGGCGTGGAGACCCGTGACGATGTGCTGTACCTCAACCCGTTCTGGCCGGAACGGCTCGGCAAGCTGGAGTTCTCCGTCCTCTATCGCGACCATGTGATCACTTTGACCGTCGTGGACCACACCGTGGTCGTGCACAGCGGCCCAGGCAAGCTGCCGCCGGTGCGGGTCGGATGTCACGGGCAGGTGCGTGAACTCAGCGCCGGGCAGACGCTGGAGTTCCGGCTCTGAGGTGCCTTGGCACCGGACTCCTACGGGATCATCTCACCTCGCGGAGCGGGCATCCGGCCGGGAAGCACCCTCCAGCGCGGCCAGCTGGGGTCCGGGGCCAGGACGGTCCGGCCCTGCGAGGCGGTCCAGCCGGGAGAGAATTTTTTCACCGCTGCGCCGCGCGGTCAGGCGCAGCATTGACGGCGCGGCTCGTGAGACCGCATAGCTCAGCCACGCCTCCGCGTTGACGGGGACGAGCGGCCGGCTGCCACGCACGGCGCGCATCACCGCGAGCGCCACCTTTTCCGGCGGGAAGGCCCGCAGCCCCAGCGCCCTGTCCGCCCCGGCCCGGAGGCGTTCCATCTGGGCCTCGCTCACACCCACGTAGTGGGCCGCCCGCGCGATCCCGGTATCGGTGAAGCCCGGGCAGATGGTCGTCACACCGACACCCGCCGACGAAAGTTCCGCACCAAGACAGTCGCCGATCATGCGCACGGCGGCCTTGGTCGCCGCGTACGCGGACAGCATCGCCGGCGGGGCGAACGCGGCCGCCGACGCGATGTTCACGATGTGACCGCCTTCGCCCCGCTGTGCCATCTGCGTGCCGAAAAGCCGGCATCCGCGCACCACGCCAAGCAGGTTCACATCGATGATGCGCCGCCAGTCCTCCTCGGTGTGCGCCAGGAACGGACCGATGACCGCGATACCCGCGTTGTTGATCACTACATCAGGCACCCCACAGGTATCGCCCACCCAGGCCGCGAACCGCTCCATCTCTTCCGGCGCGGAGACGTCCACCTGATACGGCTGCGCGGCACCACCGTGGGTGGCGACGTCGTCACACGTCCGCTTCACCCCAGCCAGATCCAGATCGGCGGCAATGACCTCCGCTCCGGCCTTGGCAAAGGCGATCGCGATGGCCCGCCCGATGCCGCTGCCCGCACCGGTTACGACCACAAGATGGCCACCGAACGGCTGCGCTGCTGGGCCCGCGTTGGCACGGCGCAGCCCCCGGGTGGCTGGTTCACCGTCGACATGATCGGCGAACTCGGCGATCCAGAGCGCCAGCCGCTCAGGGTGGGTGCGGTGCACCCAGTGCCCCGCCCGGATCTCACGGCGCCACAGCCTCGGTGCGTGCCCGGTGAGCGCCAGATAAGTGCGCCGGGCAATGAATGAGTCACGGGTCGCGACCACGACCTGGACGGGCACGTCGACCGGGACAGGCTCGCCGCGCGAGGCCTCCCGCCCGAACGGGCCGTGCATGTTCGCCCGGTAAAGCGCGAGGCCTCGCACGGCGTCCCCAGTGATCGTCTCGGCCGGATGGCCGGGCCGGGGCTGCACACCGGCGCGGGCCTGCAGCATGCGTCCCCAGCGCCTGCCGAGCCACGCGCGCCAGACGAGCTCGGGCAGCACGGGCAGCTTGAAGAACCCGATGTGCCAGGAGCGGCGCAGCTGGTTCGCGACGTCCGCGAGGCCGCGCGGCCCGCGCCACGCTCGGCGGCGCAGCCAGGCAGCGACCTGGTCAAGCGATGGGCCACCGACCGAGGTGAAGGAGGCGATCCTGCCCGCAAGGCGGGGCTCGGTCAGGGCCTGCCAGGCCTGAATCGAACCCCAGTCATGGCCGACCAGATGGACCTGGCGGCCGGGACACACGGCATCGACGACCGCGTGGAGGTCAGCGACCAGCCGTTCCAGCCGGTAGTTGCCGGTACCCTGCGGTGCTGTCGATGCCCCGCAACCGCGCATGTCGTAGGTGATCACATGAAAGCGCGGCGCCAGTGCGTCGGCCACCTCGTCCCACACCGCGGCGGTGTCGGGATAGCCGTGCAGGAGAAGGACGGGAGGCTGGCCCGTGGCACCGCGCTCCGTGACAGCGAGCCGCACCTCGCCGGTGTCCACGATGCGGTGCCGGGGTGAGTCCTGGCGGTGCTGCACCGGCCCTCCTCGTCCTGAATTGACGCTTATGAACTATCGAGTATCAGCGACCGTACGCCAGACAACGCCCGTTGGACAGCCTGGTCCGCGACCATCGCAGAGCCGAATCGCCGCTGCGACGTGCCCGGTGTGCCGCATCGAGGGGTAGCGAAGGCCGACCCGGTGCGAAATTCGCACCGGACGATATCTTCAAGATCGGCAGCGGGCCTTACGCATAGGCGAGATCTCAATCTAATCCGACCCCGGGCGTGATCGAATAGCGTCATGGAACGCCTCGCCAAGCAACTGCGCTTCCTGCAGGAAATCGACCAGTTGAAAGGCGTGCTGCGGCAGACCGCGCTCCTGGACCGCTCACGGCGGGAGAACTCCGCCGAGCA
>Ga0137372_10003218_pt1 | contig 15916 bp, 15 predicted proteins | sample SagtaG_6_FD_104911 | JGI IMG/M metagenome (GOLD analysis project Ga0137372, IMG submission 104911) | Vadose zone soil microbial communities from Sagehorn Ranch, Mendocino, California, USA - Sage1_R_60_16 metaG | ecosystem: Environmental > Terrestrial > Soil > Vadose zone | place: USA...
ACGTTCGAACAGGCCCGCGAGTTGTTCGAGGGGGCGGGCCGCCACCCACGCCTGGGCCTGTGCGTGGACACGTGCCACCTGTTCGCCGCGGGCTACGCCCTCGACACCGCCGAGGGAGCGGCGTCCTGCTTCGCCGACCTGCGCCGGCTCGGCCTCGGCAGGCGGCTGCGGCTGATCCACGCCAACGACTCGAAGTTCGCCCGCGGCCAGCGCCGCGACAGCCACACCCACATCGGCCAGGGCCACATCGGCGAGGCCGGGTTCCGGGCGATCCTGGCCCAGCCCGCCGTCCGCCGGTGCGCGGTGGTGTGCGAAACGCCGGGACGCCTGGAGGACCACGCCCGGAACATCGCGAGGCTTCGAGCCCTCGCCGGCTGACCTCGCCGCCGACGAGCTACGGCTGGGTCTCGGAGTCCCGGCTCTCCTCGTACGAGTACCGCTCCTCGGGCCAGGGGTCCGCGTGGATGTGGTAGCCCCGGACCTCCCAGAAGCCGCGCTCGTTCCGGTCCGTGAACTCGAGGCCGCGGAGCCACTTCGCGCTCTTCCATGCGTAGCGCTTGGGGACCACCAATCTCAGGGGATAGCCGTGCTCGGGGGCAAGGGGCTCACCGCCGTGGGCCCAGGCCACGAGCACGTCGTCGTCCATCATGGCCTGGAGCGACAGGTCCGACGTGTAGCCGTACTCGCACTGGGTGATGACCCACGCCGCCTCCGGCTTGGGCCGGGCCCGTTCGGCCAGCAGCCGGAACGGCACCCCCTCCCATTCGTTGTCCAGCGTGGACCAGCCGGTGACGCAGTGCATGTCGGCGGTGACCCTGGCCGGCCCGAGCGCCTTCAGCTCCGCGTAGGTGAGGGTGAACGGGTCGTCCACCAGGCCGAACACCTTGAAGTCCCACTCGGCCTCGTTGAACCGCGGGATGGGCCCGTAGTGCAGCACCGGCCAGCCCTTCACCAGCCGCTGCCCGGGCGGCACGCGCCTGGCGATCTCCTCGGGGTATCTCGGCCCGCCGAACAGCTTCACGATCGCCCCTCCCTCATCCCGAGCCGGCCCCCGACATGGCCGCCGCCCATCGCCGAATGGTCTCCTCCACGTCGCCCGCCGTTACGTCCCGGTGGGTCAGCATCCGCACCCTGCCCCCCAGGACAGAGCACAGGACGCCCTGGTCCTTCAACCGGTCGCGGGCCTCCCACGGATCCACCCCGACGGATGCGGTGTCGACGTACACGATGTTCGTCTCCACGGCCGAGGGATCGAGCGAACCGGGGGTCGCCTCGGCGATCCCGTCGGCCAACCGCCTGGCGTTGGCGTGGTCCTCCTGGAGCCGGTTCGGTCCATCCTCCAGGGCGACCAGCCCGGCGGCGGCCAGGACCCCCGCCTGTCGCCAGGCTCCGCCGAACAGGATCTTGGCCCGACGGGCCTCGCGGATGAACTCCGCGTCGCCGCACAGGACCGACCCGATGGGTGCGCCGAGCCCCTTCGACAGGCAGAACATCAACGCGTCGGTCTCCGCTGCGTACTCGTGGACCGGCGTGCCGCTGGCGACGCTGGCGTTGAAGATCCTCGCCCCGTCCAGGTACAGGCCGACCCCGGCCTCCTCGCACGCCTTGCCGACCCCATGCAGCTCGTCGACGGCCATGACCGTCCCCCCGGCCCAGTTGTGCGTGTTCTCCAGGGACACCAGGTCCACCGCGGCCACGTCGTACGGGTCCGGGCGCAGCGCCTCCGCCACCAGCTCGGCCGAGGGCTGTCCACGTGGGGCGTCGAGCTCCACGAACGCGATGCCGGACAGCATCGCCGCCGTGCTCACCTCGGTGCCCGAGACGTGCGACCCCGCGGGGGCCACCACCAGGTGCCCGGGCCGGACGAAGACGTGGAGGGCGATCTCGTTGGCCAGCGTGCCCGTGGGGACGTAGACCGCCGCCTCCTTGCCGGTGAGCTCCGCGCACCGGTCCTGGAGGCGGTTGACCGTCGGATCGTCCCCGTACCAGTCGTCCCCCACCTCGGCCTCGTACATGGCCCGGCGCATCCGCTCATCCGGCCTGGTCACCGTGTCGGAGCGCAGGTCGATCGGCCGCGAGGTCACGAAACCGAGTATAGAGTGGGCGGTTTTCGAGCCCGGCGGGCCGGGTAGGACCGCCCGGATGCTCTTCGTGGTGCTGCTCGTGGGCGCCGGCGTGTTCGGCCTGGTCACCGTCCGACAGTGGTGGAACGGCCTGTGGCTCGAATCCGCACGGTGGGTGGTTCGCTGGTTCTCCCCGCACATGCTGGTCGGCGTGCGCACGGCCAGCGTCATGGTGATCGGGCTCGGCCTGATGCTCGTGTGGCCGCCGGCCTTCCTGCTGGCCTTCGGGGCGGCCCTCGCGTGGATCTGGGTCATGTACGCGTCGGCGCAGACCGGTGCGGCCGGGCGCCTGCCCCCCGCGCTTCGGCCGGTGGTCCAACCCCCCGCCCCCGCCGCCGCCGCTCCCCGGTCCGGTTCGGTCCGGCGGAACGCGCCGCGGCCGGAACAATCGCACGAGGGCCAACACCGCCGGGCCGGGTAGGCGGATCAGGCCGCCGCGGCCCTCGGCCGGACCAGATAGCCGTACCGCTCCCGGAACTCCTCGGAAGGGACCCCGGCGGCCTTCGCGATCGGCTCGAGCTTCTCCGGATCCTCCAGGTCCTCCCCCTCCAGGCGGATCATGTACTCGGTGGCCACCTTGTACGAGCCGCTGTGGATGTTCACCTGGCGGACACGGGGACGCCCGGTCTCGGGATCGGTGAACGAGCCGAAGGGCATGGGCACCATCTGCTCCTGCTCGATCGTGATCATGGCCCCGATCTCGTCTCGGCCCTCCCGATACAGGGATCGCAGGTAGTCGATGGCCCCGTAGCCGAGGTCGCGCGTGTAGGCGATGTCGAAGGGGAGCGGCGGCGCGCATCGCAGCTCGTACCCGATGTTCTTCGGCGTGACCGTGATCTTTCGGCCTCGCTCCTTGAACCGTTGCTTGACCAGGTCGGCCAGCACCCCGTCCAGGTTCAGCTCCCCCAGCCGGATGTGTCCGTGCTCGTCGACCTCGACGTCGGGCATGGCCCGCCTGAGGTCCTCCTCGGCCAGGCGAAGGGCCAGCCCCTCCGACAGCACGGCCACGCCGAAGGGCCGGCCGTGGGCGATCCGCTTCAGGATGGCCGCGTCGACCAGGTCCACCAGGTGCTCCAGCCGGATCGGCTCTTCGGGCGGGAACTCCTCCGCGATCACCGCGAGCGTGGCGCCGGCGGCCTTGGCGATCCCTAGGGCGAGGTGTCCCGCCGATCGCCCCATGGCCAGGACGAAGAACCACCGCTTCGTGGTCATGGCGTCGGTCATCAGGTTGTTCACCAGCTCGACGCCCACCGCCCGAGCCGTCTCGAACCCGAACGTCGGCATGCCTCCGGGCAGCGGCAGATCGTCGTCGATGGTCTTGGGGACGTGGGCCACGCGGATGCCCCCGCCGGCCGCCTCCGCCACCTTCGACGCCGAGAACGCCGTGTCGTCGCCCCCGATCGTGACCAGGGAGTCCACCCCCAGCTCCCGGAGGGTCCGCAGGCAGTTGTTCATCCGCCAATCGGGGTCCTCGGCGTCGGGATCCTTCGTGGTCGGGTTGGCCCGCGACGTGAACAGGATCGATCCGCCCTGGACGTGGATCCGGGAGACGTCGGGGATCGACAGCGGCTGGGCGAACTGGGCCTCGCCCTTGATGAGGTGCTCGAACCCGTCCAGGATCCCGACCACCTCCCACCCGCTGTTGACGGCCTCGATCGTGGCGGCGGAGATGACCGAGTTGATGCCCGGCGCCGGCCCGCCCCCACAGAGGATCCCGACCCTGTGCCCTCGATCCGCCACCGACCCCTCCTGGCCTCGGAGGCGCCATTCTAGCCAGCCCGGGCGGGGGCCCGGTCCGCCGTCCTCCGGCACGCTCAAGGGGACCCCGCGACCCGTCGATCCCCCGAAGGAGGACGAAAGGACCTGCGATCGTGCGACGGGCAATCCGGTTCACGCTGGCGATCGTCCTGCTGGCGGCGGCCGGCGGGGCTGGACGTCCCGCGTCCGCCGACTCGGTCGAAGATCAGCTGGCCCGGGCCAGGTCCAGCCGGGAGGCCGCGCAGGAGGCACTCGACCACATCGAACGCCGGGTGGCCTCCCTCACGGCGGAGTACGAACGGGCCAGGGGCCATCTGCAGGACGCGGCCCGCAGCGTCTTGGCCGCATACGAGGAGCGCATCGCGGTCTCCGCCCGGCTCGCGGAGGCCAGGGAGATCCTGAACCGGCAGGCGGCCCGAGCCTACGAGGCCGGGCCGGCCGTATCCATCGAGCTCTTCCTGGGGGCCACCTCGCCCTCGGATTTCGCCTCCGCGCAGGAGTTCGCCGCGAGGGCCATCGGCGTGAACGGCGAGATCGTCTCCCGCGTGGAGGCGCTGAACCTGGACGCGCGGCGGACGGCCGCGGCGTTCGAACGAAAGCAGGCCGACGCGGCCTCCACGTTCCGCAGGCTCCAGTCGCTGGCGGCCCAAGCCGCCCAGCAGGTCGCCGAGGCGAAGTCCCTGGCGGACGCGGCCGGCCTGGCCGTGGCCAAGCTGGACAAGCAGGAACGGGCATTGCGGGCCGCCCAGTCGATCTCGCGGTCCGCCCTCTCCGGGTTGGTCGACGCCGAGCGCGGGGTGGACCAGAGCCGCCTCCTCGCCATGCTCGGCCCCAACGGAGGGCGGGGCTGCGAGATCCCCGCCGGGCTCCGTGAGACCTCCCAGAGCCTGGCCGGCATCTCCTCGTGGTACGGGTGGGGATTCGCCGGCCGGTCCACGGCCAGTGGGGCCATCTACGACCCGCGACTGTTCACCGCGGCCAACAAGGAGCTTCCCCTCGACACCTTCATCCGCGTCCACTACGGCGCGAAGTGCGCCATCGTGCTGGTGAACGACCGCGGCCCCTACATCGCGGGGCGGGTGCTCGATCTCTCCCAGGCCGCGGCCGAGTACCTCGGGGTGGGTCTGAACTACGTCACGGCCGACGTCCTGGCCCCGACCTGACCGCCCGCTCCCTTCGAGGCCAAGGGGATCGAAGCGCGTCCCTCGTCCGGCCCGGTACCATCCGCGGTCATGGCGCGGGTGCTGGCCATCGACGCGGGGACCACCGGGGTTCGGGCCATGCTGGTGGACGAGGGCGGGAGGGTGCAGGCGCGGGGCGACCGCGATTTCGCTCAAGCCTTCCCCCGCCCGGGCTGGGTCGAGCACGACCCGGAGCACTGGTGGGCGGCGCTGCTCGAATCAACTTCCGAGGCCCTGGAGCGGGCCGAGACGGCGCCCACCGACGTCGCGGCCATCGGCATCACGAACCAGCGCGAGACGACCGTGCTGTGGGACCGAGCCACGCTCGTGCCGGTCCACCCCGCCATCGTGTGGCAGGATCGGAGAACCGCACCCCTGTGCGAGCAGCTCCGCCGGGAGGGATGGGAGGAGCAGGTCAGGGCCCGGACCGGGCTGGTGATCGACCCGTACTTCTCCGGCACGAAGCTCTCCTGGCTCCTCGACAACGTTCCTGGTGCCCGGGCCGAGGCCGAGGCCGGGCGGCTGGCCTTCGGCACGGTCGACTCCTATCTGCTGGCCCGGCTCACTGGGGGCGGGGTCCACGCCACCGACCGGACCAACGCCTCCCGGACCATGCTGTTCGACATCCACCGCCTGGCGTGGGACCAGGAGCTGTCGGAGCGCCTGGGGATCCCCGGCTCGCTCCTGCCCGACGTCCTTCCCTCGTCGGCTCCGTTCGGCTCGACCCACCCGGACCTGTTCCTGGGGATCCAGGCCCCGATCGCGGGGGTGGCCGGCGACCAGCAGGCGGCGCTGTTCGGACAGGCCTGCTTCGACCCCGGGACCTCGAAGAACACGTACGGCACGGGTTCCTTCGTCCTCATGAACACCGGCTCGTCGCCCGTCCGGTCCTCCTCGGGCCTGCTGACCACGGTGGCCTGCGCGGAGGGAACCGCCACCGCCTACGCCCTGGAGGGGTCGATCTTCGTCACCGGCGCGGCGCTCCAGTGGCTGCGGGACGGCCTCGGGGTGATCCGGGAGGCGGCCGAGGCGGGGCCGCTCTCGGAGTCCGTCCCGGACACCGGCGGGGTGTACTTCGTCCCGGCTCTGACCGGGTTGGGGGCCCCGTGGTGGGACCCGTACGCGCGCGGCACCATCGTCGGCATCACCCGCGGAACTACCCGGGCCCACCTGGTCCGGGCCGCCGTCGACGCCATGGCCTACCAGACACGGGACGTGGTCGACGCAATGCGATCGGACGCCGAGATGCCGCTGACGGAGCTGAAGGCGGACGGTGGGGCCAGCGCGATGGACTCCCTGCTTCAGTTCCAGGCGGATCTCCTGGGCGTCCCGGTCCGCCGCACCTCGGTCCAGGAGACCACGGCCCTCGGCGCCGCCTACCTCGCTGGGCTCGGTGTGGGGGTGTGGGGCTCCACCGCGGAGATCGCCGGCCTGTGGAAGGCCGATCGCGAGTTCGAACCCGGAGACGCCGCCGAAGCCGAGCAGCGGTACCGGGGCTGGCGGGAGGCCGTGCGCCGGTCCCTCCGCTGGGCATCGGTGTGACGTTTTGTCACTGAATCGGCGGTCCCCAAGGACCCCCCTCCCGTTTTCCCGCCTGAGCGCCCGGGTACACACGGCCCGGACCGGTCTGGGGTTGCATGGGCCGGCGGCCCGCACGTCGGAAGGGAGCTGGGATGGCGCGGTGTCCCGTATGCCAGTCGGTCAGGATCGTGGTTGTGGTGAGTCCGGAGCGGCGCGCCTTCTGCACGGCCTGCGGCGCGAAATGGATCCAGCATGGTAGCGAACAACGGGCCGTCAAGCGGGGAGACCTGGTGGCGACGGCCCCGCTCCCGCGGGAGGCCTGAGGCGCGGGAGCCGGCCGGCAGCCGCGCTAGTCTCTAGGGAGAGGCCGGAGGTTCGGGCCCGGTGGCGGCTTGGACTTTGTCTTGCTCCGGCGACGGAGGCTTCGCGGCCGCCTTCACCCGTTCGTCAGCCTTGGCTCCCTTGAACTTCGTCGCGTACTCGTCGACGTACTCCTGACCCGAGAGCAGCATGATCTCGTACATCAGCTCGTCGGTGACCGACCGCAGCACGAACCGGTCGGCGGGACGGTCGTAGAACCGCTCGAACGAGAGCGGCTTGCCGAACCGCACCTCGCACCGGCCGGGCTTCGGCATCTTCCGGTCGTACGGCATGGCCTCGAAGGTCCCCACGATGGCCACCGGGATCACCGGGACCTGGGCCTCGAGCGCCATTCGGGCCATCCCCGTCTTCCCCCGGTACAGCCGGCCGTCGGGTGACCGGGTGCCCTCCGGGAAGATCCCGACCAACGCTCCCTCCTTCAGCGCCTGGACCCCGGTGTTGAGCGCCGCCTCGGCGGCCGAGCGGCTCTCCCGCCGGACCGGGATGACGTTGGCGCCCTTGAAGAACCACCGCAGGTACCACTTGTCGAAGTAGTCGGCCTTGGCCAGGAACACCACCTTGCGCTTCGGCACCACCAGCGGGAGCAGCAGGTCGTCGAGGAAGGACTGGTGGTTCGCCGCAAGGATGGCCGGACCCTCGGCGGGAATGTTCTCCAGGCCGCTCACCTTCGGCCGGAACAGCAGCCGAAGGATGGGCCCGAGGAAGACGTATTTCATGAGGAACCAGTACATGGGACCCTCCCCCTCCCGGCTTGGACTGCACATCCAGGGGTCCGGTTACTTCGTACTAGACTACACACAGCCGCCCAGGAGGGAAACCACCCGGTTCATGCTCGCGTTCGGGAAGCTCGAATGGTCGTTCGTGGCCGTGCTCGTCATCCTGGTGGGGGCAGCCGGCGCGTTCTCCATGTTCCTCGTCCTTCAGCTGTTCCGAGGCCACTCCCGGCGCTGATGTTCGCGGCACCGCCGGCCACCACCGTGATCTCCTGACATGAAGACGCGCATCGTGCCCGGAGCCGAGGCCTTCCGCTTCGACGCCGGCCTGCTGGGAGCCCTGTTGATCCACGGCTTCACCGGCTGTCCCGCGTCCATGCGGCCCATGGGCGAATGGCTGGCCGAGCGCGGCGTGTCGACCGTGGGCCCGAGGCTGTCCGGGCACGGGACGACGTGGGAAGACCTCGATTCGACCACGTGGCAGGACTGGGAGCGGGACGCGGAGCAGGCACTTGAGGATCTCGCCTCGCGGTGCCCTGACTTGATCGTCGTCGGGCTCTCGATGGGCGGGGCCCTGGCCTTGCATCTCGGGGCCAAGCACCCCGACGAGCTGCGAGGCGTCGCCGCCATCAACCCGTTGGTCCGGCGGCCGGACCTCGCACTCGCGCCGGTGGCCCGGCTCTTCACCAAGACCGTCAAGGGAGTCGGCAACGACATCAAGAAGCCGGGCCAGGACGAGATCGTCTACGACCGCACGCCGCTGCGGGCGGCGGGACAGATGGGCAGGTTGCTCCGCACCACGGACGGGGAGCTTCCCTCCCTCCGGCTTCCCCTCCTGGTGTTCTCGTCTACGGAGGACCACCTGGTGAAGCCGGCGAACTCGACCCGGGTCTACCAGCGGGCCGGGAGCGAGCAGAAGGAGCTGATCACGCTGCGCAACTCCTTCCACGTGGCCACCCTCGACTACGACGCCGAGTCCATCTTCGAACGGGTCCTGGAATTTTCCCGGTCCACCGCGCGAAACGCTCCCTTGGCATAGCGGTTACGACGGTATGTCGTAGGCCCGCCACCTGATCTCCCAGCTGCCCTCGCGTGGCTGGTCCAGGTCCCCCATCGCCGCGGCCGCCCACCGCCGGGTTTCCTCCCCCGCCCGGGCCCGCCGCTGCTCGTCCATCCTCCAGGTCCACGAGTAGAGCCCCTCCTCGAGCTTCCCGATCACCTCTTCGATCGACTCCGTCTCGTGCCCCGTGATCGGCGGGAGGAGCCGCACCTTCGCGCCGAGGGCCGCCATGGCCACGTCGATCTCCCGCGGATCGTGTGTGCCCACGAACCGCGCCTTCGGCTCCACGCCGGCGGCGCGGCCGAACTCGTCCTGGACCTCAGTCCACCACCCCGCGTCCTGGGTGCCGGGGTCGATCAGCACCACGCCGCCGGGCCGAACCGCCCGCGCCATCGCCGCCAGCGCCTCCCGCCACCGAGGGATGAGGTGCACCACGTGACAGGCCAGGACGGCCCCGAACGACGCCGGGCGGAACGGCAGGGCCGTGGCGTCCGTTTGGACCACAGGGAAGGGCGAGGTCCCTCCGGCGTTCTGGGCCAGCCTGCGCAGCATCGGGGCCGAGAGATCCACCCCGGTCATCGGGATCCCCACCCTGGACAGCGGCAGGGCGATCCGTCCGGTCCCCACGCCCACCTCGAGGACTGTCCCCCGACCGCGGAGCTCGTCTGCCAGGGTTCGAGTCAGCCGTTCGGCGGTGTCCGCCGGGAGCGTCCGCGTCCGGTCGTAGTACTCGGCCGCGCGATCGAACGACACGGACCCGGACCGTGGTTCCTTCACGGCTCGACCCCGGGCTCAGTCGAGAACGGGACCGAGCACGTCGGCGATGGTCGGCGAGCCCTCCGCCTCCTCGAGCTCGTAGAACACGCGATAGGCCGGCTTCTCGATGTGGACGAGCTTGCGCAGGTCGATGGGCGTGGCGATCAGCACGCCGTCGACGTCGGCGGCGTTGATCATCTGTTCGAACTCCTTCAGCTGGTCCGCCGAATACCCCATGGCCGGAAGGACCGGGCCCACGTCGTACTTCGCGTAGACGTCCTTCATGGTGCCGACGGCCCATTGCCTCGGATCCACGATGCTCGCCGCTCCGCTCTGCCGGGCCGCCACCACCCCAGCCCCATACCGCATCTCGCCGTGGGTGAGCGTGGGCCCGTCCTCGATGACCAGCACCCGCTTCCCGGCGAGGTCGACGGGGTCCTCGAAGGTGACGGGGCTCCTGGCGCGGATCACGATGGCCCTCGGGTTCGCTTCCCGGATCGATCCCCACACCTCCGCCACCTGGTCGTGGGTGGCCGAGTCGATCTTGTTGATCACCACGACGTCCGCCATCCGCAGGTTCGTCTCGCCTGGGTGATAGGAGAGCTCGTGGCCCGCGCGGAGCGGATCGGCCACCGTGATGTGCACCGTGGGCCGGTAGAACGGATAGTCGTTGTTGCCGCCGTCCCACACCAGGACGTCGCACTCCTTCTGGGCCTGCTCCAGGATGTCCCCGTAGTCGACGCCGGCGTACACCACGGTGCCGTTCTTGATGTGCGGCTCGTACTCCTCCCGCTCCTCCACGGTCACGTCGGCCCGGTCCAGGTCGTCGAACGACGCGAACCGCTGGACCCGTTGGGCCACCAGGTCGCCGTAGGGCATGGGGTGGCGGACCACCACGGCGGTCTTGCCCAGGTCCCTGAGGGTCCGGACGACCTTGCGGGTGGTCTGGCTCTTCCCGGAGCCGGTCCGAACCGCGCAGACCGCGACCACGGGAACGTTCGCGTCGAGCATGGTGGCGTCCGGCCCCAGCAGCGAGAAGGACGGGCCCGCGGCCATCACCGCGCTGGCCCGGTGCATGACGTACTGGTGCGACACGTCGGAGTAGGCGAACACGACCTCGTCGACGTCGAGCTCCTCGATGAGGCGAGGCAGCTCCTCCTCCAGGGCGATGGCGATGCCGTCGGGATAGCGGGCGCCGGCCAGCTCGGGCGGGTAGCGCCGCTCGGAGATGAAGGGGATCTGCGTGGCCGTGAACCCGACGACCTCGACCTCAGGGTCGTCCCGATAGACCACGTTGAAGTTGTGGAAGTCCCTGCCGGCCGCCCCCATGATCAGCACGCGTCGCGTCATCGCTCACCTTTCTCGAGGCTCCGGAGGATGCGCCCCGCCATCGAGGCGCCGAGAGCTTACGGGCGGTCCAGGAGGGCGTCAAAGATCGGCTGCGGAGGGATAGAGGAGGCCGGGCCGGACGGCCGCGAACCCGGGACAGGGGCCGGGGAAGCCCGGTGTGCGGACGGTGGGCGCCGAGGAGTCCTCACCCCCCCAGGGCGGTGAGCTGCACCGCGGGGCTTGCCGGCGACGGGAGGGCGGCCGCGCTGGTGGGCGGAAACCGGGGCGGGACCGTCCGCACCGTCCGCGAGGCTCGGCGAAGTTGACCACCCGACTCGATCTGGGCAAACGGTCCAGTGCCGGTTGAACCCCCGAAGCCGCATGCGGCGGCACGGTGAGCTAGCCGCTCACCCACCGGTCGAGGTCGTCGACCCGACGCCCGAGCCATAACCACACCTCGGACCCATCGGTGGTGAAGAGGGTGAGACCGGTGCTCCGTCGAAGTGAGGCGAGTTCCGCGCGGGCGATCTATCCAGCCGGAGCAGGAGATCCCTCGCATCGATCGCGCGCCACTCTCGGTCGGGTATCCACACCATGTCTCGATCGGACACGTAGAGCCTCCCCCTCATCGTGGCGGCGGGACCACGCGAACGAACGGCCAGGCTTCTGGCCACGAACTCCTCCCGGCGGGCGGGCCAGCCGCGTAACTTCGCCACCACCACCCCCGCGGTCAGCTGTGTTTCGCCGCCGCGGATCGTGCCCGGGGGGAGGTCAACGGGACCTGGGCTGTCGCCGAGAACCAACGCCGCGACGAACTGAACGAACCACGCGACGCTCGCCAGCACTCGCCATGCCGCCCTCTTCCTGCGCAGAACCCTCCAGGCCTGCGTCGTGGCCGGGGACGCGCGAACCTCGAAACCTCCCATCCGGGCTCCCCTATCGACCCTCTCGATGCTGAAGTCGGTGGATCGCCGACTCGAAATCCGGTCGCGCCACGACCCCCTCATCGAGGTCAATATCGGCAGCTGGATCGAACCGGACGAGCAGTGACCGAATAGCTGACGGCGCTGGCCTCAAGGAGGCTCGCTCACCGGTCGAAGCCTGAGCAGCGGCCAAGGAGCTCTCGGCGTGGCGGATCAGCGGGCAAGGATTCAGCGTGAGGCTTCGGCCGTGCTGCAGCCTGGCGAACCGATCCTGGCCGCCGTTCGGGCCACGACGCAGCACGTGGGTGTCGGCGCCCTTGGTGGCCTGCTCATGGTCCTCGCCCTGTCCGTGGAACAGCGGAACATCGCCCGAGACAGCGGCTTCCCGGCGGCGACGAACATGCTTCTGGCCGCCACGGACCGGCGCCTGCTGGTCTTCCGACGCGGATCGTTCAGTCGATCCGGTCGGTTCCTCGCGGACATCCAGTTCGGTCGGCTTCGCAGGGTCTCCATGGACGGCCAGGGGCTCAACAAGGGGTTGCGCTTTGTCTTCGACACCGGCGCCAGCGTCGCCTTCACCACGTACCGTACCGACCATCCGGACCGATTCATCGAGACGGTCAATCGGGCCATCGATACTCGGCTCGCGTTGGTTCCTCCGATCCCACCTCGGCCCACGATCCCCCTCGTCCTCCCGCCACCGCCACCCGGGTAGCGTCGTCCGCTAGCTGCGGATCGCGTGCAGATACGGCCTGGTTCCGTCCGTAGGAGCGGGCCCGGCGCCGAACCCGAATCCTCCTCTTCGGACCTCCGCAACGGCGTCGATCCGCCGGTGCACCCCGAGCTTCTCCAGGATGTTGTGAACGTGGTTCTTCACCGTCGGCAGCGCGATGTACAGGCGTCTGGCGATCTGCTGGTTCGAAAGTCCCTGCCCCACCAGCTGCAGGATCTCCCGCTCCCTCGTGGTCAGCGATCGCTGGCCGCACGCCGGGCTGAGCGCGTCGGCCGCCGCGGCGATCCGCCTGAGCCGGATGGTCGCGGTCTCGGGCAGGAAGCTCGGCTCACGCCGAGTGGCGCCTTCGATCGCTTCGCCGAACTCCTCGAGCGAGGCCTCGCGCCCGAGGTACCCGGCCACCCCCGCCTGGGCCCACGTGATCATCCGGTGTTCGGCCTCCGCCAGCCCGAGCACCACCACCAGGACCTCGGGTGCCACCGCGCGGATCTCCGCGGCCCACAACGGACCCTCCGGCCACGGAACGTCGAGCAGGACAACGTCTACGTCCATGGCGACCAGATCCTCCAGAGCCTCCATCGGATGCCCGGAGCTCCCCACGACCTCGACCCGCCCGGCTCCATGGAGCGCCTGCCCCAGCGCCTCGCCGTACGAACGAACCTCGGTGATTATGTAGATCCTGATCACCGGTCCACCCCCCTCCTCATCGGAGTGGAAGCAGACCGCGAAGGCGGGTCGGGTCACCGTCCCCGGCGACACGGATTGGCCGTGAATCTGGCGATGGACCGGGCGTGGCGGTCCACACGAACGGACCGTGAGGGTCGGGACGACCGGCTGGATGCCGCAGCGACTCGCGGTCCGTAACCGCAGGCACACAGCGAAGGCGTCAGTTCGCCCTGGCAGCGAGGCGTTCGAGGTCGGTGATGGTGATGCTCCCCCGGGAGAGACGCAGCATCCCCCGGCGCTCCACGTCCTTGAGCACGCGGTTCACGGTTGGCCGGGCCACCCCGGCCAACCCGGCCAGGTCCTCCTGGGTGAGCGGAATGACGATCTCCGGGTCGCCCCGGCCGTACAGATCGCACAATGCCATGAGGCGCCTGATGACGCGGGTGTCGGCCGAGACGTAGAGCGCGTCCAGGAGCTGGGTGACCACGTCGAGCACCCGGTCCGCGATGAACCGCACCAGGGCGTCGTCCACGCTGGGGAAGCGGTGCCGGATCGCCCTCAGGTCGTCGACCCTGATGGACACGGTCTCGGTGGGCTCGAGCGCCACGGCGTTGGTGGTGTAGTAGGGATCGGTTCCATGGACGGCGATCAGGCCGGCTGCCTGGCCGGGTCCCACCACGCCCACCGTGGCGACGTCTCCGAGCGAGGTCATGCCCCGGATGGCGATCCGCCCCGAGCGGATCAGGTGGATGGCCTCGGCGCGATCCCCTTCGTGCCACACGACCTCACGCCTGGCGAACCGCCGCTTCCGCCCGGCGGCAAGAACCTGCTCGACCTCCTCGTCCTTGAGGCCGTACAGGAGGTCCCACTCCATGAACGAACCCTCCCCCGTCGCCGCCAGCGTAGCCCAAGGAAGGCCGGGTCCGAAAGAGGAAACACGGAAGTGTGTCCGGGGATACGGATGACCCGTGCCCGAGCAAACTGACGCCGGGGATCTCGACCTGGTATCTGTAGCGCACATGCCTGAGTTCGATCCGGATCCTGGCCGCAGCGTCTCCGGTGGCGAGGAGGAAAAAGCTGCGGTTGTGGGCGGGAGCCTCCACGAGCTTGCGCTGCGCTATTGGGCGGAGGGACGTCCCGAAGACGCGCTCCGGGTCGATCTGGAGGCGGCGAAGATTCTCGAGCCCTCGGCCCCCGAGTCGGCGCTGATGGCAGATATCATCTCGACGCTCGCGGCCTTGGCGAGCGAGCTTCGTTCCGGGGGAGTTGACCAGTCTCTCCTTGGCCAAGCGGAGGAGGTCATCGCGAGGCTCCCGCATGGGTGGGCAGAGCGGGAACTCGAGTAGGCTCCGGGCTAGGCCAGCCACCACCCGAACTCGTTCAGGTCGGCCGCGTCGCCCGGCATTCCCGGGCTGTCCTGGCTCCAGAACTGGTTCAGCGGCGCGTCGGTCTGTAGGCCGGCCGGTCCTCCATACAGCACGTTGACCGCGCCGGCGTCGGTGATGGTGGTGGTTTCCTCGAGATCCTCGTTCACCACCCCGATGGCGAGGTCGATCCGACCGTCGAAGTTGTAGTCGTTCGCCACCAGGCTGAACCCGAAGTTGTCCAGGACCTCGCTGTTGTCCAAGACCCGGGACGTGTCCTGGGTCCAGAACTGGTTCTCCGGGAGATCGGTCTGCAGGCCGGCGCTCGACCCGTACAGCACATTGACGCCTCCGGCGCCCTTGACTTGGTCGTTGATGGACTCGAACGCCACACCGATGGCGAGGTCCGAGTACCCGTCCCCGTTGAAGTCGCCCGCGGCGACGCTGAAGCCGAACTCCTCGGCCTTCTCCGCGGTGTCCTGGACGTGCTTGGCGTCCTGGCTCCAGAATTGGTTCTCGGGGAGATCGGTCTGCAGGCCGGCGCTCGAACCGTAGAGCACGTTGACCGCCCCGGCGTTCGCGAGGAGGGGTCTTTCGTTCAGGTCCTCCAACCGGACGCCGATGGCGAGGTCGGCGTAACCGTCACCGTTGAAGTCGCCAGCGGCGAGGTTGTGCCCGAAGTAGTCGCCCTTCTCATCCTGGTCCTTCACGTGGGTGCTGTCCTGGTCCCAGAACTGGGCCGCCGGCGAGACGGCCTGGAGTCCCGCCGCAGACCCATAGAGGACGTTGATCGCCCCCGAGTCCTTTCGCTGCTTCGTGCCGCCCTCCTCGTCCTCGAGCGGCACGCCAACAGCCAGATCGATGTACCCGTCGCCGTTGAAGTCCCCAGCCCCGAGCGAGCGGGCGAACCAGTCGCTCGACTCGACCTCGTCCGGCACCCCGGGGCTGTCCTGGGTCCAGAACTGGGCGGCCGGGCTGGCTGTCTGCAGGCCCGCGCTCGTCCCGTACAGGACATAGGCCACGCCGGCTTCCGTGTATGTCGTGGCCCCGACCACGACGTCCTCCCGCGGCGCGCCGATGGCCAGGTCGTCCTTCGCGTCGCCGTTGTAGTCGCCGGCGGAGAAGGACCGCCCGAACAGGGCGTTGGCCACGGACGGGGACGGCATCCCCGGAGAGTCGCCGGAGAAGTACTGGGCGGCCGGAGCCGACGTCTGAAGGCCGGCGGCGGACCCGTAGAGTACGTACACCGCCCCGGCATCGGTCAGGCCGGGCCCCACGTCCTGGCGCGGCGCACCAATGGCGAGATCCGAGTACCCATCGGCGTTGAAGTCGCCCACCCCGAGGGCGAAGCCGAACTGGGCACCGGCCTGTGCCGGTTGGGGCATACCGGGGCTGTTCGCCGTCCAGT
>Ga0137372_10003225_pt1 | contig 15906 bp, 14 predicted proteins | sample SagtaG_6_FD_104911 | JGI IMG/M metagenome (GOLD analysis project Ga0137372, IMG submission 104911) | Vadose zone soil microbial communities from Sagehorn Ranch, Mendocino, California, USA - Sage1_R_60_16 metaG | ecosystem: Environmental > Terrestrial > Soil > Vadose zone | place: USA...
AGCGGAAACGCGCGCTCGACGACGAGGCCCATCATTTCCCAGTGTCCTGTCGTCGTGTCCTTGCCCGCCGAGAGCTCCATCGCCTTCCCCCGGGCACCCGTCCACCGGCCGCGCCCGTTGACCGCGAGAAGTCCCAGGCTTTCGAGGTTCGGAAGCGCGGTGGGATACCGGTCGAGCACGTGGCCGAGCGTGTCGCTTCCCGCGTCTCCATAGGCCTCGGCATCGGGTGCCGCCCCCACGCCCAGCCCATCGCACACCAGAATACCGACGCGGCGCGTCATAGGGCGCGTGAAACGAAAAACGAAAAGCGAAAAACGAAAAGCACTCTCGACAGGCGGCCCTGCGTTTCCCGTTTCCCGGCTTCTAGGAGCCCGGGATCTTCTGCCGGGCGTCGTTGCGGTAGGGGGAATTCGGGTAGTCGGTGATCAGCTTCTGGAACGTGGCGCGAGCGTCGGAGGCGGAGCCGGAGTCTTCGTAAACCTGTCCCAGGACGAAGAGGAGGGCATCCTTGGGCGCCGCAGAGGCCGGAGATTCGATGGCTCGCTTCAAGCGGTCGATCGCTTCGGTCTTCTTCCCCTGCGCCGCGAGGAGGCGCGCCGCGTCGAGCTCCGCCGAAGCGGCGACCTCCGCCTTTGCCACGCGCGCGGTTCGAGCGAAGGTCTCGGCGTTGGGCACCTTTTCGCGCGCGGCGAGAATCAGAGCGGCCGCCCGGCCCGCCGAAGTCCCCGGATAGCCTGCCGCCTTGCGCAGATGCCCGTCCGCTTCCTTGTCCCTCGCCTCCGCCGTCGCGAAGGTTTTCGCGGCTCCCAGGGCCGCCGGCTGGCCCGCGATCGGGGTGTCCAGGGAGGCCAGCGCGGCTGACAGTTCCTTGCCCGCCTGGTTCTCGCGGTAACTGTGCAGCAGCAGGAAGCCTCCGATGAGCACCGCCACGACAGCCGCAGCGACCATGCCTTCCGTGACTCCCCGCCGGTGATGGGAGACGTAGTCCACTGTCCGGCCCATCGTCTCGACGAGGTCATTGCGCTTCAATTGTTTGCGGGTGATCTTTCTTGCCATTGATGGCGATTATCAGCGAGAGAGCGAAACCGGGTCAAGGAAGCCTGGCGTTTCAGGTCGGCGGCTCGTGGCGACGTCCCGGCATCCGGCCCGCGCGGCCGAGGCTCAAGCCGGCGGCGACTTCGAGGGGGAGGACCACCAGATACCAGCCGATCACGAAGATTGTCAGCTCCTGGGGAGACCCGGCGGCGTGCCGCGCGCCGATCCACCGAATGAGTCCCGCGAGCGCGACATTCACCGCGGCGGCTGCGATCGAAAGCCGCAGACCCGCGGTGCGGGGCCGCGCAATCCAGGGTCTCGCGGGGACAGGATTGTGGCGGCCCGAGAACCACGCCCCCAGGAGGAACAGGAGCGCCAGCACGTTGGTCCCCGCCGCCACCCGAATCTCGGAAGGCGCCAGAAGCTCGGCGGTCACCGTCTCGCCGAGCAGCAGTTCCATCCATGGAATCACGTTGGTTGCCGCCACCAGAGACAGGAGCGCGACCCCCGTCCGCCGGTCGTACCGCCGCCTCTCGGGCATCAGTCCACCCACTTCCATGGAGGAGGCACGTAATTGTTTTCACCGGGATTGCCCCCCTCCGAACGCGGCAGCCACTTGAGAATCGAAATGCGGCCCAGCGGGCCGAAGTCGCCGACGCTCACTCGAAACGTGTTGCCCTTCTCTCCCGCGCCCGTCAACCGCCTGTCGGAGAGGTAGACCCCTCGGCAGGAGTCGCCCGGACTGCAGTTGACCGAGCCGTACGGGACAGTCGCCGTATACCTCGCGGGCCTCATGGGCGTCTTGCTGTTGGGACCCTGCGGCGCCACGAGGGTCCCGTCTGGTCGAAAGACGATGCGGTCCGTGATCTCCGGATCCCCGTTGTACGTGTCGAAGGCGACCGAATTCCTGCCGCCGACCTCACCGCCGTCGGGCGCCTGAAGAAAGATTCCGCTCCGCAGCCGCAGATGCAGGATCGCTGGCTCGCCCGGGTCTTGAATGAAGTTGTAGGGAGGGGCGTCGGTCCAGGCCACCATGAGTCGAGTCGCAGGCTCGATCCACAGCACGACCTGCTCATTCAACTTCACGGCCTTAAGGCGCGCCGTCACGGCGAGCGTGTAGACCTCCCGCGCCGCGACCCGAAGCCGCTCCCTTCTCCAGAGCCTGTACAGGTAAGGACCGGCCAGCAGACAGACAATGCCCGCGACGGTGATGGCGACCATCACCTCGACAACGTGCCCCGAAAGGCGGCGCGCCGGCAGTCGAGCCATTCTCTTGGGAAGTTGAGAGAGGCGAGTTCGTCGCCCTTCCGCCGTCTATCATCTCAGAGACGGAAGGGAAGTTATACTCAAGATCGCCATGGACGAGATCAAGATCACCGGCGAGCCCTCGGCCTCGGGCGACCGCTGCAAGTTCACCGTGGACCGGCCGCTCGCGCCCGGCGAATCGGCATTCTTCGCGAACGCGGAGGACGCCGGGCCGTCGCCGCTCGCGCGAGACCTCCTGACGCTTCCCGGCGTCGAATCCGTGCTGATTGCCGACAACACCGTGACCGTCGGCTCCGCCCACGCCGTGGACTGGCCGGCGCTCCAGATCGGCAACGTCATCCGCAAGCACATCCGCGGCGGACAGCCGATTGTCTCCGCGGAGTACTTCGAGAGCCTCCCCTCGGAGGGCGATCTGAAGTGGGCCATCGGCGACCTCCTCGACCGTGAGATCAACCCCGCTGTGGCCGCGCATGGAGGGTACGTTGAGCTGATCGACGTTAAGAAGAACAATGTCTACATCCGTCTGGGCGGCGGCTGCCAGGGCTGCGGCGCCGCCGACGTGACCCTGAAGATGGGCATCGAAAAAGCAATCCGCGACCTGGCGCCGCGCGTCGGCGAGATCCTCGACACCACCGACCACGCCGCGGGAAGGAACCCTTACTACTCGCCGGCGAAATGACGGAGAGCGCGATGTTGCGTTCTCTGTCATCCTGAGCGTTCTCTCTCACTCTGAGCGCAGCGAAGGATCTGTCTGCTCTTTCGAAGACACCACGAACTCCAGCCTCCGATGCGCCTCGCGCAGCGCCGCTTCCGCGCTCTCCGGCGTCGCCGCCCGGCTGAAGATGAATCCCAGATAACGCGACCCCTCCGGCAGCGGCACGAGCGTCTGCCCGAGATGCGCGGAGATGGTCACGTCTTCGATATCGGGCACGGCTCGCGCCTCCTCCAACCCCCGCACCTCCTCGAGGACTCCCCCGCCCGGAATCGGAATCATCATCACTCCCGCCGCCCGGCCTTCTCTCTCCGGGTCGGGCATCTCCATCCGCAGAGCGTGGCGCAGGATCAGCTCTTCCAGTGACATCCCCATCCCGAATCGCAGCGTGCGCGAGCAGAGCCCGCCGATCGAGCGCGCGGCGATTTCGATCAACCACGGCCCGGCCTCGTTGACCCGCAGCTCCGCATGGACGGGCCCCTCGCGCAGCCATAGGGCGAGGGCTCCGCGCGAAGTGACTTGAGCGACTCGCTCCTGCATTTGCTCGGGCAGCCGCGACGGCGTGACGTAGATCGTCTCCTCGAAGTACGGCCCTTCGAGCGGATCGGGCTTGTCGAAGATCGCCAGGACTTTCAACTCCCCTTCCCGAAGCAGACCTTCCAGCGCGACCTCGCGTCCCGGAACGAAATCCTCGACCAGAATCTCACGAGCCGGGCTCGGCACGCGATCCGCAGCGAGGGCTGTGCGGACGTTTCCCTTCGCCGCGACCTCCGGATCGTCGAGGATCTTTTCGATGCGGCGCCATGCGGAAACGAACTCCTCCCGGTCATCCGCCCGGATGACCCCGCGGCTGGCCGCGAGGAATGTCGGCTTCAAGACACAAGGAAACCGGACTCGCCGAGCGGCCTCCCTCGGGTCATCCACTCGATCGAACACCCGATAAGCTGGCGACGGCACCGCCGCCTCCGCCAGCAACCCTCGCATCGTCTTCTTGTGCCGCGCCGCGACCGCGGCGTACACCGGATTGTGCGGAAGGCCCAGTGCCCGCGAGATCACCGCCGCCACGACCGCCGTGTCTTCGTCGACTCCAACCACCGCTCCGATCGGAGTCTTTGCGGCAAACTCCAGGGCCCTGCGAGCGCACGCCTCCGGATCCCGAAACTCCAGAGTCAGCAATCCCTCGGGATTCTTGCCTTCGAAAGTGCTCGGCTCCTCCGAGCCCACCGTGACGTCAATGCGCAGCTTTCCCGCCGCCGCAAGAAAATCCGGCGTCTTATAAGTCGTGGTCGGCAGTAGCAACAGGACGCGCGGCAGGCCGAAAGGCTTCAATCGACGAGCTGGATTGGGGAAGGAAGGAGGTCTACGACTTCAGATCTTCGAAGTACCCGTGCAGGTCGCGCAGAGCCTGGCGGTTGATCTTCTGATGGCGCAGGGACTCTCGTAAGAGAGAGAGCGCAGCGACACCTTCGGGGACCATTCTCAGTTCGTCGATGACCGGCAACGCGGCCAGAATTTCGCGCATCGCCTCTTGATCCTTGCCAGACTCCAGAAGCAAATCGGCTACGACGAGGCCCAAGGCGGCCTGGTCTGCCCTCATCCCGATGCGATGGAATTGCTGTCGGGCTGTCCGATAGGCGTCGATGGAAGCGGCCGTTTGTCCGACTTCCCGCAAAAGCGTTGCCAGCCCCCACTGGACCTTCGCGAGCGCGACGCGATCATTCAGCCTCGTGAGCACGGGAATTGCTTTGCGCGATGCTTCAATCGCATTTTCCGAGTCACCCATCATGCCGTAGATGTGCGTCAGGTTGCCGTAGGCTGAAGCCAGGAGCTTTTCGTTTCTCAGCGCCTTCGCGTCACGGCAGATCTCTTCGAAAACGCCGACGGAATGGTCAAGCCGATCGCACTCCATCAGGGCGAGACCTTCAAGAAAACAGCATTTCAACGCTTCGTCCGGCATGCCCAGGCTGTGGAAGGTCTCCGCGAGCGGCGGTGCAAGCTCCAGGACGGCATCCAGCTGACGTTCCTCCATCCGCAGAGCGAGTCGTTGATACGCAAGGCGTGACAGCTCGCCAACCGCATTCGCCGTGTGGCGAAATCCAGACTCGGAGCGATCGAACCAGAGACGAGCCTCTTCGCGGCGTGAGAGTTGACGGCAGGCTGTTCCGGCGATGAGCGCCAGCTCGCCGAGAAAGTAATCCCTCTCATCAAAAAGACCGATGGCTCTCTTGGGCCATTCGACAAAACGATAGAGGAATTCGGCTTCGCCCAGCACATGCGCGGGCGAGGCGTCCATCCGCTCGCGCAAGAAGGCGCAGAGCGAAAGGAGGCACTCGGGCTCCTCGATGTTCAGGCTTGCGGCATTTCGCAGGCGTTCGGGAATCGGAGTCGCCAGGACGCGACTCGCCGCGGCCTTGCCTTCGTCCGGCGTTGCGGACCGAAAGGGGAAAGGGAGAACACGACCGCTCATTCAGGACACCCGATGAGCCGCGAGCCTGTGAATTTGCGTGAACGATCGAATCTATTTGTCTGGCACATTCTACAGGTACCGGAGTTCCTTAGGTCGGAATAATTCCGCCTATCTTGATCACGAAACGAGTCGCTTTCTTGTCCGGGCGGGGCCAGGTCGGTCGGGGAGATGACGTCGGTTCGGGTTGGCGGTCGGGGGCTCGGGCGGGAAGGTTGGAAGCAGCCATTTCAAGAACTCCTTTCGCAAAAAAAAAGCTCGGGTACACCGAGCAAAAAAGGAAATCTCTGAATACTGTGCGCGATACCCGAGCAAAGTCAAGAGTCTTTTGACCCAGTGCCGGCGGCGACGGCGGCGGAACGAACTTCCCCTGTCTGCTCAGGTAGATAGAATGGGCGCCCGACGCGACCGAGAGGAGATTTCATGAACCGATTTCGCTGCCTTGCCGCTATTCTGCTGGCCTTTGCGCCGATGATCGCGATGGCCCAGAAGAAGACCTCAACCAAGCGCGCCGCCGAGAGGCCAGGGGCCGCAGCGAAGGCCGCGTCGTCCGGCAACATCCTGCCGTTCAAGGCCGCGGAGAAGAGCCTGCCCAACGGGCTGAAGGTCATCGTCGTGCCGACGGGGTTCCCCAATATCGTCTCCCTCCAGATCCCGGTGCAGACAGGCTCACGCAACGAGGTCGAGCCGGGCAAGTCCGGGTTCGCCCACTTCTTCGAGCACATGATGTTCCGGGGCACGAAGGCCTACCCGCCGGAGAAGTACCAGGAGATCCTGACCCAGGTGGGCGCGCGCCAAAACGCCTACACGACCGACGACTACACCAACTACCACACCACCTTCTCGAAGGAAGACCTCGAGCTGATGCTCAGGGTCGAGGCGGACCGCTTCATGAATCTCGACTACTCGCCCGAGGGCTTCAAGACCGAGGCGCGGGCCGTGCTCGGGGAGTACAACAAGAACAGCGCCAACCCGCTCTTCAGGCTCGAGGAGGTCCAGCACGACAAGGCCTTCACGACTCACACCTACAAGCACACCACGATGGGATTCCTGAAGGACATCGAGGACATGCCCAACCAGCTCGATTACTCCAGGATCTTCTTCTCGCGCTGGTACCGGCCCGAGCACACGACCGTGATCGTGGCGGGCGACGTGGAACCCGCAGAGGTCATCCGCCTGGTCGAAAAATACTGGAGCGGCTGGAGGCGTGGCAGCTACAGTGTCGAGATCCCCCAGGAGCCTCCGGCCAGGGCACCCGTCTACGCGCACCTGACCTGGACGAGCCCCACGCTCCCCTGGGTCACCGTCGCGTTCCACGGCCCGGCCTTCTCCGGCGTCAAGAGGGACTTCGCCGCGACGGACCTGCTCTTCGACCTTGAATTCGGCGAGACCTCGGACATCCACAAGAAGCTGGTCGAGCAGGAGCAGAAGGTGGACCAGATGTTCGCCGACAGCGGCGGGACGCAGGACCCCGGGCTCTCCACCGTCTACGCGCGCGTGAAGAAGATCGAAGACTCGGCTTACGTGCGCGATGAGATCCTGAGGGTCTTCCAGAAGGCCATCGCCGAGCCCGTGGACTCAAAGCGACTCGAGGAAGCGAAGTCGAACGCCCGCTACGGCTTCGCCCGGCGACTCGACAACACCGAGACGATCGCGGCGACGCTCGCCCGCTTCGTCCGGTACGAGCGCTCCTACGGCACGCTGAACCGGCTCTACCGCACCTACGCCTCGTTGACGCCGGCGGACCTGCAGGAGGTGGCGAAGAAGTACTTCACCGACGCGAACCTGGTGGTGGCGACCGTCTCGCAGCAGCCGATGCCGGACGCGATCGCGAAACTTCCTTCTCTCGCCTCGCTCGCGCCGGGCGCTCCCGAAACCGGCGCCGCGGCAGACGTGGACTTCGTCCTGCAGAAGACGGCGCTCCCGCAGTTGAACGTCAAGCTTCTCTTCAAGGTCGGGTCGGCCCATGACCCGAAGGGCAAGGAGGGTCTTTCCGCGCTCGCGGCCGCGATGGTCTCCGAGGCGGGATCCAAGGACCGGCGCATCGACGAGATCAATAAGGCCCTCTTCCCTATTGCCGGAGGTTTCCGCGGACGTGCGGACAAGGAGATGACGGCCTTCACCGGCTCCATCCACCGCGACAACTGGAAGGCGTTCTTCGACATCGCCCTGCCGATGCTGCTCGATCCCGGCCTGCGGGAGGAGGACTTCAAGAGGCTGAGAGACGCGCAGCTCAACCAACTGAAGGAGGACCTGCGTTCCAACAACGAGGAAGAACTCGGCAAGGAGAGACTCCAGGCGAACATCTTCGCCGGCACTCCCTACGGCCATCCCGTGCTCGGGATCGTGGCCGGCATCGAGGCCATCACGCTCGAGGACGTCAAGCGATTCATCGCAAGCGCGTACACACGGGCGGCGCTGACGGTGGGTGTCGCCGGGGACGTCCCCGAGGAGATGGTCACGGCGCTGAAGAAGCGGATCGCGAAGCTGCCTGCCGGGCCCGCGCCCGCGGCGCCTCAGGGGATCGCCGGGAAGCGCCCGAAAGGGCTGGAGGTCGAGATCATCGAGAAGGAGACGCGGGCGACGGCCATCTCCTTCGGCCTGCCGATCGAAGTGACGCGCTCGCATCCCGACTACGCCGCGCTCTCTCTGGCGCGCACGTGGCTTGGGGAGCACCGCTCCTCCGTCTCCCACCTCTACCAGAGAATCCGAGAGGCCCGCGGGATGAACTACGGCGACTACGCCTACATCGAGGCGTTCCCGCGCGGTATGTTCCAGTTCTTCCCCGATCCCAACATCGCGCGCCACGCCCAGATCTTCGAGGTCTGGATCCGTCCGGTCGTCCCGGTCAACGCGCACATGGCGCTGCGGATCGCGGTCTACGAGCTGGACAAGTTCCTTCACGACGGTCTCTTGAAGGAGGACTTCGAGCGCATGCGCGACTACCTGGTGAAGAACGCCTTCGTGATGACGGCCACCCAGGACCAGCAGATCGGCTACGCCCTCGATTCGAAGTGGTACGGCATCGGCGAGTACACCTCGACGATGCGCGCGCGCCTCAAGACTCTCACGCCCGAGGCCGTCAACGCGGCGATCCGAAAGCACTTTTCAGCAAAAGACCTCTCGGTGGTGATCGTGACCAAGGATGCGAAAGGGCTGAAGGATCAGCTCGTCTCCGACGAGCTCTCGCCCATCCAATACGACGCCCAGAAGCCGAAGGAGCTGCTCGACGAGGACAGGGTCATCGGAGCGCTCAAGCTCAACATCAAGCCGGAGAACGTGAAGATCACTTCGATAGACGAGGTGTTTGCAAAGTGAAAGAGAACGCGATGCCGCGTTCTCTTTCATCCTGAGCGCAGCGAAGGATCTTTCCCCGCGATGCCGCGTTCTCTGTCATCCTGAGCGCGGCAAAGGATCTGCCCCGGCGTCAGCCCGAGTAGTTCCAGGGTGTGCTTGCCAGCAGTAGCGGCTTCGCGGCGGCGTCGCGGACGCCTGCGTTGACGACCTCGGCGACGAAGACCGTGTGGTCGCCGCGGTCCACCGAGTCGCTCACGCGGACCTCGAACCAGGCGGACACGTCCGTCAAGAGGGGCGCGCCGGTCTCCGGACCGGGCTCGAAGCGGTAGTCACCCAGGCGATCAAGCTCGGCGGCTGGAGGACGGAAGAACGCCTCTGCGATCGCCATCTGCTCCTCCGTCAGGAGGTTCACGGCCAGCGCGCCGCTCTTTTCCACCGCCTCGTGCATCGCGCTCGTCTTCTGGATCGCGATCATGATGAGCGGTGGACGGAACGAGCACTGGGACAGCCATGTCAGCGTCGACGCCGCCGGCTTTCCGCCCGCGATCGCCGTCATGATGTACATGCCGTAGGGCAGCTTGCGCAGCACCTGGCGTTTCGCCTCTTCATCCATAATCAACCGATTCTTTCATGAGTGAACCGCGTGTCGTCATCGTCGGTGCGGGCTTCGGAGGGCTCTCGGCCGCGCGGACACTGCGCAATGCGCCGGTTCGAGTCACCGTCGTGGATCGCCGCAATCACCATCTCTTCCAGCCGCTCCTCTACCAGGTGGCGACCGCGGCGCTCTCGCCGGGCGACATCGCCTATCCGATTCGTTCGATCCTGCGCGGGCAGAAGAACACGGAGGTGCTGCTCGCGGACGCGGTCGCGGTGGACGCCGCTTCCCACGAGGTCGTCCTGACCGACGGTCGTATCGGCTACGACTTCCTCGTCCTCGCAACCGGAGCGCGGCATTCCTACTTCGGACACGAGGAGTGGGAGACGCGCGCGCCGGGACTGAAGAACCTGGAGGATGCCCTCGAGATCCGGCGACGGATCCTCCTCGCCTTCGAGAAGGCCGAGCGGGAACCGGGCCCCGGCAGGCGAAGGGCCCTCCTGACTTTCGTGCTGATCGGCGGCGGCCCGACGGGCGCCGAGCTCGCGGGAGCCATCGGCGAGATTTCCAGGCACGTCCTGGCGAGCGATTTCCGCGCGATCGATCCGCGCGACGCGCGCATCCTCCTGATCGAGGCAGGACCCCGCATTCTTCCGACCTTTCCCGAAGAGCTGTCGGCCAAAGCCGCCGCGGCCCTGGAGAAGCTCGGCGTCGAAGTGCGGACCGGCGCCGCCGTGGCGGCGATCGGAGAAGGGTTTGTTGAGGTCGGCGCGGAACGCCTCGAGGCCGGGACGATCCTGTGGACCGCCGGTGTCGCTGCCTCCAGGCTCGCTCGCTCGCTCGGGGTCCCCCTGGACCGAGCGGGGCGTGTCGCAATCGAGCGGGACCTGACCATTCCCGGCCATCCGGAGATCTTTGTGATCGGAGATCTCGCCAGTCTTCCCGACCGGGCTGGAAAGGCTCTGCCCGGCGTCGCGCAGGTGGCGATCCAGCAGGGACGTCACGCCGCCAGGAACATCGGATCCGCCCGTCGAGGCGAGCCCCTCCAGGCCTTTCGTTACCGCGACCCGGGCAATCTCGCCGTATTGGGACGCGCCGCGGCCATCGCGGACCTGGGACGGATTCGGCTGTCCGGATTCCCCGCCTGGCTCTTCTGGTGTTTCGTGCACATCCTCTACCTCATCGGCTTTCGCAATCGGTTCATCGTCCTGTTCGAGTGGGCGTGGGCCTATCTGACCTGGCAACGCGGCGCCCGGCTCATCACGGGCGAGGTCGAGACTTCCGGCCGCAGGCATTCGCTTCGGGACGGAGGCCGGGAGAGTTAAAACCGGAGCGGACCACCGGGAGCCTCACGGAGCACCCCCCTACCGGCGGCCGGAGGAGAGGCGACGGCGTAGCTCCGCCAAACGGGGGGCGAGATGCGTTCGCGCGCCTTCCTGGATTTCCCGGACGGCACTGCTGACTCGCGCCTCTCCGACCCCGAAGGCCCGGCCGATCTCGATGTTGGACAGGGGGGTCAACTGCCGCGCCAGATAGATTCCCGCTACTTTTTCTTCCCCGCCGTGCCGGCGCAGCTTCGCGAGCGACACGCCCCATTCCCGGGTGACGGCTCCCTGGATTTCTCCTATTCCGGGATCCTGCGGCGCGCCGGACCGCTGCCGGACCCGTTTCCGGAAGGCTCGCGAGGACAGGAGGCGTTTCGCGTCGCGCAGGAACCGCCGGTCCCCCAGATACGCCTGCCTCTGGACGTCGTCGAGCGGAGAGGGAGCTCGGCGGCCCTGCTCGATGAACCGGCGATAGGCCGCCCGCGCCGACGAGCGTTTGCGGCCGAACCGGGCCAGAGTCCAAGCCACTTCCAGCCACGCCGGCGCCGGTTCCTTTCCGGCCGTCGCACGGAAGTTGGTCCAGCGCCAGCCGCCCGGTTGTCGCGACAGCCCCTCACGCACGGGACTCCAGACGACGTAGCGGCACATCTCGAGCAGGTAACGTTCTTTCTGCACCAGCACCGACCGGTATCTTCCGTCGAGAAGCGTCCCCTCCCGCCCGTGGCGCCGATTGAATCGCTGCGTGTAACGCCCATTGAGCGAGCGCATGCCGTGCGACAGCCCTCCGGCCGGCATCTCGATTAAGAGCTCGTAACGGTCTTCGAGCAGGCTGTACGCGTGAACCCTCCAGCGCTCCTCCAGCCCGATCGTCTCGAGTAACGCGAGAAATCCCTTCCGATCCGTCGCGTCGCGAAAGATGCTCCGTCCTCGCCGGGCGCGCCCCGTCACGTAGCTCACGGCTCCCGGGTACTCCAGCCGCAGTGGTCTTGCCATGACTCCCAGTATAGCCTAAAGACTTGACCCTAACCTCTTCAAGGCCCCGGGACTCCGATTCGAGAACGGCAACCGCGGAGGCCGATGCGCCCGCCCGGGGTCGGCCAGAAGAGGTGCGACTCGCCAAGAGGCCGGAACCGATCGGCCGGGCCGGTGTCCCAGGAGCCAGGAGGTATCGATGGCACGACGCGTACGTCTCCTGGCCTGGGTCCTGGGCTCTCTCCTGGCAACGCGGCTCGAAGCGGCCGAACGCGGGAACTTCGAGCTCTCAGTCATCGTTCACGGTTGCCCCGCAGCTGAATACCCCTTTCACGACCGCACCTACATCGAGGCCCTGCGGGGCGAGAGCTTCTGGCTGCGCCTCCACAACCCGACGGCGGAGCGCGTCGCCGTGGCCGTCTCGGTGGACGGATTGAACGTGGTGGACGCGAAACGCACGTCGGCCTTCAGCGCCACGAAGTGGATCCTGGCGCCGGGGCAGACGGTGGACATCCCCGGCTGGCAGATCTCCGGTCAGATCGCCCGGAAGTTCTTCTTTACGGACACCGCGCGCTCCTATGCGAAGTGGATCGGCGACACCCGCAACGTCGGAGTGATCGAGGCCGTGTTTTTCCGCGAGAAATCCCCCCTGCCGCTGCGCGTCGCTCCGCCTGGCCAGGGAAGGAAGATGTCCCGCGACTCGGCCCCTCGCGCACCGGAGGCCAGAATCGCGGGAAGCAACGAGGCAGGCGCCCCGGAGCGCCAGAGCGCCGCTCCGGGCGAGTCCTCCGCATCCGCTCCCCTGACCGAAGGCAACGTCCGCGAGTCGGACCGGTTCGCCGCGACGGGCATCGGAGAACGGACCAGCTTTCCGGTTCAATGGGTGAGCTTCGAAGAAGACCCCGTCCCGGCGGCCACGGTTTCCCTGCGCTACGAGTACCGCCGGGAGCTGGTTCGCCTGGGCGTCTTCCCGCGCGAGGAGGAGCTGTATGCCCGAGACCGGGGACGCGGCTTCGAGCACGAGTACGCTCCCGACCCGCGGCGCCAGCGTTAGCGTGAGTACAATCGCGCCGGCCGCGCCGCGGCGGCGCGATCTGCACTTGAGCCTGACGGAGCTGCCCGACGAAGAGCTCGTCGCCCTCTCGAAAGACGGGGAGGAGACCGCTTTCGACGAGTTCGTCCGGCGCCACGCCACGACCGTGCACCGCTGGATGGCGCGGGCCGTGGGAGAGCAGGACGCGGACGACTTGACGCAGGAGGTCTTCCTGAAAGCGTACCGCGGGCTCTCCCGCTTCCGGGGCGAGGCTCCGCCGCGCGCCTGGCTCGCTTCGATCGCCGACAACACTGTCAAGAACCGGTACCGCGCGCGCGGAAGGTTCCGGCGCATCTTCACCAGCGTGGGTGAAGAGTCTTCCGCCCTGGAGCCCACCGAGACCGCGAGAAGCCCCGAAGAAAACGCCCGGGCCGGTGAATCGCGACGCTACGTCGCCGAGGCGCTGAAGCTCCTGCCGGCCGAGTTCCGGATGCCCGTCGTATTGCGAGACCTGGAGGAATGGAGTTACGAGGAGATCTCGGCGTCGCTCGAATTGCCCGTCGGGACCGTCAAATCGAGAATCTCGCGGGGGCGAGGACAGCTGAAGGCCCTCCTGCGCCCGCTCGTGGATTCCGGAAAGATCTGAAGAAATGAAAAACAACAACGCCCACCCGGCGCGTTCGGCGGAGTTCCTCTCGCGTCTCCACGACGGCGAGCTGGCGGCCGCCGAGCGCGCGCACTTCGAATCGCACCGCGCCCACTGCGCCGACTGTCGCAAGGCCGTCCGGGAGTTCGAGGCGGCGCTCTCGCTCTTTCGCGCGAGCACGACCTCTCCCCCGCCGCCGGATCTTCCGGCCCGAATCCTGCGCAGGCTCCAGGCTGCCAGCCCTCGCCGGCCTCCGTTCGGGGTCGTCTTCGGGATCAACCTGAGGTGGGCCTCGGCATTCGCAGTGGCGATCCTCGTGACGATCGCCGGATCTCTGGTCATGATCCAGCGAGAATCGGCCCGCACGTCCGCCGAGCGTCAGGCGCCGACTCCCGTCCTCCTGCAGAAGGGCCAGCGCCAGGCCCCGGTCCGGGAGTCCGGCGCCGCGGCTTCTCCGCGGGGAAGAATGAACAACGCTCCTTCCCGAAAGGAAGTTGCCCCGACCGCCCTTCCCGCGCAAGAGCGATATGCGGAGGCTCCCCCTCCGGCGGGAACGGCGTCCTCGGAAATGAAGGCGCAGCCGCCAGCGCGCCGCGCCGCCGAGCCCCCGGCCCCGCGCGCCGCGCGAACTCTGGACGCGGCGTCGCCGCTTCTGCGCAGCGCCGAGCATTCGGGAGGCGAGGGAGCGCTGTCCGCCACCGCGGCCTCAGCGGAGCCCGGCTCTCCGGCCCGGCCCATCCTGATCGCGCTCGACGGGCAGGGCAGCGCTCCGGAGATCATCACTCCGGGAGCCGCGGAGCTTCTGGCGGATCTGCGCGGCCGCCAGTACTTCCTGCTTGTCGAAGCGAGCGGCCGCGTGCGGGAAGCCAGGCCCGACGGCAAGAAACGCCAGCCGGCGCGGCTCAAATCCAGAGACGTTTTCGAGGAGGCGGCGCCGCAAGTGGTGCGGGATCTCCGGTTTCAGGCCACAGACCGCCCGCGGCGTTTCCTCCTGCGCATCGAATGATCTGTCAGGGCGCTGTCATCCCGAGGCCGCCGACGCGCCAGCGCCTCCGCCGAAGCCGCCGACGCGCCAAAAAGCCGCTAGGGCGACGGCGCGAGAAGAGCGACGAGCGATCCGCTCCGCGAAGGCTGACGAGAGCAGATCCCATCGCGGAGCCTGTCCCGAGCGGGACGAGGCGACTCGAAGCAGAAGGAGCAGATCCCTCGCTTCGCTCGGGATGACAGGGAGGGCGAGGGACTCAGGGTGACAGGGGTCAGCGGATCTCCAGGACGGCCGTTCCGCGGACTTCCCCGCGCTTGACACGCAGGAGAGCCTCGTTCGCTTTTTCGAGCGGAAAGATCTCGGTTTCGGCGCGGATCGGGATGCGGGCGGCCAGTTCCAGGAATTCCTCGGCGTCCCGGCGGGTGTAATTGGTGACTCCGACAACGCACCGCTCTCCATAGAGCAGCTCGTACGGGAAGGACGGAATCGCGCTCATATGAATCGCGTTGATCGCCAGGGCGCCGCCGCGGTCGAGCCGCGACAGAGCGACCGGGACGAGCTCCCCCGCCGGCGCGAAGGTGACCGCGGCATCCAGAGCCGCCCCGGGATCGTCTTCTCCGCCGCCGGCCCAGGCCGCTCCCATCTCGACCGCGAGACGCCGATGATGCTCCTCCCGCGTGAAGACGAAGACCTCGCATCTCCAGTGGAGAGCGGCCTGAATTGCCAGGTGCGCCGAAGCTCCGAACCCGAAGAGGCCCAGCCGGCCGCCCGGCTGGATACCGGAAAGACGCAGCGACCGGTACCCGATGATTCCCGCGCAAAGGAGCGGCGCGGCCTCCAGCGCGGAGAAGCCTGCCGGCAGACGGTAGATCCACTCGGCTCGCGCCACAATTGTCTCGGCGTAGCCGCCGTCCCGGTCGCGTCCGGTGAAGGTCGCCCTCTCACAGAGGTTCTCGCGCCCCGAGCGGCAGAAGCGGCAGACTCCGCAGGTCGAAGCCATCCAGCCCACGCCGACGGAATCCCCCGTCGCGAATCCCCCGACTCCCGATCCGAGCGCCACTATCTTCCCCGCCGCCTGATGTCCGGGGACCACGGGCAGGCGCGCCGGAACCTCGCCCTCCAGGATGTGCAGATCCGTCCGGCAGACGGCGCAGGCCTCGACGGCGATCGCGACCTCGCCGGCTGAGGGAGCCGGCTCCGGCCGCCGGGAGGCGGCGAGAGGCAACTCCTCGGGCGCAGCGACTCGCTCCAGCACCATCGCTCTCATGCCCACATTCTCTCCCTCCGGGAGAGGTTTCAGGTTTCACGTTTCAGGTTTCAAGAGGATCGCAGGAGCCTTTCCTGAAATCTGAAACCTGAAACTTGAAACCCTTATTGTCTCTGGGATGCATAATCGCCCGACGTGATGAGAAGAGTGGACGCTCTCCTGACCGATTACGCTTCATACCATCGGGCTCGCGGCAACCTCGTCTGCCACGCCTTCGGGATCACGCTGATCGTGTTCGGCATCGTCGCGATGCTCCTGACGCTGCGCCTGCCGGGCACGGCGCCGCTCACGGCTGCGGAGGCCCTGATC
>Ga0137372_10003228_pt1 | contig 15903 bp, 16 predicted proteins | sample SagtaG_6_FD_104911 | JGI IMG/M metagenome (GOLD analysis project Ga0137372, IMG submission 104911) | Vadose zone soil microbial communities from Sagehorn Ranch, Mendocino, California, USA - Sage1_R_60_16 metaG | ecosystem: Environmental > Terrestrial > Soil > Vadose zone | place: USA...
ACCCGAGGACCGCTGCTGGATGTCGCCGCCGATGACATCGAACACCAGGTCGACGCCGCCGGCGTCTTCCAGCGCGTCGTTCTCAAGGTCGACGAACTCCATCGCGCCGAAGTCGAGCGCCTTCTGACGGTCGGCAGCGCGTCCGGTGCCGATGACGTACGCGCCGAACTCACGCGCGAGCTGCGTCACCATCGACCCGACTGAGCCGGCCGCGCCGTGCACCAGCACGCTCTGCCCCGCCTGAAGGCGGCCGTGGTCGAACAGTCCCTGCCACGCGGTCAGCCCCGGCATCGGCAGGCTCGCGCCCGCCGTGAAGTCGACGTCGCCCGGCAGCGGCGCGAGGTTGCGTGCCTCGATCGCCGCATACTCCGCCAGCCCGCCGCCGCGATACGAGTCCGTGAGGCCGAACACCCGCTGTCCCGCCGACAGCCCCGTCGTGCCGTAGCCGAGGGCGGTGACCACTCCGGCCAGCTCTTGCCCGGGAATCGACGGTGTTCGGTCACGGCCGGCGCGATCGGTCCAGGTCGAGGGCCAGGTCAGCTCACCCGAGGTGAATCCCGACGCATGAACCTGGACAACGACGTCGTTTATCGCCGGTTCCGGCCCGGGCCGCTCCACCAGCGTCATCCCGGCCGTTCCCGCGGCCTCATCTGTCACCACGATGGCTTTCATTTGGACACCTCTCTGTATCAGTCCTCGCCGACACGGCATTTTCGGGTTTCGCCGCCGGCCGCGGGGTATGTCGGCTGGGGGTATGACATGGGCTTGTACTGTCTGCGGTAGCGCGTCCGGGCGCCGTCAGGAGGCCGGCCGGGTGAGCACGTTACTGTCGCGCGGGCCGTAGCGCCGTCTGGTACCGGCGGCGCGCGTCGATGAACTGCTCGGTCGTGCCGCCACGGTCGGGGTGAGCGTCGGCCATGGCGCGGCGCAGCTCCTTGACGGAAGGTGCGTGCGGTACCCCTTGCTCGGCTCGCTCGCCTTCCCCGCGGTACAGGTGGTCCTCGGCGGCCTGGCGGGTGGCGAAGAAGAGCCGGCCCGCCGAGCAGGAGCGGGCGCCGGGAACCGGGATTACGCCGGCCGGGTATCCGTGACTGCACCGATCTTCCCCGTGCGGGCAGTGCTCCCACATGTACCCGTGCTTTGCGCATCGCCAGCCGCGGATGCCTGCCTGGCAGTCGTCCCCGCAGCTGCCGGGCTCGTGGCAGCGACGGCCCGGGGCCAGGACATGCACGCAGTGGCGGTGGCCGCGGCCGTGCGGAGCGCACACCAGGCCAGCGGTTATATTCCTCGGGCAGTGATCGTGGCACCGGGTGTCGGTCTCGAATTCGTCGCGGCTGATGCAGCCGGGGCTGACCACGGCCTCGCGTCTGTCCCAGCTGTCGCTGGTGTAGTAGATCCATTTTGCCGTCTGCTTGACGATCGGCACCTCTTGGACCCAGCGGCGCGTCTCGGCCGAGGAGCCGTGGTAGCGGATGCGGGTACAGGGAACGTACAGGTATCCGGCGGGGGCAGCGCCCGCAGGGCGGGGTTTGTGTGGCCGTGCCTTCCGTCCGGCGCCGGTCCGCTTCCGCGGATGGGCGGATGCCAGCGACCCCCTGGCGCGGCTGCGCCCGGAACGGCTGCCCGCGATGAAAGGCAGGGCTATGCCCGTGAGCAGGGTAATCAGGGTCATGGTGGGCGTGACGATAACGATCAAGCTCGACGTGTCCATGGCAGCGGGCCTCCTTCCAGGATCTGTCGGGCACTTGCCGGTCCGGGCGGATCAGCGTTACGCGGCGCGGCCCGGTGGGCTGGCTCGCGGATTTCGTCATAGCCGCCGTGCGGGTTCCGCACGATCCGCCCCGTTTCCCGGCCATGCAGTTCCTCGTCGCGCCGCCGTTCGGCCAGCGCGTGGCACATGACCCGGGTGAACAGGAACGCGAGCGTCGGCCCCGCCAGCACCAGCACCCGGAATATCCAGGTGACCGTGTACAGAGGGATCTGCAGGTGGTAGGCGATCTCGTCGTTGGCTGCCGCGGCCCACAACAGCCCGTACAACGTGACGCCGGCCACGCCGATCGCGGTGCGGTTGGCCGGGTCGGCTGGCGTGGGCGGCAACAGCCCGCGCGGCGGCCGCCCGCCGGCGATCCGCCGGTCCGCCAGCGGGTACAGGGCCAGGCAGGCGAAGAACAGGCAGGTGAAGAACAGACCAGGCACGACCAGGGCCGGGATCAGCACGCCGAGGGCCAGCGGGTGCCCGGCTACCGTCAGCTCCCAGGCCGGCATGAGCCGCAGCGCGCCGTCAAGGAACCCCATGTACCAGTCCGGCACCGCACCGGAGGTGATGCTGCCCGGCTGATACGGCCCGTACAGCCACACCGGGTTGATCTGCGCGATCGCGCCGAGCAGGACCAGCACCGCGCAGGTGAACGGCAGCAGCGGATCCAGCCGGACCTGGCGCGGCCACCGCAGCGACGGCCGGAAGCTGGCCAGCAGCAGCGCGCCGGCCAGCGCCGGGAAGACCAGGATGTGCACCCAGTAGTCCCGGCCGATGATCAGGTGCCCGGGAGGCGCCCCGCCGAAGATCCAGAACACCAGGTGCGTCCCGATCAGAGGCAGCGACAGCAGCACGCCGGTGATCACGCTGAGGCTGCCGCCCGACAGCCCGTCGTCGGGCAAGATGGTGCCGGTGTAGGCCGCGAGCATACCCAGCGGCAGCAGCGCGACCCAGATCAGCCAGTCCGGCAGCGCCCGGCCGGAGAACCGGCCGCGGAAGAACACCCGCAGCAGCCGCAGGCATACCGCCGCGACGAACAGGTCCGCCGACCAGTGGTGCACCTGCCGGATCAGCAGCCCGCCGCGGACGTCGAGGCTGATGGCCAGCACGGACCGGTACGCCTGGCTCACCGGGACGCCGTCCAGCTTGCTGTAGGAGCCGTGATAGGCCACGGTGGCCATCGAAGGGCGGAAGAACGGCAGCAGCAGGACCCCGGTGACCACCGCCACCGCGAACGAGTACCCGGCGATCCGCCCGAACACCGCAGCCCAGCGATCCTCCGGGTCCCGCCGCAGCGCACCAGGAACAAGCCGCCGCGTCCCCGCAACCAGCCGATTCACAGCAGGGCCGCCGCTCCGCGGCGGGTGATGCCGACCGGTCACCACCATCAGATGCTCCTCACCGAGTCAGCAGACCGGCGACCTGGGCCGCTGGCGTCCGCGGAGGTTCCTCGCGAATTGCTGGATGTCCGGCGCGGCATGAGCTCCCGCTCGGGATGCTCGAGGTCGCTGAGCGGGATCGTGTCGGCGCGGAAGAACATTGACAGGGCCCAGTCGGCCAGGATGCGGGCCTGGTGGTTCAGCGTCAGCACCCCGATCAGGTGGTATCCGCGGGCGATGAGCCAGGCGAGCAAGCTATGCAGCCTGATCCGCATAGATCTCTCCTTTGCGCCGTTCTCAGTGCCGACAGTGAAGTGAGACATTGGTTTCTCCTCACGGTTCTGGCCGTTGGCTGGGGGCATCGCTGCGGTTGCCCGTGCCAGGTGCTTCTGGTCGGCGGCTGTCTACCGGTGATTGTCATGCGGGCCGGATCGTGCTCGTATCCGCCACTGCACAGTGCAAGTGGCCAGTCCGCCGGCCTCTCGCCAGTTAGTGCCGCGGCAGGCAACGTTTGCCCCTGTTCGACGCCCATGCCAAGAAGCTGGCAGTAGGCGATTGGTCGGGCAGCGCGGTGCAAGGCCAAACCCTGGCTAACGCCGGGCGCGCGAGGAGAGGTGAAGAGGCCCGCCAGGTCCGATGGCTAGAATCACTCATGCCACGTACGGACAGGGCGTCGCGGGTGATCGCTGCGCCACCCGAGCGCGTCTGGGCCGCTCTCGTCAATCCCGAGGCGCTCATGGCATGGCTCCCTCCTGGCGGGATGACTGGCAGGTTCGAGCGATTCGATGCCCGGCCGGGCGGGTCGTACCGGATGGTGCTGACCTACTCCGATGCCTCTGGCGCACCGGGCAAGGCGACCGCGGAATCCGACATCGTCGAGGCTCGCTTCGTCGACATCGTGCCCGGCGAGCGGGTCGTGCAGGCGGTGGACTTCGTCTCCGATGACCCCGCCTACGCCGGCACCATGGCCATGACCTGGGAGGTCACCGCTGTCGAAGCGGGGACGCGCGTCGACATCGTTGCCGAGGACGTTCCGGACGGCATCTCTGCTGAGGACCACGCCGCGGGGCTCGCCTCTTCCCTGACGAACCTCGCCACCTACCTGGAGCAGTAACCCTCGCTCCCTAGCCGGTAAGGAACGGCTCGGGGCTGCTCCTCCGCGGCAGCGTACGGATGCGACCGGATACACCGGCCTCATGATCAGGCTGGTGTTCCACGACCGGGTGTTCGCCGCAACAAGGCGAACGTTCTCTGATACGGCATTAGATAAATGGACCCCCTGCGTGGGTCCCCCTCGGGGATGAGAATGGCGGTGCGCGCGTGGCCCGCCGACGTCGGCTGAGCTTGGCTTCGTGAGACCGTGCATTAGATTGACGCTGGAGTCCGTGCCCTCGGGTGTTCCCGGTTGCGTTGCGAACGCGAGTATTAGTTTCCGTAGTTTCCTGCGGATCTCCGCGGGCGGCGCGCGTGTCGTGGTCCCTTTCCCCGGGGAGGCATGCAGGTGGTGAATTAGCGGTGCGCGGCGGTTGATGCCGGCAAGGACGTGATCGCGGTCGCGGTCCGACTGCCCGGTGACGGCCCCAGCGGCCGGGTGCCTGCCGAGGTGGCGCTGGCGGAGCGGCGGCGGCCATTTCCGGCATTGCGGGCGCCCCCCGCAGTCGGTGTTCACGTGGTTGATTCTTGCTGCTGGCGGTCGAGGGGCTGCCCGTCGGTTTGGTAGTGGATGTCCGTGTGCTCGGCTGCTGCCAGACCGGAGTATTCGCTGGGGATCAGGCCGAGCTGGACGAACTGGCGGTGTTCGATGATGTCGTTGAACCAGTCGGTGGCGACCCGGAGCCGGTTGGCGGGCAGGGCGTACAGGTGGTAGCCGCGGGTGATGACGTTGGCGAGGGGGCCGGACATCGGGATGTGCAGCGGGTTGGCCACTGCCTGCCAGCCACCGAGGTCTACCACGGTGCCGAGGTCACGGTGCTTGTAGGGCTTGCGGGTTCCGTGGCCGAGGGTGGCGGCGATGTTGCGGGCGGCGACCTTGCCCTGGCGCTGGGCGTGCTGGGCGGTCATGGCGGTGAGCTGCCCGGGGCGGGTAAGGTCCGGCGCTGCGGCCGCGTCGCCGGCGGCGAAGACGTCCGGGTGGCCGGGGACGGTGAGGAATTCGTCGACCACGATGCGTCCTTTGACGGTTTCCAGCCCGAGCGCCTGGGTGAGCGGCCCGGGTGTGACGCCGACGCTCCACACCAGGGTATGGGTGGGCACGGTGGTGCCGTCGGAGAGCCGGACCTGGCGGTCGGTGGCCTCGTCGATGGTGGTGTTCAGCCGGACGTCCAGCCCGCGGCGGCGCAGGATGCGCAGGGCCGGGTCCCCGAGCCGCGGACCCAGCTCGGGCAGGACGGCCGGGGCGCGGTCGACCAGCAGCCACCGCAGCTCGTCCGGGCGGATCCGCGGGTAACGGCGCAGCGCGGCCCGGGTGAACAGCAGGCCCTGGGCGGCCACTTCGGTGCCGGTGGTGCCGGCGCCGACCACGACGAAGGTGCACCGGGCCTGGCGCTGCGCCGGGTCGTCGCTGGCGTCGGCGAGCTCCATCTGGCCGAGCACGTGGTCGCGCAGGTACAAGGCCTCGGCGATGTTGTTGAATCCTTTGGCCTGCTCCAAGACCCCGGGGAGCGACAGGGTCCGCGATACGCTGCCCGGCGTCAGCAACAGCCGGTGCCAGCCAAGTTCTCGCCGTTGCCCGTCGGGGCCCGCCACAGTGAGGGAACGGTCCGTGAAGTCAACGCCGACGGCGTGGCCAGGGATGTGGCGGGTGCGCCGCAGCGTGGCCGACAGCGAGACCGCGATATGCCGCGGATCGACCGTGCCGGCGCCGACCTCGGGCAGGAGCGACGTGTAGGGCATGTAATCGGTCGGTGAGACGATCACGATCTCCGCGGTCCCGCGCGGTAGCCGGCGTTCCAGGTGCCGCGCGCAGTGGTAGCCGGCATAGCCGGCGCCGACAATCACGATCCGGGACCGTGCGCCGGGGCTGTCTACGAGTTGGTTCATCACCATTGGGATCCTTTCTTGCGATTATGGTGTCTTGATTTGCCGGGCTCCGGTGGCAAACGGCTGCCATGACCGGTGCGAAGTTCCGGCGTTCAGGTTTTGTTGTCTGGTCTTGCCTCTGGACGGCAGGAGGACTCGCCGGAGGCGCTCGTCCTTGCATTTGCGCGCAGGCGGGGACGATGGAACGGAACTTCGCACAGGCGCTCGGGCTGAGCCGCCCGGCAACCCTTCGGGGGTGGCCTATCCGAGCGCGGTCCGGAATCCTTCACGCCAGCTGGAATGGACAGGTTCCCATTCCAGCACAGATCGGGATCGGCCTTTTGGTGGCTTCCGTTCATTTGTCTTTGCTCCCTTCCGCACTCGTCTCCGTATCGCCCCGATCTGCGCGGCCCGCGGCGCTCGGGTGCACATCCGCCGATACGGTGCCAGCCCCTCGGCAGAACGACAGGATCCACAGCGCCCGTGTTCCTGCGCATACCTGGCGGAGTGCCCGGCCGACGGTAGAGCGGCCTCTTGACCGGCCCAGAGCTCCCGCCGCCAGCCCAGGCTCCGGAATCCACTGCGCATGCCCTCCCGCTTTATCTGGGCGTGAGCATCGCTGTTTGCGTTGCCGGCCGCGTGTTACCTGTAGCCGCCGGTGTATCCGAACCCTCTCGCGCACCAGCATCTCCTCGCCTGAGGCGAGCCGGGCAAATGTAGCGAGCAGAGAGACGAGCTTATGGTCGGCACTGGTGAGCGTGGCCTCAATGGAGTCCAGGGCTTGTTGCTCGCTCGCGCTGAGGCTCATCAATGGTCACCTCCGTCTGGCCATTGGTGACCGCATAGTTGCAGGACCACCACATCCATGTCGGCCTCCTCCATAACCTGGCCTCCTGGAATCAAGTGAACGGCTGCAAGTTCTGCTGGTTCCTTACCGCGCGACGGCGGAGTTCCGGGGGAGAAGGGACTTGCTGCTTAATGATCGGCGTGTTGCCAGGGAAGGCGGTTGCGGGGCAATTCCTTGCATCGGGTTGACGGTAGCGGGTTGCTGAGATTGCTGCATGACGATGCGGGTGAGTTCTACGCGTGAACTGATATTGAGCTTGCGGAATGCCTGGCGCATGTAGAAGGCCACGGTGTGGGAACTGATATACATGCGGTTGGCGGCCTGCCGGTTACTCAGTCCCTGGGCGACGAGTTCGGACGCGGCGCGTTCGGCGTCGGTCAGGCTTTGCCATCCGGAGACGGGCCTGTCGGCTGATTGCGTCCGGTGGCGGCGGCGGACGCCGAGCTTGCGGAGCCGACGGCGGATACGAGCCATGTCGGCAGTCGCGCCGGTCAGCTGGTATCCGCCGAGTGCTTCCTCCAGGTGGTGGACGGCCCGGTCCCGGTCCCCCTGCCTGGTGTGCAGGACGCCGAGGTCTTCCGCTGCGGAGGCCTTAGCCCACGGGTCATGGTGCTGCGCCGCGGCCTCAGCCAGGTGCGCTGGGTCTTGGCCGACAAGTCCCATGCTGTGAGCCACCGTGGCGGTGATGGGAGCGAATCCGGGATTGTCGGAGGCGAGGGCTTCGGCGGTGCGGGCGGCGATGGCGGCCAGCTCATTGTCGCCCGCGGCCAGTGCGGTGCGTATCAGCCAGGTTGCCGTGGTGGGGTCGCCGAGCAGGAGACCCCGGTGCGCAGGGAGATCGGCGCAGACCTGGCGGATGCGGCCGATAGCGGCAGTCGGGCCGTCGCGTCCTTCGCCGACCTGGGCTTGGGCCATGGCGGTTTCCGCACGCGCGTAGGTGTCAGCAAAATGCGGCCCCGGCGCGGAGCGGCTGGCGACGTGATGTGTTGCAGCGGCGATGTCGCCACGGCGCAGCGCTATCACGCCGAGAATGCAGTGTGCGGTCGAAGCGTACCCGTGCGCCCCCATGGTCTCAGCAATGGCAAGAGCCGCCTGGCCTGCGGCGGCGGCGTCGCTCAGCCGGCCGTTGGCCATATGGATGCGTGCGCGCAGAATGGACAACACCGCCTGGGCTGGGATGCCGTCAAGCGCCTGGTTGTCCGCGGACCGCAGGATACTCTCCGCTTCGTCGAGCTGGCGCAGGTCGACAAGGGCGGCGGCAAGCGCGAGCAGAGGCTGGAAGTGCCGGGCATCCGGGGAGATCCTGGTGCCGTAGCGGCAAGCATCACGGAACAGCTCGAGCCCTTCGCCGATCTGGCCCTTATCCCAGCTGATCATCGCGCGGGTGACCTGGGCCGCCACTACGGCATGACGGTGGTACTGGCTTGGGGCGGCAAGGATGGTGCCGGCCATAGGCTCGGCGAGTTCGTCGCGCAACCCGGCAACGGCCTGCAGTTGCGCGGTCATCGCCTGGTCTCGCAGGTCGCGAGGAAGCTGCGGCTGGGCCAGTACCGCTCTGGCTTCGGCGCGGGCGTCGCTGGCCCGGCCACGGGCGCACAGGATCGACGACAAAGCGCACCGCAGCCGGGCCTCCGCAACGGGCGGCAGTGGCTCGGCTAGCGTGTCCTGGGCGACCCGGAGGGCCTGGTCCAGCCGACCGGCGGCGGTAAGAGCTTCGGCGGCGGCCACCGAGCGGGACGGTGCGTCCCGATGACTGGGATGTGTCAGTTCCAGCGCACGCATGGCCAGATCGGCCGCGGTTTGGGGAGACGAACACACTGTCTCTGCCGCCGCCCGGTCAAGGTCGGCCAGCGACGCGGAGTCGCCCGGATGCGCGGCTTCGAGCAGGTGGCGGGCAACCAGGACCGGCGATTCCCCGCGGTTCAGCAGGATCTCGCCGTATTGGCGATGCAGCGCCTTACGCGCTGGCCGTGGGGTCATGTCGCTGACAGCGCGGCACAGGAGTTCGTGCCGGAATGAGAATGCGCTTTCAGCGGCGGTCATGAGCCCGGCGCCCATCGCCTCCTCTATCGCGGGCAGCAACGCGGTCGGCGTTTCGCCGAGCATCTCGGCCGCGTCCTCCAGCCGGAACGAGGGCCCGAGCACAGCCGCTGTCACCAGCAGGTACCGGGCCGATTTGCTGAGGCCATCGAGCCGCCGCTGCGCGACACGGTGAATCCGCTGCGGCAGCTGGGCGGAAGCCCGCACGGCGCGGCCGCCGGTGACGTGCACGGCGTTATCGTCGCGCAGGCCGTGGATCAGTTCGGTGAGCAACGAGGGGTTCCCGGCGGCGCCAGAGGCCAGGGCGAGCAAGCTGGTGTCTGGCAGCGCGCCGAACGCGTCCGTAAGCAGCGCCGCCACCGCGTCATCATCGAGCGCGGCCAAGGTAACACGAGCGGCACCGTCTTTTTCCAGGATGCCGAACAGATTTTCCGCGTCTTGCTGCTGTGTGTTAGACCGGGCAAGGATCCAGGCGATCGGGTGCCGCTTTAGTTCCCTTGGCAATGTCCGCAGCGCCACTAGCGTGGCAGGGTTTGCCCAGTGCAGGTCATCCAGGCATACCAGGACGGGGACTGCCGCGGCCCGCTGTTCCAGGTGCGCTTGTATCTGGCTGATCCACCACGCAGGCGCATCCGGCAAATCACGATCGGGATCATCAGCGGTGAGCTTGGTGAATGGCTCACGCAGGGCCGTGCGCAAGGCGAAGAACGGGATCGCCTGGCCGAACTGGTCCGATGCCCCCGCCGCCAGTGAAAAACCTTGCCCTGCTGCCAGCTCCATGGCCTCGTGCAGCAGCAGGGATTTGCCTATGCCCGGCTCCCCCTCCACCAGCACCACACCCCCAAGTCCTCGCTGAGCACGCCGCAGCAGGTCACGGATTATCTGCTGCTCCGCCTCGCGTCCGCGCATAATCTCCTCGCCGAAAGATCGCACTGGCGGCCTAGCCTTCCCACGTGCTCCCGGTGAGGAGTCACTGATCATCGCTCATCGGCTTTCTCCTGCATTGGTGGCGATCCGCTTCGCTACGCCGCGCGGCCCGGCGAGTCAGATGTCTCACCAGCGGGCAGGCGGGGACCGACGACTAGCAACGGGTCGGCATCTGGACGTGGATCGAGATCAGGCGCTGTTTCGGTGAATGCCTCATGGGTCACGGCGCGCGCCCAGCGCATCCGAATCACCGCCGTTTCGGAATGATCGCCGAACTCCTGCGCTACCCGTTCGGCGCAGCCTGCGCGGCCGAACGTCCGGACGGCCGCGATGATGGCCTGCTGGACCTGGTTGGCGCTGGGTTCATCCGAGCGCTGCAGCGCCGACACAAACAGAGCGTCGGCTCGGAGCGTGCGGATGCTGACGGAATACTTGGCTGGCCACATAGTGTGCCGCTCCTTCGTGTCCTGCTCATTGGCGGCTGTGTCCCTGTGATTGTCATCTGGCGCGGGCCACGCTCGTATCCGCCAGTGCACAGCGCAATAGGCCAGTGGTGGCCCGGCACTCGCCGTGCGACTAGCCAGCCGGCGAGGGCTAGCGCCGCCGCCGCGGGGGCCCGGCCGACCGGCGCCCCGGCCGGACCCCCAACCGGGAAAGCGACCGACGTGGTGGGCGCTCGCTATGGTGCAGCGGCCGAGATCAGGAGTCCGGCTAACTTGGCACCGCGCAGCCAAATGCCGGGAGGTGGAGATGAGCCAGACATGTGATCGGTGCGGACCTGCGGTCCGAGCGTCATACAGCGTGGAACGGACAAGGGGAGCCTTTCCTGTGCGGGCACTGCGCAAGCTGTCACTGGCCGATGCTGTCTGCGCAAGGCTGGATAATCTGGCCGACTGGCGTGTATGCGCTCGCGCCGCAGGCTAGCTCGGCGCTAGGTGACCCGTGCCCGCTGAGCGCAGCCACCCGGTACCGGGTAACACCGCCCAGTCCCAAACGGTCGTCGGCCAGGCCTGATGCCCTGGTCAGCCACGACGTCAGGTACCCGGACCCGCCATGAACGAGGCACGCCCTGAGCAGTCAGGTCCTGGATGGAATTGTTGCACCGAGCTCCAACCCGGGCTTGCTCCTAGTGCTGGCTGTAGCCGCTCGATTATGAGCTTCGTCCAGCTATCCCAGGAACTGCTTCCGCTGACCGAAGGGTCCAACTGCAACCGCGGTTCCTGATCACCGCCATGTCCTCCCACGGGAGTCATGAATGCCACCATCAGCTTGAATTCGGTGACGCTGGCAGACGTGCCGTTCAACGGGCTCGGCCACGTGGTGGTATCCGGCGGCAGAAAGCCCATCGCGCATCAGCGGGCCAGGTTCGCGGTCGATGCCGATCAACGTGGTTGTACCGCGGGTCTCATAGAGCAGGTACCCGACCTGGCCAAGATCTCCGACGCCCTGCTGGCGCAACAGCGCGTGCACGTCCGCGGTGGTCAGGCCGGCCCGGGCAAGCTCACGATCCTGGATCTTGCCTCCGGCGACAAGGACCCGGGGCGGATGGTCAATGATGCGGGCGATCCGGCTATGCCGCCGGGCGAATGCCACAAGGCGGTGCACGACCAGGAGGGTGACAAGCGCAACCGCGCCGGTGGCAAACGAGGCCGACGACGCGGTCACGGTCCGGCCGATGATCGCGCCGATGGCGACGGCGACCGCGAAGTCGAACGCGCCGAGTTGGGCAAGCGTGCGTCGCTCTCCAAGCCGCAGGCCGATGACGGCCACCGCAAACATCAGGACCGCCTTGACCGCTACCCAGCCGAGACCGCCCGTCTCGCCGACCAGTTCCAGCAACCGCTTCACCCCTTGCGCTTATCTCCAGCCCGGGTGCCTGCCGAGCCAGGTTTCCGTTCAGGCTCCCCGGAGCCCTAGCGGTCGGAATCCTCAAAACTGCTATATCTGCGCAGGAACGCCGCTGTACTCACACAGATGTGCCGTCATCCGCCGGGGCTAGCCGGGCGTCTCACCCCGCACCGCGAAGCCCTGTCTCCGACAACGGCACGAGCTGAGGAGCAGGACAACGGCCAACCCTCCGCCTCCGCGCAGCGAGTCCCGGCGAGGCCTCGGCGCAAATGCAGTACTCGATCTGACGGTGTACAGCACACTCGGGGCGGCGATCCTTGGTCTGCGCGCGATCGGGCCGGCCGGCGCCGCAACCGCCGGACTGTCCTGTCGCGGAGGAAAGCATGTGTCGCCACCGGTCTGACGCCCGACATGCTCGGGCGCTGGACACTCGGCGGCGCGAATCATGACCGGTCAGCCGTAGCAGGACTGGAGGGTCCTGGTTGACGGCTCCACTTCGCCCACCTCTATGCCGGGCAAGTTCCGCTAAGCCCGGCAGTGTCTTCCCGGACCTTGAGGGAGCTGTAATGCGTTTTGATGCCGCGGTTGTGGTTGCTGCTGCGCATGCCAGCGGTGAGGTGGTCCCGGCTCGTGCTCAGATGGCGGGCACGCTCGGGTTTCACATCATCTTGGCGTGCCTGGGGATCGCGCTCCCGTCGATCGTCCTGCTAGCCGAGTTGATCGGTCTGCGGCGCCATGACGAGACCGCGATGCGGCTGGCACGGCGCTGGTCGCAGGCGATGGGCGTGCTGATCGCGGTCGGCGCGGTGACTGGCACGGTGCTGTCGTTCGAGATGGGCCTGTTGTGGCCGGAGCTGATGCGGCAGTACGGGGCCGTGCTCGGGTTCCCGTTCGGTGTCGAGGGCCTGTTTTTCTTCCTGGAGGCCATCTTCACCGCGATCTACCTGTACGGCTGGCGGCGCCTTCCGGGCTGGGCGCACTTCTGGAGCGGAATGCCGATCGCACTCAGCGGCATCCTCGGCGCAATGTCGGTGATCGCGGTCAACTCGTGGATGAACCAACCAGGCGGCTTCACCGAACAAGGCGGCCGGATCACCTCGGTCAACGTCTGGCAGGTGTACTTCAACCATGCGGCCATCTACGAGATGCCGCACATGATCCTGGCCGCCTACATGGTGACCGGCTTCACCGTCGCCGGGGTCTACGCGGCGGGCGTCCTACGCGGCCGCCGGGACCGGTACCACCACACCGGGTTCGCCCTCGGGTTCGTCCCGGCCGCGGTGCTGACCCCGTTCCAGATCTTCGTCGGCGACACCGCGGCCCGGGCCATCGCTCACGACCAGCCGGTGAAGTTCGCGGCCATGGAGTACGTCGCGCGCACATCCAGGAATGTCCCCGAATGGCTGGGGGGCATCTACGCCAACGGGCGCATCTACGCCGGGCTGAAGATCCCCTCCATGGACTCGCTGCTGGCCGGCTTCGGGCCCGGGACCCAGGTCACTGGGTGGGACAGCGTGCCCGCCGCCGGCCGGCCGCCGGTGGCGTGGCTGATCCACCTGTGCTTCGACGGCATGGTCGGGCTCGGGTTTCTGCTGCTGGCGGCCGGGCTGTGGGCGGCCTGGGAGTGGTGGCGGCGCCGCCGCCTGCCGCCGCACCGGCTGTTCTGGGCGGCGGGGACGGTCAGCGGGCTGGCCGCGATCGTGGCCATGGAATGCGGCTGGGTGGTCACCGAGGTCGGCCGCCAGCCGTGGGTGGTCTACCGGCTGCAGAGCACCGCCGCGGCGGCCACCACGAACGGCGGCGTCATCACGAGCCTGAGTATGGTCATCGTGGTGTATGCGATGCTCGGCGCCGCGACGCTGCTGACCTTGCGGATGCTGGCCCGACGCTGGCGCCGTGGTGACGCCCGCGAGGCGGCCGTCCCCTACGGGCCGCCGCCAGTGCCGCAGGACCAGACCGCGGTCCGGGGAGGGCCGTGATGGCGGCCGCGGCGGTCGCCGGCATCCTGCTGGCCTCGGTCACCTTGTACGCGCTCCTGGGCGGCGCCGACTTCGGCGGCGGCCTCTGGGACCTGCTCGCCGGCGGTGACCGGCGCGGCCGGGCGCCGCGCGCGATGATCGAAGAGTCGATCACCCCGGTCTGGGAGGCCAACCACGTCTGGCTGATCTTCGACCTAGTCATCTTCTGGACCGCGTTCCCGCACGCGTTCGCCGCCGTGATGACCACGGCCGCGCTGCCACTATGGCTGGCCGTGGCCGGGATCGTGCTGCGCGGGGCCGGGTTCGCGTTCCGTAAGGAAGCGTCCCGGCTGCCCCAGCAGCGCGCGGCCGGCGCGACCTTCGCCTTCTCCTCGCTGCTGACCCCGTTCTTCATGGGCACCGTGGTCGGCGCCATCGCAAGCGGACAGATACCCGCCAATGCCGGCCACGCCAGCCTGCCGGCCTGGACCAGCGCCACGTCGCTGCTGACCGGGCTGCTGTTCGTCGGCACCTGCAGCTACATCGCCGCCGTCTACCTGGTCGGCGAGGCCGCCCACCGTGGCGACCGCAGCCTGCAGCACTACTTCACCCGCCGCGCCCAGGCCGCCGCCCTCGTCACCGGGGCACTATCGCTGACTACAATAGCCGAACTGCACACCTCGAATCCGGCGTTGTTCAGCCACCTCACCGGCCGGGCGCTTCCCCTGGTGACCATCGCCGGGCTGTGCGGCCTGGCCGTCCTGGGCCTGCTGACGGCATCCGGCCCGCGCGGCATCCGGGTTCCGGCCGCGCTGGGCGTGGCCGCCGTGATCTGGGGGTGGGGCGTGGCGCAGTACCCAGAGCTACTGCCGGGCACCACGATGACGCTGACCAGCACGGGCACCCCGCACGCCACCCTGGTCGCGATCATCTGGCTGTCCGCCGCCGGCGCCCTGATCGTCGGGCCTTCCTACGCGCTGTTGTTCGCCTTGCAAGGCCGACAGGTCCTGCAGGCAGGCGACGAGGGAACAGACTTCCCCGCTCGGCCAGGTAGCCGAGGCGGAAGAGACCGTCGAACTAGTCGTCTTCCTCGCATCGCCCGTGACGATCTACCTCAATGGCGCCGCCCCCGAAAGCACACCGCGGACTGAAGGCCCTCGTCCGCACCTAACAGGTACCAGTGACGGCGTAAGGCAAGATCTATGAGCCGATCTCCGATCGTTCTGGTCACCGGCGCACACATCGGCATCGGCCGCGCTATCGCCATCAGGTACGGCCGTGCGTGGGCCTGCGCCGGTTCTTGGCGCCTACTCGGCAGGCGGTGGCGATAGCCGAGTCCGCGCCGATGGCCAGCCCGATCAGCATGCGGGCGAACAGCAGAACCGCGGCGTCCGGGGTGATCGCAGCCTGTATGGCTACCGCACCCAGGACACCCGCAGGACAGACGGCGATCCGCCGGCTGGGTGGGAACATTTAGGCCAATCCCTGCGTCCGGGTCAGGGTATGCGGGCTGCGCGCCGGCTGGCGGGCGGGAACCGCCCACACCATCGATGGCGACGACCCGCAGGAGCGCCGACGAATCCTAGCCTGCGCCGATCCCGCGCGCCGGCTCTGCATGTGCACCGCCAAGGCGCTCGACACAAGCCCGGGGCATGACTACCCACGACATCCACGCCCACCTGCGGGAGATGTATGACGTCAAGGTGCCTGCAGACCTGATCTCCCGGGTCACCGATGCGGCCGCCGCGCTGGACGCATTCACCGCCGCCTTGCAGCAGCGCTGCCCCGCGATCGTCAGGTTGTGGCGGGCGCACTGGGCCGAGTTCACCCCGTTCCTGGCCTTCTCGCCCGAGGTCCGCAATGTGATCTACACGACGAACCCGTGAGTCGATGAACCCCCGGCTACGCAAGGTCACCCGCGACCGCGGCCAGTTCCCCTCCGGGCAGGCCGCCCTCAAAGTCCTCTACCTCGCGGTCCGCAACCTGGAGGAATTCCGCGGTCGCAACGTGGGAATCCGCAGCTCCGGGTGTCACCATCAAAGATTGATGGTCCTTCGTTAGCCTGAGGCTGTCCCTCGCGGAACAGTTACAGGCTGCGGCGGGGGTCCTGGCCGGCTGGGGTTAGCGGGG
>Ga0137372_10003235_pt1 | contig 15885 bp, 15 predicted proteins | sample SagtaG_6_FD_104911 | JGI IMG/M metagenome (GOLD analysis project Ga0137372, IMG submission 104911) | Vadose zone soil microbial communities from Sagehorn Ranch, Mendocino, California, USA - Sage1_R_60_16 metaG | ecosystem: Environmental > Terrestrial > Soil > Vadose zone | place: USA...
TACATGGGTGCGGGCGGGCGGGGTCATTAAAATTCAAACAGCTCGGCGAATCCTCGAAAATAAATTGTGGACGCCACGGGGTGCGCGGAGATCGGCCGTAACCGCCATCCTCCAGGAACCGCAGCTCAAATTTCAGGCTTGCCAAGATCTCGTGATCGGTATGGGGCATAAACCACCTCTCACAGCGTAGGTTGCCAAACGCCGGTTAGCACAGCCATGATGCTCGTCACCAACGCCCGTGATTAGAATCACGTCGCGCTGACTGGCTCCAACAGCTTAGGTTGCAAAATATGAGCCTTACGCTGCTTTGGTGTGCCCTGCAAATTCTGAACTATAATCACGAAAATCCTCGCCCATGTGCGAACTCCTCGTTTTAGGCCTATTTCTTTCGCTAGTCGCGTCAGCGCAAACCCCGGCTCCCAAACTCCCGTTGCCGCAGTTCAAAGATGTCGCCAAAGAAGCCGGATTGACTGTATCCCACATCTCAACTCCCGAAAAAAAGTACATCGTGGAATCGATGAGCGGCGGCGCCGGACTGATCGACTGCGACAACGACGGCAAGCTTGACATCATTACGGTGAATGGCTCGACCATCGATCGTTTTCGCCAGGGCGGCGATCCCATGATCACGCTTTATCATCAGGACGCCGATTTTAAATTCACGGACATTACCAAATCTGCCGGGCTTACGCGCAAAGGCTGGGGAATGGGCGTAGCGGTCGCCGATTATGACAATGACGGCCTGCCTGATATCTATGTCACCGGTTACGGCGGCAATGCGCTTTATCACAATCTAGGCAACTGCAAATTTGAAGATGTGACCGAGAAAGCCGGCGTCGCTGCAGGCGGATTTAGCACGGGGGCGGCATGGGCTGATTACGACAAAGATGGACACGTCGATCTATTCGTCGCGCGCTACGTGCATTTCGATATGGATAAGCTGCCCACATTCGGCAGCGACGAGAAAAACTGCCGCTTCAAAGGAATTCTCGTTCAGTGCGGGCCTTGGGGGATGATTGGCGAGTCGGATTTGCTATTTCACAACCGTGGTGATGGAACTTTCGAGGAAGTCTCGAAGAAGGCCGGTGTCGATGATCCGAATCGCTATTACGGTTTAGGAGTGGTCTGGGGTGATTACGATAATGACGGCTGGCCGGATTTATACGTTGCGAATGATGCCGGCCCCAATTACCTCTACCGCAACAAGCATGACGGCACGTTCGAGGAAGTTGGAATGCTCTCTGGCATCGCGCTCGGAGGCGATGGTCAGGAGCAAGGCTCAATGGGCGTGGATTGGGGTGATTATCTGCATAACGGGCGCCTGTCGATGTTCGTCACTAACTTCACCGAGCAGCCGAGCACGTTGTATCGAAATCTAGGAAAAGACGGTTTTTCTGACGTGAGCGGTCCAGCTAAACTGGCCCAGCCGACGTTCCCCTACGTTGGCTGGGGCACCGCTTTTTTCGATAAGGACAACGATGGTTGGCTAGATGTTTTTCAGGCCAACGGACATGTCTATCCGCAGGTGGATTCGATTTCCGGCGGCCCTTCCTATCGCCAGCCCATGCAGCTATTTCGCAATAATCGCGACGGCACGTTCGAGGATGTCTCCCGGACACTCTCCAATATTCCGGCGGAAAGCCGGCGGGGAGCGGCGTTTGGAGACATAAATAATGACGGCAATATCGACATCGTGATGGTGAACGTGGGCGCTCCACCCACGCTGCTGCTGAATCAAAGTAGGAACAGTAACCATCGTGGGCTGTTCAAGCTGATTGGGAGAAAGAGCAACAGGATGGCAATCGGGGCACGCGTTACGGTGAAGGCTGGCAAGCTCACGCAGTTCAGTGAAGTGCGCGCCGGAGGAAGCTATCTTTCCTCGAACGATCCCCGCTTGCACTTCGGGTTAGGCGCAGAAGCCACCATGACCGGAGTAGAAATCCGGTGGCCCAGCGGCAAAATCGAAGTGCTGAATAATATTCCGGCTGACTTTATTTATACGATTATTGAGGGAGAAGGGATCAAGGATAAAGTCGCGCTGCCTGCCTTGGAGCCTGCCCCTACACGTTCCCCAACAGCGCGGTCACAAACGCCTTCAGCAAAATGAACGAAGCTGCGCACCGGGGAATTCTGTCCACCACCCTGGTGGATGAATATCCAGGGCGCTGCCTAAGGCTTGATCGGGATCGAAGTAATAATCGCGTGAGTAGCGTCAATCCGGACGGTAACAACCTGCTGTCAGGGGTGTCTAGCCGTGCTGAGTGGGTTCTGCGGATTGTGCAAACAGCGGGCACCCTATGGCGGCGAATCCAGCAGCAATGCTCTTGACGAATCGTCGACGGGAAAGTTGTGACCTCGATCTTCGCGCAACTTGTTTCATCTTGGAATGCGTTCTCCCGCAAATTCGGCCAGCAGTCTTAGAGGAAAACAACGACAGTTGCACCGGAATCGGTGCAATCCCGCTCGAATCTGCGCCGTTGCGGACCTCCACGTAAGGAATCCATTTAACGAAGCCGGTGCAACACACAAACGAGAATGGGCATCGTAGTCGGCGCGCGGAAGCCGATTCGAATCTTCCCTCACCTTGTGGTGACCGAAACGGCATTGCGGCTTCAAGGCCTGCTCACCGGTTTTCGATCAATGCTTCCCGAATGTCTCCAGCGGCAAGGCATTCCTGGCCTGACGGTACGATCCGGCTCTCGCGCTAATGCGAGGTGTGCATGCGCCCCGACTTCCTGTTCAGGATCTCAGCTATCGTACTCGCTATTTTTTTGCAAGTTGCTGGATTAAGCACCGCCGGATGGGCTCAGGCGTACTATCCGCCTGCCACCGCACTAGCAGAGGCGCGCGGGATAACGAGTTCAAGCGGCATCGTGATCTCCAAGCGCGTGGATGAAGTAAATCTCGCGTTCACGGTCACCGATAAGAAAGGCCGGTTCATCAGCAACCTGGACGCGAATGATTTTCAAGTCCTCGATAATCATGCGCCTCCGCAACAGCTCAGATTTTTTCAACAGCAGAGCGATCTTCCGTTGCGTGTGGCGCTGCTGATTGATGCCAGCGATTCCATCAAGCATCGTTTTCAGTTCGAGCAAAATGCTGCCAGTGAGTTTCTAAAAGACATCGTTCGGCCTGGCAAGGACAAGGCCTTTGTTGTCTCATTCGATGGACGGGTGCACCAGGTGCATGACTTCAGCGATGATGTTCGCACGTTAGCAAAGGCGGTGAAATCGATTAAGGCCGGCGGCAATACCGCCCTGTATGATGCGGTGATTTTCGCTTCTAATAAGCTAAGGAACGCGCCTGAAGCGCAAATCACCCGTCGCGCGATCATCCTTATTACCGATGGTATGGACACCGCCAGCCGCACGTTCATGCACGACGCCCAAGAAGCCGCCGCACGAGCCGAAGTTCTCGTGTTCGCGCTTAGCACGAACGATTTGATAGTTGATCCTTATCCAAAAGGCGAGGCCGTGCTGGATTTGCTTACCGGACCCACCGGAGGACACATTCTGCCCGCTCGCGATGAAAGTCAGTTGACGAAAGCATTTCGCCAGATCGAGAAGGCGCTGCGCAATCAATATGCTTTGGGCTACCAGCCAGCGAACTTTGATCCAGATGGAAAATACCGGCCGGTCGAGGTGATCCCCGTAAAGCACGGCCTCAAAGTGCAATGCCGCAAGGGATACTTCGCTAGGGCACTGGAAGCGCTGAAACACTAGTCTGCGAGAACCTGATCCAAAAGCTGTCCCACCGCTGAATTCCAATCTCTAATGAAAGCGGAGAGCCATTCTTCGACCATCGCGGCGATACTTCGTCAGAAGTGCCCACGATGCCGCTCAGGGGCAATTTTTCGATCCTCCATCTTTCGCGGCATTGCCAAGATGAACGAGCACTGCCCGGTTTGTGATCTTAAGTTCGAGCGGGAGGAAGGATACTTCCTGGGCGCGATGTACATCAGCTACGGCTTGGCTTTGATCTTCATCATTGGACTGGCCGGGCTGCTTTGGGATCTCCTGCCTTGGTCTATCCAGAAGGCCGTGATCTGGGCTGTCTTATTGTTCTTGCCAGCCGCGCCTTTGATCGCATTGTTCTCGCGCGTTCTGTGGATATATTGGACCAGGCGATTGATCCTGCATCACACTCGTGATCTCCAACTCACCCCTCGAACTATGACAAAGCAGGAAAATCATGTGACAAAATCTGTCATTCGCGCAGGATTGGTCTCTGCACATGATTCTGTAACTGACTGATTTTGCTTCCTCGGCTGCAGAAACAATCTTTCCAGCAGAATGGCCTCTGGAGTGCCATTAAGAGAGAGAATCTCCTTGAGGGCCCATGGCAACCCGCGTAGAAACCAGCATAGGAAAACGGCGCCACAAACGGATCAAGATGGTGTTGCCGGTGAAAGTATCCGGGCGGGACGCCGCCAATAATCTGATCAGCGAGCTAGCGCACACGCTCGACATCACCCCGGATGGCGCCCGACTAGGGGCGGTCCGTCATCCCCTGAAAGCGGGCGACAAACTCACGCTCCAGTATCACCAGCGCAAGCTGAAGTTCCGGGTGGTTTGGGTCAAGGCGATGGAGGGAACCCGCGAGTATCAGGTCGGGCTAGAGGCTGTGGGCAACGATAGCTGGGGATTAGACCTGCCGGAAGTCGATCTCATTGATGAGTATCGGACACCAGTAAATTAGCGCCTGCGCGGAAATCGTCCGCTCTAGAACATCCAGCCATCGTTAGTAACAGGTGCAAGTCCCAGAAACTAGAGCTTTTGGTTTGTTACTTTGGTGAACGTCCTCTGGGTACGTTCGTTAGCTTCCCCGCCGTGCCTATCATAGCTAACTTTAAACGATTACAGACCGCAGTTTAGGTGGCAACAGTTTCAGCAAGGCACGTCTTCTTACGAGGCATTCAATGACGTCTGGCAACGCGGCTAGAAATTGCAATCGCGGTTTCTCCCTGATCGAGCTGCTGATCGTAGTTGCCATAGGCATGATCGCCGCCGCGATGGCGCTGCCTCTGGTTTCGAACGCGGTCAATCAAATTCATCTCAGTTCTTCGGCGACAGATTACGCCAACCTGCTGCAGAGAGCGCGTATGCGGGCTGTTCAAGATGACACGTACTACCAAATCCAGACCCAGACCTTATCCGGTGACCCGATAGCGTATGTAGATATAAACAAGAACGGCAGCTACGACACTGGAGAACCCATGATGGTATTCGCTTCCGGTGTCACGTATAAGGCACAATCGGCCGGACCAGCGCTCTCCAATTTAAAGTCGCTGTTCTTGCCGTCGGGACCAGTCGCACAGGGTTCGCTCCAACCTACAGCGATCCCGATCTTCGGTCCGCGCGGTCTCCCATGCGTGGTGTCCGGGAGCGCGTGCCCTTACCTCGATGCTGGGGGGAAGCCGTTTTCCTATCTGCTGTTTGTGCAGAACACGCAAAACAATCGATGGGAAGCTGTAACCCTGAATCCCGCGGCCAGAATTCGTGAGTGGGCTTATGACACCAAGAGTTCAACCTGGTCGCCACTGAACTAAAACATATGCGGACTTCCACACAAATTCGCACTGCTCCCTGGCCGCCGAGCGGCGAACGGGGCTCCCTGCTGATTGAAACATTGATTGCCATGATTGTGCTGGCTATAGGCCTGGGAGGGCTCTTCAGCCTGCTTGCTGCGTCCATGTATACCAACGATCGATCGGGCGCGGACACGCGCTCCACTATGTTGGCTGAACACGTGATTGAGCAGATCGATAGTCAGCTAGCGAATCAGAGTGCGCCTCTCTCTATCACGGATTGCGCGGGAACGGCCTGGACCATCAACACTGCGGGCACTGCAAAAGGAGCTGGAAGCGGCGGTTCCTACGGCGGGAATGGCGCCAAGCTCACTTCCGCCGGGATTATCGATTGGACGCAAAGCTACGCCAGCGTCGACCCGAACTACGCGATGAAGTACGTAGCCTGCGGCAACGGTGGCCGGCAGACGATTTATGACGTTCGTTGGGACGTCATTACTTTGAGCACTTACACGCGCATGACTGTTGCTTCAGCGCGGCCTTTAGGGAATCAATCGATCCACGACCTCAGATTTATAACACCCGCAAACCTGCGCACGATCGGGGGAATGTAAAAGATGAAAAGAGCCGTGCTTACATCCCAGACAAGTCGGCCAGGCGAATTCCACCGGGCGCGGGGTTTTTCACTCATCGAGATGTTAATCGCGGTGGCGATCGTAACCGCTGTCATCGCAGTTGTAGTGCAGGGCATCACGAAGATGCAGCGGCGTAGTTTTGTCGAAGGCTCCAAGATAGACACCGTGCAGGAGACACGCGACTTCATCGATCAGATGGTGCGTGACATCCATAACGTCGGCTATCCTCCGCCGAAAGTGAATCCCAATCCTGGCGCCAACTGCACAACGGTGAACAACCAGAACGTGGCTTGCGGCCTGATCTACTTCAGCCCGACGCAAATCAAATATGAGGCCGACCTGGACGGCTCAGGCACGGTTTACCAGGTTTGGGTGCAACTGGCTGTCGGCCCTTCGGGCGGTTGCCCCTGCATTTTGCAGCGTGGGGCAATCACCAAAGCGCAAGTCTTGGCTGGCACTCCTCCAACGTACTTCACCGAGGTGAATGGAGTACTGAACAGCGGCGATGGCACAGGTAACGCCACATATGCGATCAGCCTCGCTGGCTCTGGATCATACACCACGTACGGAACCGCCGACGTGTTCGCCTCATACGATTCGAATGCAACTCTTAACCCTGTGGGGACGTGTACTACGGCGGCCGCCTGCTCCTCCATCCGTAGCCTCCAGATTACGGCGAATGTAGTGCCCAGTTTCATCGATAACGCAACCAACACCTTCCAGGTGACTTCGATCACTTCTAAGGTCAGGTTGAACAACGTAGCTATCGGCAACTGATTCAGGAGAGGAATGCCATGCGAAAAATCAATCGTCAGCGTGAACAAGGGATTGCGCTTTTGTTATCCATTCTTTGCCTGCTGCTGCTGACCGCGGTTGCCGCGGGTATGATGTACCTCTCCGCCACTGAGACAGCGATTAACGGCAACTTCAAGTCCGAAGAGTCCGCTTACTTCGCGGCTCGGGCGGGGGTGGAAGAAGTGCGAGACCGCATTCTGCCCGCCAATGCTAATACGATAAACGCGTCCCTTCCAACGGCATTGCCCAGTGGCGCCGGTGGCGTGCTTTATGTTTTGAATGGCGTATCCGCGGCCAATATTACGAACAGCACCTCGCCTTACTTCGATGACGAATTATGTCACGATTTCACGGCAATCGGTTCGTGGTCTGAGAGCACCACAACCAACCAACGTTGCACGACGCTTCCCAGCGGCACCACGTGGTACACATGCGTGCCGAACACCTGTTCGGCGAGCAACAGCGCGTATGCGACCTCAGCCTTCCCGCTGGAATATAAATGGGTACGACTTACTCTCAAGAGCAATAACAGCACTGCCTATGCGGTGAATGGCAACAGCGCCGATACCTTTCCGGTCTGTTGGAATGGGACTTCGGAAGTGGTAACAACAGGCGGCCCGCTGCCCATAACGACCCAATGCGCGAACCTGAAACCAGTCGCCACTCCTGTGTATCTCGTGACCGCCCTGGCAGTGATGCCAAACCGGGGAAAGCGCGTTGTCCAGCAAGAGATCGCCGAAACTCCGACCGGCACGTTGCCAGGAGGGTTGTTCGCTACCGGAACCGGTTGCGGAGCGCTCAATATCCAAGGCAATGCCGCCACCGGCAGCTACAACTCCTCCACGGAGTCGAGCCCGTCATACCCTCCAACCAATCAGGTCAATTCAGGGGGAGACGTTGGATCTAATGGCAATATCAGCTTGGGCGGCAGCAGTGCAGCTGTAAACGGAAACATCTCGACTGCACTAGCAGCTACGGTGGGAAGCTGCCCTGGGAATGGCATCTCAAAAAGTGGCGGCGCGACTTATACAACTGCAACGGGGGCTGCTCCTGTCTACACCGCTCCGGTGCCACCGGCCCCAAATCCTTTGCCTCCGCAGACGAGCGTCACCAAAAAAGACTTAACGCTGCCTGCAGGCTCCTACGGAAACGTTACCATCAAAGGAACAGTCACACTGACCGGTGGAACGGATATCAATCATCCGGCCGTTTACACCATCAATAGCCTGACTTTCAACGGTAATGCCACCCTCAACATCACTGGCCCGGTAGTAATCAACCTGGCTGGTCAGAACCTCGCCTCCAGTTCGACGCCCGTGCTGGACATGAACGGCGGCTCTTTCTCCAATACCAGTAATCTCGCTAGCGATTTCGTCGTCAATTACGGCGGCAGCAACCCCATGACCATCATAGGCGGCAATAGCGCGTTTGCTGTTATCAATGCCCCGAACTCCGACCTCACATTTAAGGGCAACTCGAATTTCTACGGACAGGCGATTGGCAAGACGGTTGACGTTCAAGGAAACGGGCATTTTTACTGGGACAAGGCTCTGGTTACACCGCCGCCCGACATTAATCCGCTCTACGAGATCAGCTTGCGAGAATTGAGTTACTAGCTGCTGAGCTGCGGCCTTCTGCCCTCCCCTCATTAATCTCGCGTGGTCCGTTGTTCAGCACTGACGGGCTGAGTGCTAGGTCTTTTGCGAGACTGAACGAGGAGAGGGCTCATGGCAACACCTTCGCTTACGCCGGACAAATCCAATCGGGCGGTAGTCGCCTTCGCCGATGGCCGCCGCATGCGCGGGTATATCTTCGATTTTTCGGCCATAAAAGATTCTTTTCGGCTCTCGCCGGAAGAAGACCCGCTCCAGAAAAAAGGGGCGGAAGTAAAGATGAAAGATTTGAAGGCGGTCTTCTTTGTGCGTGACTTCAATGGCAATCGCGGATACCAGGAATCACAGGCCGTCGAAGGCCAGCGGCACGAACGGCGGCTGGAAGTGATCTTCAGGGATGGGGAAAAACTCGTGGGTACCAGCGAAGCCTACAATCCTCAGAAGCTGGGTTTCTTTCTGTTTCCGGCAGACGGAAAGAGTAACAACTCACGGATATTTATTGTGAACAAGAACGTGCAAAAGGTGAAGTTTCTTTAACTGCGTCCACCCGCGCCCAGCTCCCGCACAATATCGTTGACGAATGCTTTGGCATCGCCAAAGAGCATTAAGGTTCGATCGAGATAGTAGAGCGGATTATCAATCCCTGCGAATCCGGGGCTCATGCCACGCTTGATCACCATAACGGTTCGCGCTTTGTCTACATCGAGAATCGGCATTCCGTAAATCGGGCTGGCCGTATCGGTGCGGGCTGCGGGATTGGTTACGTCATTGGCGCCGATCACCAGCGCAACATCGGTTTGCGGGAAGTCGCCGTTGATGTCTTCCATGTCGAGAAGCTTATCGTACGGAATGTCGGCTTCGGCGAGCAGAACGTTCATATGTCCCGGCATGCGGCCCGCGACGGGATGGATAGCGAACCGCACGGTCACCCCACGCTTAGTCAGCGAGTCGTAAAGTTCGCGAACTTTGTGCTGGGCCTGGGCAACGGCCATTCCGTAGCCGGGTACCACGACCACGTGATTAGCTGCAGCCAGAATTGCTGCGGCTTCCTCTGCGGTTGCGCTGTGAACCGGTTTCGCTTCTGTTCCCGCAGCCGCCGAGGTCTGCACCTGCCCGAAGGCTCCGAACAGAACATTCGTGAACGAGCGATTCATCGCCTTCGACATGATCACGGAAAGAATGAATCCGGAAGAGCCGTCGAGCGCGCCAGCGATGATGAGCAGCTTGCTGTCGAGCACAAATCCCATCGCTGCTGCGGAGAGACCTGCGTAAGAATTAAGCAGAGAAATCACGGTTGGCATGTCGGCGCCGCCGATGGGAACGACCATGAGCACGCCAAACAGCATCGGAATGCCGATCATAAATGGGAATAATTGCCGCCCTTCCGGATATTGAACCAGATAGACGGCAATCGCAACCGCAACTGCAAGTAGCCCCAGATTTACGAAATTCTGTCCTTTGTACGTGAGCGGCCGTTGAGGCAGGATCTCTTGCAGTTTGCCCGCCGCCATTAAGCTGCCAGTGAAAGTCAGCGATCCCAGAATTACCTCCATCGCGAGCACGGCCATCATGAAGCGCGGGACATTCGGACTCCGCAGATAAAACTCTGCCGTTCCCACTAGCGTCACGCACAGCGCGCCAAACGCATGGCTGAGCGCGGTTCTCTGCGGCACCGCGGTCATCTGGACACGGCCGAGCGGGATGCCGATGCCTGTTCCCAGCACCAGGGCGATGACGATCCATTTGTAATCGACAATTCCGTGGTGCAGCAGCGTGCCCGCAATGGCCAGCACCATACCGATCTCGCCGGCCCAGACTCCACGCCGGGCAGTGCTCGGCGAGCTCATCCATTTCAGCGACAGAATGAACAACGCGCTGGCGATCAGATAAACGATTTCATTGATGTATTGATTTCCGGCGAAATCGGTCATGGCTTGGTGGGGCGGCTGCTTTTGAACATTTTCAGCATACGGTCGGTAATCAGAAATCCGCCCACCACATTACTGGTGGCGGCGACCACGGCTATCACACCCAGTACGGCAGAGAAGGTGCTCTTGTGTTCGCCGACCAGCACGATGGCTCCGAGCACCGCAATGGCATCAAGCGCGTTCGTGAGCGACATCAGTGGCGTGTGCAGCAGCGGCAAAATCCGGCGGATGACTTCAAAACCAATAAACGCCGCCAGCATGAAGATGAATAGTGCGTCGATCAGATTTGATCCCAAGCGACCTCCGAGAAAACGCTGCCTCGCAGGGTGAACAACAGAGCACGAATTCACTCCTGCCGCTTATCCTTTGTCATTCCGAGCGGCTTCAGCCGCGAGGAATCTGCTTTTGCAAGCGCTCCGGACAATCTGCGCGTTCCTAATCCCCCGTTTGCGACACCAACGCCGGCAACGCGAAAAATTCCCGCACGCGCTCGTTCACTACTTCCCCATCACGCGTCACAAGGGTGTCGCGAATGATCTCATCATCAACATCGAGCCGCAGCTTGCCATCTTTCACCAGGTGCAAAAGAAATGCTGTGAGATTACGCGCGTACATCTGGCTGGCATGGTAGGGCACTCCAGTCGCGATATTGATCCGCCCGATGATGGTCACCCCATGCTTCACGACGGTCTGCCCTGTCTGCGTGAGCTCGCAGTTTCCACCGCGCTCGGCTGCAAGGTCGAAAATCACCGACCCGGGCGCCATTCGCTTCACCATCTCTTCGGTCACGAGCACAGGTGACTTCTTGCCGGGAACGACCGCCGCGGTGATCACAACATCGCTTTCCGCGACCACTCGTCCGAGGAGTTCGCGTTGCCGGGCGTAGAAACTCTCATCCTGCGCACGCCCGTAACCGCGGGCATCTTCTGCGTCTTTTGCTTCAATTGGCAGCTCGATAAATCGGCCTCCCAAGCTCTGCACCTGTTCCTTGGACGCCGGTCGAAGATCATAGGCCGATGCTACCGCTCCCAGCCGACGGGCCGTAGCGATCGCTTGCAGTCCAGCAACACCTGCTCCAATCACAAAAACCCGCGCCGGCGTAATCGTTCCGGCCGCGGTCGTGAGCATGGGGAAGATTCTGGGAAGGGTATCGGCGGCGATCAAGACGGCCTTATAGCCGCAGATGGTTCCCATGGACGAGAGCGCATCCATGCTCTGCGCGCGTGTGGTACGCGGCACAAGCTCAACGGAAAAAGAAGTCACACCGGTATCGGCAATCTGCTGTACCACCTCCACTGACCCAAACGGTCGTAAAAATCCGATCAGCGCCTGCCCTCGGCGCATCAACGGGAGATCTGCCTTCCCCGTTATGTCATTGGAACCGTAGCAAAGAACTTGAACGACAATGTCGGCCGAGCCGAATACGGCGGCTCGATCCGGCAGTACCTTGGAGCCCTTCTCGCTATAAAAGCGGTCGGGGTAGCCCGCTTCGCTGCCTGCTTCCGTCTCGATTACAACTTCGAAACCCGCTTTTAGCAGATTAGGTAAGACAGCAGGAACCAGGGCGACCCGCGATTCCCCGGGATAACTCTCCTTCGGCACACCGATAATCACGAAATTGTGGTCCTTTCCGGATCATGGGACACATTCAAACAGGATAGGTTTGCAGATTTGACGAGCACGCGCATGAGAAGAAGTCTTATTGTAACTGTTTCGTTCTAGGAGTTTTGCTCCAAGGTCTGTAGCAAGGGTTCCGAGACAAAGCACCTCCTTTTCCTGAATGCAGCCATGGGGAAGGGAGCCCTGCATTTTGACCATCACCCCCTTGCAAGGGAAGCTGATCCTCTTTTACAATGATAGTGGACTGATTTGGTCCTATTTAAGGCCGGAATGATCAGACTAAGCAAACTCACGGATTACGGGCTGGTTTTAATGAGTTACGCCGCCAGAAACAAGGGCCGGACCGTGCATACGGCACGTGAATTGTCCCTGGAATCAGGGCTGCCGCTGCCGACCGTGAGCAAGCTGCTGAAGCTGCTTTTGCAAGCTGGGTTCTTGGTTTCACATCGAGGCACTAACGGTGGTTACAGTCTGGCGAGGGAGCCAGAAGACATTTCGGTCGCCGAAATCATAGCTGCGCTGGAAGGACCAATCGCCCTTACGGAATGCAGCACAGATATTTCCGGATTGTGCGACTTCGAGCGGGGCTGCCCCATCAAAACCAACCAGCGGATCATCAATCAAGTAGTGCGAGGGGCGCTGGAAAAGCTGACATTGGGTGATCTCATCCATCCTTTGCAGCTCATCGCGATAAAAGATGCCAGCGGCAAGCTGGTGCCGAGTATCAGTTTAATTTCTGGGAGCACGCAATGAGTACCAACATCAACACGATTCGAGATTTGGCCGAGCGAGAATACCAGTGGGGCTTCGTCACTGATATTGAGGAAGAACGGGTCCCCAAGGGCTTGAATGAAGACGTCATTCGCCTGATCTCGGCCAAGAAGAACGAACCGGAGTTCATGCTCGAATGGCGGCTGAAGGCTTACCGGCACTGGGCGTCGCTGGAGAAGGCGCAAGCTGAGCCGAAGTGGGCCAACATCAAGTATGCTCCCATCAATTATCAGAATATTTCCTATTATTCGGCTCCCAAGCGGAAGCCAAGTCTGAAGAGTCTGGAGGAACTGGATCCGGAACTCCTCCGGACATACGAGAAACTTGGCATTCCACTCGAAGAACAGAAGCTGTTCGCGGGTGTGGCCGTCGATGCGGTATTTGACAGTGTGTCGGTGGCGACGACTTTCAAGGAAAGATTAGCGGAGATAGGCGTTATTTTCTGCTCGTTCTCGGAGGCGGTTCAGAAGCATCCCGAGCTGGTGCAGAAATACCTGGGTACAGTAGTGCCCTATACCGACAACTTCTTCGCTTCGTTGAATGCGGCCGTGTTCACTGATGGGTCGTTCGTTTACGTGCCAAAAGGAGTCCGCTGTCCGTTGGAGCTTTCCACATACTTCCGCATCAATGCGGCGGAAACCGGGCAATTCGAGCGCACGCTGATAGTCACCGACGAAGGCTCTTACGTCAGCTACCTCGAAGGCTGTACGGCGCCGATTCGTGATGAAAATCAATTGCACGCCGCCGTGGTTGAGCTGATCGCATTGGATAACGCCCAGATTAAGTACTCCACCGTCCAGAACTGGTATCCGGGTGATAAAGAAGGTAGAGGCGGCATCTTCAATTTCGTGACCAAGCGCGGCAAGTGCCAGGGGGTGAATTCAAAAATCTCCTGGACACAGGTCGAAACCGGATCCGCAATCACCTGGAAGTACCCAAGCTGCATTCTGCAGGGCGACAACTCGGTAGGAGAGTTCTACTCGGTCGCGCTGACCAACAATTATCAGCAGGCCGACACGGGCACGAAGATGATCCACATTGGCAAGAACACCCGCAGCACGACGGTCTCGAAGGGTATCTCCGCCGGCCACGGGCAGAACACGTATCGAGGGCTGGTGAAGATCATGAAAGGCGCTACCGGCGCGCGGAATTACACGCAATGCGACTCGCTGTTGATCGGCGATAAGTGCGGCGCGCACACCTTTCCTTACATCGAAGTGAGGAACTCGACGGCCCGGATGGAACATGAGGCTTCTACGTCCAAGATCGGCGAGGACCAGCTCTTTTACTTGCGCCAGCGCGGCCTGAAGGCGGAAGATGCGGTTTCCATGATCGTCAATGGCTTCTGCAAGCGCGTATTCCGCGAATTGCCGATGGAGTTTGCAGTGGAGGCACAGAAGCTGCTGAGCGTCAGCCTGGAAGGCAGCGTCGGATAAAAGATCAAGAGGAATAGGAATGAGCTTACTGGAAATCAGAAACCTGAAAGTGAAAGTGGATAACCACGAGATCCTCAAGGGGATAGATATGGAAATAAACCCCGGCGAGGTGCACTCGATCATGGGCCCGAACGGGTCGGGAAAGAGTACGCTCGCGCAGGTGCTGGCGCGCCGTGAAAGCTACGATGTCACTGATGGCGAGATTTTGTATACCGGCAAGGATCTTTTGGCCATGAAGCCGGAAGACGCGGCGTGTGAAGGCATCTTCATGGCTTTCCAATATCCGGTGGAGATTCCTGGCATTAGCAATGCCTACTTCCTGCGTTCAGCACTGAACGCCATTCGCAAATACCGTGGCGAGGACGAACTGGACGCTATGGACTTCCTGCCCATGTTCCGGGAGAAGCTGAAACTGCTCGATATGGACGAGAAGCTGATGAACCGGTCAGTGAATGAGGGCTTCTCCGGCGGGGAAAAGAAGCGCAACGAGATTCTGCAGATGGCCGTGCTGGAACCGAAGTTGGCGATCCTGGATGAAACCGATTCCGGCCTCGACATTGACGCGCTCAGGATCGTGGCGAACGGAGTCAATGCGATGCGCAGTCCGGATCGCGCCATCATTGTGGTTACGCACTATCAGCGGCTCCTGAACTACATCGTTCCAGATTTCGTTCATGTGCTGGTAAACGGACGCATTGTGCGTTCGGGAGGGCCGGAACTGGCGCTGGAACTGGAAGAAAAGGGTTACGTGGAGATCGATAGCGAAACCCGCCAGGTTACCCCGGCTTAAGACGAGGAAGAACGTGATCACAGCGACCGAGCAGTTGGAAACCTACCTGGAAGGCTTTACTGAATTCCAGAAGCGCGCGGCTGGCGGCGACCTGCCATGGATGCGGCAGCTCCGCGAGGATGCCTTCGCCCGTTTCTGCGAAGTAGGTTTCCCGACCACCCACGACGAGGACTGGCGGTTTACCAACGTCTCCGCCATTGCACGGACTTCTTTCCAGTTAGCGCGGGACGGCCGATTGTCAAAAAGAGACGTCGAACAATTCCACATTAAAGGCGCCGCGTGTCAACTGGTGTTCATTAACGGGCGCTTCGTCCGGGAACTCTCGTCTGTTGGCAAGATGCCAGCCGGTGTAAAGGTGAATGGCTTGGCAGAGGAGATCGACAGCAATCCTGGTGCAATTGAAGCGCACTTGGGCCGTTATCTCGACACTCGCCGTGATGCGTTCTGTGCGCTGAACACCGCCTTTGCCGAGGACGGAGCATACGTACATATCCGCAAAGGCGTGGTGCTGGAAGAGCCCATTTTTCTCTTGTTCATTTCAACTGCATCTGAAGTGCCGCTCATGAGCCATCCCCGCAACCTGATTGTGGCTGAGGAAGAGAGCCAGGCCACCATAGTTGAGGACTATGTCTCTCTGGGCGAGAGCGCCGCATTCTGTAACACGATTACGGAACTTGTGGCAGGCGACAGCGCCGTCATCTCGCATTACATGGTGGAGCGTGAGCACCGGCAGGCGTTCAATGTTTCCACGCTACGGATCCAACAGGGAA
>Ga0137372_10003239_pt1 | contig 15879 bp, 23 predicted proteins | sample SagtaG_6_FD_104911 | JGI IMG/M metagenome (GOLD analysis project Ga0137372, IMG submission 104911) | Vadose zone soil microbial communities from Sagehorn Ranch, Mendocino, California, USA - Sage1_R_60_16 metaG | ecosystem: Environmental > Terrestrial > Soil > Vadose zone | place: USA...
ACAGACCTCGAAGCCATGCGAATCGCGGCCTAACGCTATCCGGAACTTACTCGAGAAACTGTTCTGAATCGAGGAAAAGAATCATGCACACCGCAACCGCAACGGAAGAAGTAAGCGCGCCAGCTTTGACCATCACCGAGGACCTCGCCGAACTCGTACAGGCTTTCGCATCACGGCATGTCACCCCAGCCCGCGCGACCCTTAAACGGCAAAACCAGACCTACGAATACACGGTCGACGACAAACAATCTGGCATCCAGCGCCACATCGAAGGCCGCTTCACGAACATCCAAATCGTTGTCTCTTGCCTCTCTCCGATGAGCGCCGAATTAAACGCCGAACTTCAGGCGATCACCACCACGGCAGCCACCGCTGCTCAACACTGGACCGAGCCCGTCAACCGACCGACTCTCGTCAAACCTTCCCCCACCGATCAGCAAATGATCGGCATCAGCGCCGAAATGAAAGAGCTCGACGCAGACATCAGCCGCGCCGCCCGCTCCAGCCACGTGGTACTGATCATCGGCGAATCCGGAACGGGAAAAACGACCGCCGCCACCTTGATTCATCGGAGAAGTCCGAGAGCCGCCAAACCCTTCGTTGATATCAACTGCGCCGCCTTGCCGGAAACCCTGATCGAAAGCGAATTGTTCGGCTATGAAAAGGGAGCCTTCACCGGCGCCGTCGCAACCAAGAAAGGACTCTTCGAACTTGCCGAAGAAGGAACTCTATTTCTTGACGAGATCGGCGAGATGAAACTCGAGCTCCAGGCCAAACTTCTGAAGGCCATTGAGCAGCAAAAGATCCGCCGCCTGGGAGGTACCAAGGACATACAATGCAACGTCCGGATCGTCGCCGCCTCAGCCCGCAACCTTCAACAGATGGTTTCTGAAGGCAAGTTCCGCGAGGATCTCTATTACCGCCTTGCCGTCCTCGAAGTGCCCATCGCCCCGCTCAGACAAAGGCGCGAAGATATCGCCCTGCTCGTCCACGATCGGCTCGTGTACGAACAGCAACTCGCGTCGCTTCCAACACCCTTTGAAATCGAAGACAAAGCTCTCACAGAACTCGCCGTCTATGACTGGCCCGGCAACATCAGACAACTCCACAACGTTCTCTCGCGACTCGCCACTCGCACCGACGAGGGGATGCCCATCACCGCCGCCGCCGTTCGTTCCGAGATCGCCCGATTTCAGCCGGAGACTCCAAACAACCATTGCGCCGTCGCAAGCGAAAGAGCAGTTCTCCTCCCGGCAGATTGCCGCATGCTGTTGCAGGGAGAATCAATGCAAGATTTCATCAACCGCCTCAAGCGCACGGTGATCGAAAGCGTCCGCAATTCAACGGGCAGCATGACCCATGCTGCTAACCGCCTCCAATACGACCGCACTGCGCTCCAAAAACTTTTTGCGCGCCTGATCGCCAACGACAACGCGAGCGAGGAAGCCACCGGTCGAGAAAGCGCGTTGGCGGCCTGAAAACAAAAGCGGAGAGCCGATTAAAGGCAAACACATCATCAAGACTGTCATTAAGCGATGTACGACACCACTCCGATCCCAGGGCAGGGCGCGACTTACAACTACGGCCGCGACGACTACGGTGAATACGGATCTGCGCTTCAACCCGAAACGGAGTTCCAGGTGCCAGAGCCGCTCGATTTCACACCGAACAGCAGCCTTGAACAGTCTGCCACCAGCGCGTGAGCGCATAGTCAAAAAAACCAAGCGGCTGGTAGACCTGGCAACCTAGACCTAAACTAGCCCGCTTTGTTACGCGCTTTGGAAACCCGCCGAACGAAACGATGACTACCGCCGCGACCCAACACTCGCTCTTCATCGCCCCACGTTCGACTGCCGATACATCGAGCAAGCCATTTCCTGAAAAGCCATCCACCGAACCACAAACGAGTGAAAAGCCCAGACGACCGCCTATCACACAAACCACTGAGGAACTAATCGAACACATCTTTCAGAGCATGTGCAAAGGCCGGCGCTGGGAGCGCGAACTACTGCTCGGCGCCAATGATCAGGAGCTTGGGAGATCTTTTGGAAACTGTTGGTGCTCCGGACAAACAATCGAATTACAATTTCGCGCCGAGGACGAGCCGGCCCTACGCGCCGTCGATGTTGTTTTCAAAACCGAAATCCTTACCCTCTCTGCGCCCAAAATTGCTGTTCACATCCGCCGCATTGTGGGGATCCCTCAATTGAAGAGTAACGAGGATCGAAAAGCCGCACTCGATCATCTCTTCGATGACCTCCGCCTCAGCCTTCGCTGCGAATTACTTCCCTACGTACGAAGCCTGTTGGGAGAGAAAACTCCTCGCAAGACTAAAAAGACCACCGTTCCCAAGACGGGTCTAAGCGAAGAAGTCGCCAGTTTGCTCCTCACTCCGGACTGCCTCACTGAACGAGCCATCCGCCGAACTCTGGCACGAATCACTGTCCTCTTAATGAAGAAAGGCAATCACGACGCGCTCGCCGCCGCCAAGCACGCCGTCTCTATAATCGAAGCCGCAAGTGGCCGCTGGCGAAGCGCAATAGCCTACTGGCAAGACACTCACGAGCCCACAAGCTGTCAACCTTCAACGCCAGCAAACCATGAAGAGAGATAATCAGCACCTTTGACCGACATCAATTAGCGGGATGAAAGGCGTTGCTCCCAACATGGGATCATGCCATAATGGAGTTCGGATAATGAGGATCATTTCCCGCAAGACACTGCGTCTGTTTTGGGAGAAGCCTGAATATGCCGATGTTGAGCAGTCACTCAAGGCGTGGTTTAGAGAGGCGTCGAATGCGGACTGGACCAGCCCCGCAGCGATCAAAGCCGCATTTGGCACTGCCAGTATTGTGGCCAACAACCGCGTGGTGTTCAATATCGGCGGGAACAAGTACCGACTGGTGGTAAAGGTGAATTATCCGTACCGGGTGATGTACGTTCGGTTCATTGGGACGCACGCGCAATATGACCGAATCAACGTTGAAGAGGTGTGAGCATGAAAATCAGGCCGATCAAGAACAATCGCGACTACCGGGAAGCGCTTAAGGAAATCGACCGGCTGATGGACGCCCGGCCAAACACTGCGGAAGGCGACCGTCTTGATGTGCTGGTGACGTTGGTTGAGGCGTGGGAACAAAGGCACTGGCCCATCGACTCGCCGGATCCGGTCGAGGCGATTCTGTTTGCGATGGAGCAGCGGGGCCTTTCCCGGCGCGACCTGGAGCCATTCATCGGGAGCAGGGCCCGGGTGGCTGAAGTGCTCAATCATAAGCGTTCGCTCACGCTGCCAATGATTCGTCGTCTACACGACGGTCTGGGAATTCCTGCCGAAGTGCTGATCGGCGAAAGCGCGGCTGCATGAAATCACGTACGGTGTCAAAACCTGCATCACTCTACGAGATCCATTGTCTTCAGGATTCAAATGGCGTGACCGCTACTCCGGTTTAATTACAAAGCACAACCTTCTAAGCAATCCAGGCCCAGCACTCACCGGCGCAAGCCTTAAGAAAGACGCGCAGACGCGCCCTTGCTAGAAATATTCGCCCACACTGAAATTCCACCCTTGTCTTGAAGCCAGCCGCGTTTTTGCGCGGCAGGCCTCTTTTAGCCAAGTCTCGCAAACAACGATCGCCTGCTAAATCCAAAATCAGTACCCACCAAAAGAATCAAGCGGGCAGCAAGAAAATGACTTGCCAGCCCACTTGTTACCTGTCACGACTAAGGGCACGAGAATGATAACGATGAACCCCAAACAATCAACACCGAAGGCAACCAGCCACTTAAGCGTTCTCGTCAACGCGGACCGGATTCGCTCATCGATCAAACGACTCTTTCACAACAACATCGCCGAAGTCGTCGCGGAGATCCTTCAAAATTCGCAGAGAGCTGGCGCCAAGAACGTCGAGATCACAATTACGCCCGACGGATTTTCCATCACCGACGATGGCCACGGCCTTCTCGATGGCATCAACGGCTTTCACACACTACTCAAACTCGCCGAATCGGCATTCGACAATCCGACCGTCGAAGATCAGGATCCGATGGGCGTAGGCATCGTCAGCCTTATGACCCATGACAAAGTTGAAGAAATCACCTTCAGCTCAGGCAAACTGCAACTGACCGTGGATTCGGCCAGGTGGTGGAGCGATAAAGGCTACTACTCCACCTGGTTCGAGCGCGTCCGGCGAGTGAGAAAGGCTGTACAGGGACTCTCGATCTACGTCCGCTGCAAGGCTGAACTTATCACCGAATTGCGCAAGGCACTCGAACCCAAAGACCGAAAACCGGTCTTTTCCGACAGCATCTTCGATCTCTCCAGCCCCGCGCAGGGATACGAGGGCATTCTAAACATTACACTCGACGGCAAACCCGTGCGCACTTCGCTTCCTGCCTGGACGCGCTTTGATGACACGTTGATTACCACGACCTACAAGGGCGCCGCACTCACGATTGGCTACGACTCCAGCGCGCACACTACGAGATCCAGCCTCCGCTGGTACGGACAACTGATTCTCGTCAAGACGCCACACAACCGCTTCAAATTCCATCTCGACGTCACCAATGGCCGCCCCGTCAACCCGCTGTCGCCGACCCGCGCCGGCCTCATTCAGGATGCCGCGTATCACGAACTGCTCGCTTTCGTAAAGGACGAGATCTTTTCGTTTGTCCTCAACCCCGCCAACCGCGCAAAGATCACCGCTGCACACGTTGAAGAATGCTTCAGCATCGACGCGCTCCGCACAACCGAAGAATCTCCTTACATCACCACCCGAGCCATACTCCCGATTGTCAATCCGTCGTCCATCGACGATTGCGAGCCTGTCGGCAACAACGTCGAACTTTTCACATACGACGAAGCTCCACTTCTATTGGACCAGACCGTAATCGTTCTCCAAAACAACCAAACGCTAACGGCCGAATACGGGATCTCTTCATTCGCGCCTCTGCTCAAGAACCCTCATACGCTACGGCACGGCGACAGTCGCCGGCTCCGCATCGGGCGGCTTTGGTGGAAGCCCGGAAAGAAATCCAAGGTCCCATGGTTTTTCAAGCCCGGTGAATTCGGGATCTCATTCGGAGAGGGCCAACAGCCGAAGCGCTGGAAAGCTATTACAGAAACACCGGTATTTACCTTCAACGATACCGGCTCCTACAGCGTCGAAGATGTGGACTTCACCGTAGGCACGGTCGATCCGATGAGCTTTCTCAACGATCAGGTCTGGGTCGCATACTCCCCTTCTGATGACTCTGATTACGAAGTACAAGAAGGGTACTTCCGCGAGTCAGTCGACGCGCTAATCCGGTCGCTCATTGGCAAGTGTGTCCCGCGGGATTTCAAGCTTTGGGACTTGAGAGAATTCGTGAAAGACAGTAGCGCCGTCAAAACGGTTACCTATCACTATCCGAAAGGCACGTTCGCCCGCAACGCCCCGAGAAGCAGCCCGCACCCGATCCCGACAGCAATCACAGTCCACAGCGCCGACAAGCGAAGCGTGCGCCTCAAACTTTATTAAGAAAGGTCATCAATGACGGAATTCAAAGAACGCGTATTCTACGTTCCAGGAACCCCTACAATCATCGACAACGCCGTTGACCGTGCCGGCGTTCTAGTCGGCCACTACAGCGGAGAAACCCTCGAACAGATTCGATTACGCCATCCCGGTGCCGCCCTCGGCGAATGGGACAACGTATATGCAGAAACCGAAGCCTCTTGCAAAACAGAACCTGTTGAAATCACGGAAGACGAATTTCTGAAGGCACTTAACGTACTGCCACCAGTAAGGTGGACGAAACGGAGCGACTCGGAATCCTTCAAAATATCAGAACGTCTTTATGGCTCAATCACTGCTATCTATGCGCGCGTAGGAGATCGCTTCTACACCTCCTCAGACAACATCGCCCTCCCACACGACGACGTAATCTTCCGAATAAGACAAAGTCTCCAGCAACGTGAGAAGTGAGATAAGCGAAAAACTAATGAGGGGGGTCACTCCCAAAATAACGTGCGGAACGCAAACGACAACGATCCATGAAACGAGTAGTCTATCTACCAGAAGGCAGACAGGTCTCGCTCTCGACCTACGTCGAAGCCTGGAAAAAAGCTCTCGCAGCACCTCCCAAGACGCTATTCGAAAACGGATTTAATTGGTATCCCGAAAGCCGTGAGGAAATTCTCAGAGAATTTCGACGCGGACTGCATGATCGAATCAACAGACGAATCGACGGCTTCCCAGGAACACTTCGTCCCGCACGACTTCCCCAGGGACGAAAATGGACCTACCAATGGCAAATAGAAACCTACCGCGCAGCACAACAACTCAATCGGCCACGCCTCATAATTGACTGGCTTCCACCTTGGCTCAAGTCGCGATATCGCCATCGTCTAAGAGAAAACATTGCAATCTAAGATCAAGGCCTACAAAGATGAATCACCAGCTCTCGCTTGTTTGCCAACGATGGCGGGAGCACCGTTCTCTGTACAGGCCCGTCGGCGAACCTATCAATCCTTCAGAATTCGATGTCAGCCCCATCAATGTTACAGAGGCAAAATCATTTGTCTGTCTACACCACTACTCTTCTTCTTTCCCCGCAAGTAGGTTCCAATTCGGCCTCTTCCGCCACGGCATACTTTCCGGCGTAGCAATTTTCTCTATGCCTATGTCCTCGCGGGTCCTCACCAATGTCTTTCCCGGAAACCCACTCGACTCCGTTGAACTCGGCCGGTTCGTTCTTCTCGATTCCATAAAAGCAAATGGTGAGTCTTGGTTCTTCGCAAGATGCCGAGAACTACTAAGACGCGAACACATCCGAGGAATAATCGCCTTCTCGGACGATACGCCACGAACAACGATTGACGGCCGTGTCACTCTGGTCGGACATTTAGGAACAGTGTATTGCGCATCAAACGCACTGTACCTGGGTCGCAGCACGCCGAGGATCCACCGATTACTTCCCAACGGCGCAATTCTTAGCCCACGTTCGATTTCTAAAATTAGAAATGGCGAACGAGGCTGGCAGTACGCATCTCAAATCCTTGTCGACGCTGGTGCCACTCCACGCGCAGACAACCAAGACCTCCAATCATGGCTCGCACAATGGCTCACAATCATAACCAGACCCTTGAAACATCGTGGCAATCATCGATACGCTTGGTCACTTCAGCGCCGCATCCTTCCCGTTGGCACATCTTTTCCCTATCCCAAAAATGTCCGCACTGCGAAAGACCTTTCGCTATCAAAAGAAAAGACGGCCAACGAAAGACCGTCTCAATAAACGTCGCAAGCCTTTGATTGATTGCCTACCTTAAACAAACATGGCCACACCGATTGCGCTTCCCACCTCCCGCATTCCTCGCGCCACCGCCCTTCACGAGGCAGTTACCGCGATCATCAAGCTGACTCCCGAGCGAGCCTTGGAATTACTAGAACTCATGCGCGAAATAACCGCTAAAGCCCGCTACTCTTCCAAAGCCTTCAAAATCTCGACCTTTGAACCAAACGCGCTTTACGTGCCCTCCCACACTCTGATCAAACGTCCCGCACCAGGAGACTTCCTGATACTCGAAAACGACTTTCTCGTCACCAGTATCACCCCTGTAAAAGTCATCCACGCCGACGTCATGCCCTTTTACGTCACTTGGGAAGCCTACGACCTGAACGAAAGATTCAAACTCACTACGGCCGAACTCGACTGTGAAGTCTTAAAGGCCATTGCTCGCGGTCACATCCTTCCTCCGGATTCAACCAGCCAAACAATCAAAAACGCAACGCGCCTATCAAACGCCATCTTTAACATGACCAAAGACTGGCCCACCATTCACTAAGACCCTCACTTTCTTCTCCCGCTTTCTAACTAAAATCTTTCAAAACGCTACAAGCCAACACTCGCTTTTTCTCACGAACACGGCACACCGATTGCCCATTACCATGCTCAGGAAAGAGCCTTTTCCTGTCTTTGGGCCAGTGAGCCTCAGCAGAAGAGCCTATGACCAAGCCGTTAACAAGCCAGGATGATCACAACCAAAAGATCGGCACCCCCGATTCTGAATCTACTGATCAGCTCTTACTCTTTCCAAATCATCGACTCCATTCCGTTCCCAGCCGGCCTGTCGCGTCTAAACGAAGACCTATCAGACTCCCACGCTCTATCCTTGTAATCCTTCCCACCGAACAGCTTCACAATTACCTCAGCCGCGTTGCCGCCGCAGCGATGAGCGCCGCCACCGATTCATACGGATCGGCCGCACTCGCAGCACTTCGACTCGGGACTGCGGACAGTGAAGACCCTGAACCCACAGCACCAGCTCAAGCTGTTGGACCAAAACTCGCTCTCGCAGTCTCTGTGCGGCAAAATCAATAGGCCTCTGAGCTCTTAGCCACACCTAACGTGTGGTCATTCGGCAACACCCTGCCACGCTCGGGCCGCCTACCTCGTCAAAAGAAAGCGGGCAGCATACCAACGATGAGAAAAAGCCAGCGACCACAGCGACTGCTCAAGCGAGGCCTCGTCGCAACCGGAGTTCTTTCGTCCTCCAACAGCGCCGCTCTACAGGTGCAAGATGACAGAGTGTTTACTACCTGTCCGGAATGCGGCGCCGAACTACAGGCCGCAGTCAAAATCTATCTCTACGGAGTGGAAGTAAACAACGCCGGACTCGTTATCAAATATGATGGCGGGCCGCAGCCAGAAAACGAGGATGACATTCTCGAACTCTGCGATCTCCAAAACACAACCGTCTATTGCGCCAACGACCACGTCTTCAGCCCTGACTGCACCGTTCGCACTAAAAGTGCGCAGCCGCCTGACGCGCTCGAGGTTTTATGGCGCATCGCCGCCTGGCCTGCAACTCCAACAGCGAGCCCGACGTAATGGGAGACGCCCTCGACGAAATTCAGGAACTCGCCAGCCGTACCGTCGAGTTGCTTGCCCCTCCGAAAAGATAGGAAACCACTAATGACAGTAGCAACCGACTTGGCCAGCCACCCAAAGACCAGCGTCCGAAAATCACCCCAACCTGCGACCAAACTGGACGCGGCCGCGGCGCTCCATTCCCTCCGCGGCTTTATCGGTCAGAGCCAACTACACGCAATCGACCAGGGATGCTGGGGCGAAGAACGTCAATACTTCTATGACAAGCTGGTCGAGATGGCTGGCATAGTCACAACAATGCCTGAGACTTACGAGCAGGATGGATTAGGTGATAACGCAATCGCGCACCTGCACTACTTCAAGGGTTCGTGCGATTGGTACATAACAGAGAAAGACAGCGAGCCTGACGGACAACACCAGGCCTATGGACTCGCAAATCTTGGATACGGCGGAGAGATTGGCTACATCTCGATCGTTGAACTAATAGAACTCGACGTTGAGCTTGATCTGCATTTCACCCCCTGTACGCTTGCCGCAATCAAAGTACGGGAAACCGAATGAATAGTGACTCTAAACCTTCGCTTCTCGCCTTATTCAGTAAACAAAGCGGCCAGTAAGAACACTGATCGACTTCAAAAGCGAAGCGACCGCAGGGATTCCTCTGCGCGTATTTCCGGCTTTCTACCAAACATCGAACCGGTCCAAAAATGAGCAAACGCCACCGCCCCCAAAAGTTACGAACCCGGTCTGTAGTTACTTCCGGAATTACCGGCCGTCTTTACACAAAATGTCCCAAGTGCCGCGCCGAGCTCCAGGCAACCGTACCTTTCTACCTATCAGAAGTTCAGGTAGACCGAGACGGCTTCATTATCAACTACGCCCCGGCGTATGAGGACACGAAGGATTGCATCAACCTTGACGAGCCTGAGCTAACGCAGATTTATTGCGCAAACGATCACCCTTTCCTCCCGCCAACTGCGAAGAAGGCAAGACCACCCAAGCAATCTGAACGCAGTACCAAACAGCCACGAAAGAAGTAAACATGGACAACCCACTGCCGCGCATCGCCTTATCCCGCAAAGGACAGGTCACCCCAGAAGACCTCGAAGTGATCCGCCAGCGACTGCGCGGCAACAACATCGCTAACAAGCATCTCGGAAGGTTTCTGCGTTACGCCAATTCACTTCTCAGCACAAGCGAAAGACGTTGCAAATCACCGCACGACGAGCCCCTTGCTGAAGTGACCTACGGAAAATGCAGCTTCGTCTTCTCACGTCTGCACCAGCAAGAATCAGCAAGAGTGTAAAGATGCCCGCGAACCAATTTACTGTCTACGCACGACACGAACCAACCACCGATAGTGTCGCTATTCAATATCTTGACGCGAAGACACTGGCAACCTGCAAAGACGTAGTGGTCTATCACGACCAGCACTGCCGGAGCTTCTTCGCGACCTTCCCCTGGCATTACTACAAGTCGAAGCCCACAAGACGCAATCGCTACGTAATACTCAACTGCTTTCGCTACCGCCTCATCTGGGTTTAATCCAATACGCACAAAAAACAACAAGCGGCAGACAAGCACAGACACTTTTTCAAAAGCGCGATGCCTGATTACATCTGCCCGGACTGCGGCGGACTCGTTACGTGTCTGCCCTGCATCGAAATTCACGCCGGCCAGCTTCCCCATGGACCAGCTTTCGTCAATCAGTTGTACGACCCCGACTGGTATCGCAACCACTACCTGAGGCAATCCAACTCCGACCATAACGAAGAACGAGGAACCGAAGACTGCGCCGACGAAGAGCTTGAGACCATCGGTGTAAACGAATCTTTATCATTCGAGCTTTCTCATTTCACTGACACGCTCGAACCACATCACCAACACACAGCGGACTCTCAACCTCCTACTGCACCGTCCCAACAAAGCTTATTCGGCTAATCAAAGGACGAAAAAACGCTCTCCAGAAAAGTGATGATGATGACAACAACAACGACCAGACCGAACGCCCCAACCTTTAGTGAATTGTTGGTTGATGCAATCAATAAACCAGGATCGATAATGCAAGCCTATTCGGCTTTCCATCCCTACTCGATCGGCAACCAGCTTCTTGCCCTATTCCAATGTTACGTCCGCGGCCTGCCCACCGGGCCCATCAATACGTTTCCTGGCTGGAAAAATCTCGGGCGCTCGGTAAAGAAGGGCGAGAAGGCATTGATGCTGTGCATGCCAATCACTGTCAAACGCCGCGACAGCGCGAACACCGGCGAAGGGGAGATCGAATCAGACGAATGCTTCACTACCGGCTTTATGTACAGATCGCGATGGTTCGTACTCTCACAAACAGAAGGCGACGAGATTCGGTTACCTGACATTCCCTCGTGGGATGTACAACAAGCCCTTCTCAACCTTGACATCACTCAAATTGCGTTTACAAGCACCGACGGAAATTGCCAAGGATACGCACCCAGAGGCAAACGACAGATAGCAATTAACCCAGTCGCCCAACTGCCGCAGAAGACATTTTTCCATGAAACCGCTCACGTCATCCTCGCTCACAATCTTGAAGTAAGCTTCGAGGACGGCGAGCACACTCCGAAAACTCTTCGCGAAGTAGAAGCAGAGGCCGTAGCCCTCCTTTGCTGCGAAGCGCTAAACCTGGAAGGACCAGAATTCTGCCGCGGCTATATCCAGTCCTGGGCAAACGGAGAGTCTATCCCAGAACAAAGTGCCAAAAAGATTCTCGGAGCCGCTGACAAAATTCTCAAGGCCGGCGCCAGCGTCAAACAACCCACGATCCATTGAAAGAAGCGGCAACCACAAGCAGCCCGCCAGCAAAAAGGCAAAACAACATGGCGTATACAAAACTGGCACTCAAACGAGATCCGGACGTACCGGCAGGCCAACCAGCATCAATGCATCTCGACTGCCCCTGCGGACAGCAAGTTCCGGCAGACGACGATGTGAATCAATGTGCCTGCGGCGCGACTTACGACCACCGCGGCTACGTGATTACCCCATCGGCAGCCAGTAAGACGGAACCTTCACCACGGTACGCACCGATCGGCAGAATTATTCCCGACGCGTTTTGATATGCCACGAAAGTCTCCGCTAATAAACACCTTCCTTGATTACCTCGAAATCGAAAAAGGACTGTCTCGCAATACGATCCAGAGCTATGCTCTGGATCTGACCCGATTGCACGAATGGACCAGTAGCAACAACAAGTCGCTCCGAGGCCTTAACGAACGCGACATTGAACGCTGGGTAGGCGACCTAGCCCGAAAGACTCACAAAGCAACGTCAATTTGCAGAGCCCTAAGCAGCGCTCGAGGCTTCTTTCAATTTCTCGTCCTGGAAAACGAAACCGATATAAATCCCACAGACGACCTCGTTGGCCCTAAAAAGAGACGAACACTTCCGCGCGTTCCAACCGCTGAGGAAGTAAGCCGGCTGCTACGAGCCCCGGACCTCACAACAAAGGAAGGCCTCCGCGATCGCGCATTGCTTGAATTGATGTACGCAACCGGACTTCGCATCTCCGAAGCGATCTCTCTTACACACCGAGATCTCAATCTTCGCTCCCGAATCCTTCGTTGCCACGGCAAAGGAAACAAAGAACGGCAAGTACCGATATCGGAATCCGCCCTCCGCAGGGTTCAACAATACATTTCGACTCTTAGCCCGCGTCGCCAACCTGCATTAAATAGCTTTGTCTTTCTCAATCAAGATCGACCGCTCACAAGACAATTCACCTGGGCCTTAATCAATCAATACGCGACCAAAGCAGGACTCAATAACGTCACGCCCCATACCCTGCGCCATTCTTTTGCCACCCATCTGCTGGAAAACGGCGCCAGCACGGTGTTTGTACAAGCCCTGCTTGGGCACCAGCACATAACCACTACGGAGATCTATACAAGCGTCTCCACAAAACATTTGCACAGGTCATACGACCAGCACCATCCCCGCGCGCGCGCGCGCGCACGCGCCTCAGTAAAAAATCGCAAGGGGATAAATGATCCATGAAAAGACCAAAACAGATATCGCTCATGCAGGGGAAAACAGAGCTTCTCCGCGGCGATCGCGAGAGCATCACGATTATCTACCGCAATCTAACCGGCCAAAATCCGGTCAGTCCAAACTACCTGACAATGATGCAAGAGAAATTAGGTGTGACAATTGACCCGAAAAGACTACGGATCAAAGAGTAGGCCTATCTGGAAAAACCAGCGGACCGCAACAACCGCGAATTACTCAATCTTAGAAGTCCACACAAGCTAATGACAACAAAAACACCAAAGAAGCGCCGGCAACGCAGCTCCCCGAAAGCCTCGAACGAAAACACTTTCATCGTACGACTTGCAAAAGACCTGTCTGAATACGCCGACGTTGCCGTCGAAGCCGCCGACGCCAGCGAAGCCGAAGAAATCGTCACAGATCTTCTTTCCAAACCATCAATACTCGACGATCTTAGCTACGAAGCAGGCGACGATCGGGAAGGACCCTACACCTGCGATTCATGGGAGAGCGATGGCGCAGACCAAGTTGCTCTCACCATAAGAAACGGAGTGCCGATCTTCCCACCGGCGCCTACAAAACTCACCTGCCCTTATTGCAGCTACGATGGCGAGAAGCCCACCGAACACGGCGGCACTTTCCGTTATCTGGCCGACGTCACCACCTGGCGCGAAATCATCCGCCTCAAGAAAAGTAAACCCAACCCGACCTTGATAATCGAAGGACTGTCTGACAAATACGACGAAGACGAAGAAAAGAACGAACGCATCGAGTGTCGCGCCTGTCTGAGAGAATTTCCGATTCCCGCAGGTCTCAAAACTGATTTCCGATGATTACGGAAGCAAGACAGAGCGCAGGCACCCACTGCTAAAACTGATGCGGGAAGCAGGTTCAGATTCGAATCTATTCACACGCCAAGAGAGATCTAAATGCGACCAAACCTGGTAAAGACTCTGCACCTGAGCATCATCCTCGTCGTAACTAGCGTGGCATCATTATGCGTGCAGGCCCAAACACGCCCGCGCCGAGTCTCTCCAATCCGCAAAGACCACTCCGCAACCTTAAGCGAGACACGATCGCGCCGAGTGAAAGCGTCTGAAGCTACCAAGAAAACCCCGCAGCACTCACGAAGCTCGCGAGCAACCATAGCCAAGCCCGTGATTTCCTCGATCGCCTCTACCAACTAATCGACAGCTACCTTCAGAACTCCCGATACGGCCCGCCTTACTAAAACCAGCACCACTCGCAACACCTATGCAAAATCAACAACGATCGCGTATCAACGAAGCGATTGAAATTCTCCGAGCCACTCACGACGGCGAAGACTTAGACCCCAGCGACCTAGCCCTCGTACAGTCGGCCGTTAATCACAACCTGACAGAAGACGGCGTCCGGATCTTCGACGCGCTTCATCAGCGAGCCATCTCAGGCACGTATCAGAAGCCTTGGCTCTTCGACATCGAACATCTCACCATCGATCACATTGGAAACGTCCGCTGGCGCGATCACATAGTCGAGCATTACACCTTCTACGACGACGACTCCGTCGCCCGCCTCTGAGTCGAAGCGATCGAACTGGCACATCTCTGCGCTTTATTAGAGAAACGTCACATCACGCCCAGCATGGCCGCCGTTCTAAACGACGCTCTCTTTACCTAAACAGAACAAGGAACCATGCTTTACTACCATGACATCCAGGATCGCAATCACATCAGGCGCACTCCCGCAAAGCCAGTAGGAATACGCCGCGATGGACCACTAAACGCCTGGGGCCGTGTACTCAAGAACCGCCGCAGCGAAGTCTGGATCCCAGAGTACCTGCTCTACGGTGCAAGCCGGGCTTACTTCAACGATTTCAAAACACGTGAAGTCTACGCATAGGAAACACTCAACCCAACCGCCATGAGCGTCTTTCCGCGAATCTCAACAACCTCTATAGGCCAAAACAAAAATGCGCCCAGAGTCTGGATCGAAGGACGCTACTGGCTTAAAGCCGGCTTCGTATTCAGGTTGAATTCGCAAACCAAGAAATCCGCATCACCCTCGCGCAAGACGGACCAAGAAGAGTGTCCAGTAAGAAAAACGGCGAGATTCCCGTCTTTGTGATGGGCCGAGTCCATTACATAGTCGGCCGGTGTTTGCAACTCTTCCGCTAGCCGATCCAACCCCAAAGCAGAAACCGAACCTTTCCCACGCACCAGCCAGAATCGACCTTCCTGTCTGCTCTTGGCGTAAAGAACGAGTCGCCATATTCTCGAAAGAGTGGTCCCATTCCAAAACAACGTTCGGCGATGTGCCCGGGCGATCTCAAACTATTACCGAAGCGGTGCCTCGATTGGGTCGCGGTTCCACCAAAACATCTTTTCCAGCGGCCTTCGCGCAGGCCAAATCTGATCGAGCGTGTCGCCGAGATATAAAACACCATTTTTCATCACATAATGAACGGTGTTGCTGTTATGAATGTCGTCCAGCGGATTCTTATCCAGCACCACTAGGTCAGCGAGCTTGCCCACTTCTAACGATCCTAGATCTTGCTGTAATCCCAGCGCCTCGGCCCCAAAGAGTGTGGCACATCGTAAAGCTTCTAAGCGTGTCATGCCGCCGGATTGCAGATTCCACAACTCCCAGTGAGCTCCCAGGCCCTGCATCTCGCCGTGACTACCGAGGCAGACGCGGCCTCCGTGACGGACAATATAAGTACAACCTTCTGCGATTACACTTTGGCCGTATTCTTCCGGCAAGAACCACTGTGACCGACGCCTCGTGAGACTGTCCAAAACTTCGTGCGGAATAAAGCGACGAAGTTTGGCGTTTCCGTGCACATTCGTGTTTTCGAGGTAGTAGTTGAGATTGGGCGGAAACGGAGCGGCAACGAGTATCGTCGGAGTGTAGAACGTGCGGGTACGAGCAATGAACTCCAGCACATCCTTGTACAGCGGTTGAATTGGCAAAGCGTGTTCATTGCCCGGATAACCGTCGGCGATTTGA